>Ga0126379_10000987_pt1 | contig 16777 bp, 13 predicted proteins | sample PanSoiMetPlot_24_FD_92640 | JGI IMG/M metagenome (GOLD analysis project Ga0126379, IMG submission 92640) | Tropical forest soil microbial communities from Panama - MetaG Plot_24 | ecosystem: Environmental > Terrestrial > Soil > Tropical forest > Bulk soil | place: Panama | collected 2016-02-17 | reverse complement strand
GCCTATCCGAACGGCGACTGGTCACCGCAAGTACGCGATCTGGTCGCGCAAGCGGGCTATCAGGCTGCCTTCATCAACGCTCCTGGAATCTGGCGGGAGCAGAGTCATCGGCTCTCCATTCCTCGAATCAATCTGTGGGAAGGAAGTTTGACCGGGCCCGGGGGACGCTTCTCACGGGCGATGCTGGAATATGCGGTCTTCTGGAAGGCTTATCGACATCGTAATGGTTCGTTTGAAAAACAACCCACCACGGAGACACGGAGGCACGGAGAAGAGCCAACCAAGAATAGCCACAGATAAACGCAGAGGAGCGCAGATCAGGCCGACCCTGGAAATCCATGCAAAGCAGGTTTTTTGCTGCGCTCCGTGTTTCCGGGCCTCCGTGGTGGGTTTTCTACAATGAACCGCGAAGCCTTGGCAGCCAATCCGGTCCAGAGGACACTTCACTGCAGCGCAAAGAGATGCCACTATCGTCGCACTTTTTAGTTAAGGGCGTGCGGATGTTTTTTCGCTCCCGTATCAGGACTGCGCTGTTTTTGGTCGGCTTGTGTGGAGTGATCGCGTGGATCGCGTGTTGCGGCGGTGGGTCGAAATCAAGCAGCAACGCCGGCCCCACTCCCACTCCTACTCCGATTCCGCCTCATTCCGTCTCCATTTCATGGAATGCAAGCACTTCGCCCGGGGTTGCTGGCTACAATGTTTATCGCTCGACGACGTCCGGCGGCCCGTATACGCGTCTCGGTTGGCGCGTGAGCGGCGCGAGCTTTACGGACACAGGAGTGCAGGCCGGCGCCACCTACTTCTATGTTGTCACCTCCGTGACAAACTCCAACGTGGAAAGCGTGGTCTCGAGCGAAACCAAAGTGACCGTACCCTCGCCATAGCGAGAAGCCGGTGACTGTGCCGAAAATGTCAGCGTAGAGACGTGGCGCCGCTACGTCTCAATGCTTCCCAGGCAACAATGTATCGTTCCGCCACCCGTGATTTTTACATGATGTCACTTCGCGACTGTAAATGGGCGGTATGTCCCGAAGCCGCGTCAACGAGGTTAGTTTGGGACGCGGCCCTGCCGCGTCTCAACGTAATGATCCTCGTCCCAACTCACCTCGTAGAATCAACCCCTAACAAAAAATGCCGTTATCTTTAAGGTCTCTTTCCGATGGAGCCACTCACAACGAACGGCCTACCGTACATGTACATCCAGTTGTTCACCGACTAGAGCCACTTGCTGAGCGAACAGTATAGTCGCCACACTGTTTCACAAGCTCGAGATGTTGCGCGGATTAATTGGCAAGAAAAAGAAAGACTACTCGCCACTTCCTTTGACCCTGCGGTCCGCCAATGGCGGATGCGCATAGAACGAGTTTTTATGGAGTTGAAGTGAGCAGGAGGCGAGCCTTGAGAGAGTTTGCAACCAGCCGCGGTCTCGCCGCGGTACTTTTCGGGTCAGTTCTTCTTGTTGCAGCCGGCTGCAACATGTCCTCGAAGTCGGCGTCGCCGGGGCCGAGCCCAACGCCAGTTCCCTCGCCGACACCGACACCCACGCCGTCACCGTCCGCGCATTCCGTTGCGCTTACGTGGTCGGCGAGTTCGTCGTCCGGCGTCATCGGCTACAATGTCTACCGATCCACGACGGCTTCCGGATCCTACGTCAGAGTCGGGAACGTTGTGGGGACAACCTTTACAGATTCAACGGTGCAGGCTGGCCAGACCTACTTCTACACCGTGACCACGGTGAACACCGCCAATTTGGAGAGCGCCCCATCGTCGCCGATCTCTGCCACGGTCCCTTCGACGTGATGCGGGCGGATGACAGACGCCATTTGGTCAACATCAAGCACAGGAGCTTTGCATGAGAGTGTCGAACGCACGAATCGCACCGGCACGGGAAGGCCGGTCCGAAAATCCGTGGCATGAGCGTCGCGCCACCTGCCTTTCGATTCAGTTGGCCTTGTTGTTGGCCGCGATCCTGGGCGTAGTGGCTACGCCGCGCGTGCAGGCACAGACGCCCGCACCGCAGATCTTCTTCACCGATTTGGACAGCGGACCGAATTCCGGCGGCGAAAGTGTCAGCGGCTTCGCCGGCGCCTACGTCACGCTCTATGGGGACTTCTTCGGCGCATCTCAGGGAACCTCCACCGTTACCTGGAACGGAATGAGCTGCCTGCGCGTGGTTGGAACGCAAGGCACTTACAACGGATGGGGCTCTTCCTATTTCTGGTATCAGAAGATTGTTGTTCAGCTCGGCCCTTCATGCACTCCCGGCACGGGTAACCTGGTGGTCACAGTCAATGGCAGTGCGTCGAACGGCGTGCCATTCACTGTGCGTTCGACCGGCAACCAATACTTTGTTTCCACCAAAGGGAGCGACAGCAATAACGGCAGTTCCGTCAGTCCATTCGCCACGATTGTTCATTGCAAGACCGCGCTGAAGGCCGGCGACGTGTGCTATATCCAGGATGGTGTGACTGCCGCGGCCGTGGACGATTTCAACGCTGGCCTGCAGCTGCAGAGCGGCGGCACAGCGGGCAACCCTATCGCTTTTGTCGCCTATCCCGGAGCCACGGTAACCCTGGGCAGCTCCAGTCTTGGTTACGGAATGCGCGTCCCTGATATTGGTGTCTCGGCAAATTACGTGACGGTCGCCGGCCTGAATTTCACACCCAGCAACCATAGTCTCTTTGCGATGAACTCCACGAACTGGCGCATCATCGCCAACAACTTCCAATGTCCCACGGCCAACGGTCAGGACGGCTGCTTCACCACAGCCAAAATGAGTCTCGTTCAGTTCTTCGGCAATGAGACCACGAACACCGGCGTGGCAGCGGCCAGCAAGCAACAGCATGCGGTTTATTTTTCCACAGATACCAACCACGTGAACGTCGGTTGGAATTACATCCATGACAACCGCAGTTGCCGCGCTATTCAGTTTCATTCGTCGCCGCTGAACGGCGGAGGCGCCAGCGATCCGACCGGACACAACCAGTTCGATCTTTCCGTCCACGACAACCTGATCCACGACGATCCATGCGACGGCATCAATTTCGCCACTGTGGATCCGTCGCAAGGCAAAGTGGAAGCCTACAACAATGTGATTTACCACGTCGGAATCGGGCCTTCTCCGAGCGACGGCGAATCGGGCGACTATAGCTGTATCTACATGGCCTACATCACCAATACCGGGCCGGTGGGCGGCGGAACGGTGGAAATCTACAACAACACTTTGTACGACTGCGGCCCTTTTGTGGCCAGCTTCCCGAACAACGGCAGCATCATGCTGAACGGCGGAGAGACGAGTCTTTTGGTAAGAGTCCGCAACAACATCATGTACCAGCTCGGAAACGAGCCCTTTGGCAATGGTCCGGCATGGAGCGCGACCTACACGAGCGGATCGAACAACATCATGCACAGCACGGGGAGCGCGACGGTGCCGTCTTTCTTGACCGGCAACGTTACAGCTGATCCGCTGTTTTTGGATCTCAGCTTGAAGAACTTTCACTTACAGGCCTCAAGCCCGGCGAAGGATGCGGCCGTCGCGATCAGTTCCGCCAATACGTACAACAACTACATGCCGTGGAACGGAAACCCTGTGGACTATGAAGGAGTCACACGGCCTCAGGGATCCTCTTACGATATCGGCGCGTACGAGTTCTTCACAGGATCGGACCAACGGCCGAACCCGCCAACCAACGTGGCCGCGGTGGCCAAATGATTTGCGGCTACATAGCCAGGGTTGCTTCGTAGCACTGCCTGGTTTTTCGGGCGATCTCTGGCCATCCAATGCCTTGCGCGGCGTGGCGCATGAGGGCGCTTGCGAGTTGGGCACGCCGCTGCGGTTGTTGAATCAAGACCTGTAAAGCTGCCGCCAGATTGTCTGTGGCTCCGTAGTCCACGAGCAGAGCGGTTTCTCCATCCTTTAGGTACTCCTGAAAGAAAGGCAGCCGGGTGGCCACCACGGCCTTGCCATAATTGAGACCGGTGAGCAGCGCTCCGCTGGTGGTCCCTGCCTTGTACGGATAAACGAGAACGTCGGCAGCTTGATACAGTAGAGGAAGCTGCTCAACGGGCACAAACTGCAGCCAGAGAGTCACAGAATCGGTGAGCCCGTCGGAAACTTTCTCTCTTATCTCTGACAGAACTCGTGGGTCGCCCGTGCCTGCGATCATGAGCCTGCCTTCGGTTCCTTGCGCTTTCAGTTTTTTCCAGCTGTCCAGAAGGAAAGGAATGCCTTTGTATTCGCTGATCACGCCCAGACTGAGAGCGAGCGGCTCGTCTTGCAAGCGGAGCTTCTTGCGCGCTTCTTGCGGCGTCAGTCTTGGCCCATCATCGAAGAGAGGCCCGTGGGGAATCACCCAAATTTTTTCCTTGGCGATACCAAAATCGCGAACCAATTCCGCCTGCGCTTGCTCGCCATGGCAGATGAGGGCGTCCGCCGTGCTGTAGGCGCGGCGAAAAAGATCAATTCCTTGATCGGGAGCATCCTGCCGGGTAACGTTATGGACCGTGTAAACAAGGCGAATGCCGAGCCGTCGCGCCCACTTCAAGAACCAGATCTCAAAAGCGAAACCACGCTCCAGGAACGGAAGATACTGGACGTGCAGAATGTCCGGCCGGGAAGCTGCGAAGCGTACGCACAGCAAAAGGAGGTTCATCAAATATTCGCAGGATTTCACCAGCCGGCGCAGGAAGTTCGATCGGATGCCTCCGCCGGCATCCAGGAGAAAATGATCGGTGATCAATCCGGCTTTTTGAAAGTAACTACGGTCGAGGTGATAGCGGGCCGATCCCAGTTTCACCTCAATGGTTTCAGCGGCGAGATGGGAACATAGGTCGGCCATGTAGTAGGGGATGAAGGACCACAGGTCCATCATGTAAACACGGAGCATGCGGCGGCGACCGGAGACGCTGGGCTCGTCTCGCGGGACCTCGACTTCAGCGGATTGGCATTCGGTCTGGTTCAATCTGCCGGCCTGCCCTCTGGTGGCGCGTAATCTTCAGGACCGCTCCACTTTGAAAATCGCGACCACATTCGATAGTAGAGCCTGTCGCCTAACATGTGACGCACGGAGTCTTTCAGATTCTGCTTGGCGCGCTGAAGCCCCGCGTCAACGCTTCCCATGGTGAGCCAGTGGAGCAGATGCGTGGCGTCCATGGACTGTACCGCGACCAGCCTGCCCAGAACCTCCAATTCCGCGTTGCGGCGCGAGATCCATGGATTGGACGTGTATAACTCCCGATACCCGGCTCTTTCACAGGCCTGGGCTACCCGTCTGTCCCACCGTCCGTGAGGAGCGGAGAGCGCGCGGACAGGAACGCCCAAGCGATCCTGAATCACTTCTTTCGATCCCCTGACCTCTTCCCGCAGTTCGGAGTCGCTCGCAGACGTCAAGAAAACGTGCGACCAGCCGTGGGACTCTACTCGGTGTCCGAGAGCGATAAGTTCCTTCAGGTGATTCCAAGTCATGAAGTCCTTGCGCTGGCCAATGCGACCGGCAATCACGAAGAAGATCGCCCTGCGGGAGTATTTCTGGAGAAGCGGCAGCGCTAATTCGTACTGGGAGATGTGGCCATCATCGAACGAAATCACCAAGGGCTCTTGGGGCTCCGCTGGGCCCATGATCCCGGAAGCCAGACGCAGATGGTTCTCGAACTGGCGGTGGGAGAGAGCATATTGATAGGCAACTTCTTCTGAAGTAAGTTCATGGTACGCAAGGACAGCGGACCTGCGGAGGCACACAGCGTTGTGAAGCTGATCGCGGCCGTTCAGGGCCGGCGACTCATCGTGCCGATCATCGAGATACAACTTCGGCGCCGTCATACGGTGGCAAGCTCAGTCTCCTGCTCGACGGACGTATCCCCTGCGTTCGCTCCTCCGGTGCCCGCCGGCTGCGCGCCAAGTGTCGTCAATCCGCGGATTACGCAACCGAATAAGATCCAGAGAAAACCATCCACCTGCTGATAGGTCCAACGGTCTCCAAAAAAGTTCATGACCATGGCGCTTGTAAGGAGAGCCGTGAACCCCAGACCTATGCCTTTCCAAAAAGGATCGGGGGCGTGGAAGAAAAGCTTCGTCCCAGCTCGCAGAAGTTTCCCCAGCAGCGCCAGAAACAGCAACAGGCCGACGACTCCCATCTCCGCCAGGACTTTCACGTAGTAGTTGTGCGTATCGCGGAAGCTGCCGACTCTGCCTAAAAAGCTATAGGTATCGAATCCCGCGCCGGTAATCGGGTTGCGCTTGAAGAGGTCCATGGCGTCGCTCCACAGCTCGAGCCGCTGTTGCGACGAGGAATCAAACTGTTGTCCCTCTTGCGCATCCTCTGTTGTCATCCTGATTCGCTCCTGCACTGCAACTGGCAGCAGGGTCTGCCATCCCACCACCAGGACGACCACCACCACCAGCAACCATCTGGATTTCAGCAAGCCAGCGGTAATCAGTCCGACCAGCAAGCCAAGGTAGCCGCCGCGCGAGAAGGAAAACAAGAGGGAGTACCAGCAGGTGGCCACGACGAGCAGGATTCCGAGCTTGACATAGATCTTCTTCGTGAAAGCGAAGAGTCCCAGCAAGAATGAAGCAACCATGGCTTCGAAGGCCGCCAGCCCGTTGACCCCAGCGTATCCCAGCGGGCCCGCGTCACGAACCGAGTAAGAGAACTGGCTAAAGTCGCGACCGCTCAACGTGGAGTAATAACTGCGATTCACCACGAGGACAGAGACCACCATCAGCGCCAGCAAAATCTGCACCTGGCGTTTTTCCTTGATTGCGCTCGCTACCACCACAGCCAGCAAGAACATCTCCACGTAGTTCTTCCAGGCGGAGAACCTCACGTCGGTAATCCATAGCGGCAGCGGAGCATTCAGGAAAAACGATCCTTCCCAAAGCGAGAAATAGCAAAAGACCGCAAACGCCGCGAGGAACCAATTGACGTTGCTCTTGGGAAGCTCAGATTTCTTTTGGACCAGAAGGCCTATGATTGTGCCCAGGAGAAGGATGTCCACAAACTGAGCGCCTAGCGGGAAAGTCTGGAGCGTGTATCTTCCCGTCTGCAGCGGCAGAGTCAGCGCGAGCAGATAAATCCCACATGCTGGACGCCAAAACACAGAGGCGAGAAAAGTCGCGAACATGGCGATGTACAAAGCGACGGGCAGGTACTGTTCCAGGCCGAAATGGATCATTGGGCTTGCCTCCCCGAGCCCGCGACCGCGCCTGCCAGTTGCCGGCTGTCCATTGCGACGTCAGAATCCCAGCTCCGGTCGATGTACATGCGAAACCAGAGTTCGAGCATCAGCAGAGCCCAGAGCTTCAGCCCATTGTCGCGGCGTTGCTCGAAGTGGTCCTGCAGAAGATCTGAAACCGCCTGCGGGCGAAAGAGGCCGCGCTGTTCTACCGCGTGGGGAGAAAGCAGATCGGAAATCAGCGGTCTCAACTCGCGGTTGATCCACTGAGGGACCGGAGGATTGAAGCCAATCTTGCTTCGCTCTAAAACGCTGAGCGGCAGAATGCCTTTCATGGCTTCCCGCAGAATCCATTTGGTTTTTCCGCGCCGATACTTCCAGGCGAACGGAAGGGACAGGCCGAACTCCTGAATGCGATGGTCGGCCAGGGGGCAACGCAGCTCGAGTGAATTGGCCATCGACATGCGGTCCGCATACTCCAGGCAATTGCCGGAGAGAAAGGACGCCATATCCACGTACCCAAGCCGCGTCATGGGATCCAGCGAATCTCCGCGCCGAAATAGCGCGCGCAAGAAATCTCCGGAATCGTGAGGTCCCACCTGGCGCGAGTGTTCGTCCGTATACATCGAACGCTTCTCGCTCTCCGAGAAATATCCCACCCACTCCAGATACATTTCTTGCTGAGGCATCCATGCCGATTGCAGGAATTCCCTGACGCGGCGGTATCCATGGCGTCCGCGAGTGTCGTCGCGCAGGACCTTGGACAAGCGGGGCATAAAGCCATGGGTAAGCGCTGCGGGAAGCCTTCTGTATTTCTGCGCCATCCAGGCGCCGGCGTACCGCATGTACCCGCCAAACGCCTCGTCGCCTCCGTCACCGGAGAGAGCGACCGTTACGCTTTGACGCATTTCCCGGGTCAAGAGATATTCCAAAATCGCTGTGGGATTTCCAAAAGGCTCGTCGAAATGCCGGATCACGGTAGCCATGTGGCCGGCGCAGCGCGCATCGACTTGCAGCAGATGATGATCAGCGCCAAGCATCTGGGCGACTTCAGCCGCAGGCTTGCTCTCGTCAAAGAACTTGCTGTCTTGGAATCCGATGGTGAAAGTCTTCACCGGCTCCCGGCTGTTCCGCGCGGCAAAGCTCGCGATGCTTCCGGAGTCCAAACCTCCGCTGAGAAACACCCCGAGAGGCACGTCGCTGATAAGCCGTACACGCACGGCTTCGTTGATGAGTTCCCGCGTCCGCTCAACGGCATCCTGCAAAGACAGTTCCGGGGCGGCGCCGGCGGACTCTACGGGGTCCCAAAAGGTTGCTTGCCGCTGGCTGAGCCGTCCATCGGCGGCGATGTCGATGGTCATCACCGTCGCCGGGGGCAACTTGCGGATCCCAGCGAATGCCGTGCGCGGGGCAGGAAAGTACAGGTAGGTGAGATAGTCGTGCAGGCCTTCCAGGTCCGGTCGCGCCGGAACCTCGCCCGATGCCAGCAAAGATTTGATCTCCGAGCCAAAGAAGAACTTGCGGCCATCGCTCCAGTAGAAAAGCGGTTTCTTCCCGATTCGATCCCGCGCCAGCACCAGCCGGCGCTTCTTCTGATCCCAGATCGCCAGCGCAAACATACCGTGCAGGCGGGCAAACAGACCTTCACCCCACTCCTCATACCCATGGACAATGGTTTCCGAATCGGTCTTCGACCGGAACTTATGTCCCAGGTCAAGGAGCTGATTGCGCAAGTTCTGAAAGTTATAAATCTCACCATTGAAGACAAGCCAGACGCTCGAGTCTTCATTGGTCATGGGCTGGTGCCCAGCGGCTGACAAGTCAATAATGGAGAGTCTGCGGAAGTCGAGTGTGACGAAGTGCCCGGTTTCCTCGAGGGCAAAGACCTGGCGGCCAGCATCGTCGGGACCGCGATGCTGGAGCACACGCCCACACTCAAGAGCGGCAGGATGGTCCGAGATCTCTCCGTAAAATCCGCACATAGGGCCCGGCTAGCCGGCTACCTCTCTCGGAAATCCGGCTGCGGCGCCTTTCGCCGCGCTCCAAACAGTGTAGCCGGTTTCCACCAGATGATCACGGAACGTCCCAAACTTGTAGCGCTGCAGCAGCGCATGAAGGCGGCCCTCCGTGCGGTCCAGGTTGGTATAGTGGCGGAATCTGGACTTGAGCGGAGCCGCAATCCGCGGTTGGCCGGGATCGATCTCCCAGGGATGGAGATAAAGTACCAGCGGCCGACCCGCCCGCTCGAATTGGCGGAAGACCCAGGATGTATAGACCAGAGGGAAAATCCGTAAATAACCGCCTCCCGCCGCCGGGAAAGTCATTCCTGCAACTCTTGCCGTCGCCGGCGGGAACTCCAACATGCGCTGCCCGTCCTCGAAGACGTGCGTATACGGATAGCGGCTGGCTCCTGGTGTCCCATAAAGATCATGACGGATGGGATAAATACTGGAATCGTATGCGAAGCCTTCTTCGCGAAGGATTTCGAGGGCCCAAGGCGAGCGCTGCGAGATGGACCAAGTGGGGGCTCGATAGCCGGTGACGCGGACCGACGCCGCCTGCTGGATCGCGTCGCAGGCCTGGCGCGTGTCGTCGCGAAACTGTGCGGGCGTAAGCGAATCAACCTTGCGATGCCAGAAGCTATGGCAGGCCAACTCATGACCTCGATCGTGTATCTCGCGAACCAGCCCGGGGAAACGCTTCGCCACCCATCCCAGAGTAAAAAACGTGGCCTTCACTCCGTAGCTGTCGAAGAGGTCGAGCAAGCGATGGCAATTCTCCACAACACGGCATGGGTATTGCTCCCAGGAGTCGCGCGAGACGACACCCGCAAACGCCTCGACCTGAAAATAGTCCTCGACATCCACACTCATGATGTGCCGGATACTCTTGGACGCAATGCTGGACGTCTTCATAGGATTTTTTAATACAAGCGCCGCATGATCTTAGCCTGCCGGCGTCAGCGCGGCCGCAGGCGAGCAAGCCGCGCTGGCTCGATCATCAGGCGAGCCGGTCTGATGGGGAGTCAGATGGCCATTTCTTTACCGCCGGTTTCCTGCGCGTTGACGGCACGCCAACTTCCTTAAGTTTGTATAACAATGCGCGGTAACTGATGTTGAGCCGCTTGGCGGCCCGCTTCCGGTTCCAATTGCTCGCTTCCACCATCTTGAGGATCACTTTGCGCTCAACTTGCCGGACTGCGCGGCTGGTAATCTGCTTTAAGGACACATCGCCGTGAGGCGGGATGATGAAATCGAAAATGTCCGTAGCGCGCTCCCGCAACTCGGAAAGAATCGCGTCTTCCGAACCCAGAATGACGTATCTCTTGGTGGCATTCTCCAATTGACGAATGTTGCCCGGCCAGTGGTACTCCTGGAGACAGCGAATGCAGCCGTCAGAGAGCCTGCCGGCACCGCAATTGTATTTCTCATTGTGGCGGGCAATGAAGTATTCGCACAGCCCTGGGATGTCCTCGGTCCTTTCGCGCAGGGGTGGCAAATGTAAATTGACCACGTTGATCCGATAGAAAAGGTCTTCCCGGAAATTTCCCAGCGCCATCTCTTCCGCCAGATCCACATTCGTGGCAAAAACAAAACGCACATTGACCCTTTTGTCTTCCTGGCCTCCAATGCAGGTAAAACGTGCATCCTGCAAGACTTGCAGGAGCTTGGCCTGGCTGGCGACGTCCAGTTCGCCAATCTCGTCCAGGAAAAGTGTTCCCGCACTGGCGAGTTCAACGCGTCCCGGCTTCCCCGCTACGGCGCCGGTAAACGCGCCCTTTTCAAAGCCGAAGAGTTCGCTCTCCAGAAGACTTGGGGGTATGGCGGCGCAGTTGACTTGGATAAAGGGGCCTGAGGCGACCCGCGACTCCCGGTGGAGCAGGCGGGCGATCAGTTCCTTTCCGGTCCCGGTTTCCCCAGTGATCAATATGGGGAGGCCCGTCTGGGCCACTTTGAAGATGGTATTGGCCAGGGTCCTCATGCTCGGAGACGATCCGAAAATCACCTCGAGCGGCGGAAAAGGTGCGCCATCTGTAGGGAGATGGAGCGCAACAGAGCTGGGAACCGCGCTTCTTAAGCCGTAATCAGCCACTCTTCATTTCTCCGTCCGAGGGAATGAATTCCTCTATGGAATGCCCGGCGCGTGGAAAGACCCTCGGGTGGTGCCGCGCAGGAACTTAGACAGCGTCGATACGACGCAGAGCCGGCTCGTTCTCGCGCTCCGACAAGATTCCGTACTGCTTGATCTTGTAGAGCAGGGCCTTGTAACTGATGCACAAGTGAGCTGCCGCCAACTTTCGGTTCCAGTTAGCCTGTTCCAGGGCCCTTACGATTTCCTTTGCCTCGGCGTCGTCCTTCAGAGTGCGTACGAGGGCTTTGAGACCTCGTGGCCGCGCAGCCAGAGCAGCTCCATGATCCAGTTCCCCACTCCCACCCTCCTGCTGATTCTTCGCGCGCAACTCATCGACGACGTGCTTTTCGTCGCGCAGAACCAGATAGCGCTTCACGAAATTGCCCAACTCGCGCAGATTGCCGGGCCAACGGTAGCGGAGGCACTCCCGCAGCAGGGTGTCCGGGATAGGCAAGGGATCGGCTCCGAACGTGGCCGCCAGGCTTTTCATGTAATGCGTCAGCAACCACGGGATCTCTTCCCGGCGCTCGCGGAGCGGCGGGATGGTGATGGTAAACGCACTGAGGCGGTAATAAAGGTCCTCGCGAAGCTTGCGCTCTGCGATGGCTTTCTCAACGTCAACGTTGGTCGCCGCCAGGACTCTGGCATTGACCTTGATATTGGTGCGCCCGCCGAGCCTGAAGAACCGGCCATCTTGAAGGACGTGCAGCAGCTTCGCCTGCAGGGCGGCACTCATCTCGCCGATCTCATCGAGAAGGATCGTTCCGCCGTCCGCAAGTTGAAACTTGCCCGGCTTGGACCCCGTTGCCCCGGTGAAAGCTCCTGCCTCATATCCAAACAACTCGCTCTCCAGCAACTCACTCGGCAGGGCCGCGCAATTCACTTTGACAAAAGGCTTGCGCGCCCGCGCTGATACCTTGTGGATGAGCCGTGCCAGTACCTCTTTACCTACGCCGCTTTCGCCAAGCAGCAGGACGCCGACGTCTACCCTCGCGACAAGAGATACCTGGGCGTAGATCTGCTTCATCACCGGACTCGCCGCCAGGAAGAACAAATCGTCATCAAGATTTTCGAGGACGACCCCACTGGCTTTGCCGCTGTCGGGAACGGCATCACCGTCGGCACAAGCGGATTCAAGCACGCGACGAACCGCGCCTTTGAGTTGTGGCGCTTCGAAAGGTTTATGCAGGCAGTCTGCAGCCCCAAGTTCCATGGCCTGGCCCAATCTGTGACGGTCGCCAGAGCCTGACATCATCAATACTTTCTGCTCGGGGGAGATCTTCTTGCACTTCGCCAGGGTTTCCAGCCCATCCATGCCGGGCATGGCAATGTCCAGCACAATCAGGTTCGGTGCCGGACCACGGTTGATCCGCTGCAGCGCTTCTTCGCCGCACTCGGCAGTCTCTACGCGATAGTGGTCGATGAGAACGGTTTTGGTATAACGAAGTACACTTGGCTCGTCATCGACGATCAAGATGCTTTCGGCGCGCATCGGTTCCTACTCCCTTGGTGAATTCCCAGCCCTTAACTCTTTAACCGTCTTTTTCTTCGCCCAACGACTAAGGTCAAAACCTTAGCTTCGTACCAAAGTCATGCGGCCAGGCATGGACTTTGCTGAGGGGGCACATGAGTTTTCGAGCTTCCTTACTACCATGGTCACTTACCTGGGCTACCAGAAGTACAATGTGGGCCAGATACTATAGTACTAAGGCCTGAAGTGCAAGCTCATAAACACACTCTCGTAAATCATTGATTACATTAGAACTAGATATGCAAACCGTCTCACCTGAGGAGAAAACCCTAGGGCTATTTCCGAGCAGCTCATCGCCATCACGAGTCCGGATCGTCCCGAAAAGACTCAAGCAAAATGCAACTAAGTGCACAGTTGCAACAGCAAGTTAGTGCGTTCTGCTTCGAGATCGTTTCATTGATTGAAACGGTGAAGAAGATTCACCGCCAACCTGGCGCTAGTTGGCGTAACTTGGCGGACAGTGATCATTTCACTGTGTGAAACGACGAAGACGGGTCGTTCCCGGAAGCGTTGCGTCATACCGTCATGCTCTGATGAAGGAAAACGTACCATGGGCCTCGCACCGCGCGCAGCTAGTGCCTTCGAGGCAGAAGATTTGTGCCGGGATCGAACTTGGAGCTGGGAAGGAGCCGTGCGAGGTGGGAGCACGCGCGGTCTTCGCGCGCTGGGATGTAAGCGGAGGGGCTCTTGCCGAAATCCTGGGCGAACCTTTATGGCTGGCCGAAATAACCCAGGGACTAAGAGCAGATGCGAAGAGAGGTGAGAATCTTGGCGGAGCTAGGCGGAATTGTACTTGAGGTGGGAAGCAGGCGGGAAGCAGGCGGAAATGAAATGGGGCACGTTTGCCATCAGTACGCTCCTGCCCCGCGTAGCACGCGGATAGGTGTTTTGATAAGAATTCTGAAATCGAGAAGTAACGACCAGTGGCTCACGTAAAACAGATCCATTTCGATGCGCTGGGCGTAGGATACATCCTGCCGTCCTTGAACCTGCCAGTAGCCGGTGATCCCGGGCTTGAAGCAACGAAAGATCCAACCGGCATCGCCGAACTTTTGAAGTTCCGCGGAGCTGATCATGCGTGGCCCCACCAAGCTCATCTGTCCGATCAGCACGTTCCACAGTTGCGGCAGTTCATCGAGGCTTGCTTTTCTTAGCATCCTGCCTAGAGGGGTGACGCGAGGATCGTTCTTAAGCTTGAAATTGACTTCGAATTCGCGGCGCAGCGAAGGATCGTTTTTGAGGACTTCGTCGGCATCCACACGCATGCTGCGGAGCTTGAAAGCGTTGAACTCGCCCTTAGGACCCAACACACGGCGCCGATGAAAAATCGGACCGCCGTCATGACACTTGATCAGAATTGCGAGGACTGCAATGAGGGGAAGCAGCAGGATGAGAAGCGCAGCGGAGACACCGAAGTCGAAAACGCGTTTCAGGGCGCCCAGCATCCCTGCAATGGCCACACACTGCGGTGGAGAAGCGAGCTGCTTAGGACTTGCAGCCGGCAGACTCGGCATTTCACCGGCCTCCAAACAACTATCTCGACGCAATTTTTACCTGCACTTCGTGCTCGATCTCGCTCTTGTACCACTGGACAGTCTTTTGCAGGCCTTCCTGGAATGCCACGAGCGTTCGGTAGTTGAGTGCCTGCTGAGCCTCAGTGGTGTCGGCGAGCGAGTCACGCACGTCGCCGCTGCGTTTTGCGGCGTATGCGGGCTGCACGCGGCAACCTATGATCTGTTGCAGCAAAGAGTAAAGCTCGTTCAGGCTGAAGCTCCTGCCGGCGGCGATGTTAAAGGCACGACCACAGGCTTTGTGGCCAGGCGCCTGGCAGGCCAGCAAGTTGGCTGAGACAACGTTATCAACGTAGGTAAAATCCCGGCTCTGCATGCCGTCGCCAAAAATGGTCGGCGGTTCTCCCTTGAGCAAGTGGCGGATGAACTTGGGAATCACCGCGGCATACTGCGAGGTGGGATGCTGGCGTGGCCCGAAGACATTGAAATATCGCAAGGAGACTGTCTCCAAGCCAAGAACATTGTAAAAACTCTGGCAGTACATTTCGCCAGCGCATTTTGAGACCGCGTACGGAGAGATGGGATTGAGTGGCATGCGCTCCTGTTTAGGCAGGGTGGGGGTGTTGCCATAAACCGACGATGAGCTGGCATAGATGACTCGCTTCACACCCGAATCTCGCGCTGCTTCCAGGACGGTCAGCGTGCCGTTGACGTTGGCCTGATTTGTGGTGCGAGGGTCGGCGAGCGAGCGTGGTACTGAGCCGAGCGCGGCCTGATGCAAGACGTAGTCCACGCCTTCGCAAGCTGAGCGGACGGCGCGCGCGTCGGTGATGTCCGCCTCACGGAAATCGAATTCGTGGATGATGTCCGCAATGTTCTCCCAACGCCCGTGGGAAAAGTTGTCCATGCCACGCACCCCATCGCCTTGCTTGATGAGTGCATGAGCCAGGTTGGAACCGATGAAACCGGCAACGCCGGTAATCAGATACTTAGCCATGGCGTAAACGTTTCACCTTCAGTCTCGAGACGAAACACACTGCCGCCTCGCGCGACCGCAGCCGACTCCCACGTCCACTTTGCGGCCGCGCGAGGACAGTCCGATCAGCCTCTGCCGAGGGGGATATCAACAGATGCTCTCGGAATCTCGTTGTTGTTTGGCGTATGTCTGCCGGACTTCCGTCCGCGAAGAAAAGCTCCGCTGTCGTTAGTTCTTCAGGTCCGGTGGGACTACTACGTGATCAGAGAGAAGAAAGCTTCAGGCCGAACGTCGCTGACAGCTGCCAATTGTGCCGGGGCAGGCTCGGTGACTTGCCCAAGCAAGCCAACCACGGTCAAGGTTGCCGAATTGGATGTACCGCCTCCTGGAGCGGGGTTAAAGACTGTGATTGTTCTCTGCCCAAGACTCAAGATGTCGTTGTTGGAGAGCTGGGCCGTCACTCGAGTGGAGCTTACAAACGTGGTCGGTCGTGCTGAACCGTTGACTTGGACGACTGACCCGCTGACGAATCCTGAGCCGTTCACCGTCAGCGTGAAGGCAGGCCCCAAGACAATGGCAGTGGCAGGAGAGATGCTCGAGATGCTTGGGACCGGGTTGAGCACAGCGAGCGTTAACGCGGCAGAAGTACCGCCTCCTGGCGAAGGATTGAACACAGTGATTGAGAGATTGGCGCCGGTGGCAACGTCGGTCGCGCTAATTTGCGCGGTCAACCGGCTGCCACTTACAAACGTCGTGGTGCGATTGCTTCCATTGACCCGGACGACAGAGCCCTGAATGAAGTTGCTGCCGTTAAGCGTCAAAGTAAACGCGCCACTCCCAGCCTGAACGCTGGCCGGCGAGATACTAGTCAACGCGGGCTGCGGGTTGGTAACCGCGAGAGTCACGGCCGCTGACGTGCCGCCACCGGGCGCGGGATTAAACACGGTCACAGAGACGTTTCCTGAGGAGGCGACGTCACTGGCGGGAATCGTCGCTGTGAGCTGGGTGCTACTGCTAAACGTCGTGGTCCGGCTCGAGCCGTTCACTTGCACCACAGAGCCGGGCACAAAATTGCTGCCGGTGACTGTCAACGTAAACCCGGCTCCGCCCGCGATTGCGCTGGCTGGCGAGATACTGGCCAACGACGGCGGCGGGTTGTTGACGGCAAGCGATACCGTGCCTGTGGTTGAACCATCGGGATTGATCACGCCGATGGCAAGGCTTCCCGTCGAAGCAATGTCGCTGGCGGGAATCGTGGCGGTGAGTTGTGTGGAGCTGACGAACGTCGTCGTCCGGTTCGCGCCGTTCACTTGAACCATGGATCCGTTGACGAAATTCGAGCCGGTGGCCGTCAGCGTGAATGCCCGTCCACCGGCAATCGCTGTGGTTGGGGAGATACTCGTGAGTGACGGCGGCGGGCTTGTCACAGTAAAGGCAAGCCCCGTGGAGGTGCCG
>Ga0126379_10000986_pt1 | contig 16782 bp, 23 predicted proteins | sample PanSoiMetPlot_24_FD_92640 | JGI IMG/M metagenome (GOLD analysis project Ga0126379, IMG submission 92640) | Tropical forest soil microbial communities from Panama - MetaG Plot_24 | ecosystem: Environmental > Terrestrial > Soil > Tropical forest > Bulk soil | place: Panama | collected 2016-02-17 | reverse complement strand
TGAGCATGGCCCGGTTGCGTGCCGGCCCAGCGGCACGGCCGTGGCCCGCCCAGTCGGCGGCGTGGGCCTCCACGGACACGCCCAGCTGCTGGGCGTAGGCGCCGGCCTCACGGTCAACGCCACGGGCACCGCCGTGCACCACTACCAGCTGGCCCCGGTAGCGGTCGGCCAGGCCAGCCAGCACCGCCTTGCCCACCAGGGTCAGGTGGTCGTCACGGCCCCCGCACACGATCATCCTCATGGCCGCTCCCTCAGGTCGATGCGCCCCGCCAGGCGCAGGGTGGCCAGGCTGCTGCCCACGGCCACCAGAGCCATGGCGGTGCCCAGCCACACCTCCAACATCACGTTGACCGCCACGGCCGCCAGGGCGGCAAGCAGGCAGCCCCAGCCGATGGCCAGCTGGTGACGCGTCCACCAGCTGGCCCCGGCCATCACTCAGCCCCCCGTATCAGCTGTTCGGCCGCCACCCTCCGCTCGACGGCACGCTCGGCCACTTCGGGCAACGTGGGGCCTTGCTTGCCGCCCTTGCCGATGTAGGTGGCCGCCAGCTTGTCGAACTCACGGCCCACCTTGGCCACGGCGTCATCCATGGCCCGCTTCACCGTGTCGTTGTACTCGGCCAGGCCACGCTCCACCGCGGCCTCGATGGCCGCCTGCACGGCGCCCTCGGTGCAGTCCCGGCGGGCGTCGCGCAACACCCGCCGGGCCTCCTTCACTTCTGAGCGCAGGTCAGCCAGCAGCTGCCGGGCCTCAGCCATGGCGGCGTCCAGCTGGGCCTGGCGGTCAGGTGCCGTCATCGGCAGTCACCTCCGCATCCCAGGGCGGCACTCGACCCTGGCACCAGGCCACTGCCAGCGGCCCCATGATCTCGCCGAAGCACCCGCAGCACACGTAGGTGGTGAACGGGTGGCGGGCGATCACGTGCGCCTCTTGCAGCTTGTGCCAGGCGTCGACCCCGCACAGCTGGCAGGCCTCGCCCACGGCCCACGGCGGCCGCTGGTGGGCGGGGGCGCTCATGACGCCTTGCGCTGCCGGCGCTTGTCCCGCCGGTCAGCCAGGTCGGCCGCGATGCTCAGCAGCTTGAGCCGTAGCTCGTCACGGGTGGGCACCGCTTCACCCGTCAGGCTGTACTCCTCGGGGTACACGTACTCCCGGGCCTCAAGCCAACCGCTGCCGCCGTTCACCACGTCGTGCCGCTCGGTGGTGCAGCGGGTGCACCGCAGCCAGAACTGCGGCCGGCCGTAGGCGTCGGGCACCATGACCGGCACCTCATCCCAGGCGTGGCCGAACGTGCGGCACCGCACGTACTCGGTGTGGGTGTACAGGCGGTCCACCATCGTCATGCCCACTGGGCTACCTCCGTGATCAGTTGCAGCAGTTCGGTGCGGGTGGCGGCGTCAAGCCAGCCTTCGGCCCGGGGGTCGCGGCCGGTCAACAGCGGCGTCAGCTGCGCCTCCACCTGGTGCAGCACCGCCTTGGCCTCGCGGGCCTCGGCCTCAGCGTCAGCGGCCCGCTGGCGCAGCTGGGCCACGTGGCCGCTCAGGCTGGCGTTGTGGGCGGCCAGGGCGTCGCGCTCAGCTGTGAGCGCCGCCACGCTGCTGTCGCTGAGCACGCGCACCACCTGGTGCAGCAGCGCACTGGCGATGGCGCTGGGCGGCACCTCAGGCACCCCCTGGGCGCCCCCAGCTACGCCCAGGGCCTGTGGGGGCAGCGGTAGGGCCTCAAGGCCGGCAGGCGCCGGCTCAGGGGCCACAGGGGCGTCCTCAGTGGCCACAGGCGCCGGCTCAGGCGCGGCAGGGGCCGGCTCAGGCTCAGCTGCCGGCTCAGGCTCAGGCGGGGCCTCACCGTGCAGCTGGGCACCGACCGCCGCAGCCGCCTGGGCCTCAGGCGTCAGCACCGTGCCGGGCGGCGGCTCAGCCACCAGCGTGTGCTCCTGCACCTGGCCGTTGCTGTCCACGTTGCGCACCGTGATGGCCTCAGCCGGCGGGGCTGCCAAGCCGTGGCCGGTGTCGGGCACGTGAGGCACGTACTCGCGGTGGGCCTGCAACCACTTGCGCCCCCGGGCCGTGACCTTGATCTCGTACGTGCGCTTGCCGTTGGTGTTGCGTCTGATCAGCCCGGCGTCCTCAAGGGCCTTGCAGCCGCTGCTGATGCTTGGCGTTGCGTAGCCGGGGCCAGTGGGCATGGCGTCTTGCAGCTGCCGCGTGCTGCGGCCGCTGTCGTCGCTGAACGGCCCCAGCTTGGCCACGGTGGCCAACGCCTCAATGGCCACGGGTGAAAGCTCTATGTCGGCCACGGGCACGTCAGTGCCGGCGCCGTTGTCGGCATCAGTCATGTCGGGTGTCTCCCCAGTGTTGGTGACCGCCAGCTTGTCGATGACGGCAGGGTCGTATTCGGTGAACCGGCGCTTGTGCCGGGTGACGTTGCGCCATGCGCCTTGCGGCAGGCCGCCCTCGTCACGTAGGTGCCGCAACTGGGGGCCACTGACCCCCAGCACGCTTGCGGCTTGCATGGGGTCGTACCAGGCCCCGTTGGTGGTCACGCTCACGCGCCGTCCCCCTTGCAGTCGTCACACACGCCCACGGGCGCGCCCTTCCCGTTCCAGTGCTGCACAGTCACCAGCCGTATGCGGTGGCACAGCCAGCACCATCCGTAGGTCCGCATCACTCAGCCGCCAGCGCGGCCTCAGCGGCGGCGTCCGTCCAGGCAGGCACCAGGCGGTTGGGGTCGAACTTGGGACCGCGCACGGTGGCCGGGTTGACCACGGCCGCCGTGTACACCAGGTGCAGAAGGTTGCGCTGAACGTGGTCGGGCACTGTAGCCCTGTCCTCGCGCAGCGTGTGGGATTGCAGCCACACCGCCACCGGCTCAGTCGAGCGGCCAACCATGATCTGCTCCTTGGCCTTGTCGCGCCTGGCCTCAAGCAAGGCCGCCTGACTCACCCAGCGTTCCTCGCTGATGCGGCCGTCAGCTTTCAACTCGTCGTTGCGGCGTAGCTCGTCCTCGCAGCGGTTCCACTCAGCTATGGCGCCCTCGTCGTCGTGCGTCTCCTGCACCCGGCTGCGGAACTCGGCGGTGTCAGCCAAGTCGACGGCGGCCTTCCACATGCCCTCCTCCACGGGGCGGGCGGTCACGGTCAGGCTGCACTGCGGGCACCGCCAGCACTTGACGCCTTGCAGGCTTGAGCGGTGCAGCACCTGGCCGCCACCACAGCGGCCGCAGTGCAGCAGCCCTGCGAACGGCGTGCCACGGGCCGCGGTGGCGCGGTAGGGCGCCGGCCGGCCCTCAAGCAACGTCTTGACCGCCTCCCAGGTGGGCCGGTCCACGATGCCGTCCCAGCAGTCACGCTTGTGCACCTTGCCTTGGTAGGTCAGGTCGCCCACGTTGCGGGGGTTGAGCAGAATCTTCCTGACGTGGGTACCTGACCACTTGCCGCCCGTGGTGGTCTCGACACCGGCAGCTGCCCACCGCTTGGCAATGGCCTTGCTTGACACACCAGCCAGCGTGTCTTGGTAGGCGCCCTCGACCAGCTTGGCCTCCATGGGCCGCTGCGTCATGCCGTCACGCTCCCAGCCAAATGACCGCTTGATCGACGGGTTCGACAGGCCGGCCTCGGCCCGTTCATGGTTGGCCATGCGCTTGCGCCTGGCGATCTTCTCAGACTCCATGATCGCCATTTCAGCCTGGATCGACGCCTTGAACCGGCCATCGGGTGTTGACAGGTCAACGTCACCGCCCAGGGTCACGATGGTTAGCTTGCCCGCGTGCTGCGTGGCGAAGTCGGCCACCCAAGCGAACTCCCGGCGGCGCCGGTACAGCCGTTCAACCTCAGTGCAGAGGATCACGTCAAAGCGCCCGGCCTCAGCGCCCTCGATCATGGCGTCAAAGCCGGGCCGCTTCTTGGTGGTGTAGCGCGATGCGCTGATGTCGTTGTCGATGTGCACCTCGACCACGGTGCCGCCCCGCTGGTTGACCAGGGCCTCGCAGTAGGTGCGCTGACGCTTCACGCCAGCCTTGGTGTTCTTGGGGTCGCGGCTGATGCGGCAGTAGATGCACACCCTCAGGCCGGACCAGTCCTCCCGGTACAGCAGCCCCGCCATGGGGTTCTGCTCAGCCAGGAACCGGGCTGCGGCCTTGGCGGCTGACTGCTGTTCAAGGTCGGCCAGGGTGGTGGTGGGTGGTTGCGCTGTGTGTTCATTCATGCGCACAGCGTACCCATGGGGCAAGGGCTACATGTACCCGGGCATGTTGCCCTTGCCCCCTAGATAGCCAAAGCCCCCGCCCAACCGGCGATCGGGGTGCCGGTGGGCGGGGGCGGAGGATGCACTGATGGACGTGCAGGGCTGAGCGTAGTGCAGCTGCGGGGCTGGCCCCAGCTGGTGCCGGTAGCCCTGCGCCGCTGGGGTAAGCGAGGTCGCTTGCCGCCACTGGCCAGGGCCAGCCAGCTGGCGAGCATAGGCCCCTGTGGTCGGCTCAGGGCGCCTGCGGGCCGTTGGGCTGGGTGTCAGGGGCCGGCGGCGCTGTGGGCGGCTCAGGGGCCGTTGTAGACGCCGGCAGCCAGCGGTCGACCCACCGGGCCGCGGCCACCAGCGCCAGGGACAGCAGGCCGCTAATGAACTGGTCCCAGGTCACGTGGTCACGTCCTCACGGCGGGGGCCACGGTGCACGTCGAGCATGACCACCAAGGCCATGGTGGCGCCGGCCCACGTGAGCAGCACGGTGCGCCAGATAGACGGGTCGCGCTGCTCATGGGCCAGGATGCTCTCCCAGCCGTCGGTGAACAGCAGGAACGCCGCCACGGTGGCGGCGGCGTCGACAGCCCAGGGCGGGCACTGGCGCCAAGGGATCGACCCCAGCAGCACGGCGGCGCACACCACCGCGATGACCGCCAGCACCCGCTCCCAGTTGTCGGGGGTCAGGTCGACCAGCGGCAAGAACGCGGCGCCGCACACGGCCGCAGCTGCGCCCACCCGGCAGACAACGCGCATGGGGGTCATGGCGGCGGCTCCGGTGGCTGGTGGTCTTCGGGGGTGCACGCCTGCCACGGCGTGTTGCAGATGGGGCACCGGGGCACGCAGCAGCACAGGGCACTGGTGCAGCGGTGCCCCGTCCGGGGCGGCAGGTCCACCGGGGGTAGCTCGGTGGTGCTCAAGCGCCTGTGGCCCCGTCGCGGTACTTCCTGATCCAGTCGTCGTAGGTGGCGGCGCTGAGCGTGAGCACGCCGCCGAAGTTGGGCAGCTTCTGGATGGCGGTGCTGTCGCTGCTGGACTTGATGCCGGCGGCCTTGCCGCCGCTCAGCGCGTACTGGGGCTTGCCGCTGCTGGTGAAGATGATCACCTCGTCCTCCTCGTCGTAGGGCGGTTCAGGCTCAGGAGTGGGGGTTGGGGGGCGCCCGGTGCGGGCCTCGGTCACGTACTGGCGGAAGCCGTTGCCGCTCACGTTGGTGGCGGCGTCGATCTTGCGGGTGGTCCACTCGTAGTGCTGGCACACGTAACCCACGTCACCGCTGAACATGGCGGCGTGGATGGCGGCGGCGATGCGCTGGCGGCCCTCGCTCAGCGGGCTGGTGCCGGTGTGCTCGATCTCCAGCCCGTACACGCTGCTGTTGCCGCTGAGGCCCTTCCAGCCGCCGCTGCCGGCGTGGTTGGCGGTGCCGGCGGCCACCACGTACGCCTTGTCCCTGCCGTCAGGCTCACGGCTCTGGAACACGTTGCACAGCGGGCCGGCCAGATCGGGCCTCCCGTTGATACAGGTGTTCAGGCTGGGCGTGGCGCCCGACGCCGGGCCGGCGGTGTGGTGATTGACGCTGCCCCGCGCGTTCAGCGACGACGAGCCGCGTGACTGCCAGCCGCTGCACTCGACCACGGTCAGCCCGGCGTTGCGCAGCCGGTTGGCGATGCCGGTGTCGTAGGGCATGGCTAGCCTCCCCCCGGCTGGCCGCCAGGATCAGGCGACGTTGCGCCCTCGCCCCCTGAGCGGTCAGCCGCCTTGTCGAACAGCTGGTGCCAGGCGTGCGCTTCCTCGACCAGCCGGCCCTGGTCCAGCACGTGCTCGTCGGGGTCCAGGTCGTCACAGAATAGCGCCACGTACGGGGCTTCCTCGTCGGTGGTGGGGTGCTCGATGTGCACCCCGCTGCACATGCCGTCGAGGTAGTCGTCCTCAGCTGGCGGTGTCGGGGTCATCGTCGGGCTGCTCCACGAACGGGTCAGGCTCAGCCGGGGCCTCGGGCACGCCCGTCACGGGCGGCTCGTCCAGGTCGGGCTGGTCGTCAGGCTCGGCGGGCTGCTCGGGTTCGGTGGTGGTCATGGGGTGCTCCTAGGGTCAGGGGGCATGGAGCCCCGCTTGCTGCGCGTCGAAGTGCCCTTCGCGGTGGTGGGCGCCGAGGTCTGGATGGGCTACGTGGTGCGGGCCGCGCCGCTGATCGCCTGGGCGGTGGACAAGCCGGTGGTCGTGCTCACCCGGTGGGCTGAGCGCAAGGGCGGCAGCTGGGCCTGGGTGGGCTAGCGGCGGTTGATCTGCTCAAGCCGGGCCGGCACGGCGTGGAACATGGCCAGCAGGTCTTCCTGTAGGTCACCGAAGCCCACGGCCACCGTGTCGGCGCCGTCGTTGCCCACCTGCACGTCCACCTGGAACACGCGCTCAAGGGTCTGCACGTCGAGCCGGCCGCTGCGCACCACGATCCATGAGCGGTCACCCAGCCACAGCAGGCCCGGGGTCCAGCCGGCGTTGGGGGCCAGCTGCACGTTGTAGGTGGCGGTGAGGGTGCCGTGCCGTTGCAGGTAGGCGTCGGCCGCCCAGCCCACCAGGGCGGCGTTGGCCAGGTCGGTGTTGCCCTCCTGGGCTTCCATGCGGCCCTCAGGCCGGGTGCCCAGGTCCGGCGCTTGGCGCACGGCAGGGGTGACGCCATCGGCGCCTGACTGGCGCACCAAGTTGGCGTAGGCGGCGGGGTCCACGGTGCGCTGCACCTGGGCCACGTTGCCGCCGTACTCCAGGGCGAAGTCGCGTTGCGTGCCCCGCATGGCCCACACGTTGAACCGCAGCCCGGCGTCGATCTCGTAGTCCCACTCGGGGTAAGTGGCCCGTAGCTCGTCCACGGCCTCCTGCACCTTCTTGCCGTCAGGCGCCTGGTAGTTGACCGTGGCCGTGGTGGCGGTGAGGCCCCGGGTGATGCCCCAGTCGCCGTTGACGCTGTAGCGGTGCTGCGTGTAGTCGATCAGGTCCCAGGCGATGGCCGTCAGGTCCTGGTTGGTGTAGGTCAGCACCTGGTGGGCGTAGCGGCGGCCCAGCAAGGCGGTGTAGTCCAGGGCGGTCACGTCCACCTTGTGGTCGTTCTCGTCCAGGTTGTCGCTGGTGGTGCCCACCCGGCAGCGGGCCAGCAGCTGGTCGTCCCAGGCCACCAGCACGTCGGTGGTCAGTTCGTGCACCGCCTGGGCGGTGATGCCGGTGCCGGCGCAGCTGAACCCCACCTCGGTGGGCGCGTTCAGCTTGAACGTGACCTTGCGGTCGTAGGCGTCGGGCAGGTCGTTGATGGTGGCGCCGGTCCGGGCGTCGACCAGCGCGAAGTGCCACACCCCGGTCAGGCTTCCCAGGCCATCGCGGGGGCCGGCTCAGCTGCCGGTGCGTCAGCGGCCAGCAGGGTCAGCTGGCCGGTGGGGCTGGGGATCACGGGCGGGGTGGTGGCGGGGGCGGCGCCCTCGTCGAAGCAGTTGAGCGTGAACCCTCCCCACCACGTGCTGTTGCCGGCGTACTGGTTGCGGGCGACCATGCGCACCGTGTAGGTGCCGGGGTCCAACACGGCGTAGCCCTGGCCCACCTTGCTGTTCTGGCCGGGACCGCCGGCAGCTGCGGCCCGGTTGGTCAGGTAGGTGCGGCTGATGCTGGTGCCGTTCACCTGCACGTAGCCGTCGCTGATGGCGCCGGCCACCGCCGCGGTGATGACGCCGCCCCAGGCAAACCAGATGTACCGATGCCCGATCACGTTGAGGGTGAGCGCCCCGCCGGGCACGGGCGTGTAGGCGCTGGCGCTCACGGTCATGTCGCTGGTGGTGCTCACGCTGCCGATCAGGCCGCGGCTGGCCCGGTCGGCGTAGGTGCGGGCCTCGCGCAGCATGGCGTTGGTGACCACCGCGCTGGTCGACGTGACCACGATGCGGGCCAGGGGCACGCTGTTGGCCGGCAGGGCGGGCGCCTGGGGGTTGCTGGTGGCGGGGGTGCCGGTCACCACCTGGATGTCCCAGCTGGCCGGCGTCGACGGATCGCCCACCCCGGTGGCTTGGTTGTCGGTGACGGTGGCGCACACCAGGTCGACGCGGCTGTTGTTGACCGCGGGCGGCGAGGCGACCGGCCGGTTGAGCACGTCGTCGCTCACGCACAGGTAGCTGCCTGACGGCCCGGGGATCACGCAGCGGCCGGCGGCCACGTCCACGCTCATGTTCGTGCCGGCGCCCCGCTGCCCGACTTGCAGGTCGGTGGTGGCGAACACGCCACCGTCGAGCGTGGTGGAGAACACCAGCCGGTCGAGCGCGGCGGGGTACTTGGTGTTCTGCGCCCACAGCGGCGGGTAGAGCGTCACGTGCGCCCCCCTTCACAGGTAGGTGTCACGCCAGGTGATGTGGGTCTGTGCGGGCGCCGAGAACGTGGAGGACACCACGGTCATGCGGTTGAGGCCCGGGGCCAGCCGAAACCAGCGTGAGTGTGCAAAGTCGATGTAGCTGTAGCGGCTTGAGCCGGGGTCGCCGCCGGCCAGCACCGTGTGGGTGAACGAGTCGACCACCACGTTCTGGCCGGCCGGCACGTTCAGGGTGGGGAACGCCAGCTGGTCCCCGGTGGTGAGGTTCACCAGCGTGAATCCCGACACCGCCCCGAACACGGTGGCGGTCCATTCGGCGGGGGCGCTGCCGGCGTTGATGACCGGGGCCACTGACGTGCCGGCGGGCGGGTAGGTGCGGTCGTACACGCGGCCGTAGGTGGCCAGGTCGATGGGCGACTCGTTGTAGCTGCGGCCGTCGTCCCCGGCGTCGGGCACCAGGGTCACGTCGTGCAGCGTGGTGCCCACCGCGAACGGCACCCCGCCGGCTGTGCGCCAGCCCACGGTTAGCTCCACGTCGGTGGGCCGCTCCCAGGGCACTGACCAGTCATCGGCCCGCACCCGGTACATGCGGGGGTCATCAGCGTCGTTGGCGACGATGGTCAGCCAGCTGCGCCGGCCCGGGTGCAAGAACAACGCCAGGGCGTCGAGCAGCCGCAGCCGGGTGCTGGGGTCGGGCACCAGGCGCAGCTGCACGGTGATGGCCCGCGCCCCCACGTACTGGGTGCGGTCGACCACGCCGTCAGCCATGGTGCGGGGGTCGGTCACGGCCCGCACCTCAGGGGCGCCCACCTCCACCTTCTCGACCAGGTAGCCGGCGGGGCAGTCGTCTAGCTGCAAGCTGGTGCCGTCGTCGGCGGTCAGCAGCACGCTGCTCACAGCCGGCCCGCCTTGAGCATGAACGCCGTCTTGCGCAGGAACGCGTCGTAGTCGATGCCCTCATGGAAGTGGGCCTCGCCGATGCTGACCGCGCTGGCCGCCCCGGGCCGCACCGTCTCGGGGCTGCCGGTGTCGTTGCGCACCAGGTTGAGGCCGGGGCGCAGCGTGCCCCCGTTGTCGAAGCTGCGGGCGTGCGCGAACACCAGGCCGCCCTTGCCGTACCAGTTGAACCGCTGGCTGTGCGCCCAGGCGGCCAGGGGGTTGCCGTAGGTGCTGGCGATGTAGCCCAGCCCCCAGGCGATCTGCGTGGCGGCGTCGGTGCGCCAGTTGGGGCCGGCGGCCGCCATCTTGGAGCCGGGCAGCGCCTGGGGGATGCCGAACGCGCTGCTGGTGGGGTTGTCGGCGTTGACACGCCAGCCGGACTCCCTCATCCACAGCTGGTACAGGGCCTGCCACTGGGCGCCGGTCCAGCCCTTGGCCGCGGCCATGCGCTGACCGATGGCCACCGCCGGCCCGCCGCCGCCAGCCCCGGCGAAGCTGAGCGCCGGCCCGCCGTCCGCACTCGAGGCCAGCGCGCTAGCGGCCCACGCCACTGACTGGGCGTAGACGTACTTCATCGCCTTGTCGGCCACGTCGTAGATCAGGCCGCTGTGGGGCATCTTCGGGGGCTTGGGCAGCGAGGCCCAGCTGACGCCGGGGGTGTCGCCCCAGCCGGCGGCGGGCATCATGCCCCGCCACTGCCGGGCCTCGACCGGCTCAACGTGCCACGGCTCTCCCCGCACCCGGTACACCAGGCCCCAGTGACCGGGGTCCCGGTTGCCCCAGTGTGGACCGTCGATCGCCAGCCCGAAGTTATGCATGGAGCCGCCCGGCTTGGCGGCCAGGTTGCCGGTGCCGCTCAGGTACTTGGCGTACAGCACCTTCTGCTGGCCGATGTCTCGGTAGCCGCTGGTGATGTGGAACGGCTCACCCTGGGCGGCTGACCACTGCTGCACCCGTTGCAGGAACGTGGGGTTGAGGCCATGGGTGTCGCCCGTGACGCCGCCGTCACGCAGCCACATGACCAGCCCGCCGAACCGCCGCACCACCGCTTCGGTGACCGCCTTGGACCGTGCCCGCTTGGCGCCGGCCAGGGGGATGTACGCCTCGCCGCCGGTCTCTGGCTCGGCCCACACCCGGTAGGCGCCCGCCGGGGCCACCTGGGCCACGTGGCGCTCCGCTAGGCCGCCCTGGGCGAAGGTGACCACCCCGCCGGCCGCCAGCCGGATGGGCTTCTGTCCCACCGCCTTGAGGATCGGGTTCAGGCCGCCGGCCAGTGCCTTGGCGTAGCCGTCGACGATGCCCGTGACGGTCCGTGTAGCACCGCTCAGGCGTCCTGTGAGCGCCGCCACGTAGGCGTCGCCTGCTGCACGGCCCAGGCCGCCCCAGGTGCCCACAGCGGCCCTCAGGGCGGCGCTGATGCCGGCCAGCCAGCCGGCCAGGATGGCGGCCATGCGGCCGGTCCAGGTGGTGAGGGTGGCGGCCATGGTGGCCAGCCACACGTTGAACGCCGGGACGGTGGCGGCCGGCACCTCGCGGGCGGCCCAGGTGGCCAGCCGCACCCGGGTGGTGATGGTGAACGTGACCACCGCCAGGGCCAGCTGCGCGAACAGCTGCTGGAACCAGGCGCCCCACACCAGCAGCGGGGGCTGGGTGGCCGCGACGATCTGAGCCGGCAGGGCGGTCAGGCGGGCCAGCACGGCGTCGGCCCAGGCGAACACGCCATCAGCGGGGCCGCCGGCCCCGGGGGCGGGCGTGCCGGGCGTGGTTGCCGCTGGGCCGCCCGCAGCGGCCCCTGTGACGGCCGTGGTGACCAGCTGGGGCGCGTACTGGCGCAGTAGGTCGGCCACCCGGGCGGGGTCCGTCAGGGGCAGCACAAGCTCCGGGCCGTTCTCACCGATCAGCGCCAGCTGCGGCCGGTTGACCAGGCCGCCGCCGGCCAGCTTGATCAGCGACAGGATCTTGTCGAAGGGCTTGATCTTGTGCCCGAACACGCTGATGCCCCACTCGCTCAGCGGCTTGAACACGTGCTCCTTGATGAACCCGAACACCGCCTTGCCGATGGTGCTGGCGATGTCGCCCACCACCTTGGCGGCCGCCTTGATGCCGCTCACGATGGCGTTGAAGATGCCCTTGCCGATGTCGGTGAACGCCTTGTAGATGCCGACGGCCGCCTTGCCGATCAGGCCCGGCAGCTTGGTCAGGGCGTCCCAGATCATCGTGCCGATGCGGGCCAGCTGGCCGGGCAGGGCGGTGAGCACGCGGCCCACCCACGACATGAACGACCGCACCATGCCCAGCACCCAGCTGCCGATGTTGCGCTCCGTCTGGCCGATCCAGTTGAAGATCGCGACGGCCAGGCGGGCCAGCTGGCCTGGCAGCGCGATGGCGGCCCGCACCACCCAGCTGATGAACGATGTCACCATGCCGAGCACCCAGCTGCCGATGTTCCGTTCGGTCTGGCCGATCCAGTTGAAGATGGCCACCGCCAGCCGGGCCAGCTGGCCGGGCAGCTGCACCAGCAGGTTGACCACCCACGACAGGGCGGCGGGCACCCAGCGGGCGATGGCCACCACCAGCTTGACCGCCGTCTCCGCGATCCAGTTGAGCACCGCCAGCTGGAAGCTGATCAGGTACAGCGGCAGCTTGATGGCGGCCTCGACGATCCAGCCCAGCAGCACGGGGATGAACCGCAGCATGGTCATGCCCAGCCGGCCCGCGGTCTGGAGCGCCCACGTGACCAGCGCGACCGTGAGCCGGGCCAGCTGGCCGGGCAGCGCCGCCACGGCCCGCCCGATGACCCCCGCCAGCGCGGCCAGGGCGCGGCCGGCCAGGTCGCCCAGGCTGCTCAGCGCCCCGCCCACAGCCCGCAGCAGGATGCCGCCCAGCCCACCCAGGGCGTGCAGCACCACGGGCACCACCGCAGCGAACGCCTTGCCCAGCGCCTTGAGGCCCCGCCACGCCACCGTGCCCAGTTGCTTGTACGAGTTGGCCAGCAGCTTGAACATGCGCAGCGGCAGCCCGACTAGCTCCATGATGGCGCCCCGCCAGTCGCCGTGGACCAGCTTCACCACCACGGCCACCACGGTGCGGAAGGGTTCGATCAGGTAGCGGGCCAGCGCCACGCCGAACCCGACCAGCGCCTTGATCACGGGCAGCAGCGCCTGGGCCATGGCGTTGACCGTGGTGCGGAACGCCTTCACCTTGACGTACAGCGCCGCCAGGGCTGCGAGCGGCAGCGCCAGCGGGGCCAGCAGCGCCCCCAGGATCACCTTCCAGTTGCGCAGCACGAACCGGAACGTGGCCAGGATGCCCTGCCACGCCGCGTCGACCGCCTTGTGGAACCAGTCGACCTTCTGGTAGGCGATCACCAGCGCCGCGCCCAGGGCCACCACCGCACCCACGATCAGCACCGGCCAGCCCCCGGCCAGCAGCGCCTCGCCGCCGAACGCCTTGGACACGGCGTTGACCGCGGTCACCAGCTTGCCGGTGGTGAACATGGCCAGCAGGGTGGCCAAGGCGGGCAGCAGCACGTCGACGTTGCCGGCCACCGCGCCGATGGCGTCGGCCACCTTGGTCAGCCACGGCAGGGCGGCGCTCATGGCGTCGGTCAGCCCCTGGAACAGCTTGGTGGCCACCGGCTCGAACCCCACCCGCATGGCGTTCTTGAACGTCTTCCACTTGCTGCTGAACGTGGCGGTGTCGGTGGCCGACTTCTCGATGGTGTCGCGCCCGTCAGCGATTTGCTTGGTCAGGTCACCCACCGCGAACCGGCCCTGCCGGATGGCGGCCGCCATCTCCGGGCCGGCGCGGGCACCGAACACCTTGATGGCGTCAGCGTTGGCCTCACTGGCGCTGCCGGCGTTCTGTATCTCCTTGGTGACGCGGGCGAACGTGTCGGCCGGGGCCTCACCCGCCTTGGCCGCGGTCACCAGCCCCTTGCGCATGGCGGCCATGACTGACTGGGTGTTGACGCCTTCCTTCTGGAACTTGCCCAGCAGGGCGGCTGACTGGTCGAACCCGAACCCCATCTGCCGCAGCGGCTGACCGAACTTGGCCATGTCGCCGGCCAGGCCCTCGATGGGGGCGCCGGTCTTCTGGCTGGCCCGGTACAACTCGTTCAGCCGGGTCTGCATCTGGTCGGCCGGCACCTGCCACGCGCCGAACGCCTTGCTGGCCGCCTCGATGGCCGGCCCCACCTCGCGGCCCGTGATGCCGCTCAGCCGCAGCATGTCCTTGGTCATGTTCTGCAACGCCGGGCCGGTCAGCCCCAGGCGCTGGTGCACGTTGGTGAGCGCCGTGGCAACGTCTTGCATGTTGTCGGGCCGCACCCGCAGCACCGCCTTGAAATCGCCCTCCAGGTTGCGGAGCTCTTTGCCGGTGGCGCCGGTCTGGGTGCGGATCGTCTTGTACGCCTTCTGGAACTCGCTGCCCAGGTGGGTGAGGCCCACCACCGCCCCCGCGGCCAGCGCCGGCCCCAGCAGCGTCTTGCTGAGGCCCTTCCACTTGGCGGCCATCTGCTGGACGGCCTTCTCGCTGCCGGCGCCCAACTGGCTGTAGTCGCCCAGGTACTTGATCCATGCGGTGCCAGCCAGGGCCATGCGCTCACCTCCTCAGCAACGTGTTGCGGATCGACTGACGGGTCAGGTCGGGCAACGGCGCCGGCTCGACCACCACCGGGGCGGCGGGCACGGCCAGCTGCGGGCGGGGCACGGTCAGCTGGTCGGGCTTGAACCGCTTCCCCGTGAGGCCGCTGGCGGCCATGGCGCCCGCCTGGGCGTTGACGTAGGCAAGCTCGACCAGCTGGGCGCTCAGTTCGTGGGCGTCGGTCCACCACCAGCCCATGGCCCGGGCCAGTGACGAGTCGGGCGGCAGGTACTGCACCAGCACGCGCAAGCGGCGTGCCCCAAGGTGGTCAGCCCCGAAGCACGCCGCGCCCAGGTCAAGGGCGTAGAACCGCCGGAAGTCGGCCTCCAACGGCTCCCACTGCTCAGCCAGCAGCCAGCACAGGCCGGCTAGCTCGTCGAGCGCAGGCGTTGGGGCTTCGCCCGCCGGGCCGCCCGGTTCCCATTGGTCGCCGCCTTGGCCGGGGGGCGGGCCACCACCACGTCCCCGCCGAAGCCGTAGCACTCGTCCACAATGGCGTTGATGTCCTCAGCGGTCAGCAGCGCCAGTACCGCCTCGGCGTGGTCACGCCCGAACAGCAGCCCCACCGCGGCGGTCATCTCGGCGTTGGCCAAGTGCTCACCCGCGACCACGGGGAACTCGGCCGGTAGCTGGTAGGTGACGCCGCCCAACACCACCTGGTGCGGCTCACCCGCGGCCTCAGCCCGGCGGGCGTCTAGGTCCAGCTTGACCATCAGGCGGCCGCCGTGGTGTCAGGGGCTGCCGGCTCGTTGGTGGCGGTGTAGTCAGCAGCAGCCTGGGTGGCGCCGTCAGGCACGATGTTGGGGTCGTTGCTGAGCAGGGTCCACACGCCGTCGCTGGTGTCCAGGTGAGTCACCTCGATCTGGTAGCCGGTCATGTCGCCCTTGGTGAAGCTGATATCGCCGCTGAGCGCCGGGTTGCCCCGGTACATGAGATAGCGGTCGGTGATGGTGCCGTCGACCACCTCGTAGACGAACGCGGCCTCGCTCAGCCCGGCCGGCGGCGGCGTGTACACGATGCCCGGCGGGATGCCGGTGCCGGCCTCGACGGTGCCGCCACCGAACGCCAGCTTGAGCGTGTCGGCGTTGCGCTGCACCAGCGTGAACGTGGTGGTGTACGTCTGGCTGGTGACCACGCTGCGGCAGGGGCTGCGTGACTGCCAGACGTTCATGTCCTCCTTGTTGGTGTCCACCGACATGGCCAGGCCATCCTCGGTGGTGTAGCCAAGGTCCACCCAGGGGCTGGGCATGGGCGTCACCACGTCGGTGGGCATGGTGGTGCCCACGGGCGCGGTCCACAGGTGGCCGGTCAGACCGACGCGCACCTCAGAGCAGTCAAGGTTCGTTGCCATTGGGTACCTCCGTTGTCGGCCCGGTGCGGGCGAACACGTAGCCAGACACGGCCACCCGGGTGATGGGTGGCGTGTACGTCTCGTCAGGGATGGGGCGCAGGCTCAGGGCTTGGCTGCCGGCCAGCACGGCCCCGGCGCCCACCCAGCTGCCGCAGCCCACCAAGGCGGCGCGTACGGCAGCTGCGGTGGCGTACGCCTCCGGCTCATCGGGTGAGCAGCAGTCCAGCTGGACCATGAGCCGGTCGAGCACCCGCGGGTACACGGGGAACGCGTTGAGCAGCGTCACCCGCACCGCCGGCCACCCGCTCTCGGGGTCGAGTGCGGTGGCGATGCGGTCAGCCACGAGCGCGGTCACGGTGGGCACAGTGGCCAGGTAGGCCACCAGCACCGCCACTGGATCAGCCTGGATGGTGTCGGCCGGTCCTAGGGCGGGGTCAGCCACGCCGGTTGGGGTCCTCGTCGCCTTCGGTGATGACCACGCCTGTGCCGTCGACGCCGCGGCGTAGCGGGGCGAACGGCGGGTTGTTGACGCTGCCGAACTCGATGTAGGCGGCGCCGGGGTCGGTGCTGTACACGGTGCCGCCGTCCACCTCGATGCTGCGGGCGTAGTCGCCCGTGTCGGCGATGGCGGCCCCCACGGCACGGGCGCCCTCAGCGGCCGCCTGGGCGTACTGGTGCCGGGTGGCCTGCACGCCCGGCTCGGCGTTCAGTTCTTCCTCGAAGCTGGGGTTGGCCTTGAACTCCGACAGGCCGAAGCCGCTCACGTGGTGACCACCCGCAGCTTGGCCTCCACGTGGTGTTCCTCGTCGGTGGGGGCGCGGTGGGGCCGTGCCGGCAGGCCCACCACCTCCCACACCAGGCCGGCGGCGGGGTCCTCGATGCGGTCCCAGGGGGCCAGCGCGGTGCCGGCGGGCAGCACGCACAGCCAGTCAGCTGAGTAGGTGTCCTGCCCGATGACCACCTCGGCGGTCTGGCGCTGCTCCAGGTAGCCCAGCACGGCGGTGGCGTTCCAGCTGGCGACCGCCTGGCGGCCGTGGCTGTCGCGCACGCCACGCACTGGCTGGTGCACCACCAGGGGGCGCTTGAGCACACGGTCAATGGTGCTCACGCCGTGGTCGAGTCCGTGATGAGGCCGCGGGCCGACTGGGCGCTCAGCCAGCTGGCCAGGGCGGCGTTGCCGGCCCGCGAGCCTGTGATGGTGGGCAGGTCGCCGCTGTTGGCCCAGCGGTGCAGCTGGCCCCGGGTGTTGCCGCCCGACAGCTGGATGGGAGTAGTGGCG
>Ga0126379_10000985_pt1 | contig 16783 bp, 16 predicted proteins | sample PanSoiMetPlot_24_FD_92640 | JGI IMG/M metagenome (GOLD analysis project Ga0126379, IMG submission 92640) | Tropical forest soil microbial communities from Panama - MetaG Plot_24 | ecosystem: Environmental > Terrestrial > Soil > Tropical forest > Bulk soil | place: Panama | collected 2016-02-17 | reverse complement strand
GTCGATGCAGACCTGGGAGCTGGCCCCGACGTTGCCCTGGAAGTACCGGGCACAGTCCAAGGCGCCGTTCGGGCCGGTGAAGCCCTCCATGGTGTGCACCACCAGCAGCCGCTTGGTGCCGCCCGAGGAGTAGCTGCCGCTCGGGGTCCAGACCCTAGTCAGTGCCATAGCGCCCGTCCTTCCGCCAGCCCCTCGGCCGGGGGCCGGGCTTGGTCCAGCCCCACGGCTCGCCCTGGACCTCGACCGGGGGCTCGGGGAACGGGTCGGCGTCCTCCAGCTCGACCTCCCCGGCCACCAGCTCGTCGTCGGTGTACTGGCCGCCCGCCCTGATCAGGCGGCGGCGTCGGTGCTGCGGCATGGATGGAACCTCCCTAGCTCGCTATGCAGCCAGCGGAGGCCGCTGGGAAGCGGCCCCCGATGTTGAATGTCGTCTGCACCAGGGACGTCGGCAGGTAGTTGCAGTTCAGGTCCCCGGCCGTGGTGACGCGGACCTTGGGGGTGGCCGCGCCGTCCGCGATGTCCCTGATCGTCCAGCTCTGCTCCGATGTGCTCGGGCGGCAGTTGGCCTGCCCGATGTTGCCCCACACCGTCGAGTTGTAGTTGCCCGTGGTCGGCGGCGAGCGGACGAAGCCGACGACCTCGACCATGCCGTCCGCGCAGAGCCGGTACTGCGGCGGCGTCCACGGCGACCCCGGGTAGAGGAAACTGGCCGACAGCGGGCGCAGGTCGTGCCAGGTGTCGACCGTGGCCGGGCCAGCCGGACCCGTGGGGCCGGTCGGCCCCTGGATCCCCTGGATGCCCTGCGGCCCCTGGATGCCCTGCGGCCCCTGCGCCCCGTCCGCGCCAGCCGGGCCGGGGTCGCCCTTGGGGCCGACCGGACCCACCGGCCCCGGGATGGCTCCCCCGGTCGAGAAGTTCTGGGCCACCGGGCGCAGGGTGAACTGGGCCGAGCTGCTCGCGTTGGCCGGCACGTCGATCTGGGCCAGCACGCACCCGCGGGAGCCGCCCTGCCCGGTCGGCACGATCGACATCTGCCACAGCGCGGCGTCGGGGTCCGCGATGTCCACCCGCAGGTCGTCGGTGCGCGCCGCCGCGCCGCCTGGCGACTCGGCGATGGCCAGCGCGATCGGGGACGTGCAGACCTGGCACGTCCCGTCCGGAGCCCCGGCCACGCACAGCCAGTTGACGTCGACCGTGACGGTCAGGCCCGAGCCCGGGGCCAGCGACACGGGCTTGACCACGCCGGTACGGCCACCGGCCAGCGCGGTGATCACCTGCCGGTCGTCCCACCCGTTGTAACGGCCCTGCTGGCCCCACTGGGCCAGCCCGGTCGGCGTGGTCATGTCAGCTCCCCAAGTCCTCGACGGTCAGGGTCTGGAGATCGCCGTAGGAGCTGGGCGCGCCCACCCGGTAGCTGCCGCTCGCGCCCTGGATCCACATCCGGCCGACGTAGGTCCGGCTGGCCGCGGCCGACCCGATCGGGTAGCGGTAGACCCAGTCCACGTCTGCGAAGACGGCCTTGCCGACGACGTTGAAATACAGGTTCGATGCGCGCATCAAGGTGGCCGTCGACTCGGCCGCGCCCGCCGCCTTCCACCCGACGCCGAGGCGGGCGTCGAGCACCGAGCCCGACACGATGTAGGGCGAGATGGCGGTGAACCGGATCCGGTACCACTGGCCGGGCTGGGCCAGCGCGGTGGCCGAGCAGATCGACACGGCAGCGGCCCACGAGGTCGCGGTGCGGGTGTTGGTGTCGTTCTGGAAGTCCGACGCCATCAGGCGGCGCTCCAGCGAGGCGTCGGCCGGGGCGATGGTGAACTGGCTGGCCGTGGTCGCGTTGGCCGGGACGGTCAGCGTGGCCAGCGCCAGCCCCGAGCGCCCGGCCGCTGCCGTGGCGTTGATCACGGTCAGGCTCCAGGTGCCGCTGTCGGGCTGCACGTCGCACCAGATGTAGTCGGTGCGGCTGCCCGAGGCCGGGCCGACCAGCCCGGTCACGTTCTGGTCGGTCGAGCTGCCCACCACGGCGCTCGTGCCGTCCCCGCACGAGACGACCCCGAGCCACCCGCCCTTGACGGTCATCGTCAGGCCCGAGCCCACCGTGACCGTGACCGGCCAGGTCAGCCCGGTGCGGTTGCGGGTCACCGCGGCGATCACCCGCCGGTCGTCTATGCCGTCGTAGGCCCCGGCCTGGCCCCACATCAGCTTCCCGCTTGGTGTCGTCATGTCGCCTCCTAGACCAGCGCCATCGCGCCGCCGTGGAACTGGCCGGCCGTCATCCGGTCGATCCGGTTGATCCGCTGGGTCACGGTCTCGCGGTGCCGGGTGGGCGGCCGGGTGGTCTGCATCGTCCAGGCCGCCGTCGACGCGGCGGCGTCCACGTCGACCTGCGTGAGCCATGCGGGGATCACCAGGCCGTCCGGGTAGAGCGGCGTGGTGGCGGTGATCGTCACGTCGTCGCCCGGCCCGTAGCTGGTGACCTCGGGGAAGTCGGTCGGCACGGTGGCGGTCAGCGTCAGCACGGCGGTCTGGTAGCTGGTCGAGTTGGCCGACGCCCGCTCGGCCAGCGTCGAGGCCAGCACCACGCCCGGGAAGTCATCCACGTAGTCCAGGCGCGGGAGCCCGGCCTGCGCGTTGTCGACCACCTTGACCGGCCTGGCCGCCCCCGCTGCCGCGTTGTAGGGCAGGTCCCCGACAGCGAACGTATGCGTCCGGAGCAGGTCTGAGTCCCACTGAGCCTGATAGGTCAGCAGGTTGCCGGGGATCCTGGCGGCGAGCTGCGCGGCGGCCGACCCGACGCGGGCGAACGCGATCCGCAGCGTGCAGACGGGGCTCCCCGCGGCCATCGAGTATTCCGCGCGGAACTCTGGCCCGCCCGCCACCTGGGAGAGCTGCCCGAGCAGGTCGGCCCGGTTGTTGACCAGGTAGTCGTACTGGCGGTCGCGCAGGAACGCGCCCCCGGGGTTCTGGGCCACCACCACCACGCCGACGTCGGCGGCCGGGGCGGCGATGTCGGCCGCGATGCTGACCTGCTCGACCTGCGTATAGGTCTTGGACGGGAACACGTCCCACGCCCGCTTGACCAGGTAGCCGGGCAGCTCGGTCAGCGTCAGCACCACGGCGGCCTGCCCGGTCTCGGTCAGCCCGGACGGGATGCCGCAGAAGTACGGCACGCCGTCGAACATGGCCCACAGCCGCCAGCCCCACAGCTTGGTGACGATCGCGGGGTCGAGCCCGCACGGCAGCACGAGGGTGACCTGCCCGGTGCCGAACCCCGACAGCTTGGTCGAGCACTGGAATGCGGCCACGTCGACCGGGCCGAGCGGGGCGAACGGGCTGACGATCTGGTCGGCCCAGAACGTCCACCGGCCCGGCAGCGGCACCACCGGCCGCGGCAGGGTCGTGCTCTGCATCACACCCACGCCGACCTCCAGGCCAGCTGCACGTACCCGGCGCCGCTCTGGCTGGTCGCGTACAGGTGCCACATCGTGCTCGTCTGCGGCGCGATGACCAGCGGCCTGGATCCGGCCTGGATGTAGGACGCCCGGGACAGGCTGCCGCCCGCCACCGCCGAGAGGGTGTCGGACTCCACGAGCACCTGCTCGCCGGGCTGGAGCGCGGCGAGGTTGATCTGCCCGGACTGGTCGTCGTCGGTCACCTGCGAGCCCGCCCCGAGGTCGCCGGTGTAGAGCAGGAACACCGGGGTCGGCCAGTTCCCGTCGTTGGCCACGTAGGCGTCGCTGGCGATGTCGGGGCTGCCGTACGCCCACGGGTACGGGTTGCCGCGCTGGTAGAGGCGGCCGGTGGCGGCCCCGCCGCCAGGCGCGAGCTGCTCGGTCTGCCAGGTGGCGTCGTACAGCGCCGGGTCGGCCGCGGTCAGGGCGAGCTGGTAGCGGAACGCGAACCGGCCGAGCGGGACGATCTTGAAGGCGTCGGAGTCACCGCGCACGCTGGCGGTCAGCGTCACGGGGTCGGCGTCCAGGTCGGACTGCCGGGTGATCGACAGGTCGGCGGGGAGCCGGGCGGCGGCCTTGGCCGCCATCATGTCGCGGAAGGCCAGCAGCAGGTCGCGGATCCCGATGGCCACGCCGGTCAAGGTGACCACCCGCGCCCCGAGGGTCTTAGGCCCCCACCCCGAGCCGTCCGCGACGGCCCGGTTGACGTCGTGGCCGTCGAGCGGCGGGGAGTCCAGCCACCCGGTCACGTCCTCGATCACCGTGCTCAGCCCGGTGTCCATGTCGCCCGTGTTGAGCGGCACGTCGTCCAGGTAGACCGGCACGAGGTTGCCCGGCCCGGCCCCGAACTGCACCGGGCCGTAGATCCAGTCGTAGAGCTTGTCATAGCCCCTGGTCGCGGACGGCGGCACCGGGGGCGGGGCGGTCAGGAACGGCTGCGCTCTCATGCCGGGTAACCTCCTGCCGCTGCCCACGCCAGCTCGCGGCTCACCATGGCGGCCAGGGCGCGCTCGTCCATGCCCGCGCTCGGGTGCACGTGGATGACCGGCCCGGCCCCCCGGCCGAGCCCGGCCAGCGAGCTGCCGCCGGTCAGCGGGCTGACCAGCTCGGGGCCGGCCTCCCCGATGTGGTAGATGTCGCCCGAGGACTGGCCGAACCCGATCACGTGCTCCCCGATCACCCCGCCCATGGCGTAGCCGTGGCCGTGGCCCCACACGGCGGCCAGGTTCCGGCCGTAGCGGCTGATCGCGTAGGCCACGGCGGCGTAGATGTTGGCGAGCGGATCCCAGATCCCCCGGCCCCGGAACGGCCCGGAGTAGGCGGCGAACGTGGGGTCTATGACCTGCATGAGGCCCTTCGATGGAACACCGTTTCGAGCGTTTATATCCCAGTTGTTCTGGGCTCGAACGTTTCCTCCAGATTCCGTCTGCATCTGCGCCAACAGCGACCCGACGAACTGCGGCAGGCCGAACATGTTGAGCACCTGGAGCGCGAGCCCCCGCCACTGGTCGACGCCCGCCGTGGCCCGGCCGGGGTCGGACCCGCCGCTGCCGCCGAACAGGTGCCCGAACAGGCCGCTGATCTTGCCCATCACGCCCTGGAGCCAGCCCGGCAGCTTCAGGCCCTTGCCCGGGTGCCGCTTGATCGTGTACCCGGACCCGACCGGCTGCGGGCCGGTGCCGGTGGCCGTCGACCGGGCGGCGAACCCCCGGCCCGGCCCGGTCACGACCCCGACGTGCGTGTCGGAGGCGAACACGTCGTTCATCTGCATCGCGCTGTACGGCACGGTGCCCATCTGGGAGAACAGCCGCCACATCGAGGCCACGGGGCCGTGCTGCGCGCTCGGCGCGTGGAACCCGCCCGGGATCCCGAGCCCGAGCATCCCGTGCAGCATGTTGACGAAGCTGCTGCAATCGAAGCCGGTCGTCGGGTTCGACCCGCCGCCCCACACGTAGCGGTGCCCGTTGTACTTGGCCGCGGTCGCGGCCAGCGCCCCGGCGTTGCCGCCCCCGCCGAACAGCCCCATGATCGCGTTGATGGCCTTGCCCGGCAGCGACGCGATGCCGACCAGGCCGTGGCCGATCATGGCGGCCAGCGCGCCCGGGAAGGTGCCGAACACTGACTGCACCAGGTTGCCGACGCCGTGGATCCCGGGCACGATGCCCAGGAACAGGCCCTTGATCAGGTTCCCGCCGATGGCCTGCATCACGGTCGAGGGCGAGTGGATCCCGAAGAAGGTCTTGACCGCGTTGACGATCGGGTCGACGATCGACTTCTTGACCCACCCCGCGATGCCCGACACCGCGCTGGTGATCCCGGCCTTGAGCCCGCCGATGATGGAGCCGCCCGCGTTGGTCGCGTCGCGGACCATGCCGTTCCAGGCGTTGCGCACGTTGGTGGCGATCTGCCCGAAATTCAGGCTGAACAGGGCCTTGATCCCGCCCAGCGCCCCGGTCACGATGGTCGACAGCAGTTGCAGAGCGCCCTTGCCGATCGCGGTCATGGCGGCCCAGAATGACCGCCAGCTCCCGGTGATCCCGTTGATCCAGTTCGACCACGCGACGTGCAGCGTGTTGAGGAATACGGCCTGGAGCTGGATCAGCAGCCCGTACGCCTGCTTGGCCACGTTCAGCACGAACTGGAAGCCAGCGGCGAACGCGGCCTTGACCTCGGCCCAGTGCCGGACGATCACGATGATGATGGCGGGCAGCCCGCCGACCGCGATGATCAGCAGCCCGACCAGCATCATGGCCCAGTACCGGCGCACGAAATCGCAGACCGTCACGACCACGGTTCGGATCACGTTGAACGTGCCGACGATCACGCTGGCCAGGGTCGACAGCACCGGCATGACCACCGACAGGACCGCCCGCCAGGCCCCGATGACGATGTCGCGGAAGGTGGCCGAGCGGGTCCAGGCCAGGTACAGCGCGGCGCCGAGGGCGGCCAGGGCGACGACCACCAGCCCGATCGGGTTGGCGTCCAGGGCGGCGTTCAGCAGCCACTGGGCGGCGGTCCACGCGATCGTGGCCACCCGGACGATCCCGGTCCAGAGGGCCAGCGCGGCGAGCTGCACGCGCAGCACGAGCAGCTCGGCGTTGTAGGTGATGGTCGCGGCGAGCTGGCGGGCCTGCACGATGACGTTGAACGCGGCCACGGCGTTGTAGATCCGCACGGCGACGGTCAAGGCGTACCACGCGCCGGCCACGGCCATGATCTCGGGGGCGAACCGGGCCAGCACGTCGGTCAGCCAGGTGATGACCGGCAGCAGGGCGATGATCACCGCCAGCGCGGCCTCCAGCACCCGGACCAGCGGGGGCACCAGGGGGATCAGCGCCCGGAGCCCGGCCGCGAGCAGCACGGCCAGGGACTGGCCGAGCTGGCCGATGATCGGGGTCAGCTCGGCCAGCACCGGGGCCAGCCCGGCGGTCAGCACCCCGGCGAGCTGGGACAGCGCGGCACGGGCCTGCGGGCTGGTCAGCGCCAGGGTGGCCAGCCCGGTGACCACCACGCCGAGCGGCCCGCCGATGCCGCCGAGCACCTTACCGATCACCGGCAGGTCGCCGAGCAGGTTCTTGCCCGCGAAGGTGGCTGCTGCCGCGCCGATGGAGGCGAACGCCGGGGCGAACCGGGCGATGGTGTCGATGACCGGCTTGACCTTGGCCGGGTCCAGGGTGGTCAGCAGCTTGGTGGCCAGGTTGATCACGTGCGTGACCGGCGACACCAGCGCGGCGGCCGACGTGCCTACCTGGTCGAAGATCGGCGCGAGCCGCCCGCCTGGCGCGATGGCGGCGTCGAGGGCCTTCCCGAACTTGTACGCGGCGATGATGACCGGGCCGAACGCCTTGAGCAGCCCCTGGCCGACCGATACCTGGATGTCGTTGATCAGCCGGGGGAAGCTGCGCAGCACCTTGCCCGGCTCCTCCATCGCGGCGGCGTAGGCACCCGCGACGGTCTGCCCTTGGGCCAGGACGGCGTTCAGGACGGCGGTTTGCTTCTCCTGGGCGGTCAGCGCGACGACGCTCTTGCCCCGGGCCTTGGCGAACGCCTGCTCGGCGGTCGAGGCCATGACGTTGACCCCGGCGTTGCGCAAGACCTCGGTGTTCTGGGTGACGATGCCGTGGATCAAGTCGTCGAGGACCTGCGTGGAGTTCTTGCCCGAGATGACCGCCGCGTCCTGGGCGACCCGCGCCAGCGTGGTCGCCTTGGACAGCTGCATGTGCCCCTTGGTGAACTCCGCGACGGTCTTCTGGGCGACCCCGGCCTCGATGCCCTGCCTGCGGATCGCGGACACCTGCTGCTGCATCGCGGCGTAGGAGACGTTGTTGGACTTGGCCAGCGCCTTCAGGGCGGCGTCCATCTCCCCGACGCGGGCTGCCGCCTTGAAGGCCTGGACCCCGAACGCGGTGGCGGCGATGGCGGCCGAGCCCAGGCCGGTGGCCACCCCGCGGCCGATGCCGCCCGCGGCCCGGCCCAGGCCGCGGGTGATCTGGTCGCTCAGCGTCCGGGCGGCCTTGTCGCCCGCGGTCTTGGCGGCCTGGTCGACCTGCTGCGTCAGCGGCTTGGTGTCGCCCGTGACGCGGACCAGCAGCCCGCCGTAGCTGTAAGACGCCATCGGTCACCACCACGCCGGGCATCGCGGCCAGCGCCCCGGCCGCCGCTGCCCACGAGCTGGCCTTGGCGTCGGCCCGCTCGAGTTCGGGGCGCGGGGCCTGCCGGGGGCGGGCTCGCCCTGGCGGGCGCTCGACCGGGCGCGGCTTGGCCGTGCCCTTGGCCCCGTTGGCGCGCAGCGTCACGTACGTCAGGTAGGCCAGGTGGTCGACCACGGCGGCGAGCAGCTCGGCCTCCACCGACCAGTCCTCACCGGGCCTGCGGGCCGAGGGCGGCAGCCGTTCCAGCAGCACGTGAACCCGGCGCGTCGAGACGGCCGGGTCGAGCACGTCAACGCCGTAGGCCGCCAGCATCGCGGCCTCTACTTCCGGGTCGAAACGGGCCGCGCAGGCTGCGATGAGTTTGGGAGGCTGCCGAGCCCGGACACGCTGGCCACCTTGTCGAACAGCGTCTCCAGCTCGCCCACGGACAGCCCGGCGTCCATCAGCGCCTGGTAGTCCTCGGGGCCGAGCAGCTCGGTCAGCGCGCTGGCCATGTCGCCGTCGCGCAGCGCCGACAGCACCCGGGCCGGCCAGCGCTTCATGGCCGGGACGGTGTAGGTCGAGCCCTTGTAAGCGAACGCGAAAGGTTCTAGGTCGGCCTCGCTTGCGGCGGCCTCGGCCGCGGCCTCTAGATCCCACTGCCCGTTCGCCTTGTTCCCGGTCACACGCTCGGGCCGAGCATGACGTGCGCGATCACCCCGGCGTCGTCCAGCGCCGACAGGGTGCACTCCAGCGGCACGGCCTCGCCGCGCTTGATGGCCATGTCGCCCGCGTCGGACAGCGACGCCCGGGTGAATCCGATCCGCAGGGCGTTGGTCCCGTCCACGGTGTCGACGGCCAGGGCGTGGAGCTGCTGCGGCTGGTCCGACCGGACCTGCATGTCGATCAGCCCGGCCGTGGGGGTCGGCACGGGCACGTCGAAGTACATCGCCAGCGTCTGCTCGTTGAGCTGCCACAACGTGAACTTGAGGGTGATCTGCCGCTTGGTGATCACGGTCCTGATCGGGACCATCGACTGCCACGGGACGATCTCGTTGCTGTCGGCGCTCTGCCCGATCGTGGGGCCGTCGTCGGAGATGTAGCCGAGGATCGACCAGGGCGTGGCGAACGCGGTCTTGCAGTCGGCGGGCAGCGGGGTGCCAGCCGGGGCGACCCAGAGGCCCGGCCCGTTGTTCTGGCCGGTCTGGACCTGGGCGGGGTCCATGGCGAAGGTGCCTACCAGCAGGCCGGGGGCGGGCGGGGCGGCGGGCGGGGCTTCGGCGGTTGCTGATGCCATAGTCAGGCTCCTCGGGATGCCGCCTTGCGGCGGGGGGGACTGGCCGCGGGCGCGGCCTGGATGGCCCCGGTGCGGGGCGGGTGAACCCGGATCTCGTACCGGGCCGTATAGCGGGGGTGGCCGTCCGGGTCGGGCAGCCAGAACGGCCCCTCGGTGGCCTGCGCGTAGCAGACCACCCCGTCGGGCCAGGGGGTCACGGCGAGCGCCAGCATGGCGCGGCGGACCTGCTCGGCCAGGTCGCGGGCGGCCTGCTTGCGGGCGGCGCGGGCGTCGACCTGGATGTGGTGGGCGTACAGCCACCCGGGCGCGCCGAGCTGCTCGGCGGCGTAGGCGAACGAGGTCACCCCGGCCAGGCCGCCGATGTGCGACCAGACCCACGCCTCCAGGTCGGGCTGCGCGATCATGTCCGGGGTCGTCATCGGGCCTGCGCCCTTGCCTTGGCCAGCGCCCGGCCGAGCGGGGCCTGCGGGTGGTCGTAGCGGGTGCCGTACTCCACGAACCGGGCGTACGGCGTCGGGTTGGTCACCAGGCTGGTGGCGGGGTCCGCGCCCTGGACGACCTGGTAGCTGCCCGCCATCCGGCCGGTCTCGACGGGGGTGTTGGCTGCGGCCTCGGCGGCGAGCTGGTGGGCCAGGTCGCGGATCCCGGGCGCTGCCGCCAGGCGGGGCGCGTGCGGGTTCGTGACCGTGAACGTCGAGTCAGCCACCGGGCACCCCGGTCACGGTGGCGATCCAGCAGTCGATGCCGCCCCCGGTCGGGTCGACCACGAGCCGCACCTGCGACAGCGCCCACTGCGCGCCGCGCACCACGGCGACCTGCCCCTCGGCGGGGCTCGCGCCGACCGGCAGGAACAGCACGCCGGTCGGGCTGGTCGCGGGGTCGAACGGGCCGTGGCCGCCCCGGTCCTCGGCCCGGGGGTCGGACGGGAACGCGGTCATCTGGAGGTTGCCCGCCCCGGTCCAGGCCAGCGTGGCGGTGCCGGGGTCGGCCCACCCGTGGGCGTCATCGGTGGCCGCGGCGGCGTAGAGCTCCACCGTGTCGGGGGCCAGCAGCAGCAGCGCGGTCATGGCGGCGGGTTCACCGTCCACCAGCCCGGGGGCGGGTCGCTGAACCCGGCCAGCGCGAGTGACCGGGCCGGGTACAGCGGCGGGTCGCCGGTCTGCATCGGGACGCCGATGACCTCGCCCGTGGTGAACGACCGATGCCACGCGGCCCGCTGGAGCGCCAGCCCGTACTCCCCGGTCGGGCTGGCCGGGGAGTAGCTGACGCTCTGGGCTCCGGTGGCCACCTGCGAAACCTGCGCGCTCGGCGGCAGGGTCGCGGCGTAGGCCTCCCACTGGAGCGCCGCGCACAGGTGCGGGTCGTCGTTCCAGCAGGCGTTAGCGATGGCGGTCGCCTGGTCAAGCGGCAGCCCGCCAGCCGTGGGCGGGTCCAGCGGCGGCGCCCACGACTCCCACGGGATGACCGGGGTCGGCGGGGTGGTCATCGGCCTACTTGCGGGCCTTGGCGGCGGTCTCGGGCTCGGCCTCGGCCTCGGCGGCGGTCGGGGTGACCTTGGCGACGAGCGCGGCCTTGGCGAACGCCTTGGCGCCGCCCGGCACCCGGTGCGTGACCGGGCTGAGGATGACCGCGCCGAACCTGGCCCAGACCTTGAGCGGAGTCGTGTTGTCCTGGAATCCGCTGATCAGGACCTTGCCGGTCGCGTCCGCGATGACCGCGCTCGGGTCCATCGCGTAGCGGATGTCCTGCCGCACGCCGACCAGCAGCGCCCGCCAGTCGCCCGTGAAGAAGTCGGCGTTGGTGCCGCCCGTGGTCGTGAACGAGCTGTAGCTGATCGGCACGCCGTACATCGTCGGGATCACGGCGTCCCCGGCCTGCATCGTGCCGAGCAGCAGCTCGTTGGTGGTGGCGCGGACGCCTCGAAGAGCCGACTTCACGGTCAGGTCGGCGGCGTGGCCGGTGACGTTGAGGCCCTGGCCCTCGACCTGCCCCATCGCCTTGTTGATCGTGTCCACCTGGTCGAGCGACGAGGCGGCGACGGCCTGCGCGGCGGCGTTGACCCCGCCGACCGGGAAGGTGGCCGGGGCGTTGGTGCCCCACAGCACGGCCGAGTCCAGCGCGATGGCGATGGCCTCCGCGATGCGCGGCCGGACCCAGTTCTAGAGGTTGATGCTGGAGTCCTCTAGGTACTGGTCGGGGATCGCGGTGACGGCGGCGACCTCCTCGGCCGTCAGGGTCTTGGTGGTCAGCCCGATGTCGGTCCAGGCCTTGCGGCCACCGGCCCCGGTCACCCAGGAGGCGGTCGGCAGGGTCGACGGCACGGGCATCTGGCTGATCTTGGTGCCCATCGGGACGAGCTGGGCGAGCTGTAGGACCGAGGACGCCGCGACGGCCTCCTCGATGATCTGCGTGCTGAACTCAGGCGGGATGACGCCCGAGAAGTCGAGCGGGGGGGCCATAGGGTGCTCCAGCGTGACGGCGGAATGATCACGCCGCTTACGCGCCACCCGGCCCGCGCCGCATCACGCCGCACGCTGACCGGGCCTTGGCATCACGCCTCGTGAAGCGCCCCGGATTCGGCTACCGGCTGCCCGCCGCGTCACGCTGCACGGGCATCGGAGCCCAGTCTGCCCCTCGATGTCTCGCGTCGTCTAGTTCTGTCAACCGCTGTCAACCAGGCGCGTGATTATGGAGTGCGACCTGCCAGTCGCCTGGCGGGGAATAGGCCTGGGCGGCTCTGTAGTCGCCGTGGGGACTCCGACCCCCCTCTTAGGTGTCATTACCCCTGGACGGAAAGTTAGGGATTTCGCCAGGTCAGCGGGGTCTTTTAGAACACGCCTGGAGCGCGGCTGATATGCCCGGAATTGCGCGCAGATTGCGCGTGCCCGGCCTGCGGCGACCTCGGCGGTGCCGGGGAGCGGGGTTCCCGGCACGGCGGCGCGGGTCCGGGCACGCGGTTGCGGCTACCCTACCGGACGACCCACCCGGGGAGCCGGTCAAGCCACCAGCACAGCCGGGAGCAGTAGCGCGAGCCCGGCCGGGCCGGGCGGTGGTGACAGAACGAGCAGCGCCGGGCGTCGTCGTTCAGCGGGTCCGCCGCACTTGCCGGAGCCAGTCGGTCTCCCCGTTGGGCGCGGGCTGGCGCGGGCCGGCCGGGATGTGGCCGCCCGGGGGCGGCTCGGGCGGGACGGCGGCGAGCTGCGCGACGAGGGCGTCGATGGCCTTGGTGTCGGCCTGGCCGTCCTTGACGAGCTTGGCCAGGTCGAGCACGCCGAGGGCGGCGTCGACGTTGGCGATCTTCCCGGTAGCCCGGGCGCGGAACTCGGCGGCGACCACCCGCAGGGTCGCGGCGGCCTCGGCCTCGGCCTTGCCCTCGGCGCGGGCCTGGGCGATGGCCCGCTCGGCGTCGGACATGGTGGTCTGCTTGAGCGCGGTCAGCTCGGCCTCGATGCGTCGGCGGTCGGCCCGCTCGGCGTCGAGCGATGCGGTCAGCCGGGCGATGTCCTCGGCGGTGGGCGGCGGCTGTGGCGGTCCTGGCGGGCCTGCCGGGGCCGGGGGTGTGGGTGTGGGGGGCGCGGGCGGTGCGGGCGCTGGCGGCGGCTGTGGAGCCGGTGGCGGGGGTGCTGGCGGGGCGGGCGGTGTGGTCATCTGGTCCTCTCACGGACTACGGGGCGGGCTGAGGCTCGGGGGGCGGGACCGGGCTCGGAACGGGCGGCGCGGGGGCCGGGGGCGGGGTGACCTCCTGGCCCGGGTCGGCGGCGATCATCTCCTGCCACGCCTGGATCTCGGCCGGGCTCGCGCCCCACTTGGCCCAGAGCACTTCGCGGGGGACGCCGAGCGTGGCCATCTTGACCAGCGCGTCGACCCGCTGCCCCTCCGACCGGGTCTCCATGTCGGCCCAGACCGTCTCGGCCTCGACGTTGGCCGCGGCCGGGCTGCCGACGATGCCGAGCGCCAGCCGCATGGCCTCCTCGTAGGCCTCCCCGATGTGGACCGACCGGCGGCGGGTCTTGGCGACCAAGCCGACCTCGGCGGCCTTGATCGCGTCGGCGGCCAGGTTGATCATCTTGCCCATCAGGTAATGGGCGGGCGTCTGCGTCATCGCGGCCAGGTGGACCACGTCCTGCTCGATCGCGGACAGGTAGCCGGTCAGCAGCGCCTCGGGGAAGCTGCCGAACCGGGCGTCGGGATTCTCGCTCGCCAGCAAACGGTTCGCGCCGATGTCGAACGGGCGCACGGCGACCACGGTGTCGGTGCCGTCCGTGGCGTTGTGGACGACCTGCCGGGCGATCTTCACGCCACTCGCCCAGACCTGCCTGAACGCCCCGTAGTCGGCGCTGACCATCAGGTTGAACGTCGACGTGTTGAGCCGGTCGAGCACCGGGATCACGCCCTCGAATTCGCACCGGGGCGGGCCGAGGGTGCGGGGCTGCGGCACGACCTCGACCATCGACACCGCGCCCACCGGGTTGGGGTCGACCTGCGGGCTGTCGCCTGAGTCGGGCCACCACGTCACGATCTCCTCGGGCGTGACCAGCACTTCGACCACCGAGCCCGCGGTGAGCTGCCCCTGGTTGATCAGCGCCCAGTCGTTCAGCGCGTAGTCGGTGGCCGCGCCGTAGCGCTTGTACCCGGCCACCCGCCTGCGCCTGCTGCCGGGGTCGTAGAGCACCGTGGCCTGATAGGGCGACTCGGGGGTGATCGACACCCCGGCCGGGTTGGTGTCGTCAGGCTGCACGAGCAGGTACGACGAGCCCATCGTCAGGGCGTCGGTCTGCACCAGCTCGCTGTCGGCGTCCAGGCAGTTGGCCTGCCAGATCGTCCAGGCCAGCTCGTTGTCGGCCTCGGAGCCGAACCGGAACCCGGTCACCTGGAGCCGCTCGGCCACGGCGTTGACGATCAGCTCGGCCCAGTTGCACCCGGACTCGGCCAGGAACGTGCGGAAGGTCTGCCGCTCCTCGGTGTCGAGCAGGGCGATGATCCCGGCTTCGTTCTCCGCGTAGGCGGCGAACCCGGCCACCCGGGCGCTCTGGATCGACAGCTTGAGCGCGGCGGCCTGCCGTAGCTGGTTGAGCTCGTCGGTGTCCACGGGGTGCCTCCCTACCATCCGGCCGCGAGATAGTCCGGCTCGGGCTCGACCAGGTGCCGGAAGGCCCGGTCGAGCGCCATGATCGCGGCGACCATCGAGTCGATCTTGTCAGCCGACCGCTGCTTGTCGGGCTTGACGTTGCCGTTCGGGTCGGTGCGGGTGACCAGGTTCCGGGCCTGCCACTGGGCGACGGGGTTCCCGCCGTGCCGGTAGCGGCCCGCGGCGATCAGGCGCAGCAGCTCCTTGGTCGGCCCGGACATCGAGGCGAATCCCTGGCCCATCTGGAGCAGCGGGAACCCCTCGTCCAGCAGCTCGGAGGACAGCTGGGTCGCGCCCCACCGGTCGAACGCGATCTCGCGCAGGTCGTACCGCTCGGCGTCGGCGCGCAGGTCGCGCTTGATGGCCTCGTAGTCGATCACGTTCCCCTCGGTCAGCGTGATCAGCCCCTCGGCCGCCCAGACCGAGGCCCGGCCGCCCGTGCGGCGGTCGAGCTGCCCGATCGAGGCCTCGGGGGCGTACACCCGCCAGAGCACGTCGTGGCTGTCGCCATCGGGGAAGTCCAGCGCGTAGCTGGCCAGGTCGATGGTGCTGGCCAGGTCCAGCCCGGCGTAGCAGGTGCGCCCGGCCAGGTCGTCCCGCCTGGCGGGGGCGCGGTCCCAGGTCAGCATGTCGATCGCCCGCCCGGCCTGCGCGGTCTGCTGGTTGAGCCGGTACTGCCGGAACGCCCTCTCCTCGACGGGGTTCTTCACGGCCTTGACGCACTCGCTGCGCAGGATGCGGGGATCCAGGTAGTCGCCCAGCGCGGGGTTCGCCATCTTCCACGTCGCCTCGGCGGTCCAGTCCGCGTCGCGGGGCGCGGCGTGCAGCACCACGAGCCGGGCGCGGTCCAGCTCGGGGTCTTCCAGCACCCGCTCGGACCAGGCGCGCTCGCTGGCAGCGAACCCCGAGGGGTCGTTGTCGGCGGTGGTGGCCAGCACGAGCAGCGGCTGGCTCCGGGTGCCGAACCCCGTCCGCAGCGCGTCGTACAGCTCGCGGTTGGGTTGGGCGAGCAATTCGTCGATGTAGGCGGCGTGCGGGCTCGGGCCGAGCGCCCCCATGGCGTCCCCGGCCGTCACGGCAAAGAAGCTCGCGGTCTGCTCGTCCCAGATCCGGCGCTTGCCGAGCGCCACGTCCAGGCGTTTGTCCAGCACGGGAGACAGGGTCACCATGCGGGCCGCAGCCGAGTACGCGAGCCCGGCCTGGTCCTTATCCAGCGCCAGGCCGTAGACCTCGGCGGCCTCCTCGCCGTCCGCGACCAGCATGTAGAGCATCAGCCCGGCGATCAGCTCGGTCTTGCCGTTTTTCCTGCCCGTGCTCAGGTACAGCTCGCGGTACCTGCGCAGGTACCGCTCCCAGGTCGGCTCCCACTGAACGGTCCCGAACAGCGGGACGATCAGCTCGGCCTCCTCCCACGCGGCGGGCAGGAACGCCTGCCGGGCGTAGTCGCCCTTGGTGTGGACGAGCAGCTCGCGGAAGAATGCCAGCGCGTGGTCGGCCCGTGGCCGGCATAGGTGCTCGCCCCGGCGCAGGCAGACCTCGCCGTCGAACGCCCTGCGGCACGGGGGGAACCGGCGCCGGTCACTGCCCGTCATGCGGACATGGTAGGCCCGGCTGGTCAGACGGCCCAGAGCCCGGATTGGAACCACCCTAACCGTGAACTCCGGGCCGCGACTCCAGAGTAGGACGGCTCCGCCGCATTACGGACTGTGAGGCAGGCGACACGTAAAACCGTTCCCTGGGACTCGCGGCGATGTTGATATTGAATTGCACGGCCACCCACCAGGGGGGGCCAGCAGCAGGCCCCACCAGGGGGCCGGATTGGAACCACCCAAATGAGCACCACCACCACCACCAGCAGCCAGCCGACCGAGGGCGCGACCGTGACCCCCATGCCCACCCGGGCGACGTGGAGCCAGCACGGCAAGCCGACCAAGGGCTTCAAGTTCTACGGCACCGAGGTCAAGACCCCGGCCACCAAGGGCCAGGCCGTGACCAAGGTCGAGGCCGACAGCAAGACGGTCGTTCTGAGCGGGCGGGGCGGCGAGCTGGCCAGCTTCGGGGTTGCGACCAAGTTCTGGGCCATCGTGCCCGAGGACGCGCCCCGGATGCCGGCCCCCGAGCCCAAGGCCCCCAAGACCCCGGCCGAGAAGCTGGCCCCCGTGGTCATCACGGCAGCCAAGGGCGGCGACACCACCGTGGCCCCCAAGAAGGGCGCAATCGCCAAGGCGATCAAGGCCAGCGGCAAGTCGATCATGGCCATCAGCCGCGAGCACGG
>Ga0126379_10000983_pt1 | contig 16793 bp, 14 predicted proteins | sample PanSoiMetPlot_24_FD_92640 | JGI IMG/M metagenome (GOLD analysis project Ga0126379, IMG submission 92640) | Tropical forest soil microbial communities from Panama - MetaG Plot_24 | ecosystem: Environmental > Terrestrial > Soil > Tropical forest > Bulk soil | place: Panama | collected 2016-02-17 | reverse complement strand
ATTGCGGACCGTCGATCACTTCGTCGGTGACCTCTTCGCCGCGATGGGCCGGCAGGCAATGCATGAAAATGGCATCCTTTGCAGCCCGCGCCATCAGCGCCTTGTTGACCTGGTAAGGCTTCAGGAGGTTGTGGCGCTTGGTGCCTTCCTTGTCGCCCATCGACACCCAGGTATCGGTGACGACGCAATCGGCGCCTTTCACCGCTTCTTCCGGATCGCTCGTGAAGAGCACCTTGGCGCGAGCCGACTCCGCCCATTTCTTCAATGCCGGCCGCGGCGCCAAGGATTCCGGCGATGCAACCCGAAGCGAGAAATCGAAGCGCGCGGCGGCGTGCACCCAAGAGGCGCAAACATTGTTGGTGTCGCCGGTCCATGCCACCGTGTGTCCCCGGATCGGTCCTTTGTGCTCTTCGAACGTCATCACGTCGGCCATGACCTGGCACGGATGCGAGAGCTTGGTCAGCCCATTGATGACGGGAACACTCGCGTGTTGGGCCAGCTCAATCAGCATGTTGTGGTCGAGCGTGCGGATCATGATGGCATCGACATAGCGCGAGAGCACACGCGCGGTGTCGGCAATGGTTTCACCCCGGCCAAGCTGCATCTCGGCTCCGGTAAGCATGATGCAGCGGCCGCCAAGCTCCTGCATGCCGACATCAAAGGAAATACGCGTCCGCGTCGACGGCTTTTCGAAAATGAGCGCCAGCATCTTGTCTGCCAGAGGCGCATCGCGGTCTACGGCGCCGCGCGAGAAGCCGTTGCGCGCCTTCTTGCGCTGGCGGGCTGCGGCGATCACGGCCTTCAAGGTGCCGGAATCAAAATCGGGCAAATTCAAGAAATGCCGCGGCGGCGGCTGGTCGGCCGGCTTGCGTGTCTCCGTGACCCGGGAAATGCTCATACCGCTTTCCTCTCGGTCTCGAAGCTCGCGCAGGCGTCGTTAAGCGCGGCCATTGCTTCCTTGATGTGGCGCTCCTCGATATTGAGCGGTGGCGACAGACGCGCGACGTTTTCCGTCGCGCCGACCGCGAGCAAACGGTTCTCACGCAAACGCGCCAAAAATGCGGCGTTTGGCACATTCAGCTTAAGGCCCAACAGCAGCCCGCGGCCGCGGATTTCCGCAATCACGTTCGGATGTTCGGCTTGGAGCATGGCGAGGTGCTGCTGCATCGAGCCGGCGCGCACGCGCACCTGGTCGAGAAAACCGGGCGCCAACATCACGTCCAACACCGCGTTACCGGCAGCCATGGCGAGCGGATTGCCGCCATAGGTCGAGCCATGCGTAGCCGGAGTCATACCTTTTGAAGCGCGCTCGGTGGCGAGGCAGCCGCCGAGCGGAAAACCTCCGCCGATGCCCTTGCCGACCGCCACGATGTCCGGCGAGAAGCCAAGTTCTTCATAAGCGAAGAGCCGTCCGGTTCGACCCATTCCGGTCTGAACCTCATCGAAGACAAGCAACAGCCCGCGGGCGTCGCAGAATTCGCGCAGCCGCTTCAAGAATCCGGATGGCGGAACGCGGATGCCAACTTCGCCCTGAATGGGTTCGACCAAGATGCCGGCTGTCTGAGGTCCTGTTGCGCGCACGACCGCATCAAAGTCGCCATAAGCGACGGAATCGAATCCGTCGACTTTGGGGCCGAAGCCTTCGAGGTATTTCGCGCTGCCGCCCGCCGCGATGGTAGCGAGTGTGCGGCCATGGAAGGCGCCTTCAAACGTGATCAACCGGTAACGTTCCGGCGCGCCGGTGACGTAATGATACCGCCGCGCCATTTTTATGGCGCACTCCACGCCTTCGGCGCCTGAGTTGGCGAAGAAGGCGGTATCGGCAAAGGTGGCGTCAACCAGTCGCTTCGCAAGCCGTTCTTGTCCGCTGATGCGATAGAGGTTCGAGGTGTGCCAGAGCTTTGCCGCCTGACTTTGAATGGCGGAGACGAGATGCGGGTGAGCGTGGCCGAGCGCGGACACCGCAATCCCAGTGCCGAAATCAAGATAGCGCTCGCCCTTCTCGTCGTAGAGGTAGGGTCCTTCGCCGCGCTCGAACGCTATGTCCGCCCGGTTGTAGGTCGGGAGCAGCGGCGAAATCACGTTGGGTCTCCTTAGCGATTCGAAAAAGCGAAACGGCGTTTATAGCGGAAACCGGATTTCAGAAGCCAGAAGAGGGAGCGGCAAGGCAGTAGCCGTCTGATTCACCGCTTCAGCGGGCTAAATCTGAATCTGTGGACAAGGGGTAGGGCTAAAACCACATAGCTTGTGCAAGTCCCCTCGTCTGCTACGATATATTGTGGACTTGGGGGAATGCGCAATGGGTTGGACCGACGAACGGGTTGAGCAGCTAAAAGCGCTTTGGACAGGAGGACTTTCGGCGAGCCAGATCGCTCGCGCGCTGGGTGGCGTAACCCGCAATGCGGTGATCGGGAAGGTCCATCGTCTCGGCCTTGCCGGCCGCGCTGGGCCGGCCCGGGCGGAGCGCCCGCGCTCAATGTCCACGCGTTCGGTCGTGCGAGTGGCAGCCCCCGAACCCGAGATCATCGAAGAAGATCCCGTCGTGCTTGAGGACGGCAACTTCGCGACCGTACTCACGATCAACGACCGCATGTGCCGTTGGCCGATCGGCGATCCCGCCGAGAACGAGTTCCATTTCTGCGGGCGCAAACCGAAGCTCGGCTCGCCTTACTGCGAGGCACACGCGCGGAAGGCTTATCAACCCCAGCCGCAGAGGCGCGACCGCCGCGCGGCACAGTAGTTTTTAGACCGCCGGGTCAGATGAAGACGTCGTAAGCCACGTCCGCGATTCTGCCTGTGTACACATTGACCAGCAAAGCATCAGGTCCATAACGCACCCAGCGGTATCCTGGAGGTGGCGGCGGCAAACCGATCCAGCCAAAGTCGATGTAATACGGCTCGGCGATGAAGAGCGCCGGCAAGAACGCGCCCGGCGCCCAATGACGATAGCCCCAGCCTCTCGGATAGATGAAACGGGGCGCATTCACCGCCACATAGGCGCGACCTTTGTATTTAAATTTCGGGCCATTTGCGACGCGGTGATAACCAAAGTCGCGACCTTCGCGGAATACATGGTTTTCAACGCTGCGTCCCCGCTCCTCGTCAAAGTTTTGTCCACGGCCGCGATCATGTTCGACATGCTTGTCGTTGCCGTGGCCGCGCGCTTCCTGTCTATCGCCATCATGCTCGCGCGCATCGGCGCTATGAATTGTGGGCAGCGATAGAGCCAATATTGCGGCAAAGAGAATAAGTCGCTTCATAACAGCCTCCACAGAAATATGCGTATCCAAAGAATGCGCAAGTCCATGTGTAGGAAACGTTTCAAAAGTCCTGAAAGTTTCGCAGTTTGTCCGCTAACCGGCGAATGTCTCGTCGAACGAGTAGCCGGCGGAACGCACGGTGCGGATGGGATCTTTCTCGCCCGGATCGTTTAGCGCCTTGCGCAGGCGGCCGACATGTACATCGACGGTGCGCGCTTCGACGTAAACATCGGAGCCCCACACCGTGTCGAGCAGCTGCTCGCGCGAAAAGACTCGTCCTGGATGGCGCATAAGCTGATCCAGCAAACGGTATTCGGTCGGACCAAGATGGATATCGCGGTTTGCCCGCTTCACGCGATGGCTGGTGCGATCGATCACGATTTCGCCCACTGTCATGACGTCTTCGACCAGACTCGGACGCACCCGGCGCATCACCGCGCGCAGGCGGGCCAGCAATTCGTTCATGGAAAACGGCTTGACGATGTAGTCGTCGGCGCCCGTGTCCAAGCCGCGGATGCGATCGGGCTCCTCGCCGCGCGCTGTCAACATCACGATAGGCACGTTGCGCATGTTTCCGCGGCCCCGCAAGCGGCGGCAGACTTCGATGCCGGAGAGTTGCGGCAGCATCCAGTCCAACAGCACGAGGTCGGGATTGGTCTCATCGGCAAGAAGCAAAGCTTCTTCGCCGTCTTTCGCCTCAAAAACGCGATAGCCTTCACGCTCGAGATTGTAGCGGAGCAAAGTCGACAAAGCGGACTCGTCCTCGATCACCAGCACTGTCGGCTCTGCACTGCCTTTCATCTTGTCGATCCGTTATGCATCATTTCGACTCGTGGGGAAGAGGTGTCGTCGAAGTCACGTCGGCTTTCGGTCGATCGGCCCGCAAATAAGTGCCGGTGACCATGTAATGCACGGTCTCGGCGATGTTGGTCGCATGATCTCCGGCACGCTCGATATTCTTCGCAATGAAAAGGAGATGCGTGCACAATCGGATCGTGCGCGGATCTTCCATCATGTAGGTGAGGAGTTCGCGGAAAAGACTGTTGTAGAGCTCGTCAATCTCTTCATCGTGGCGCCAGACATTCTTGGCCGCCTCTGCGTCGCGATCGGAGTAGGCGTCGAGCACCATCTTCAGTTGGGTAAGCGACTGGCGTCCCATGCGAGCCAGGCTCTGGGTCAGGCGGATCGGCGGCTCGCGGTTCAAGACGAGTGCCCGCTTTCCGATATTCTTGGCGAGGTCCCCGATGCGTTCGAGCTCGTATGCGATCTTGATGGCGGCGAGCGTCGTTCTCAAATCGACCGCCATCGGCTGCCGCAGCGCGAGCAGCTTCAAGGCTTGATCTTCGATGGTCTGCTGAATGCGGTCGACGCGTTCATCCGTTCCAATGGCGGTTTCGGCGAGTTTGCCGTCGCGTTTGGCGATCGCTTCGATGGCATTGGCGAATTGTGCTTCCGCCAGCCCGCCCATTTGCGCGACCGAATTGGTAAGGGCTTCTAATTGATCGCCAAAAGACTTCACGATGTGCTCAGTCATTGTCCACTCCCGGAGTGCGATTCCGGTCGGGTCCTCGTGCCTTAGGACAGTTCCGGCACCGCTATGTGACAAGATTATAACAGTTTAATGACGAGCAGCTTCAGCCGTCACGACGGCGACAACGAGAGCGAGCTGCGCACTCCCGCCGGCAGGAAAACCGTAAACGTACTTCCGGTTCCAAGTGTGCTTTCGATTTCCAGCCGCCCCTGGTGTCGATTCAGAATGTGTTTGACGATGGCCAGACCCAATCCCGTGCCGCCGCGCTCGCGACTGCGTTTGACATCGACGCGGTAAAACCGCTCGGTAAGCCTTGGGATCGCCTCGCGAGGGATCCCCTCACCCTCGTCTTCGACGGCAACGAATACCTGTCCGCTGTCGCGCTTGCCGAAGGAGTCGAATTGCCCGAAGCGGACACGGACATGGCCTTTTTCCCGTCCGTATTTGATCGCGTTATGCACAAGATTTTGAAACACCTGCGTGAGCTCATCGCGGTCGCCAACCGCGAAAAGGGGCTCTTCCCGCTCGATCGCAATGCTGATTCCGTCGGCTTGAGCCAACGGCGCGAGCGCGCTTACCGCATCGCGCACGACCGCGACAACGTCGACGTCGCCCGCTGGGGGATTGTGTTCGTTCAGCTCAATCCGTGTCAGCGATAAGAGGTCTTCGATCAGCCGCCGCATACGGCCGGCTTCGACGCTCATGATCTCGAGAAAAAGCTCTCTCGCTTTTTCATCATTCTTGGCATGGCCTCGCAACGTGTCGATGAAGCCCGAAACCGCAGCCAGCGGCGTACGCAGCTCATGGCTTGCATTGGCGACGAAGTCGGCACGCAGCTCCTCCGCGCGGCGCATCGCGGTAAGATCACGGATATGGATCAGGACAGGTGCGCCGAGCAGCGTTCGTGAGCGCGCGAGCGAGGCTTCGTAATGGCGCTGCACCGGTACGGGAATCGTAAATGACACGGTTTCGTTTTCAGCCCCGTTCAAGGTTCGATCAACCGCCTCGAGCAGCTCGGGCGTCCGTAGCACTGCCGAAATATGCTTACGGTCGCTGTCCGGACCTACGATCGATACGGCTGCGTGATTGGCAAAAATCACTCGCCCTGCGGCATCGAGAAGTAAAAGGGGATCATCGAGGCATTCCAAGACGGCCTGTGCCGCGTCCGGCAGCTGAAGGGCATCGGGCACAGGTGCCGCCGCGGTCGCTCTGTAGCGCGCCGGGCCTCGCTCAGCTGCAACGTAAAACCCGCCGGCGATGATAAAGGCCGAGGCAAGCCCCGCCACAATCAGCGTCGGAGCGCCAGCAAGAACGGCGAGCCCAAGCACAAGCACGGCAGCGACCGCCGCGGCCAAATGCGCACCGCGCCAGGCAGTCGACTGTCCCTGACTAAGGTCACTCATGCGATAAATGCGTACGCCATTCGGGTGCTTATATCACGCGGCCGCGGAGATTAGCGCGCGGCAGCGGAGGCGTTGAGTAAGAGTGCTGCATCCGGCCCGAGATATCCAAAGCCGAATATTTCATCTCGCCCCGGAGCGCCGAGATCAATCGCTTCCTTCTCTAAAACCTGTTCAACACGGAGCGCCACGGCGATGTCCGGGCGCGCCACCAGCATCGCAAAGCGCGCCGCCACTACCGGCGCTGCGAAGGACGTGCCCGTGGCGTTTGCATATGTTTTGTTCAGAGAAGCAACGGGGACATTGACGCCGCGCGCGGCAAAGACAATCTGCGGTCCGCGATTGGCGTCGATTTGAATGTGCCGCTCGCTGTCGACGGAGGTCACGGCAATCACACCCTCATATGCGGCAGGAAATTCCACAGGGCGTGCCGGTCCGTCATTCCCAACCGCGGCGACAATGACGTGTCCTCGCGAGATGAGCGCCCTCACAACCGCTTCGAGCGTCCGGTTCGGCGGGCCCACAAGGCTGATGTTGATGACGGTCGCGCCTCTTTCGGACACCCAGGCAAGGCCCTGCACGATGGCTTCGGCAGACCCGCCAGCGCCCTTTCCGCCATAAATGTCAGCGGCGACGAGCTTCGCGCCGGGCAGCATACCCTTGACCGAACCGCTATCGCCAACCAGAAGCGATGCAATGGCCGTGCCGTGCTCTGCCGGAGGACTCTTTTCCTTGCCGGCGAAATTCTTGGTCACAATATCGGCGCGCCTCAACGCGGGATGAGCAACGTCAATCCCAGCATCGACGATTCCGATGGTCGCGCTGCGCGCGTCCGGAATCCGCGCATCTCTGCGAAAGACAGACCCGGCTCCCGACAGGATGCCGCCGGACGGATCATAGATATGGTTGTAGTCATACACGCCCTGTGGGTCGGCCATCCGCAGGGCAGCGAGCGCATCGTTGAGGCTCATTCCGGCTGGCGGGCGAAGCACCGTGACTCCGAGTCCCAAACGGCCAAGCGTCGATTGCCTCAAAACTTGGAAGTCGAGAGCGCGTGCGGCAGCGAGGCTCGCGGCCGAAGGTGATAGCGCGAGCACCTCGTTTTTCACCGCGCGGCTTCCATTGAGATCATTTTCGAGGAGGTCGGGCTGCGCGGGCCGACCTACGCTGTCGATAACCTTGAGGAGATTGTTGGTCGCTCCCTTCAGTGTCCCGGTTATGTTGTCCACGGGTTTCCGTTCGACGGGGGGAAGGCGGGGCGGCGGGAGACCGGACGGCAAATTGGGAAGGCCGCCAATTCCGCCCAGACCGCCTAAGCCACCCAGTCCCTGCGCGTGCATAGCAGTTGGAAAAAAGATAACCGCCCCAATGACTAAGGCGAAGCTAAACGATCCGATCCTGATCCCTGACACGGCCCGGCAGGCATCCCAAAGGAGGTGTCGCAGCTATAACGTGGCAGATACGTAAATATTTCCACCACCATAGGCGTGGGACATTTTTCGGACCTTCTAAAGGGAAGTTTTCCACGTCTCGCCCGTTGTTGAGTGAGAGAGATGACAGTCGAGGACCAGCTTCGGGCGCAGATGATGGCGGTGTTGCCGCGATTGCGGCGGTTCGCCCTTGCCTTGACCACGCGGTCTGTCGACGCGGACGATCTGGTGCAGGATACCGTGGAACGCGCCCTTCGCAGTCTCAATCAATTCGTGCCCGATACCCGGATGGATTCCTGGATGTTTAGGATCGCGCAGAATCTTTGGATCGACCGCCTTCGTGCGGGCAAAGTTCGCCGCGGCACCGTAAATGACATGAGCGAAGCGGAAAAGCTCGGCATCGACGGCGAGCGTGCCGCGCATGCCCATATCATGTTGAACTCCACACTGCGCGCGCTCGAAGAATTGCCGCAGGAACAGCGCGAGGTCGTGGCTTTGGTGTTGATCGACGGCATCTCCTATCGCGAAGCGGCTGCCGTACTCGAGGTGCCGATCGGCACGGTGACGAGCAGGCTAGCGCGTGCGCGCGAAGCGCTGGCCGCGCGCGTTTTGGGTGCGGCTACTGCCGGGGCGGAGACCCTGCAATGACGGTTACCCCCGAAACCCTGATGGCTTTCATTGACGGCGAGCTTCCTCCCGACGAGCAACGGCGCGTGGCGGCCGAAGTGGCTAAGGATCCGGCGCTTGCGGGCTACGTGGAGCAACAACAAAAGCTCATGACTGAACTTAAGGCTGCCTTCGCGCCGGTCATCGCGGCGCCAATTCCACCAAAGATCGAGAAGGCCGTCTGGGAAACCGAGATCCCGGCAGAGACAAACTTTGCCACGCCGTTCCTCGCACGGCTCAGCCGCATGTGGCGCCAGCACGTCGTGAATGCTGGAGGCAGCTGGATTCCCGCGGGCGCCATGGCGGCGGGCGTTGTACTTGGAGTGCTGCTCGCCAACTCATTCGGCACAGGGACTCTGATGCGCAGTGACGGCGGTGTGCTTGTCGCGCAAGGCGAACTCGCCCAAACACTGACTACCGAGCTCGCTGCAGACCAGAGCAGCGAGCGTCCGAGTGCGGCGCGAATCGGCGTGAGCTTCTGGAGCAAGGAAGGCACCTTCTGCCGAAGCTTTACGACACGTCCGACGACACGTGGCGCCCTCGCCGGTGTCGCGTGCCGCGACAACGACAATTGGAAGATCACCACGCTTGCGGCCGCAGAGCCGCAAGAGGGGACGCCGTTTTCCACGGCCGGAGCCGAGATGCCGGCGAGCGTGCGCGCGGCCGTGACGGCCATGATCTCGGGCGATCCTTTGGATGCGGACCAGGAGCGCGCGGCGCGCAACCAGAACTGGCGAGTGCGCTAGTTAGTCCTTATACGGACTATTTACCTTAAAATTTGGGGATTTTTCCCGGGAAGAAATTTCTTCGCCGGCCGTTGTCAAGGCAAAGAGAGCCGGACACGGCCAAAAACATAGAAACAAAACCACAGGAGTGAATGATGGCGAAGTCTCATAAATTCCTTACTGCTCTTATGCTGTCCGGCGCCATGATGATGGCGAGCCCCAGCTTTGCGCAATTGGGCGGATTGGGCGGCGCGGTCGGCGGCATGGGTGGCATCGGCGGCAGCCTTGGCGGCGGGTTCGGGGGCGGCTTCGGCGGTGTCGGCGGAATGACCGGCAGCGCGGCGTCTCATGCGACCGGCTCCGTCAATTCAACCACAAGGTCGGTGAACGCATCCGGCAATGCGAACGCCAATGCGACCGGTTCGGCGCAACAGGGTGTATCGCGCGCAACCGGAGCGGCGAACAACGCGACCAACCGGGCAAATGGTGCGGTTGACACCGCCACCTCTCGGGCTCAGCCCGCGAACAACGCGGCGCAGAGCACAGTGAACGGCATCAACGGCACCGCGACGGGCAACGCCTCAGGGACCGGAAACCTGGCAGCGCCTCTCGGCTCAGCAACAGGAGACGCATCAGGCTCCTTTACCGGCGACGCGAGCGGGGCAACGGGCGCACTGTCGAGTGCCGCCGGACAAGCCGCGAACGCCGGCGGCAGCGCCGTCGGTACCGCTCGCACGACGGCGAACGGCGCGCAGCAGGCGGCAAGCAATCAGGCGAACCAAGCTGCAAACGCGGGCGGCAATGCCAACGCGGCGGGGCAAGCCTCGCTCGATGGATCAAGTCCGTCGGCGAGCGGTTCGCTCAACGGCAACACCACATTTGCCACCCCTTAGGGGGCAACACGACGTGCGTTAAGCACGCCCCACAATGATCCGGCTGCAAGCGTCATAAAGACAAAATGCAGCAGGATCACTTGGCCGGTACAGGAGCGTCAGCCCCGCTTCTGTATCCGGCCGATTTTTTGGGACTGTGGCGAGGTCTTGCTCCCTCCAGAAAAATCGTGACGGCGCGTCCGACGCGCTGATCGATTTCTGCCTCGCTCGGTTCGCCGCTCTCGCCGATCAACAGACACATTTGCGGTTCGGCGATCACCATCGAAAACAGCATGCTGGCAGCCATCGCTGGATCGGGCACGATCAAGTCGTTCCGTTCATTTTGCAGTCTCAACCACTCCGTCAGCGCGAGCCGCGCCTTTGTCGGGCCTTCGCGATAAAACGCATGTGCGAGCTCCGGCGCGCGCTGCGACTCTGCGATGACAAGGCGATAAAGCGCGGCCTGCCTATTGGCCAAGACAAAGCGCGCAACCTGACCCAGAAAGCGGCGCAGCACGTCGTCTTGCGTGCGGCCTTCATCACAGCCCTGCGCCTCAACCATCGCTGCGAGTACGGCACGGCGGGCGGCGATCACCGCGGCGAACAGTGACTCTTTGGTGTCAAACACCTGGTACAGCGTCTTCTTGGACATCCGAGCACGGTGCGCAATGTCGTCCATGCTCGCGGCGCTGTAACCCAATTCCACGAACACGTACTCGGCTGCATCTATGAGACGTTGGCGCCGCTCGGGCTCGGCAATTTGTCGCGGCCTTCCGCGCGCACGCGATGTCTTGGCGGGACTTCCCGCGTCGCGGGCCTGGCTTTTGCGTAACTTTTTTCCCGACATTTCCCGTGCTTTTTGCCTGCGCCCTGCACCCGCTCCGCCAATGCGACAGAAAATAAGGAACTCCGCGGTTTCCTCAACGTTGCTGGAGCGGGTGCGATTGACAAACAATAGGGAACTAACTAGTTTCCAAAGTCAAGCTGCTTTAATGGGATGGTGCGGAAGCCTCGCGAAACGCGGCCCTCGCTGTGATTTCATCTCCGGGCTTTTTGGATTTCGGCTATAGAACAGACGGGAAAATGTGAGGGGTATCGGGCGTGCGCAGGGCGGGACGATTGGCTGGTTACTTGATGGCATCAACAGCGCTTTTTGGCTTAGCCGGCTGTATCCAGGGTCCGAATTTCGAGCGGCCGCCGGCGCCGACCGTGATGGGTTATACGGCCCAGCCGCTGCCGCCCGAAACCGCATCGGCCGCCATTGCGGGCGGCGACGCGCAACGCTTCCTTCAGGACGCGGACGTCCCCGGCGAATGGTGGACGCTGTTCGGCTCCCAAGCTTTGAACACGCTGGTTGAGCAGGCCCTGAAAGCCAATCCCGATCTCGACGCAGCCCAGGCTGCGCTGCGGCAAGCCGGTGAAAATTATCTCGCAACGGCCGGCACTCTGGAGCCGCAGGTGACTGGCAGCGCGTCAATATCGCGCGCTCAAACCGCAACACAGCGTGCCTCTCTCGATTCTTTCAGCGGCTTGCTCAATCTATCTTACACAGCCGATGTGTTCGGCGGATTGCATCGCGCACTCGAAGCGCAAGGCGCACTCGAGGAAAACTCACGCTTTACGCTCGAGGGGACCTATCTCACCCTTATCTCGAATGTCATCGTAACGGCGATCACGCAGGCCTCGCTGAATGCGCAGATCGCGGCGATCCAGGACATCATTGCCGCGCAGAGTCAGCAGCTTGATCTTTTGAATCAGCAATTCGAGCTTGGTGCTGTTGCACGGGGCGACGTCTTGGCTCAGCAGTCACAGTTGGCACAGACTCAAGCGAGCTTGCCTCCCTTGCAGCGACAGCTCGAGCAATCCCGCAATCAGCTCGCGATCCTGCTCGGGCGCTTCCCTTCTGAGGGTCAAATTCCCAATATCGAGCTCGCCGATTTGGCGCTGCCGCAAGAACTACCTTTGAGCTTGCCATCCAGATTGGTCGAGCAGCGCCCCGATGTGCGGGCTTCGGAAGCCTTGTTGCACCAGGCGAGCGCGCTGGTCGGAGTCGCCACCGCGAATCTATTCCCCCAATTCACCTTGTCCGCCAGCTTCACCGATACCTCCCCGATTCTAGGAGAATTCTTTGCGCTCGAGCATCGGGGTTACAGTGTTGCGGCCGCTCTTTCGCAGCCCATTTTCCGTGGCGGCACGCTGAGGGCGCAGCGCCGCGCAGCCATTGATGCGTTCGACCGTGCTTCAGCTCAATATCGCAGCATTGTGCTGACGGCATTTTCCAACGTTGCTAACGTCCTCGCGGCTTTGGAGCACGATGCCGAGACGCTGCAAGTGCAGCTCTACGCGGAGCAGACTGCGGAGCAGAATCTTGAAATCACCACCGAGCGCTTCCAAGCTGGAGCAATTGCGTATCTTTCCCTCTTGGATGCTCAGCGCACCTATCAGCAGGCTCGCATTCTGCTCGTCGTCGCCCAAGCCAACCGCTACCAGGACACGGTAGCGCTGTTTCAGGCACTCGGTGGCGGCTGGTGGAACCGTCAGGACGTCGTAGAGCAGACGCCGCTACCGCCGCCGCAAACTCCGCTACCGCCGCCGCCATGAATCGCTATGAACCTCAAAGCTCGTTGACGGAAGCCCGCCCGCCGCGGAAACGCCGCGTCTGGCTGTGGTCGCTCCTTGTCGGGCTTTTAGCGATCCTCGGTTTTGGCGCCATCTTCGCCTTCCCCATCGCGGCGTTCATGGTCAAAGGCTTTCCGCCGCCGCAGCCAATCGTCGTCGCAACCGCGCCGGCTGCGTATGAAGACTGGATGCCGCTCATCGAAGTGGTCGGCTCGTTGAAACCGGTCCGCGGTGCGGACCTTTCAGTCGAGGTTCCCGGGATTGTCGATGAGGTGGATTTCGATTCCGGCGGCGATGTCGAAGCGGGCTCGCGGCTCATCAAGCTCAGGGACACGGACGACGTCGCGAAGCTAAACACTCTCGAGGCCTCGCGCGATCTCGCTCAGACGAATTACAACCGCGACGAAGCGCAGCTTGCCCGGCAATTGATCGCCAAAGCGCAGTTTGACGTGACAGCAGCAAATCTGAAGTCGCTCCAAGCGCAGGTCGCAGAGCAGCAGGCCGTCATCGCCAAGAAGACGCTGCGCGCCCCGTTTGCCGGACATCTCGGCATCCGCGCAGTGAATGCCGGCCAGTATGTCAGCCCGGGCACGCCGATCGTGACGCTTCAGGCACTCGATCCCATCTATCTCGATTTCTTCCTGCCTCAACAGATTCTGGAACAGGTGAGAGTTGGGCAGAATGTGAGCGTGAAGGTCGACACCTACCCCGACGCGACATTCACGGGCCGGATCACGACGATCGATCCCAAGGTCGACGCCGCGACGCGCAACGTGGCGGTGCGCGCAACTTTGCCCAATCGCGACCGGAAACTGCTTCCCGGCATGTTCGCAACCGCCGACATCACCACAGGCAAGCCGCAGCGCTTCATCACGCTGCCGCAAACCGCGATTACCTTCAACCCGTATGGCAACATGGTCTACGTCGTTGCTGAAGGAACCGACGCCAGGGGACAGCCAGCACTGATTGCAAAACAGACCGTGGTCACAACGGGCCAAAAGCGCGGGGATCAGATCGCGGTAATGTCGGGCCTCAAGGAAGGCGACCAGGTGGTGAGCGTGGGGCAAACCAAGCTGCAGAATGGCTCGGCGGTAACGGTGAATAATGCAATTCAGCCGTCCAACGAACCCAACCCGCAGCCTCGCGAGCGATAAGACCGCGCCCATGAAGTTCACCGATCTTTTCGTGAAGAAGCCGGTGCTGGCGACGGTGGTAAGCCTCGTCATCCTGGTTATCGGCTTGCGCGCGGCGCTGTCGCTGCCGATCCGGCAATATCCGCGCACCGAGAATGCCGTGGTCACGGTGACGACCGCATATTACGGCGCCGATCCTGACGTCGTGGCGGGCTTCATCACTCAGCCGCTGGAAGCGGCGATCGCACAGGCGAATGGCATCGACTACATCACCTCGACCTCGGCCAACAGCTTGTCGACTATCACCGTCAACCTGAGGCTGAATTACGACTACAACCGCGCGGTCACCGAGATCACCGCCAAAGTCAGCTCGGTCTTGAACCGCCTGCCGCCACAGTCGCAACAACCCGCTCTTCAGGTGCAGGTGGGCCAGCTCATCTCGGCGATGTATCTTGGATTCCGCTCTGAGGTGCTCCAGCCGAACCAGATCACCGATTACGTTGTCCGCGTGGTGCAGCCGAAACTGCAGGCGGTACCCGGCGTTCAGACGGTGAATATTTTCGGCGCGCGCAATTTTGCGCTGCGTGCCTGGCTCGATCCGGAGAAACTTGCCGCCTACGGGCTGACCGCTTCCGACGTCAACCAGGCGCTTGCGGCAAACGACTACATCTCCGGCCTCGGGAATACCAAGGGCCAAATGGTGCAGGTCAATATGACGGCCTCGACCGACCTGCATTCGATTGACGAATTCCGCAACCTCGTGGTCAAGCAGGCAAACGGCGCGGTGGTCAGGCTCTCCGACGTCGCGACGGTGGTTTTGGGCGCGGAGGACTACAACACCAACATCACCTACAACGGCCAGAACTCGATTGCGCTCGCGATCGATATCGCACCCGATGCGAATCTGCTCGAGGTCATGAAGCGGGTACACGACGTGTTCCCGCAAATCCGGTCGCAGCTGCCGCAGGGTCTGGAAGGCGCGATCATTTATGACGCGTCGAGCTACGTAAGCACCGCGATTTCCGAAGTCGAGTCGACCATCGCACAGACTCTGATCATCGTGATGCTGGTCGTGTTTGCCTTCTTGGGCTCGCTGCGTACCGTGATCATCCCCATTGTCGCGATCCCGCTGTCGCTCATCGGCGCCTTCATCATGATGCTGGTGCTGGGATTCTCCATCAATCTTCTGTCGTTGCTCGCGATGGTTCTCGCCATCGGTCTTGTGGTCGACGACGCGATCATCGTGGTCGAGAATGTGCATCGGCATATCAACGAGGGTGCGCGACCATTCGAGGCGGCGCTTCAAGCCGCGCGTGAGCTCGCCGGTCCGATCATTGCGATGACGGCCGTGCTCGTCGCCGTGTATCTGCCGATCGCGTTCCAGGGCGGACTGACCGGCGCATTGTTCATCGAATTTGCGTTCACGCTGGTCGGCACAATCGCGATCTCAACCATCGTTGCACTGACGCTCTCGCCGATGATGTGTTCACGCCTGTTGAAACCGCATGATGAACGGGGCTCAGGGCTGCAGGAGCGCATCACGCATTTCATCGACGCGCGGTTCGAGAGCCTGCACGGCTTTTATAGCCGCAGGCTGCACGGCGTCTTGAATTACCGCCCGGTCGTTTACGTGTTCAGCGTTGTCGTCGCGGTCAGCATTGTGGCGTTGTGGATGACGACGCGCTCCGAGCTCGCACCTGGCGAAGATCAGGGCTTCATCTTCGCCTTCGGTCCGCCCTCCCCGACGGCTTCGGTAACGCAATACGGGCAGTATTCGAGCGCCGTCTACGACAATCTCAAAAACAACCCGGGCGTCGATTTCGTCTTCCAGATGGATTCGCCGAACCGGCTGATGAAATTTTTCGCGCTGAAGCCCTGGGACCAGCGGAAGGAGAATTCGCTCCAGGTCCAGAACGAGGTTCAAGGAGCGGTAACGAAATATCCGGTGTTCAACAATTTCGCGGTGTTCCAGCCGCCGCCGCTCCCGAGCACCTTTGGCGCGCCGGTTGCGTTCGTGATCAGCACAACGGAATCCTATGATCGCTTGAACGAGGTCGCGCAGAACTTCCTTGCCGAGCTGCGTAAGACAGACAAATTCCGCTTCTTCCTGGACGCCGATCTGAAGATCGACCGGCCGCAGGTGACCGTAGACATCGATCGCGACAAGACGGCGCTGTTGGGTTTGTCGATGAGCGACGTCGGCAGCGCGCTGTCGGCCATGCTCGGGGGCGGATACGTCAATTATTTCAGCATGGAGGGACGGTCATACCGCGTGATGGCGCAGGCGGACCAGCCTTTCCGGCTCAATCCCAATCAGATTCTCAGCTATTACATCAAGGCGCCGAACGGCTCGCTGGTGCAATTGTCGACCATTGCGAGCATCACCGAAAAGACCACGCCCGAGTCGCTCGCCCATTTCCAGCAGCTCAATTCAGCAACGATCAATGCGCAGATCGGCATGGGCATGACGCTCGGCGACACGCTTACGCTGATGCAGCAAGTCGCCGCGCGGACACTGCCGCAGGGCTACCTCATCGATTACTCCGGACAGGCGCGCCAGTATGTCCAAGAATCCGGCGGCTTTCTGACCCTGCTGCTGTTCTCGGTCGTGCTGATTTTTCTTGCACTCGCGGCTCTCTTCGAAAGCTTCCGCGATCCGGTGATCATCCTCGTTTCGGTGCCGATGTCGATCGCGGGCGCGCTCGCCGCCATGCACATCGTCGGAGGGTTGGGCGTGTTCTACCCGACGATGATGCAGTTCGGCGGGGCAACCATGAACATCTACACCCTCGTCGGAATCGTGACGCTGATGGGCCTGATCAGCAAGCACGGGATCCTCATCGTTGATGTCGCAAACCGCCTGCAGAGCGAAGGTCATTCCAAGCGGGAAGCGATCGAGCTCGCGGCGGGCATCCGTCTGCGCCCGATCCTGATGACAACGGCAGCAATGGCGCTCGGCGTCGTACCTCTCTTGCTGTCAACGGGAGCGGGTGCGGTCGCGCGTTTCGCCATGGGGCTTGTGATCTTCAGCGGCATTTCGATCGGCACGCTGTTCACGCTCTTCGTGGTTCCGACATTCTATGTCCTCATCGCGCGCGATCATTCGAGAGTGCGCGCGCGCGCGCAGGCGCTTCACGCGGTTCCAGGTGAATAACTT
>Ga0126379_10000982_pt1 | contig 16807 bp, 13 predicted proteins | sample PanSoiMetPlot_24_FD_92640 | JGI IMG/M metagenome (GOLD analysis project Ga0126379, IMG submission 92640) | Tropical forest soil microbial communities from Panama - MetaG Plot_24 | ecosystem: Environmental > Terrestrial > Soil > Tropical forest > Bulk soil | place: Panama | collected 2016-02-17 | reverse complement strand
GGCAGGTTTACCGCCGACGAACTGGATCGCCTGCGGCTGGGGCCGATTTCCATCAAGGAACGTTCTCGAACCGTGGGTGGGGTGCTCACCGTCGAGTCCAATCCGGGACATGGGGCTCGTTTGACGATTGAAGTCCCGCTTGGGTGATATGGCCAAAACAAAACAGCAGATACGGGTACTACTAGCCGACGACCACGCGATCTTTCGCGATGGCTTGCGGAAGCTTTTGGATTCCGACGAAGAAATCACCATTGTCGGAGAAGCGCAAAATGGAGTGGAGTGCATCAAGCTCCTCACCAAACTGAAGCCCGACATTTTGTTGCTGGACCTGCGCATGCCGGATAAGGACGGGCTCGCCGTTCTGGAAGAAGTGAATTTCGACACTCTCCCCACGCGCGTGGTGGTGCTGACCGCGGCTGAAGATGATCGAGATGTGGTTCGCGCGATGCGGCTCGGCGCGCGCGGCGTGGTCCTGAAGCAGTCCGCCACGGACCTTTTGGTCAAGAGCATTCATCGCGTGCACGCGGGCGAAATCTGGCTCGACAATCGCATGACTGCGGAAGTCATGAAGGCTTTCTCGAAATCTTCGGAAGCCGGTCCGCGGCGCGAAAAGCCGTTGCTCAGTGATCGCGAAAAAGAAATTGTTCAGCTAGTCGCGCAGGGTTTTCGTAACAAGGAAATCGGCGAGAAGCTTTTTATCTCCGAACAGACCGTCAAGAATCACCTGCACAACATTTTTGACAAGCTTGGCGTTTCCGACCGCCTGGAACTCGCCCTCTACGCCATCCATCACCGCCTCATCGATCATTCCTAGCCGGATCCCCAATCAGTCCGGACCTGCAAACCTGCTCTTTGATTCTTTAGCCCCTTTGGAATGGAGTCCTCCGGGCAATCTGCGCAGAGGCGTTCTGCTGCAAGGCGGATCGTGGTTAGGCGACAAAGAATAGTTGAGGTGGAGGGTGTAAGGTCAATACTGCTGTCAAGAAATGAGGTTAATCCTCTGTGAAGAAAGGAAGCAGTTTGGGAAAGTTTGCAAGGGCTAGTACCGGACGAAATTGCTTGTTCACTGCAGAGAAATCCCAGTAAGTCGCCGAATTCCGCGCATTTACAAGAAATTTTCCGCAATGGCAGCGCGATTGCGCAATAACGCATAGGGTTGATTCTCAGGGCAGCCTCTCAGCCGACAGGCCATTTGTCCTTTCATTGGGACCTGCAGAAACACGCAGGCAGTCTTCACCGAAAATGAGGAGGAGTTTCGTGCGCCGTGGGAGAACCATAGAGCTTTGTGAATTGCCTGAGTCTCAGGTCATACGGATGGCGCAGCGGGGCGACGAGGGAGCGTTCGAGCGGCTTTACCGGTTGCATAGCGGGCGTGTTTATGCCTTGTGCATGCGCATGCTGAGGAACCCCGACGAAGCCGAAGATTCAACGCAGGAAGTCTTTCTGCACGTGTTCCGCAAGATTCAGGGATTTCGAGGCGCCTCGGCATTTTCCACTTGGCTGCACCGCGTGGCGGTGAACACGGTGTTGATGCGGATTCGCGGATCCAAGCTATCAAAGGCGGCGCTGGTGGAAAACACGGAAGGCCCAGACGAAAACGGAACCCCGCGGCGCGAGCTGGGGGCCCCGGACTTGCACCTGGAAGGCTACATTGACCGCGTGGCCCTTGAAAACGCCATCAGGCAACTGCCGCCAAGGTGCAAGCTGATGTTTGTGCTTTATGACATTCAGGGCTACGCCCATAGTGAAATCGCAAAGCTGCTAGGATGCTCGGTGGGGAATGCTAAATCCCAATTGCACAAGGCTCGGGGGCGGCTGCGGAAACTATTGCGACCGGATACCGACCACAACGAAAGAGGGAAGGGCGGGCCAAGTTTACCGGGGACCAGTGACGGCAATCTCAGTAGCCAGCCTTTTTTCCACGGCTCGGCGTTTTGTCAATCTCTGTAACCCCTTTTCGCACAAGGGCTTCCTCCACCGTGCCGGCGGCCTGAGGCGAGGGGCCCGCGCATCTGGTATCCGCACCTGAAATACATGAAAAGTTAGAGGTTTTCCTGATACTGGATTTGCTTGAGACCCGTACCTTGCTTTTCCCGGGTTGGGGGAATATACTCTAAATTCGCTCTGAAGCGGGTCGAACGGATAAGTGGGCGCGAGCCCACTTTTTTGTTGGGGCCGGGCGGAGTGTGGTGCGAACCGGCTACGGTATAGGAGTCTCTGCAAGGTGGATCTGGAGAAAATCCGCGCCGCCGCCGAGAGAGTGGCGCGTTCGGAAGGCCTGGAAGTCGTTGATGTCGAATGGAAAATCGGCAAGCAACGGTTCCTGCGTGTGTACATCGACCGCGTGGTAAAGCCTGCGGCAGTGATCAGCGACGCCGGCGGGACGCTGCGTACGGCCGAGGTCGTAAACGACCCGTTTCCGAAGATCAGCCACGCCGATTGCGAGCGCGTGAGCCAGCAGCTTAGCGTGATTCTGGATGTAGAAGAGCTGGTTCCCGGGCCGGGGTACATCCTGGAGGTCAGTTCTCCGGGGATGGACCGGGCGCTGAAGAAGGCTGCAGACTTCGAACGATTCCGGGGGCGGATGGCGAAGATTACCACCACCGAGCCGATTGGAGACGCGAAGTTTTTCGAAGGACGGCTGGCGGGATTCGTGGCAGGCAAAGTACGAATGGAGTTGAAAGGGAAGGCAGCGCGGACCGTGGAACTGCCTCTCGAGTCGATTCGCAAGGCAAATTTGGTGGTGGAGTTTTAGAAAGGAACATGACCGCCGACGGTTAATAGCTTTCAGCAAATAAGAGTTAACACAGAGACCGCAGAGCCCACAGACAGGACTTAGAGGCGGGGACTCTGGGGACTAGGGAAGCGATATGGCGAGTTTGCTTTATCAACAAATCGAGATGCTGAGCCGCGAGAAGCACATCGAGCCGGAAGTGGTGGTGTCGGCGATCGAAGACGCGATGGTGGTGGCGGCCCGCAAGTTCTACAAAACCGAGGAAGACCTGCGCGGGAAGTTCAACCCGGAAACGGGCCAGGTGGACGTTTATTCCGTGCAAACCGTCGTCGAGGAAGTAGCCGACCCGAAGAAGGAAATCGCTCTGACGGAAGCGAAGAAAAAGAATCCTTCCGCGGAGGTTGGCACAGAAATCCTGACGCCGAAGCCGACCGACGTGCTGGGGCGCATTGCCGCACAAACGGCCAAGCAGGTGATCCTGCAGAAAGTGCGCGAAGCCGAGCGCGACACCATTTTCAACGAATACAACGGACGCGTGGGAGAGCTTGTGACGGTGATTGTGAAGCGCGCCGAAGGTCCGGACCTGATCGTGGACATGGGCCGGACGGAAGCGCGGCTGCCAAAGCGCGAGCAATCAAAGCTGGAGACCTACAACATCGGTGAACGCTTGCGCGTGGTGATTAAAGCAGTAGACCGCGCGGCGAAAGGGCCGCAAGTGATTGTGTCGCGCGCGGACGCGAGCCTGGTGCAGCGGCTATTCGAAATGGAAGTGCCGGAGATTTACGACGGCACGGTGCAGATCCGCCACGCCGCCCGCGAAGCCGGCGAACACACCAAAGTAGCGGTGATGAGCCGCGACAAAGATGTAGATCCCGTCGGCGCCTGTGTCGGCATGAAGGGCATGCGCGTGCAATCCATCATCCGTGAATTGCGCGGCGAAAAAATCGACATTATCCCGTACAGCGAAGAAACCGTGGCGTTCGCGCAGAAGGCGCTCAGCCCCGCGAAAGTGACGCGCGTGCAGATCACTGATCCAGAAGCGAAAAAGCTGGAAGTGATTGTGGAGGATTCGCAGCTTTCGCTGGCCATCGGCAAGAAAGGGCAGAACGTACGGCTGGCGAGCAAGCTTATTGGCTGGGACATTGACATCAAGAGCGAGGAAGAGAAACGCCAGGAAATCGAAGAGCAGATGAGCGCGCTGACCGCACCGGCAACACCGCTCACTTCGCTCGCAGGGGTCGGGGCAAAAACGATCGAGAAGATGGAAGCCGCGGGAATCAATTCCGTGGAAAAACTCGCTTCGATGACGCCGGAGCAATTGATGGAGATTCCCGGCATCGGCGAAAAAATGGTGGACAAGATCTACCAGGCCGTGAACCAGTTTTATGAGAGCGCTTCTGAAGCTGCGGCAACAAATGAAAACGCAGCCGGCGCACAAACTGCAGAGGCTACCGCCGAAGGTGGCGAAGAGGCCGCAGCGGTAGAAGAATCCTCGGCGGGAACTGCTGAAGGAGCGCGGGCTGCAGAAGAGGTTCCTATACAAGCGGATGCGGCGGCGGGAGAAGAGGCGGCGCCCGCGGAAGGCGCGCAGACCGAAGCGTCGTCAGAGGAAAGCGGAAGCGAAGCGACGCGAGCGGAAGAGCCAAAGCCGGAGTAACCAGGTCAAAGGAACGAACGGAGCGCATGAGCGACGCGAACCAAGTCAGAATCAACGAGCTGGCCCGCGAACTGGAAGTGAAGGCCAAAGCGATTATTGATCTTCTGCCCGGTTTCGGTGTCACAGAAAAAAAGACGCATTCGAGCTCGATTCCCGCGGACGTTGCGGAAAAGGTTCGGAAAAAAATTCAGGGAGTTGCGGAAGCCGAGGCTCAAGCGGAAGCGGCTGCCAAGGCGGAGAAGGAAGCGAAGGAGGCTGCGGCAAAGGCGGCGCGGTTGAGGCCAGCCGCACCGGCAGCGGCACCGCCACAGGCTCGCGTGGCGCCTTCTGCTGTAAAGCCAGCCGCTCCTGTAGCGCCAGCAACGCCCGCAGCTAAACCGACAGTGCCAGCAGCGCACCCGACGACGCCTCCGGCTGCTGCGCCCACGGCTCCGAAGATTGTTCCCAAGCCGCCAGCGCCAGCAGGTGCTCCTCCCGTGAAAGCGCCCGCCCCTGCAGCGCCGACACCCATTCGTCCGGCAGCTCCAGCCTCACAACCCGGAGCCGCTACAGCTCGGCCGGCTGCCGCGGCCCCCGCGAGTACACAGCCTTCTGCAACGCGGCCGGCGGCTGCCGCGCCGGGAACAGCTCCCGCGCGTCCCGGTGCCCCCGCGCGACCCAATATGCCGCCGCGACCAAGCACGCCGCTCCGGCCTTCTGGAAATCGTGGTCCTATGCCGACCGGCAATCGTGGGCCGCTCCCCGATGTATCACGCGAACGTCCCAGCGGACCGCGTCCGGGACAGCCTATTCGTCCACAACAACCCGGCCAGGGCAGACCGATGCGGCCTGGCGCGCCCGGAGCCGAGCCTGCGCGTCCTTTCGAACATCGGCGCGGGCCGATGCCCACCGGAACACGTCCTGGGCCGCGCACGCCGGGGCGCCCGGGAATGTTGCCGCCGCTTCCCGACAAAATGCCGCCCAAGGCGGAGCCTGGAAAGCCGCTTTACGCGCGCAAGACTCCGCCGCGTCAGCGGCCCGCGGTTGACAAGCGAGAGATTGAAGGGGAGCGCAAGCTGCACCCGACGCGGATGCGTCAGGGAGCTGGGCGCGGCGCGGCTGCCGCGGCGGTCATTGCGCCGCCGGAACCACGTCCGCCACGCGAAGTGACCATCACCGAAGGCATCACCATTCGCGAGCTTGCGGAAAAACTCGATGTGCGCGCGAAAGATCTATTAAAGACTTTGTTGGACAAAGGCGTGTTCGCAAGCATCAACCAGGCGCTCGACGTCCCGACGGCGACGACGCTCGCGGAAGCCTTCAGCGGCGTGGTGAGCGTGGTGTCGCTCGAAGAAGAAATGGTGCTGGAGGTCGCCAAGGAAGAAACGAAAGAGAGTTTGAAGCCGCGGCCGCCGGTGGTAACGGTGATGGGTCACGTGGACCACGGGAAAACCAGCCTTCTGGATGCGATTCGCGAAGCGGACGTTGCGGCTGGTGAAGCCGGCGGAATTACGCAGCATATCGGCGCGTACAAAGTTTTGGTAAACGAACGCAGCGTGGTTTTTGTCGATACGCCCGGCCACGAAGCGTTCACGCGCATGCGTTCGCGCGGCGCGAAGGTGACGGACATCGTGGTGCTGGTTGTGGCCGCGGACGACGGCGTCATGCCGCAGACCAAAGAAGCCATCGACCACGCCAGGGCGGCAAATGTGCCGATCATTGTGGCGGTCAACAAGATCGACAAGCCGGAAGCGCAGCCGGAGCGCGTAAAGCGCCAGTTGTCGGATTTGGGCCTGATGCCTGCGGAATGGGGCGGCGACACGGAATTCGTGGAAGTTTCGGCGAAACAGAAGAAGGGAATCGACAAGCTGCTGGAAATTATTTTGCTCGTCGCCGACTTGCGCGAACTGAAAGCCAATCCGGATGCGCCGGCAAGCGGCACGGTGCTGGAATCGCGCGTGGACAAAGGGCGCGGCCCCGTGGCCACGGTGCTGGTGCAGAATGGCACACTCAACGCCGGCGACTTTTTTATCTGCGGTTCCGTGTTCGGCAAAGTGCGCGCGATGTTCGATGACCGCGGCCGCGCGGTGAAGGACGCTCCGCCATCCACGCCCGTGGAAGTGCTGGGATTGCAAGGCGTGCCGGAAGCTGGTGATCACTTCCAGGTGGCCGACGAGGCCAAGGCGCGCCACATTGTGGAATACCGCCAGGGCAAACAGCGCGACGCAGCGATGGCGCGTAGTAGCGGTGGGCGCATCACGCTGGACCAGCTCCACGAGCAGTTGAAGGCCGGCGAAGTCAAGGAGCTGCCGATTGTCATCAAGGCGGACGTGCAAGGTTCCGTGGAAGTGTTGAGCGAGATGTTGCCGAAACTTTCGACCGACCAGGTGAAGCTGAAAATCATCGGGTCGGGCGTGGGTGCAGTGACGGAAAACGATGTTCTCCTGGCTTCGGCCTCCGGTGCAATTATCATCGCGTTCGGTGTGCGCCCGGACCGCAAGGCCGCGGACCTGGCGCAGCAGGAACATGTGGACATTCGAACGCACAACATCATCTACGAAGTTTCCGATGAAATTAAAAAAGCCATGGAAGGCTTGCTCGAACCGGTCATTACCGAGACCTATCTGGGCCGGGCGGAAGTGCGGAACACCTTTAAGGTCAAGGGCGCAGGCACAGTGGCAGGCTGCTATGTGGTCGACGGGATTCTGAAGCGCGATGCACAAGTGCGCGTGGTGCGCGACGGCACGGTGGTTTACACGTCGAAATTGAGCTCGCTGAAGCGGTTCAAGGACGACGTCGGCGAAGTGCGCACGGGCTTTGAATGCGGCGCGGGTGTAGCCAATTTCAACGACATCAAGGTTGGCGACGTGCTGGAATGCTTCAGCGTCACCAAGATGAGCGCCGCGGAAGCTGCCGGACAGGCCAGCGCGCCCGCGGGCAAAAAATAAGCAGCCGGTTTTTCGCCGGAGCCGCAGATGCCAGTCGGCTTGCTCACCCTCGAGCTGCACATCCCCGACGCCCAATCGTTGAAGGACAAGCGGCAAGTGCTGCGCAGCCTGAAGGACAAGCTGAGGCGAGATTTCAACGTGGCGGTAGCGGAACTCGAACATCACGACACCTGGCAGAGGTCCGTGGTGGGCGTGGTCACCATTTCGAATGAAGAGAAGCACGTGAATGAAGTGCTGCAGAAAGTCTTGGACGAAGCGGACGGGATTCTCGGCTCGATTTTGATCAACCAGGCGGTTGAGATTATTTAGCAGGCGCTGCAGAAGAAACGCAGATGAGTTCCACCAATCATCGTCACGAACGAGTGGGCGAGGAAATCGCCCACGAAATCAACGCCATGCTGGCGGGTGAATTGAAGGATCCGCGGTTGGAAGGCAGCGTCATCGCGAGCGAAGTCCGCGTGCAGCCGGACATGAAGCACGCGCGTGTGTTTGTGAGTGTGAAAGGAACGACCGAGGAACAAACGGATGCGATCAAAGCGCTCGAGCATGCGGCCGGATTCATCCGTCACGAACTCGTCGAGCGCTTGCAGCTTCGCCGGCTACCGGAATTGCACTTCGCGCTGGACCTGTCCGAGGAGCGCGTGGAGCGGATCGAACAATTGTTGCGGGAAGTGAAGAAGGACGAACTTGCACCGAAAGAGATCGGGAAAGGCGAACCGGCGCGCAGCAAATCAAAGAAGAAAAGCAAGCCGTCCGCGAAGAAGAAGGGTTCACGTTAGTTCTCTTTCGCTTCGAAGTTGTAAGTTATGAGTAGTGAATGAGGAAAACCGAGAATACAACGTGACATTTTGTGCGGGTATCCCCCTCCCTTGTTTCAGCGTGGCCGGTTTATTTTTTTACTTACAGCTTAGAGCCTACGACGAATAACGGGATTCATGCCACGCCAGCCACAACCGGCGCCGTTTGATGGCGCCCTCGTCATCAACAAGCCTAAAGGAAAAACCTCGCACGATGTTGTAGACGCAGTGCGCCACTTGGCGGGGTTCCGGCAAATTGGACATTTAGGAACTCTGGATCCGCTGGCAACGGGCGTTCTCGTTCTGTTGTTGGGGCGAGCTACGCGGCTCGTGCGTTTTTATTCCGGGCGACGAAAGCGTTACGCCGCGGGTTTTCGCTTCGGATTTGCAACCGATACGTACGACTCCGATGGTGAAGCGCAAAGTCCGGAGGCTGCGCCGGCCCTCCATGCTGCGGTGCTTGAGCGGCTCGCCGCGGAATGCATCGGGCCCTTCGAACAGATGCCGCCAGCGTTTTCTGCCAAGAAAGTGGGAGGGCGCCCTGCCTACGAACTCGCCCGGAGAAAACAGGAAGTGGCCCTGAAGCCCGTTTCCATTGAACTCTATGAGTATAAATTGACGGGGATAGAAGGTGCCGTCGCGCGTTTTGTTATCGAATGTTCTTCCGGGACGTATATCCGTTCCCTGGCGCATGAAATGGGGCAAAAACTGGGCTGCGGCGCGCATCTCGCAGAAATTACGCGCACGGCCGTGGGGGAATTTTCGCTTGAACAAGCCATCACCCTCGAAGAACTTGCCGAGGCGAGCCGGGCGGGCCGATTCGCAAACTGCCTGATAAAGCTTGAAAACCTGCTTCCCAATTTTCCGCGCATCAACGTTTTGCCGGTGATCGAGAAGCGTGTGCGGCACGGCTCGAAGTTCAATATTTCGGTTTCGCATTTGCAACCCGGGAGCGTGGAGCCTCCTCCCGGAGCGACCAGCGAACTCGATGGCGGGCCGCCGATGGCTCCGTGCTTGCGCGTCTTCAACCAGCAGGAAAAGTTGATTGCGATTGCCGAAGCGGTCGTTCCTCGAACGTATCAGCCCCTGATAGTGTTCGAACCGTTGCCATAAGCGGATAGCCGCTTGATGTCAAGGCTGTTGCTGCGGCGGTTGCTGTGGTTGAGGCGGAGGTGGCGGTTGAGGCGGAGGCTGCTGGGGCGGCGGTGGTTGTTGGAGCGGTGGCTCAGGTTGTTGCGGCTGAGGCTGAGGTTGTGGCGGCGCGGGAGTTCCCCGGAATCCTGGGCCGGCGCCGCCACGGCCAACGTCGCCGCGGCCCGCGTAGATCGTCCGAGTGAGATGATCGGCCAGGCGCAGCCGGCGCGGCGTAATCACGATGAGAAGCTCGGTATCCTGAAAAGCGCGGTTCGTTGAACTAAACGCGTATCTCAGCCCCGGAACCCTCGCGAAACCTGGCAAACCTGCGATGGAGCGGGTCTCTTCCGTGTCCGTCATTCCGGTAAACAGCGTTGGCTCGTTCTCCTTTACGCGCACCGTTTGCGACAGCGTGCGATTCGAAAGGATGGGAATGCCGTTGACCGCGCTTCCGGCAAGCGCGCGAATTTCAAATTCCAGCTGCAGCGTCACTTCCGAATTGGGGTGAAGCGCGGGAGTCGCTTTGATTTTCACGCCGAGATCCACGTATTCCGAACCGGGATAGGGCTGCTGCAGGACTCCGGGAGCGACACCATTGGCAAACAGGCTAGCTGGGCTGAGAATCACGGTGATGTCGCCGGCGGCGCCGGGCACATCATTGGTGATCGCCACGTCCGGAAAGCCACCTGTTGCGAATGTGCCTGCAACGATAGCGGTTGGCGAGGAACCGGTCGGGCCGGCGGGCGGCTGAAACGCTTGGGTGAAAAGCCCGCCGGAAATTCCCACGAACACGCTGAAGGTGTTGGCTCCGCCGTTGGTCACAGCGATGTCCGCGAGGCCGTCTTGATTGAAGTCCGCGATGGCGACTCCGGTCGGCGAGGCCGCGGTTTTCAGGGGAGAACTCGCGCTGGCGGTGAAGGTCGCATCGCCGTTGTTCAGCAGCACACTGAGGGTATTGTCGGTTTGATTCACGACAGCAAGATCCGGTTTGGAATCGGCGTTCAAATCTCCCGCCGCAATCGCCACGGGACCGTTGCCAATACCTGAGGAAATCGGCGAGTCGGTAGCTTCGATGAAAGTGCCGTCGCCTCTGCCGAGGAGAATGGTCACGTTGTTCGTCGCTTGATTGACGATGGCCAGGTCCTGGTTTCCATCCGCATTGAAATCACTCTGGACGATGGCCACAGGGCCACGCTGCGTAGCTGTGGACGGGATGGGGGTCAAAGTAAATTGCTTTTGCGACGTTAAGGGTGTCGCGCTGGAGTCCGTCGCAGTCACGGTGAAGGTAAAACTTGGCGTCGTTGTCGTGGAAGACGTGGGAGTTCCAGTAATTTCCCCTGTCGGATTCAAAGTCAATCCGGTAGGAAGGGCGCCCGACGAGACGGCCCAGGTGAACGGAGCCGTCCCACCGGCGGCTGTGAGAATCTGGTCGTAAGGCACGCCGATGGTTCCGTTAGGAAGGGACGCCGTCGAGATAGCAAAAGCGGGAGTGCTGGCGTCGACGGTGATGCTGAGCGTGATCGTCGCGGATTTAGGGGGACTGGCGGAGTCAGTGGCGCCGACTGTGATTGCTGATGTTCCCGCAGCGGTGGGAGTGCCGGTGATAGCTCCAGTGCTGGGATTCAGAGTCAAGCCTGCGGGAAGCGTTCCAGTTGCGAGGCTCCAGGTGACCGCTCTGATTCCACCGATCGCTTGCAAAGTAGCGTTGTATGCGGTGTTCAGGACGCCGTCGGGAAGCGAAGTAGTGGTAATGATGAGTTGCCGCGCGAGCACCATGGGGGAACCGGTTGCGGAGGTAAACTTTCCCGTGCCATCCCCGAGAAAAATGGAAACGGAATCGTCGTTTTCGTTCACCACAGCGAAGTCTTGTATTCCATCGCCGTTAAAATCTCCAGTCGCAATCCCAGTAGGATTGGAGCCCACTGGAATTGCCACCGGCTTCTGAAACGCGCCGTCACAATTGCTGAGGAGCACGTCCACCTGGTTTGCGAGGGGATCACTAGCCACCAAATCGTGGCATCCGCTGTTCGTGAATGTCGCGGAGGCAATTCCGGGATGCGTGGCGGGAGCTGCAGTGCGCGCACCCCCCAGCAAAGAAATGGGAGAACCCGTAGATTGCGCAAATGTTCCATGGCTGCTGCTCTGGTTCAACAAAACCGTGACGGAATTATCGATTTCGTTGACCGCTGCGAGGTCCAACGAACCGTTATTCAGAAAATCCGCGGTCACAAGCGCCGCCGGTCCTTTTCCGGCCGCAAAGGAAGTGCTTGGAAAAGGATTGCTCGCTCCGCCGGGATTGGGGGTAAAGGCGGAAGTCCCCAGGCTGCCCGACAACAAGGAAAGAGTGACGGGGAATCGCTCCCCGACAAAGAAAGTAGCCGGCTTGCCATCCTGCGCGCGCAGGAGAACCTGGCGCCCGCTCTGCACAAGCGACAGCGCATCGGAGAAATCCACCGCGGCCGAAGGAAGAGTCAAAAGAAACGTGGATTTGCCGCCGCCAACAGCCACGATCGGCGGAATGAGGGAGCTGACCGATGAGGATCCTCCTGTCGCTGCGCTACCAAAAATTCCGGCAAGAAGCGTCTGAAGCGCAGTTAGATTGTTTGCCTGCGTCAATTGGCTGAGCAAGTTGGGGGGGAGGGCGATGAGTCTGTGACGGGTGGGAGGCTCGACTCCCAGTTTCCTCGCGGTGTTTTTGTCCACTTCCAGCAGTTCAATTTCGAGCATCAACTCGCCCCGCGCTCTTTCCATCTGCTGAATCAGTGCGCCGGTCAGAACCAGGTGCTCGGGAGTATCGCGCATAGTGATGCTGTGAGTGCGCGTATCGAGGTCAATGTGAGGAGCAGCTGTGATGTCGCGCACGATGCGCAGAACTTCCGTGGCGTCCTCGGAACTGATGGCGGAGGAAAGTGGAAAAGTCTGTTCTGCCTGCAGATCATATTGCCTGCGTTTTTCCGGGGTGTCGGCGGCGACAAACATCAAGGCGCTGTTCACCGGACGCCAGAACGTCCCCGTTTCCGCTGCGAGAACTTTCAGTGCGTTCTCAAAGTCCACGTTCTCAATATTCAAGCGCACGTTTCGAACGGTCAGGTCCGCGTCAAAAGTGACCCTGAGGCCAAAGATGCTTGCTAGTTGCTCGTAAACGGTCTTCGTGTCGCCGCGCAGGTCGAGATTGCGCTTTCCGGCCTGCGGCTTCAATCGAGGCAAACCGGGAATAGCCGGTGCGGCCTTTGGTCCGGTCTCATCGCCCATACTTCTTATTTCGCGCAATCGCTCCAGGACGATGGCGTTTGTTGGGTCGATGGCCAACGCGGCGGCAAGATCTTCCATGGCTTGGTCAAAGCGGCTGGCCAAAGCGTCGCGCTCAGCCGCATCTGCATAGGAGCGAACCAGCTTGGAGCGAAGCCCTGCCGCGTGCGTGGCGTACGACATATCCTGCGGAGCATAGTGCACGGCTTCTTCAAAAGCGGTCAGGGCCTCATCGAGACGGCCAGCGGCCTCCGCTTTTTCGCCCCGCTCCGCTGCTCTGCGCGCCCGCTTTAGGTCGGGATGTACCCGCTGGGGAGGGGCCGGCTGTGCTGGTGATGATACGGGCGCTTGCGTTTGGCCGAAGGCTTGCGAAGACAACAGGAGACCAGAAAGAATCAGCGACCAAGCTTGTCGAAGCGACGCCATACGCGACAAACAGAATAGCTTAAACACGCTTACAGTTCCGCTCCCCTGCTTGTGGCGTGTTGTCAAGAGCTTACGGACATTCGGAGATGGGCAAACCTTGGATTGTGCAATAATCGTGCTGGAAATGCAGCCGTACTGCTTCTTTTTCCTACCTGGTCTGATGTTGGCGAGACTCTTCCGGGCCTTCCCGATATCGCTGTTGACACATGCCTTTGCAGGGTAATCAGGTGAACGCCCAGCCTCCTAGCAGCTTGGCGCGTGGAAAGTCCTTTCATGCTATACACCTGTAGCAGATACTCCTCAGAGAATCAAATGGTCCTGGCCAGCATTAAAATTCGGCTTCTATAAAAACGCAAAACGCGCGAAAGAAAAGGGGCCCATGGGTCCCCCGCGGTCCCCTTGCAAGGAAAAACCTGCCGGAATTTAGGACCGGTCAAAGTAATAAGGGGGCCTATATTGGCAGACTGGAGTGACAGGAGAACCACCTTGCAACGCGACGATCACTTGAAGAACTTGCTTTGCGAATTGGGACACGCCATCCACGACACCGTATCCGAATTCCGACCGCATTACGGACGCGATTGCCGGCGTGCGTGCACATGGCTACGACATCGTACGGAAGCTGGACGCCAGGATTGGGCTGGCCAAGCGCCACGGCGCGACGGTGACCACGCAGCACCCGCCCTTCCACGAGTCGCTGCGCATCCAGGTAGACGAGTCGGCCACAAAGAATGCGTCAGATCGTTAACCGGTCAAAATAATACGGGGGAGTCAAAGCCAGCCATCGAAGCGGCAGAGCCTCCCCGAAGGTTGGTCGGCCTGAGCCATAATCCGGAGGAGTTTCTCCAGAGGGATTGGCTCTGGAGAAACTCTCCAGCATCCTACGCTTTGACCGGGATGCTGACGGCTTTGGAGAGCTTAAACGTCAACCGCGTCCTGGCTGAGAGAATAGAATTGTCTTTCTTCTGCTTTTGGCCCGCACCCTTGGGTTGGTCTTTGTCAGAAGGGCGACGCGAATGGGTAGACAAGTCGCAGTACACTCCGTTGATGACCACAGAATCGAGAACCACCTTCAATTCGTGCTTCCTCACCTCGTAAACGCTGCCAGTGACCTGGGTGCCTCGCGGAAGCACGGTTTTTCCGTCTACCTTAACGGGCCTGACGATGCTGGCCGCGAAGGGATCGCCCGAGTGATTCTTGTCGGTGGCGAGGGTTTGCCGGACGGTCGCGGTGATCTTTGTGCCTTTCGGCAAGGTGACGAGATGGAGTGGTTGCGGCGCGTGCGTGGAGTCGGCCGCAGGGCTTGCAGGGTTGACAGGCGCAGCGCTGTCGGCAGCGCTGCTAGTAGCTTGACCCGCAGCTTGCGCTGGCTGGCTGCTGGCTATCACGGCGGGTTGGCTCGAGCACCCCGCCACGGTCAACAAGCCGAGAACCGCAGCCGCAAGCGATCGTTCGTGATTTAGCTTCGAGTCGAACATTTCACACCTCCTAGTGCATTCGTAGAAAGAAACGCGAGGAGGTGGCTGGGCAAACCCCTTCGCCTAGTCATACTGGGAGTAATCTACGGGCTGGGTAGGATAACCGGTGCAAAGACTGTAGTGATTTACAAGGAGCAAGTCAATATCTGTTCTTCTCCGTTGTCCTCTCCGTGTCTGTTCCTCTCCCTCAATTATTCGGACCGCCGTTTTGAGGGCGTGGCCAGAAAGTTATGAGGGCCAGGGCAATGATCGCAATGGCAGGTATGACTTTGAAGAGCATAAGCCAATCACACAGAGGTTTCAGTCTGTTGTCGACGTAGATTGCACCGAGGCAAATGGTGATTACGATGATGATAACGAACAGCGCGGCCCCAGAGATTTTCTTCATGCTGCCCTCCGAGGGTGTTGATTGCGGGTTAGAATACCACTTTTCACATTCTCGTAGAGCTGCCACTTAGCTCCGCGGGGCGCCTCCTTCATTCTTTCGCGAAATACCGATACGGCTCCGCGCATTCCGCCTGCTCCGCGAAGCGTCGAATCTGCCAGCGTCGAAAGGTGAATCCGCAAGGTGGGGTGTGCGGGGCGGTACCTCGCGGATTCTCTCCCCTGGTGGGACTCATACCGCCGGTGAGTCACCAAATCAGGCGTTGGCAGCCCTGCACTTGACCCGCGCGTCCGACCCGTCCCTGAAATTCCAGCGCTTGTGGTTGACGCTTACGACTGCCACTTCTGCAGGCGCAAACGGAATTTCCTCATATCCTCGGACCTCGATGACGCAGCCCTCGCTGACGAGAACTTGGTCGAAATGCCTGCCGTCATTGAGATCGACTGAAATTATCTGATAGCCGATGCCTGTCTCCTCGGTTCGTTTCAAATGATCGAGACACGCTTGTGGAAGGGGATATAGGCAGGTCGTCATGACTCACCTCTCGATGGGACTTTCAGCGGGGGCGGCAATGTTACGTCGCCTGTGCCTCGAACGCAAGGACCCTCGATGGGAAAAGCAGGTGTTCACCTGATTGTGGCTTTGAGAAACGGCTCCAAGCTAGCCATACAAGAAACACGGGGGTGAATCCCCTGGCAAATCTTCGCGGGAATTGAAGGGGTTCACCCCTGCCCCTCTTCCTGGCGCGAAATACTGTAAGCGTTCCGCCTGCCGCCTTCACCAAGCCTCTGAGTCTGTCCACTAGCGCGAGCAGTTGGTTTAGCGCCCTCTGTCCTGTCGTTTGGGACGCGGTAGGTCTGCGCTCGGCAGGGAACGGCCAGCAGAAAAAACGTGCAAAAAACGTGCAACAAAACCTGCCAGTGGTGACACGATGGACGTAGATGGCAAACTCCGCGCGTTGACTCTGCATAAGTTACTGAAGGCGAAAGACGGGCCGGAGAATAGCTTATTTCCAAGCACCGGATTTGCGCATCTAATCAAATAGGACTAAATTAGTCCGGTTGACCTTGGGAGTTTGCCTGAGGTACACTCGAATTTGTAGTTGCAAATGACTTACAACTAGAAGTACAGGAAAATCCGTGCTCTCCGCATTTCTTATTGCGCTCCGTGAAGGCGTGGAAGCCGCGCTCGTGGTCGGCATCATCCTGGTGTATCTCTCCCGCACCGCCCGCAGCTATCTGACGCAGTTCGTCTGGTACGGTGTCGCGACAGCCGCTGGTCTGAGCCTGGCGGTGGCGGTGGGGCTGGAGCGCTGGCGAGTCAGTGAAGACGGCTTCGAAGGCCTGATGCTCCTGGTGGCCTCGATCTTCGTCGTTACGATGATTGTATGGATGAACCGCGTTGCGCGCCACCTCAGAAAAGAAATTGAGGAGAAAGTGGAGTCCTATGCCGAGCGCGGGAAGGCCGCCGGCTGGGCCATTTTCCTTTTTGTGTTCCTCATGGTTCTGCGCGAAGGTGTGGAGCTGGCTTTAATCCTGCGCGCCGTGGAACTTTCGACCGAGGGATTGCAGACCTGGATAGGCACACTGGCAGGGATTGCCGCGGCGGTCGCGGTTGGGCTGTTCTTCTTCAAAGGCACGCTGCGCATTCCGCTGCACCGGTTTTTCGCGGTGACGAGTGTCATTCTCATGCTGGTCGCGTTCCAACTAGCGCTGACCGGTTTGCATGAATTGAGCGAAGCGCGCTGGCTGCCTTCGAGCAAAGCGGAGATGGCCATTCTGGGCCCCATTGTGCGCAACGAACTGTTCTTCTTTGTTTTCATTTTTGGTGCGGCGATGCTTTTGATTCTGCGCGAATGGCAAGCCGCCTCGCACGCCAAAGCCGTGAAAGAATCGCCGAACGGCGCGGAGAAGCGCCTGCTCGAGTCGCAAAACCGGCGCCAGCGCCGCTGGATGGTCGCGGCGGCCACGGCATCTCTGGCCGTGATTCTCGTTTTGACGGCGGATTTCATCTATGCGCG
>Ga0126379_10000981_pt1 | contig 16826 bp, 11 predicted proteins | sample PanSoiMetPlot_24_FD_92640 | JGI IMG/M metagenome (GOLD analysis project Ga0126379, IMG submission 92640) | Tropical forest soil microbial communities from Panama - MetaG Plot_24 | ecosystem: Environmental > Terrestrial > Soil > Tropical forest > Bulk soil | place: Panama | collected 2016-02-17 | reverse complement strand
CGACGGTTGAAGGGCTTCCGCCGTATTTTTTCACGCTTCGAGAAACTCGATGTCGTGTTTCTGGCCTTCATCTACTTCGCCTGCATCATCGAGGCGCTGCGATAGTGTGAACAGGCCCTAGTTCGGCTTCTTCCCAGGTGCCGTATCCACTTTCACCGCTGCTGGATTATCGCTGTGCCCCATATCAATCCAAACGGTGTTGAGATGTCCGTTTGAATCTGAACTACGAACCACGCTCGTCAGGGCCGCGGTCCCGTTCGCCCCCGGCCGCACGATATCAATCGCTTCCTGAGTCACCTGCAAACCGTTTCTCGGATCACCGGGATTGGCCTGTTCCACTTGCCGCGTGGTGCTGCGGGACCCGGTCGCGCTAGTCCGCTGCACCGTGCTCTCCCGGCGCACCAACTGCAATCCTTCACTGCCTGCCTGCCCCGGAACATCCTTAGAGTAGGTCTCAGTCGTTTCGGATCGCCCACCTCCACCATCGGCCGACTGTTTGCTTACCCTTCGCTCCGCCACAGCCATCTTCCCTTCCGCATCAGGTCGCGACACGCGTTCTTCCTTTGTGATTGCCCCGCCCCCATCGTTCCGAGTGATCCCCTCGCGCACCTCGCTCAGCATCCAATGACCTGTCCCATCCGCGAGTGAAGTAGATTTCGTGAACTCAATCACTCCCGCGTCCGTCTTCCTTTCACGCTCTTCAATCTGCATGCTCGGCCCCAGCCCTCCACTTCCATCTGCGGAAAACAATGTCGTCTTCGTCTCTCGAACATCAGGACTGACCTGCCTCGAATCGACGAGTGCTCGCTGCACAACCTGGAGTGCCCCGTTCCCATCCGGATTCGACGTTGTCCGCGTCACCTTCCTCTCTCCGTCTGCAAAACTGCGCGATTCTTCCCTGGTCTCCTGCGTAAGGACCCTTCTCCCGTCAGGCGTTCGACCGTATGATCGCTCGACATTCCGCACGGTGGTCTGGTTCACCCGGACCGATTCCCTCTCGATCTCCGAGTAGGGCACATACCGTCCATCGGGACCGAGGGCCTCGACCACGGTCTTCTCGACACTTCGACCATCGACTTCGCTATGAGTGGTTGTGCTTCGCGTGGGATTGACAGCCCCGTTCGGATCCGTCAGCTGGCTGCTTGTGGTCCAAGATTGCTGACTGGAGCTACCCTGGGCACTTCCAAACCGACAAGTTCCCCCGATGAGTCCTAACACGACCAGGGATCGTACAACGTCCGATCGGCGAAGGGATGACATAGCGGGTATTATCTGCCATTCTTGGCCGTTTTGCTCTGCTCGATGGCGCTGAGCCGGATCACCGCCGCAGCGGCGCTATACCGGACCCTCTCGCTTCTATCGGACAATTTATCCACCAGGTGCGGCAGCAGAGACGGATCATCCCGCTGCGCAATTGCTTCCACGGCGGCTTCGCGTACCATCCAGTTCTTGTCATATGTCGCCCGGACCAAAGCGCGCCCCGTCGCCGGATCCGGATCGTGCGCCAGCAGCCCTGCAGCTACCGCCCGCACCGGGTTCGGATCCTTCTTGTGAATCGTCCGGTAAGCGTCCCATCCAATACCAGCGAACGGCACGAATCCCACTCCTTCTGAGATCCCGATTTCAGCAAGCTGCTTTGGATCCTTCAGCGTCTTCAACTGCCGCGCGATCAGGCCGTCGTCAGATTTCCTTTCGCCCGTCAACAAATCGTAATAGATCGCGTACGCCTGCTTCTCGGCTTTCAGCTCTCGTAGCGCCTGTGCCGCCGCCATAACCACGGGGACTTCCTTATCCGACAACGCCGCCTCGAGTTTCGGAATGGATTCTTTCGCGTGCATCTGCCCCAGCGCCGTAGCCGCAGCCCGGCGGACATCAGGGTGGTGATCCCTGAGTGCGTATTCTGCAAATTGTCGCGCCACGGTGTTGTCTCGCAGCAGTCCTAGTGCACGGAGTCCATCGATTCGGTCGGCGCTCCTATCTGACAGCGATGCGGTGACCAGCAGGTCCCACGCCCTGTGTCTGGGAGACTTGATGTCGTCCGCATCTTGAGCGAAGGAAAGTACCCCAGACACGCAGACGACAAAGACGCAACTCACCAGTTTTCGATGCCACATAGAAAACCCGTCGATGGCCCGACACGGCAGCGCGGATAAGATGCTGAATCAACGCAGTCGTTTAATACAGCGGATATCCTAGGGAACGAAGAGGGAACGATGTAGGGACTGGGCCGCCCCCTCTCACGCTTGTCCAAACAACGCAAGATCGTCGCGGCCTCTGCTCGACGGCAAAAGTAAGCGGTGCACTCGAAAAAATGCTAGTCTCTGCTCTTTTCGCGTGGAACTGTTATTTGCAAGTCATTCTGCCTGCAGAGCGCAAAACTGGCAACGCCTGATAAGTTCTAGCACCCAAGGCAACCAGCTCGAGTCTCGCTCGAGCCAAAAACCGGCTGCGACCCGCAGCCGGTTTCCTTCACGCACTCGAATGGGTGACTCGAGTACGTCTATCTCGCCCGCCCCAACCTAGTACGACTGCACAATTTTTTCCAATGCAAAGCGGCTCCGGATCACCAGCGTCGCTCCCTTCGCCTGCATCAACTGCTTCTTCTTGAACTCCGAGAACAGGCGGCTCACGGTCTCCCGTGTTGTGCCGATAATTTCCGCAATCTCTTCGTGGGTTAGCGTCAACTTCACCTGCGACGACCCATCGTTCTGATTTGACTTCGTCGCCCACGTCAGCAGCAGCTTTGCAAATTTCTCCGAAGGAGAAGCCGCCAGCCCCAGCGTGCGAATCTCTTCATACGCGCTGTAATAATTCTTGCTCAACTGCTGCGCCACCCGCATCGCCACTTCCGGAAACTCTTTCAGGAACAACAGCAACGAGTCGCGCGGAATGAAGTTCGCCTGCCCCGGCTCCATCATCTCGGCTGTGACCTCGTACGAAACGTTCGAGATCACCGCATTCAGCCCCAGGACATCCCCTGCATCGGAGATTTTCGTGATGATCGTCTTCCCTTCCCTCGATGTCGTCGATAGCTTCACCTTCCCGCTGCATAGCACAAAAACTCCCCGCGCGATCTGTCCCTCGATGAACAGCATCGCCCCTTTCGGATACACAGCCGTCGATTTGATCTCGTTTAGCCGCTGGCCAGCTGGCAGCGACAAATTACAAAACAGGTGTTCGGCTTTGGCAGGGCAATTCATGCAATTGTCGAGAATGTTCAGTCCATATGGAGCGCGCATCGTAGCCTCCCGCGGTTTGAAAGCTCCCGGCCACTTTGGCGGATCGCCTCAACCACTCACGTCTAGGGCACGCAGCGAACCATTCGCCGATTAAGGCGCCGGACGAAAATAGGTCGACGATAAGTTATTGAAAATATGAAAATTAGACCCTAATTATGGCATGGCCGCCTTTCCTAGATCTCGCTCAGGCAAAGCACCCACCTGGGTTATTTCCCTCACAGCGCTGTGTGATCTGCATCACTCTATTGTGTGATCCACTCTTACCAGAGTGTCCGATGCGAACCCAAGAATTTACCCAAAGATGTAATTAAGACTGGGGGATTAAGACCGGAGGTGACTGGGACCGGGGTGTTTAGGAGGGCGGATTAAGCACCCGCCACCCCAATGGGGTGGTTGTACCCACAAACTCGCCATCAAATTGTCAGTCCGTGTTTTCAATAGGTTGTCTGCGAGTTAGTGGAGAGAGCGAGGTGCCTCACTTCTCGCCGGGGTTGCGAGAAGTGGGAATCTGGGAGAAAGAAATTGAGGATTCAGCAGGACCAATACTTCAGCCTACGGTCCGACCGCCACCTGCAGCATCGAAGGCGTCTGCAATCTCTCCCGGTAAATCACATTCCTGGCCGCAACCTCGCCCACAGCATCCACATGCACCACGTATCCCCCTCGCGGCAACGTCTCCCCAAATGGCAATTCTTGCGAGAGTGTGCCGCGCCGCAGAACGAAGTGCTGGTAACCAATCGCGACTGCGCGCCCATTCCCGGGCACCGCCAAGACGATAAACGTCAGATCAATGTCATCCTTGGTCGTGTTCGAGACATCAACGCTGCCCTCGATCCGGCTCCCGTTCACCCGCGCGATGTTTTTCCAGTTCAGTCCCATGGCCGACAGCACTCGAAGTACGTAAGTCTTCTGCACTGATCGCCGCGACTGACCATCCGTCACCGAAACCGCGAACTGAAATTCCCCGCTGTGTTCCGGCGATCCGTGCAGCAAGCCCTCGTCTTTCAGTTTGAGCCCAGGCGGGAGTGTACCTTTCTCAACCCGCCAGTGCAGTGGAGGCACTCCTCCCCTGGCACGAAATCGAAGCTCGTACGACGCGTGCGGATACGTCTCTGGCAACGGCGAATCGGTTTCAATGATGATCTCCGATTCATCCTGTCCCCGCTGCTCTCCAGCCTGTGCGAAAGCCTGGAAGATTTCATCCGGCCCCTGCTGCGAAAAGAGCGCAGACGGGACACCCATAAGAAGTCCAAGAACCAGGATTCGATAAATGGAGAGGTGGAATGTCATGGGGCTCCGTTCATATCTCGTAGGTGGGCCGGAAGGGCTGAAGCCTCGCCTGCCAGACATTATAGGAATGTTTCTCGGCCCCCATTTGCACCTTTCCTCAGCCAAAACGAACGTCATATTGACGCCACTTCCGGGTTTCTGGAACACTGGATCTATCGTTGTGAGCTTCTAAATGGTCGAGGAAATAGTGTAGCCGGTGGTTACGGCACGTTCTGGTCATGCTGAGCGGAATCGAAGCATCCCTATAACCAGGATTACTGTTGGGTAGGGATTCGTTGTGTCGCTCAGGAATGCACTCGACGCTGGCGTTATCCATTACACGATTTTCTGAAACGTCTTAGTCCCAACGCCTCTCGAGAAATGGAACTGTTGCTCAACCTTGTCTGGCTGCTTCTGGCAATGCCTGCGTTCTGGCTATGGCGTTATTCCAGAACCGCGCCCGAGAGACGAAAATCCAGTCCTTTCCACACCTTCTTAGCACTCGGCTGCCTTCTGGTCGTTCTTTTTCCCGTAATTTCGGCCACGGACGACATGCGCGCGATGCGGGCGGAAATGGAGGAGTCGCCTAGCAGTAAACGCAGCATCGGAGAATCCGGTGATAAATCCTCCTCTTCAAGATCGCTGACACAACCGGCGCTCACCGTCACTCTGCAGCCCTCCTTTGTGCCGGATTCGGCGTGGTATCAAGCGCCTGCTATATTTGCTTCAACCACCGCGACACCGACCTTCATTCGCGCACCACGCGCCCCGCCCAGCTTGCTCCTCTCGTAGTCCGCAGGAATCGCCGTTTTGCAAGACACAGCGACTCCTGCCTTCTTCACTGGCTCTTAACCAGATGTGGTTTGCACTGGATTCCCAGGCAAACTCCGCAGACGTGCAAACCCTGTGGCGTTTTCACAAGCGTGGAGTCTTTGGATGCGATTGAACTTACCCATCGCGATAACCGCGACCGCTCTGAGCCCTTTCATGCTGGGCGCGAAGTCGCACTCTCAGGCGGTACCGGCGTCGGCCCAAATCTGGTCCTGGGACCAGGTCAAAGACGAATTCCATCTTCGCAACACGACGCTGCTTGCCGGCAAACTGAACATCGACGAACTCAAGGCCCAGGAGATCACCGCCCATCTTCGCCCAAACCCCGATTTCACCCTTACCGCCGACGGCACTCAAATCACGCCCAGCCACGGAGTCTGGCAGCCCTTTGCCGGAACGTTCGTTTCCCCTGGAGTCAGCTATCTCTTCGAGCGTCGCAATAAACGTGGCCTACGCTATCAAGCCGCCCAAGAAGGCACCGCGATCGGAGCCGCTCAATCCGATGACACTGAACGCACACTCCTCTTCGATCTCCGCACGGCCTTCGTCGGTGTCCTCCAGGCGAAAGCTGTCCTCCGCTTGGCCAAAGATAATCTCGATTACTACGACAAGATCCTGAAAGTCAGCCGCGACCGCTTCCAGGCTGGCGATATCTCCCGCATTGATCTCGACCGCCTGGAGCTCCAGCGCCTGCAGTACGAATCCGACTTGCAGAATGCAGAAGTCAATCTACGCACCACCAAAATCAATTTGCTTGCGCTGCTCGACGACCGTCGCCCCGTCGACAGCTACGATGTGGACGGCCGGTTCGACTTCCGCGAAGACCTCCTCGCGCTCGACGATTATCGCCAGCAGGCAATCGACGCCCGCCCCGATCTCCGTGCGGCTGGACTCGGCGTGAAACAAGCCGAGACCAATTACCAACTAGCCGAAGCCAATGGCTCGATCGATCCCACGATTGGGCTCTGGTTCACCCACAACGGCTCGTTCAATAACCCCGACGCGCTCAATACGATCGGTGCCAGCGTCAACATTCCGCTGCGCATCTTCGACCGCAATCAAGGAGAGAAGTTGCGCACAAAAATCGATATCAGCCGCAACGAGAAATTGCGTCAGGGCGTGGAAACCCAGGTCTATAGCGATGTTGACAGCGCCTACGCCACGCTGAACAGCAATATCAATCTTCTGAAACCCTACAAGCGCCAGTACCTGGAGCAGGCCGTCCGCGTCCGTGACACGGTGTTCTTTTCGTACCAGCACGGCGGCGCCTCACTTCTCGACTTTCTGAACGCCGAAAGTGAATACCGCACCGTGCAGTTGAGCTACGTGAACCTGATCGGCTCCTATCTCACCGCCGCAGCCCAGCTGAATCAGGCCGTAGGGCGCGAGGTCATCCAATGAAGATTCCCTTGCAGAATCAGATTCACAACCGCTCGGTTCAGGAAAAGCGCGGGTGCTCCACTTCTGGCCGCCTTTGCGAGAAGTGGCACTCTCGGCAGAACGAACCCAAGGCCGGTCCGCGGTTCGCCCCGGAGGGGCGACTGACAGTAGCCCGGCGCTTCCAGCGCCGGGTATGGGCAGGAAAGACGACGCGTCCCGTAGGGGCGCACGAACCCCCGGCAGAAATTTGGCACTGGACTGTCCGCCTCTTCACCGCGTTCGTATTCACTGCTCTTGCCCTGCTCGCCGCCTGCTCCCGCGAAACCCCGGCCGCCGCGTCCAAACCTCCCGTCACCCTCGACCCCGACGTCTTCACCGCCGATCACCCGGAACTCTTCAAAACGGCAAAGGCCGAACTCCGCCATCTTCCCACGCTGGTCACCGCCAATGGCGTGGTTTCCCCCGACGTGAACCGCACGATCCACGTAACCTCTCTTGGCTCAGGACGCGTCGTCGACCTGAAGGTCAAACTGGGAGACGCAGTCAAGAAAGGCCAGACCCTGCTCGTAATCTCGAGCCCCGACCTCGCTGGTGCCTTCTCCGATTACGAGAAAGCCAAAGCCGACGAAGCGCTCTCGCGCAAAGCTCTCGACCGCGCTCAAATGCTCTATGACCGCGGCGCCATCGCCACAAAAGACCTGGAAGTGGCTCAAGATACCGAAGACAAGGCCAAAGTTGATCTCGAAACTGCCGATCACCGCCTCAGGATTCTGGGCGGCGATCCATCCAAGCCCAGCCCTCTGCTCGAACTGAAATCTCCCATTGACGGCACGATCGTTGAACAAAACGTCGCGGGTGCCGAAGGAATCAAGAGCCTCGACAATTCTCCAAATCTGTTCACCATCGCCAATCTCGGTCAAGTCTGGGTCGTGTGTGATGTCTTCGAAAACGACCTCGGAGAAGTCCATCTTGACGATTCCGCCGAAATCCGTCTCAATGCATTCCCGGATCGTGTCGTCAAAGGCAGAGTCGCTGACATTTCACGCGTGCTGGACCCCAACACGCGCTCGGCCAAGGTGCGTATCGTACTGCCCAATCCGGATGGCTCACTGCGGACCGGCATGTTCGCCGTCGCCACGTTCCGTTCACGAAAGCTGACGGATCGCATCGTCGTCCCAGCAACCGCGGTGATGCGCCTTCACGATAAAGATTGGGTTTTTCGCAAGGAGGGTGGGGATCAATTCCGCAAAATCGCCATCAACGCCGACGGTCTCGCGCCGGATGGCATGCAGGAAATCCGCGCAGGCGTGAAACCGGGAGACGAACTTGTCACCGACGCTCTCGAATTCTCAACCGATGTCGCCGAGAAACGGGCGGGACAATAGGCATGATTCGTAAGGCTATTGATTTCGCCCTCGCGAATCCCCTGCTCGTGCTCGGCGGTGCGCTGGTCCTCTTCGTCTGGGGCATCATCTCGTTTCACAATCTCCCCATTGAAGCCTATCCCGATGTCGCTGACACCTACGCGCAGATCATCACGCAATGGCCCGGACACGCCGCGGAAGAAGTTGAGCAGCAGATTACAGTTCCACTGGAAGTCGAACTCAACGGTGTCGCACATCTCACCCACCTGCGCTCCGTATCGCTGATGGGCCTCTCCGTGATCACGATCATATACGACGACGACATCACGACCTTTAACGCTCGCCAAGAGGTCCTCGATCGGCTCCAGAACGTCACTCTGCCAGTGGGCGTGAGCACGGGCATCGGCCCCGATTACAGTCCCATCGGCCAAATCATGTTCTACACGTTGACCAGCACCAATCCGAAGTACGACGTGATGGAGCTCAAGGCTCTGAATGACTGGTTCGTCGTCAACCAACTCAAATCGGTTCCCAATATCGTGGACGTGAATCCCTTCGGTGGTCCGACACGCGAATACCAGGTTCAACTCGATCCCACGAAACTGGTTGCCTACGGATTGGCCTTGCCGCAAGTCGAGCAAGCGCTGATCGCCAACAACATCAATGCCGGCGGCGGGTTTATCGAGCGCGGCCAGCAGGCTTTAAACGTCCGCGCTGTCGGCCTGATGCAAACCACGGACGATATCGGCGCCACCGTGGTGAAAGTTCAGAACGGCACTCCAGTCCGAGTCCGCGATTTAGGCAACGTCGTACAAGCGCCCAAAGTCCGCTTGGGGCAGCTCGGTAAAACGATCCGCAAGAAAGACGGAACAATCATCAACGATGACGATGTCGTCGAGGGCATCGTCCTGCTCCGAAAGGGAGCTGTTGCCGAGATCACTTTGCAGGCCCTGCATGAAAAGATCGCTCAACTCAATGGCATCGATGGCAAGGCAGGTCTGCTGCCCGTCGGAGTCAAACTGGTTCCCCACCTCGATCGCAGCGAGCTGATGCACCACACCACGCACACCGTCCTGCGCAACCTGACCGACGGCGTGCTGCTAGTCACACTCGTCCTGTTTCTGTTCCTGGGGAATGTCCGTAGTGCCCTGATCGTCGCCATCACTATTCCCTTCTCTCTGCTTTTCGCGGCCATCCTTCTTGATCTGCGCCACATCCCGGCGAATCTGCTCTCGCTCGGCGCTCTCGACTTTGGCATGGTCGTCGACGGCTCGGTCGTCATGGTCGAGAACATTTTGCGCCACACTTCTTTCGGCGATCCCAAGAAGACCTTCCGTGAAATCGTTGCCGTGGCCGCTCATGAAGTACAGAAGCCCGTCTTCTTCGCCCGCGTCATCATCATCGTCTCGTATCTTCCGATCTTCACCCTGCAGCGTGTCGAAGGCCGCCTCTTCAGCCCGATGGCTTGGACGGTCGCCTTCGCTCTACTCGGCGCACTTGTCTTTGCCCTCTTCATCGCACCCGTGCTCTGCAACTACTTCTTCAGTCGCGAGATGAAAGAGTGGCGCAACCCGGTCCTCGAATTCCTGAACCGCAGCTACGGCCGAACGCTCGACTGGTGCTTCGATCACATGAAGATCACACTCGCCCTCGGCTTGTTAGGCTTCGGTCTGATCCTGTTCTTCGCTCTCAGCGGTATCATCGGTTCCGAATTCCTTCCGCACCTTGACGAAGGCGCAATTTGGGTGCGCGGCACTCTTGCTCCCAGCACTGGTCCTTCCTCCAGCATGGACATGGCAAAGCGCGCACGCCTCATGCTGGCTGGATTTCCGGAAGTCACGCAGGTCGTCAGCCAGGTTGGTCGTCCCGATGATGGCAGCGACGCCAGCGGTTTCTACAACACGGAGTTCTTCGTCGATCTGCTGCCGCGCGATCAGTGGCGAACTGAGTTCCACAGCAACAAGGAAGAACTCATCGCCGCCATGGACAAGGAACTCCAGCAGTTCCCTGGCGTCGACTGGAACTTTTCTCAACCCATTTCCGACAACGTCGAAGAAGCCGTCAGTGGCGTCAAGGGTGAGCTTGCGGTAAAGCTCTTTGGACGTGATCTGAAGACGCTCGAACAAAAAGCGGACGAGATGCAAGCCGTGATGAGCCAAATTCCCGGCGTTGCTGATCTCGGCACATTCCAGGTTCGCGGGCAACCGAATGTCAACGTGAATGTCGATCGTGCAGCAGCCGATCGCTTCGGCATCAACGTCGCCGACGTCCAGGACGCGATCGAAACCGCAGTCGGGGGCAAAGCGGTCAGCCAAATTCTGATCGGCGAACAGCGTTTCGACATGACCGTGCGTTATCAACCGCAATATCGGCGCTCGGTCGAGGACATCAGCGACATCCGCCTGCTCGCGCCGTCAGGAGAGCGTGTTTCCTTGGCGCAACTGAGCAAGATCACACTCGATGACGGCGCTTCTACCATTTATCGCGAAGGCAACCAGCGTTACATCGCGATCAAATACAGCGTCCGCGGACGCGATCTTGGCAGCACAGTCCGGCAAGCCATCGACGAAGTGGGGAAGAAGGTCAAACTTCCCGAGGGATATCATCTCGACTGGACCGGCGAATATGAGAGCCAACAACGCGCCAACCGTCGCTTAGCGATCATCGTTCCCGTCACGCTCTTACTCATGGCCTTCATCCTTTACTCCGCGTTCGGCTCCTGGAAGTGGGTGTTCCTGATTCTCGCGGTGGTTGCGCTCTCTCCGCTCGGTGGATTTCTCAGCCTGCTGATGACGGGAACGCACTTTAGCGTTTCCTCGGGACTCGGATTTCTAGCCCTGATTGGAGTCTCAGTCGAAATAGGCGTAATCATGATCGAGTACATCAACCAGCTGCGCACGCGCGGGATGCCTGTTCGCGATGCCGCCAAAGAAGGGGCGGCGCTTCGCCTTCGGCCGATCATGATGACCATGCTGGTCGCAACGCTGGGCTTGCTTCCGGCTGCAATGTCGCACGATATTGGTTCCGACTCGCAACGCCCGTTTGCGATCGTAATCGTCGGAGGCCTGATCGTTGAGCTGGTGGTTAGCGTGATCCTGTGGCCGACTCTGTATGTGTTCTGGGCGAGACCGGGAGATCGTTTGCCGCCCGCGGAACAGAGCTTCATGGCCGAAGGCGAGCACGTGGATTGACTGAGCCAGAGAGTTCGCGGCTGGCCACGGACGAGGGGAGGGCCAAAAACAGTGGTTTCATTTGGGAAACGGCTGGATTTTCTGGGTACCCTCCCCTCCGGTCTATTGCAATCATCGAGATAGGGGAAAATTTCGGAATAATCTATGGCGCTCAACAGCTTACAGGCAAAAGCTTAAGCCGCAAGGACGTAGCATCTATCGGCCGATTCCTGCCTACGCTGCTTTCGCGGTGGCAATTATCGGCTCTTTGGATTTCGTCCGCCGTGACGGGATCACATCAGAGTGTGATTTTCGCTCACAGGGCCAGATTGCAAGGTTTCACAGGCTCAAGGTTTCAAAGTTTCAAGTTTCAAAGAGACAGAGAGTTTGGAGTGTCGGATCAACTTTGACGTTGGGAGAAACTCTCCAATCTAGACCCCTAGAACTTTGAAACACTGAAACTTTGAAACCTGCAGCCCCCATAACTTCCATTCGCCCCTGTGGGTTATACTTCCAGCACCACGCGGTCACTACTCCTTAGGAATTCACTCATGGCGGTAGGTGTACGCACAGAAGATTTGCGCAAGGTGTATAGCTCTGCGCCTCCGATGGCGGCGGGGGGTATCGGCATGCGCCCGCTGGATAAGGGTCCAAAGCAGGCCAAGCCACAGATCATGGCTCTGAACGGACTGTCTCTGCAAGTCGAACCCGGGGAAATTTTCTGCCTTCTGGGTCCAAATGGCGCCGGCAAATCTACGACGATCGGCATTCTTACGACACGAGTTCGCGCCACGGGTGGCCATGCCTGGATCGGCGATTATGAAGTCTGGCAGGAGCAGGCCAAAGTGAAGCGTCTGATCGGAGTCGTGCCGCAGCGGCCGAATCACGATTTTTCACTTACCGCCCGCGAGATCCTGATCTTCCACGCAGCCTACTTCGGCATTCCGCCCAAAGAAGGGGCCCGGCGCGCGAACGAGTTGCTGGAAAAATTCAAGCTGACCGACCGGGCCGACCAGATGGTTCGTGGATTCTCGGGCGGCATGGCGCAGCGTCTCTCGATCGCGCGCGCGATGATGCACGATCCCGAGGTGCTGTTCCTCGACGAACCCAGCGCCGGACTCGACCCGCAGACGCGCATCCTGCTTTGGGAGATCATCCGCGAATACAACCAACAGGGCAAAACCGTACTGCTGACCACGCACAACATGGAAGAAGCGGACGCCCTGTGCCAGCGGCTCGCGATTGTCGATCACGGCCAGATGATTGCGCTAGGCACTCCGAGTGAATTGAAGCGCTCGATCCCCGGCGGATATCTCTTGCGCCTGCACTTCGCGAAACAACCAGCGGAATTAATCCAGCGCCTGCAATCGCTCGCCGGAGTGCGCGAAGTGCGGCCTCTGAACTCTACCGGGGCCGACGTCTACGCTGATCGGGGAGGATCGCTCATTCCCGAAGTCGCTTCCGTCGCGGCGGCGATGGGCGCGGAGTTGTCGGACGTTCACATCTCCGAACCCAGCCTTGAAAACCTGTTCCTGCACCACACCGGAAGGAGTTTGCGCGATTGAACTGGAAAGCTTTTGGCGCCATGCTGGCTCGCGACGCCCGCGTAGCGCGCCGCAACATCGTTCAGATCATGTTCCAGACGTTCCTGCAGCCCCTGCTGTTTGTCTTCATCTTCGGACGCGTCATGGTCGGCAGCGGCTACATGCCTGTCGCGTACAAGAGCCTGCTGCTACCGGGGATCATCGCCATCTGCATGGTGTTCACCGGGGTGTGGGCTGTGTGCATGCCGCTGATTGCCGAGTTCCAGTGGACGCGCGAGATTGAAGACCGCCTGTTAGCCCCGATTGACATCTCCTGGATCGCAATCGAGAAAGTCATCGCCGGTATGATTCAGGCATTAGTCGCCGGATTGGTGGTTCTCCCCCTGGCATGGCTTGTTCTGCGCCCGGGAGTTGACATCAGAATTCACGCCCCGCTGGAATTTGCGGCGATGATGTTGCTCGTTGCCCTGTTCTCGGCCAGCGGAGGTCTCGCCCTGGGCTGTTCCATGGATCAGCAGCACGTTGGCCTGATGTTCAGCATGATTCTCACGCCGATGATCTTTTTCGGCTGTACGTATTATCCGTGGAGCGCGCTCAGCAATTTTCCGATTCTCAAGAGAGCGGTACTGGTGAACCCGCTGGTCTATGCCAGCGAAGGCTTGCGCGCCGCGCTGGTGCCACAGGCCTCGCATCTATCGACGGTCGCGATCCTGATCGCACTCTGCTTCTTCGACCTACTGCTGCTGATGCTTGGCCTGCGCCAGTTCGAAAAAAAGGCAATCAGCTAGATCGATTTCTGATTCCACGGCTCTGCCGAGGAGAAATTGTGGCTGGTCAGACACGACGCGTCACTCAGTGCGAAAAACCATCCGGGTGGTTTGGACGACTGATTGTGCGCAACATGAATTCGCGGCATTCGAAGCTGACGGACTGGGGCCTCTCCCATGTATTGGTGAAGGCGACAGATACGGTCCTCGATGTTGGATGCGGCGGTGGCAAAACTATTGGTAAGTTGGCACGCCTTGCCAACGCGGGAAAGGTTTTTGGCCTGGATTATTCCGACGCCAGTCTCTCTGTCGCGAGAAAGTTGAATGCGCGCCGGGTCGAACAAGGTCAGGTGGAAATTCATGAAGGATCCGTGTTGAAGCTACCGTTCGAGACCGGTACTTTTTCTCTGGTGACTGCCGTCGAAACTCACTTCTGGTGGGCCGACGTGCCGGCGGGTATGAGTGAAATTCTGAGAGTGCTGAAACCTGATGGCAGGCTGTTGATCATCGCGGAAATTTACAAAGGCGCGCCGAGCAAAATGGCAAAGTTGGTTGAGAAACATGCACCACGATCAGGCATCAAAATCCTGGGCCCGGATGAGCATCGCGCCCTTTTTAGCGATGCAGGCTACACGGACGTTCAAATCATCACGGAACCGGCAAAAGGATGGATTTGCGCGATGGGAAAGAAACAATCCGCTCAGGTCTGACAGACCCTGCCATCCGGCCGCCGTTTTGAAATCGATACACGTCTAAGGAAACTCCGCCACTTTGGGCGTCACACGCGGATGAATGGAAGTCGGCCCGCCCTTATCATCAATCACGTTCGAGATCTCGCCATTTTCTCCCAGGGCAACCGTGATCATGTGATGGAAACGAATCCCCGGCTTCTTGGGCACCTCGATCGCCGTGCTGAGAACGACCTTCGGTTTGATAAAGACGCTATAGATGCCCAGGCCCCACGCTTCGTGGGTTGTGACCGAGTCCGCGACCTTATACGAGGCCCATCCATTCGTGCCAGGGGCGCTCGAATAACCCGGTTGGTCGGGCGGGTCGTAAGGAATCTCAGACTGATAGAAATACGTGCGACCGCCATTGCCGTTCCATAGCACCTGAAACTGCTGATGATGTTCGACAAACAGGCCGTAAACCGTGACATCGTTGCCGTTGACCACAAGTCCGTTCTCACTGGTGTTACTCGTCCAGCCGACACCATGCTCGTGGTCTGCACGCCAAATCCAGGTGTGGTCGATGATGACATCATTACTGTTGATTCGCAGATTCACCTGCGCTTTGCCTACCGCCGCTCCGCCCACACGGAAGAATACATCGTGCAGCACGACAGGATTTTTCTGGTGGCTGCTTCCTTCCGGCCCGACTTCCAGCAAAACAGGCGCCGATTCCGGCGCCGCATCGAACAGCAGTCCGGCAATATCAATTCCATCCCCATCGGCAACGGTCATGGCGGCTGTCCCGTGAATTGGGCGAAGCGTGGCGAACCCCAACCCAAGCACAACAGTTTCGGGACGCGTCACGCGAATCGGCTCGGCCAGATCGTAGATGCCCGGCGTAATCAGCAAATGTTTTCCCCGCGCCAATTGCGCGTTGATGCTGCCCGCAGTCGTGCCGGGTTGCGCGACATAAAACTGTTCCAGCGGAATTGATCTACCCGGCGTCGATCCGCCGTGCCACGTGATGCCGGAACTGTTGTGCTGGAGCGCGGGCACGCATACGTTCCACTTCCCATTTGCATCGACTTCCAGGAAGGGCTTCTCACGCACGACGGGGGTGACGTCTACTTTGGTGTATGGCGGATTGGGCCACTCACCCTGGGGCGGATGAGGGATGCCAACGAATACCATGTTCCAATTCGATCCCGTCCAGCTTCCCCATTCACTATTGCGCGATATCCACTGCTGTTGGGAACCGGAATCGACGTTGCCATCGACTAGCGAGTCTGACATCCATCCGCCGCTAGCCCATCCACGGCGCTGGTGCAGCACCATGTTTCCGCGTATATGCATGCGGCGCAATGGCGCTGCCTGGGAAACGGCCCACTGCATGGTACCGCCAGTGGGCGTGACCGAGATGCCCTCAATGTCGCGCCAGAATGTTGTGGTGGCGTTGTTGTTGTCGTCGTGGCTACCATCGGCATGGACGTTGCCAATAATGTGCACCGCGTCTGGGGATGCACCCAGCCCCAGCACTTCCGTATAGAAACCTACCGGCACGTCCAGGTGGTATTCGCCGGGGAGGAAGAGCACAGCGTAGCGCTCGGCACCGAACTCGTTCCGCCGCTCGACCGCATAGATCTTGTTGATCTCCTTCTGCATCTCCTCTCGAGGCATACCGGGATCGAAAATGAGAACATTGCCCCCGAGATCTGGCTTCTTCACCGATTTGTTACCCGCAGACGCGGGCAGCCCACTTGAAATGACAAGTATGAGTACACATGTAATTTCGCGATTCCGCCCGTCATGCCACAAGCTGTGCTTCAAAGCTCCATCCTTTCTTGCTAAATGAGCATGCGCAGCTTTTATGAAAACCAACGATTCTACTCCCAACCTCGACGAAGGAGTTGCCGATGAACGGACTCCGAACCAACGAGGAGTAACAGATGCAACGAGAGACCTTGGCAGCTATCGCCACTTCGAGGTTTCAATACAGCCGACAGAAGACCGCAACCGAGCAAACAGGAAGAATGGGAACCATTGTTTTGCCCGGGCACTCACGTCAACGGCCATGGACTCCCTTCACGCGTTTCTCAGGACCGATATTGTACTCAGTGTAGAAGTTCCGTCGGTGGGGGCATGGACTGCACAGGAATCGCGAACACGAGAATGAAAGCGCGCGTGTTACACGCGAAGGGATCAGACAATCTGGTTAATGGAGACGGCGTAAAACGCGGGGGTAAGTAAGAGAGTCCCGAGGTGGTGTAGGATCCATTCGTCTCGGCCAGTAGCTCGCGTTTGACCCTCGCCGACCTGCTCTCGCTGCTTCCCTTGCGGGGCCGCTGCGTGCGATCTAAGCTCGGGCTCCGGGCTCACCGCCAACCGGATAAACCTACCCTACGCCTCGGAACTCTATCCTGCCTCTGACTGGGTCTCCTTTGTTCTCCTCGACCAGCGCTTTGCTATAGACCCTCACCTGCCCTCCACCTCTGCCTTTCGGCCTAAGTAGTGACTCGGCTTGAGCCCCGGACGCCGCACCAACCGGAAAAACTTAAGAAGCTGTCAAAGAACGATTCTGTTGTACTCCTTCT
>Ga0126379_10000980_pt1 | contig 16839 bp, 13 predicted proteins | sample PanSoiMetPlot_24_FD_92640 | JGI IMG/M metagenome (GOLD analysis project Ga0126379, IMG submission 92640) | Tropical forest soil microbial communities from Panama - MetaG Plot_24 | ecosystem: Environmental > Terrestrial > Soil > Tropical forest > Bulk soil | place: Panama | collected 2016-02-17 | reverse complement strand
TTCACCGCCGAGCTGAGCCAACTATCGAGCAAGCCATCCTTCGTCGACGGCGTAGCGGTCGGCGAGACCCAGACGCTCGAGATCAACTCCGAGAACCTGAAAGCGCTGCTCATCGCGGAAGCGGCGCTCGGCGAAAAGCTGATGCGCGCGATGATCCTGCGCCGGGTGGCGCTGATCGAGTCGGGCGCCGGCGGACCAATGCTGGTCGGTGCCGCTTCAGCCCCGGACGTCGCGCGCCTGCGCAGCTTTCTCACCCGCAACGGCATTCCCCATCAGCTCCTCGACCCGGCAACCGACAGCGATGCACAGGCATTCATCGCGCGCTATGCGCCCGAGCCCGCGCGGCTGCCGCTCGCGGTCTGCCCCAACGGCGAAGTGCTGCGCAATCCAACCGAAAGCGAGCTGGCGCGCTGCATCGGCATGCTGGACGCCGGCGCCGCCGATGCGGTGTACGACGTGGTCATCGCTGGCGCCGGGCCTGCGGGTCTCGCCGCGGCGGTGTACGCGGCCTCCGAAGGCCTCTCGGTTCTCGTCATCGATGCGCGCGCCTTCGGCGGACAGGCAGGCGCAAGCGCGCGCATCGAGAACTACCTCGGCTTTCCGACCGGCATCTCGGGCCAGGCGCTCGCGGGGCGCGCCTACGCGCAAGCGCAGAAATTCGGAGCCCGCTTGCTGATCCCGATGGACGTGCGGCGCCTCGATTGCAAACCGGGCGAGCCGATGTCGCTCGAGCTGGGTGACGGGCGCACTGTGCGCAGCTACACCCTGGTGATCGCCACCGGCGCGCGCTATCGCCGTCCGGACTGTGCGAACCTCGTGGCGATGGAGGGGCGCGGCGTATGGTACTGGGCTTCGCCGATCGAGGCGAAGATGTGCACCGGGCAGGAGGTGGCACTTATCGGCGGCGGCAACTCGGCGGGGCAGGGCGCGGTGTTTCTCTCTTCGTACGTGGCGAAGGTGTGGATGCTGGTGCGCGGCCCCAGTCTTGCGGCGAGCATGTCGAAGTACTTGATCGACCGCATTGCCGCCGCGCCGAACATCGAGCTCCTCACGCACACTGAGATCAGCGGGCTCTCGGGCTCTCGCCAGTTCGGACTCGAGTCAGTTACCTGGCGCAGCCGCGACTCGGGCAAGACCGAGACGCGCCCCATTCGCCACGTGTTCCTCTTCCTTGGCGCGGACCCGACCACCGACTGGCTCAAGGATTGCGATGTGGCGGTCGATGACAAGGGCTTCGTGACGACCGGGCACGATCTGACGCTGCCGTTGCAAACGACCGTGCCGGGCGTGTTCGCGATCGGCGATGTGCGCGCCGGATCGGTAAAGCGCGTTGGAGGCGCGATCGGCGAGGGGGCAGCCGTGGTGGCGCAGATCCATGCCTACCTAGCCCACCAAAAGGCTAAGCCCGCTGCAGTTCCCCTTCCAGCGCGAGATGCGAGCAGAAATTCAATCCGAGCGCCGCAAAGCCCCTGAGCGTCCCCGATTCGAGTTCTGGAGACTAGGCTCCTGCGTCGGGCCGAAGCACGAGCTGCTCGGCGGGGGAGAAGGCGTGGGCGCGGATCAGCGTCGTGCTGATCAGCGACGTTAACCCAGACGAGGCGAAGATCATCGCGAGGGTGACGAACTGGTAGATCGCCGCGTAAAGGGGCGGCGACCCCGACAGCACCATGCCGGCCATCAAGCCCGGGATCCACACGATGCCGAGCGAGCGAAGGTTGTCGATCGCTGGGATGAGGCTCGCCTGGTACGAGCTTTGGACGTAGCGCGCAACCGCAGTCTCGGGGGCCGCACCGAGCGCCAGCGCGGACTCGACCTGTCCGACGTGCGCCTGCACTTCCGACCGGAACCTATCTAGCGCAAGGCCATTGGTGTTCATCGCGTTGGCGATCAGCATGCTGCCGATGGGGACCAGGGTGGTGATGCCAGGATCGATCGCGCCCAGGAGCGTCATCAACGCGATGGTCAGCCCAGTGCCGACGACCATGCCGTAGAGCGAGGCGCGAAACGCCCCGGGAATGCGCTTTGCCCTGCGCGCGGAGGTCGCCGCTGCCGCCACCATCATGAAGGCGAGGATGAAAACGCTGGTCCACGAGGGGCCGCGCAGCAGCACCGTCAGGATCGACCCCACGATGACGATCTGCAAAAAGCCGCGCACGAGCGCCACAATGGTCTCGGCCTCGATGTGGATCCGACGCGTGCGGGCGAGCAGCATCACCACGAGCGCGGCACCCGCCGCGGCGGCGGCCTGGCCCAGGCCGCGGAGAAGATCGGGACTAAGGACTTGCTTCCACATCGAGTACCTCCTTGAGTGGTCCGATCCTTTTCACCTTTCCGCCCTCGAGAACGAGGATGCGATCCGCGAGGCGCGCCGCTGACTTTAGATCGTGCGTGACGACCAGACAGGTCAGATGGCTGGCGCGTACGACGTCTCGAATTACCGTCTCCACTTCGCGCTTGGCGAGGTCGTCGAGAGCCGAGGTCGGCTCGTCGAGCAGCAGCACGTTGGGCGAATTGGCCACTGCGCGCGCGAACGCCACCCTTTGCGCCTCTCCACCGGAAAGGTGGCCGACGGCGCGAGCCGCGAAGCCGTTCAGACCGACCTGCCGAAGCAGCTCGTCGATGCGCCCATCCTCGAGCCGCTCGCCCCGCTGGTCCGGGCCGAAGCGGATGTTCTGGGCGACGGTCCCGGGAAACAGGAACGCTGTCTGCATCACCATGCCCACCTTGCGGCGTAGCTCGCGAGGGGTGATCTCTCGGTAGTCGCGCGCCTCGAGGAAGAAAGTGCCGGAGGTCGGCTCGTCGAGACGGTTCAGCAAGCGGAGGAAGGACGACTTTCCCGCCCCACTCGGACCCACGATGCCGAGCACGTCGCCCTGCCCCACCTCGATGGAGACGTTCTGCACGATGGCGCGGCCCGCAACCGTCCGGCCGAGCCGTTCGGTTCGGAGGATGACCGGGGCGGACAATCCCATCCGCGCATGAATAGCAACTCGGAGGATGGTAGCGAACTCGATTGCACGCCGGACGGATCGTCGGGAGCTGGCCTCTTCCCAGTTGGTGCCGGGTGTGTCGTGCTACCGCTCGAAGTCGTCGAGGGCCTGACACACGCCCGTGCAGATGCCGGCAGCAGAGTCGAACGCCGATGCCGCTTCTGAGCTTGCCCCCCAGGCGCTTTCACTTTCAGGTGGGAGGGAAACGGCCCCCTGCTGGTCACCGCCCCGCAGCGGCGGCGCGCTCGGCGGGCCGAGCCGCGCGAGGCGGTGCCGCCATCGCGTGGCTTGCTCGAACGCGTACGCGTAGCCGACCAGTTTAGGCTCACTGAACGCCGGGCCCGAGAAGGTGGCACCGAACGGGGACGGCAGGGCGGTGAACTCCTGCGGCAGGGGGGGATTAAACGTAGGCTGGAACATTCCCGCGGGCACGATCACGCTCGGATAGCCGGCGCGGGCCGCTACGTTCGCGCCGAAGTTGGCCGGAAACAGGACCGCGTCAAAACTTGTGTCCAGGCAGCTTCCCGGGGCCGGGAAGTCTGGGAGCGCGAGGCAGTCGGCCGGGACCACGCCTGTAAAGAGCACGTCGAGGCCACAGCGCCCGGTCACCGTGAGATCGAGAGCGCGGTCGGCCTGATAATCGTCCAAATCCTGGCCCGGCCCGGTGTTGAGCAGTTGCGCGGCCTCGGCGATCTGCTGGCCGTACTTGAGGGCTACCTCCGGGTGCAAGGCATCAAACGCAATCACGTCGGCGAGCGTATAGATCGTCTCCTGTGGAATCGTTGGGCTGGAAGCGCTCGTCCCTGGCCCGAAGTCAGGGTTTGCGAGATAGGAGTTCAGATCGCGCTTGAAGCCGAACAGCAGGACGGTGGAGCACGGCGGAACCATTCCCGCGGGGGTGTTCCTGCGGGCGATCACATCGGCCTCAACGACGCAGGTGCCGTAACCCGGGAAGTCCGGTGTGTTGTCACCGGTCAATATCCTCCAGGTAGGGAACGTGCACTCTTCGACAGTCGCGCCCAGCGATTCCATGACCGCGATGGCGTCATCCATCAACTGAGACCGCGCTGTGCCCAGGCCGAACTCGAACCAGTACGGATGCTTCGGCACCGCTATGTGCGCTCCCCGCAGGGCATTGCGGTCGAGGAACTGCGTGTAGTCGCTGAAGCAATTGCCCGGTGTCTGGCAAGCGGCAGTGGCGGGGTCATTTTCGTCGAATCCCGCCAGCACTCCTAGCAGCTTGGCAGCGTCAGTGACGGTGCGCGCCATTGGGCCCGCGGTGTCCTGATCGGCTGTGATCGGCACGATCCCATACCGGCTGACGAGCCCCAGCGTCGGCTTGATGCCCACCAGCATGTTCTGACCCGAGGGGCTCAGGATCGACCCCGACGTCTCGGTGCCGACGCCCACGGTCGCCAGGTTCGCGGACACGGCTATTCCCGGACCGGAGCTGGAGCCGCCGGTCGCGAGCACGGGCCGCCCGTCGTTCAACACCGGCGGCGGCCCCAGACTGACAATCGGCCGCGGATCGATACGAGGATCGAACGGATTGAAGCCAAAGCCAACCTTCTCCAGGTTGCCGCCGGCCTCGAACAACTGGAACCGGAGCTGCGAGCTATAGCCCGTCGGCATGCCGAGAGCGATGAAGTTGGCGTACTCGGTCAGCGTGCCTTTGCCGATGATGATGGCTCCCGCCTGCCGCAGCTTCTTGGCGATGGTCGCGTCCTGATTCGGCCTCGATGCGCCGAGGGCGACCGAGCCCGCCGTGGTCGGCATGTCGTCCGTAGCGACGTTGTCCTTAAGGATGATGGGAATGCCGAAGAGCGGCCTTCCCCGGCCCCCGCCCCCGTTCTCACCTTGGTCATCGGACCCGTTTTGGTCTTGGAGACGGTCTGCGTCGTCCCTAGCCTCTTCGTTGACATGCATGAAGCTGTTGAGTGGCTGCGGGCCGATTCCGTTGTGGATTGGCTGCGGACCGTCCGTATCGAACGCGGCGATGCGCGCGAGATACATCTCGACGACGTCTTCGGGTGATAGGTTCCCCTCATGATATTGAGCCCGCAGCTGGGCGATGGTGGCTTCGACGATCTGAAAGTCATCGTCCGCGCGCGCCGCGGTGGTCAAGGCCAGCGAAGCGAAGACAACGAGAAACAAACTGGGCAGGTAGCGACGTTTCATGTGTTCCCCCGGGGCGAAATGGGAGCGCACTCTCGACCCGACTAGGGCCGTAGTCAATCGATCTGCGACTGTGTTCAGAAGACGAGGGCCCGGCTGTTGCAATGTTGACAATTCACGCAGCTTGTTTGCGGCGGCGTACAGCGAGCAACAGCGCGTGCACAAGCTGGAACGAGAGCAGCTTTTTCCGGAACTTTCGCAAAGCTGTCAGTGCGTTAGCGCTCATGTCAGCGGAGAATGCCGGTTGCTTGGCCGACCTCGATCAGGTGCCCGTCCGGATCCCGGATATACGCCCGGATCTCGCTCCCATGATCCTTGGGCTCGGTGAGGAACTTGACGCCCTTGGCTGACCAGTCTTTGTAAACTTGACGGATATCTGCGACCCGGATGTTGAGGAACGCGCTGGTCCGATTGGGGTCGGATGGCGTCGTCAAGGTTACCCCGGGCTTGTCGTCAGTAGGGCCGCCACCCACGTTCAAGATCAACCACGTATTGGCGACCTTCAGGATGACCGGGTCGCGCTCGAGGAGAACCTGGCAGTCGAATAGCGATCGATAGAAGTTACGGGACCGATCCTGATCCGAGACCACCAGAAAGTGCGTCAACACAAAACCCTGCTTTGGGGCTGGAAAGTCGTTTGGGTTCATCTGATCTCCCTGCGTCGGTTGTGAAATTAGGCACTCCCATCGCCCTCGTTCGCTCCTACAACATTCAAGATGGTGCCCGTTCCAACGGCATGTTCAAGAACATATTTTTCTCCGAGTCTCATGGAAAACTCGCGGGCGGAAGCAACCCTGGGTGGGCGAGGCGGGCGCTGTCGGTCGTGCTGATGTTCGCGGGCGCTGCGGCCGGAGCGTGGCTGCTCCGCTATTCGACCGCGCTGCCGCTCGCAATTTCCGGCATCGCATCGGGACTGTGCGCGCTGGTGTCGCGCGTCGGCGCGCAGATATAAGACGGGCCGCAGAATCGATCCCGATCTTCTCGAGGAGAACCACGGTGAGCGAAGCAACCCGCCGGCATCCGAATGTAGTGAGCCACGAAGAATTGGAACCTCAGCGACAGGAAAAGGGCACTCGATTCGGTTGCGCTTTCAAAATGTTGGGGCGCGCCACCGGCGCCCGGGGCATCGGTTGCACCTTCATCGAGGTCCCCCCGGGGCGAACCGCATTCCCCAGGCACTTTCACCTCGCCAACGAGGAGGCGGCCTTCATCCTCGAAGGCCAGGCGACCCTGCGCATCGGCAAAGAGACGGTTCCGGTACGAGCCGGGGACTACGTTACTTTTCCCCCGGGCGAGGAGTACGCGCACCAACTGATCAACTCGGGAAAGACACCATTGCGGTATCTCGCCCTCTCCACCCTTCAGACCACCGAGGTGGTTGGTTACCCGGACTCGGGCAAGGTCGGCGCTGCCAAGTTTGCTTTCGATCCCGCGGGCCAGCCGGTCGCCGCATTCCGCGCGCTCTTTCGGCAGTCGTCGCAGGTGACGGACTACTACGAGGGCGAAAAGATCGACTGAGGTTTGAAAGCAACGGCTAGCGCACCTTGATGTCCAGTTGGGCGCTGTCTAGGCCAGGGCTTTTGGCTCGCAACGATGCCCGGCCGGGGACTTTGGCACTTTGAACGATCACCTGCGCATATCCGTTGAACAGCTTGCGCTTCCAGCCACGCCCATCAGATCCCCCGATGATTTTGTCCGCCTCGTGTGAGCCGGGATCGCCATTGCCGACCCCAATGATTCTCGCTGCCCCATCGATCTCGAGCTCAACCGGATTGTCGGCGGTCGGTACCCATCGCCCGCGGGCATCGACGGCGGAGACCGCGATGATGGAGACGTCCCGGCCGTCGGCGGTCAGCGTGGTGCGATCAGCAGTCAAGACGAGCTTCGCGGGTACACCGGTCGTCTCCACTCGGGTGGTCTTGATGAGCCGGTCGCCTTTGAATCCCCGCGCTTCGAGGACACCCGGCCGGTACGGCACCCTCCATTCTAAGTGACTGTCCGGCTTCATTGTCTGCCGACCCACGCTGTTCCCGTTGAGGAAAAGCTCGATTGTCTCCAGATTGCTGAAAACCCAGACATCGATCGGCTGGCCTTCTTTGCTAACCCAGTTCCAGTGAGGCAGCAGGTGGAGCACCGGCTGATCGGTCCACCAGGCCTGATAATAGAAGGCGATGTCCTTGGGGAAGCCGCAGGTATCGAGAATTCCAAATTGCGAGCCGATCGCCGGCCAGCTGTAGGGGCTCGGCTCTCCACGATAGTCGAATCCGGTCCAGACAAATGCGCCGGCGAGCCACGGGCGCGGGTGAAAGAAGCTCCACCAATCCTCGGCTGTCGCTCCATGCTTGGGACGATTCACATCGTACGCCGACATCGATACGCGCTGCGGATCGTTGGCGTAGACGCCGCGGGTGCTGTAGGTGCTCGCCTCTTCGCTTCCGAAGAGGATTTGATCCGGATGCTCGCGGCGGTATCTGTCAATATCGGAAATATTCTTGTAATTGAATCCGCGCAGGTCGACGACCGCATTGATGCCTTGGTCGTTGTTGTGCGCGTTCGAGGCATACGTCACGGGCCGCGTGGAATCGAGTTGCTTGATGGCGGCGATCATGCTCTGGGCGATGCGGGCGCCGCGGCTGGTGGTTTGCTCCGGCTCCTCGTTGCCGATCGACCACATGATGACGCTCGGATGGTTGCGATCTCGCTCAATCAGTCGCCGGAGCTGGCTTATAATCTCGGGCGATGATCCGATCAGCCGCTGCTCATCCATCACCAGAATGCCCAGTCGGTCGCAGGCGTCGAGCAGCTCCGGGGTCGGGGGATCGTGAGACGAGCGATAGGCGTTGACGCCGTAGCGCTTGAGCTGCTCCATCCGCCACTCGTTGAGCCGATCGGGGACCGCGACGCCGACACCAGCGTGATCCTGGTGGAGGCAGACGCCTTTGAGCTCTACGCGTTTGCCATTGAGGTAAAAGCCCGAATCTTTGTCGAACCGGATAGTGCGAACGCCAAAGCGGGTAGACACCGCGTCGGCGATCCTGCCCCCGATGAGGAGCTTGGATTCCAGTTGATACATGAATGGATCCTCGAGGGTCCAGAGCCGAGCTCTACGGATGGTGAACTCAAGGGAGATCTGCTGCGATTGCCATGGCCCGAGTCGGAGATGATCTGATGCTCGAGAGCCAGCGCTCCCTGCTACCTCATTGATCAGCTCGACGTCGGCCGGTCGATCCGACTCGTTCTCGACCTTGGTTTTCACGAAGACGCGGGCATCCGCCCCGGTGTGTTCCGTAGAGGCGAACAAGCTGTTCGGCGCAATGTGCACTGGGCTTGTTTTCGTCAGCCAGACGTGCCGGTAGATTCCGGCGCCTTCGTAGAACCAGCCCTCCACTTGGCTCGCGTCCACTCGCACCACGAGCGTGTTCGACCCACCGTAATTGACGTAGTCGGTGATGTCGCAGCGAAATCCGATGTAGCCGCTTTGATTGCGGCCGACTAGGTGACCATTGAGCCATACCTCGCTCTCGCGAAAGATGCCGTCGAACTCCAGCGCGAGTCGTTTGCCTTCATCGGCGACCGGGATGTCGAACGACTTGCGATACCACCCAATTGTCGTCGCCGGAAAAGCCCGGCCGACGGGTTTGTAGCCGTGGTCCCGGAGACTCTTGTCCTCGCCGTTCTGAAATGGCAGCTCGACCGCCCAGTCGTGCGGCAAATCGAGGCGTCGCCACAGACTGTCATCGAAACCTGGCGACAAGGCGCCCGGAGCGCGACCCGCCTTGGCAAAGGGTTGGCCGCGCCCGTATGCGAAATCCTTCTCGACGTCCAAGGTGTGGCCGAAGGCGAAGCGCCAGCCCTCATCGAAGAGGATGCGCTCGCGCGGTCCGCTCTCGGTGGGGCGCGGCGATGGGGGTCGACCTCCATCGGGGGCGAGTCGCTCCCCGGGCGGTGCTGCCCCTGCCGAGAGCACTAGAGCGGTCATCACCGCAACAACCAATCGTTGACCTCGGCACCTAGCTGACAAGCAATCCTCTCGAATGCTGCGCAAGCTACCCCACAGAGACGCGTCCAAAGCAACTATTGGACGAACTGCGCGTCGAGGTCTTGCCCCTGAGGACCTGATCGTGGGAGAGGTCCAGGTCCGAGGAAAAAAGAATGAAAGCCGCACGAATTCATCGCTTTGGAGGGCCGGAAGTTATTGTCGTCGAGGATGTACCTCGCCCAAATCCGGTAGCAGGAGAAGTCCTGGTACGGGTCGTCGCTGCTGGCGTTGGTCCATGGGACGCGCTCATCCGTGAGGGCAAAAGCAAAGTAAGTCCGCCACCGCCGCTGACTCTCGGCTCGGACTTATCCGGTGTCGTGGAAGCAGTCGGACCGAGCGTGATGGAAGCCAAGAAGGGTGATGAAGTCTACGGTGTCACCAACCCTCAGTTTTGCGGGGCGGATGCAGAGTACGCGATTGCATCTGCAAATATGATCGCTGCAAAGCCGCAGCGCTTAACTCATCTGGAAGCAGCCTCCGTCCCGGTAGTGGCGGTCACTGCATGGCAGATGCTCTTCGACTACGCGCGTCCAGAAGCCGGTCAGAGAGTCATGATTCTGGGAGCCGCGGGAAACGTAGGTGCGTACGCCGTCCAGCTTGCTGCGGACGCAAACCTCCATGTCATCGCGATCGCGGGGGCGAAGGACATCGACTATGTCCGAAGTCTCGGTGCCGAAGCCGCGGTGGATTATCACGCTAGTAAATTCGAAGATTCGGTACCCCCGGTTGACGTGGTGATTGATACGGTTGGAGGAGAGACTCGCGAACGCTCGCTAGGTGTCTTAAAGCGAGGTGGAATTCTTGTGTCTGTTGTATCAACCAGCCCGTTGCCGAAGCGTTCTGATCTGCGATCGGTATTCTTCTATGCTGAAGTGACTACCGCGCGGCTGAACAGCATTTCAAAGCTTATCGATAGTGGAAAGTTAGTCCCACAAGTTGGCACCGTGCTGCCTTTGCGAGAGGTGCGCGCCGCTCATCAGATGCTCGCCGGTGCGCCGCATCGCCGCGGGAAAATCGTGCTGCGAGTGACAGACTGATTGCACGACCAACGGCGGTTTCTATTTACATTTTTGGCCGTTGGCCGGTCTATGTGTCGACGGAGCAATCCCATGATCAGAGGTCTCTCGCTGCCTCCATCGCTCGCCCTCCTCGGCCTCATGGCTCTTCCAGTGCTGTCTGCGCGCTCTCAGGTCGAGCTGAGCTTCCGCGATGCCTCCAGGGACTACTTCGTCGGCCTGCAACCGACGGCCGTCGGGATGGGGGACTTCAACGGTGATGGGGTTTGGGACCTGGCGGTTGCCAACACCGGCGACTTTCCAGGTACGGTCTCGATTCTGTTGGGAAACGGCGACGGCACGTTCGGGCCAGGGCAGAAATTCGAGGCGGGACCAAATCCGGCCTCTATCCAGATCGCAGATTTCAACAACGATGGAAACCTGGACGTTGCGGTCGTGAACTTCAACTCGGATCGCGTGACGATTCTCTTCGGCCAAGGTGATGGCGCGTTTGGCCCGCCCCAGACAGTTATGGTCGGCAGCGCAGCCGGTGCGCTGGTCGTCGGTGACTTCAATCAGGACTCAATACCTGACCTGGCGACCACGCACTTCACAACGAATACGGTGTCCGTCGTGCTCGGCAACGGCGATGGTACTTTCGGTGCGCCCCTAACGTCTTTCACTGAAGCGCGGCCCACCGATCTGGTGATCGCGGACTTTGACGAAGATGGTCGTCCTGACGTTGCGGTGCTCCATCAGGGGTCCAGCAACCTCTCCATCTTGCTGGGACGAGGGGACGGCACATTCGCGGCCGCGGGTTCCTTGCTCGTGGGCGACAGTCCCTCGAGCCTGACGATCGGGGACTTCGATGGCGATCGACACTGGGATCTCGTTGTGGCCAACGTCGGCTCGTACAATCTCTCGCTGTGGTTGGGTAACGGCGATGGCTCATTCCGTGCGGCTCCCGACTTCGCCACTCCGTCACAGCCGTTTGCGGTTGCCAGCCGAGATCTCGACGGCGATGGCCGTTGGGATCTGGCGATCGTACAGTCGAGCTGGATTGAGGTGATGATCGCGCTGTCAAACGGCGATGGAACGTTTCGCGAAGCTCAAACCTTCCCTATGGGAATGTCGCCGACGGCGCCTTTCATCGGGGAATTCAACGGGGATGGCATTCCGGGCTTAGTGCTCCTCGCACATGATGCAGGCGCCATATCCGTGTTGTCAGGCGTCGGCGATGGGACCTTTCATGTGACACCCAAACTCGAGGTCGGGATCAGTCCCGTCTCGGTTGCAGTGGGCGACTTCAATCAAGACAACCTGCTTGATTTAGCGGTGGCAAACAACTTTTCTCAAACCGTGTCGATCCTGATCGGGGTCGGAGACGGCACCTTTCTTCCCCACGTAGATTACCCGCTTGGAGCGGACGTCCTCAGTGACCCAACGTCAGTTGCAGTGGGCGACTTCAATGGCGACGGCCTTCCGGATCTGGCGGTGGGATTGACCAACATTTTTGGCAACGGCAGCATCTCGATCTTGCTGGGGCGAGGCGATGGCACTTTTGGCCCCGCTCGAAACTTCCTGATCGGAGGCAATCCCGGCCCGCTTTATGTCTCCGACCTAAATGGCGATCAGCGGCTAGATCTGATTTCTCCGACTGGCGTCGAGGTCGCCGTGCTGCTGGGCAACGGCGATGGAACCTTTCAGCCCCTAAGGCGGGTGCCCGCCGGAAGTGTTCCGATCACCCTGGCGGTGGCCGATTTCGATCGCAATGGGACGCCGGATCTGGCGGTGGTCAATGGGCAAGAGTCGGGTACCGTCTCCATTCTGCTCGGGCACGGGGATGGGTCCTTTGACCCACCTCAAGCCTTTGCGGTCGGACGGCAGCCGGCCTCTGTCGCGGTGGGCGATTTCAACGGTGACGGTTTGTGGGACTTGGCTGTAGCGAATGCGAGCCCCAGTCTTCTCATTCCCGGCCCGGTATCGATCCTGCTTGGAAACGGTGACGGCACTTTTGGCCCCGCTGACAACGTTCCCGCCGGAGTGAGCCCGCAATCGGTGGTGGTCGCCGATTTCAACGGCGATGGGTTTTCTGATCTCGCGGTAGGAAACCGGCGCTCGCATAATTTCTCTGTTCTGCTTGGCCGCGGAGACGGCACGTTTCGAGCTGCTCAGCACTTTGGGCCAGGGAATGATCCGATTCCACTGGCCGTGGGCGACTTCAATGGAGACGGCCTCGCGGACTTGGTCGCGCCGCATTCCGGCACGAGCCGGATATCCGTGCTGATCAGCGGGGTGCTGGAAGATTACTTCTAATCGCTAGGCACTGAGCGGCGAAGCTTGCGCTCCAGGTATTGCTTCAGCGCCACGGCGTTGAGGCGGCGGCCAAATCGGCTCGACCCCCATCACGACTTCTCTGTTGGGGCGCGTGAGAATCGTCAGTTTGGGTTGGGGCCGCCTCCCCGGCGTCAGTCGAATCTCGAAGCGCCGAACGATTTCGGAGAGGATGATCATCGCTTCGATCAGCGCAAATCGCCTGCCGATGCAAACGCGAGGGCCTATCCCAAACGGCATGAAGGCGTCGACCGACTCGATTCCCCGCTCACGCATTTTAAGCCACCGCTCGGGGGCGAAGTCGTTCGGGTTTTCCCAAAAATCTGGGTGACGATGCATCGCCCAGACGGAGATCAGGACGAGGGAGGAGGGCGCAGGCAGGTCCGGGTCTGATTCGCCGGCGATCGTCGGAGCTGCTTGCCGGAAGAGATAAGGCGCCGGAGGATAGAGGCGCAGTCCCTCGTTAATCACGGCGTTGAGATAGGCGCAGCTCTCCAGCGTCGATATCAAGTCGCCGTCGTCGTGCATCCTCGAAACGAGCTCGCGGCGCAGCTTTTGCTGAATATCCGGGTGATGTCCAAGCAGGTGACAGAGCCAGGTGAGTAAATGCACGGTCGTGGCCCCGGCGGCGGTCATGGTGCGGATTTCGCGGGACACCGCTCGCTCGGGCAACCGGCTCAACATCAAGTCGAGAACAGACTTTCTCGGCGGCGCTTCTGCGGCCACGCGGCTCACCTGCTCCTCGATGAGCTGGGTGATCTGACCCAAAGCATCCGAGAAGCTCGGCTGCCGACGCGCGCGCTCTCTCAAACGATCGATTAGCCCGACCGGATCAAAGACCCGTGATTCGAGGCCCTCCTCCACGCGAGCAAAGCTTCGCGCGTACTCATCAAGCGAAGGGTGGCTGGCGTGTGACAGGCGGTAGTCTTGCAGGAAGAAGCGAGTCAGCACGTCGCTGGTGATGCACCGTATCTCGTGGCCGATGGCGACGCTTCCCCGCCAACTGGCGAGGCGATCCGTCGTCGCGCCCGCGACTGTGCGTCCCAGTCCTTCCAGCAAGGACGCCGAGAAGCAGGGCGCGACTGCAGCTCGATGCTGCTTCCATTCAGCTCCCTCGAGGATGATCAAGCCCTCGTCCATCGTCGGTGTGAGGACGCGTTTTTCCCACCCTGTTTTCGGGAAATGCGACGCATGGTCGACCAGCACTCGTCGGGCGAACTCTGGGTCTGCCGAGATGACCACCGGTTTTCGGCCGACCCGCAGGTACAGCGTTCTACGGGAATATTCGCTCACCATCCGGCGAACGGCTTCCGCGAAATTCCCCCTCGCTTTCAGGATGCCGAAGACCAAGAAGGGCAGGTGGCCCAGGAGCGGCCAAGATCGCGGCCCCCGCGCTGACACACGATTCAGAAGACGGACTTTGCTCATCCGCCTTTTTAGACGCGGCTTGGCTGGAAACGTGGCGTTGGGCAACTCACCGTTGTTGAAAGGGCAACGATTGCCGCGGCGTAACTTTAACTTTAGTTGCGATCATCTCCTTCGCACTTGTCGTCACCTCCACCGCAGCGCGGGACTGCCACGAAAGCGAACAATTCGCCAGTGCTCGGATCCTGGGCCTGGCCCACGATTTCCCCGTCGTCATCGATGTCGTTGGCATAGAGCAGACGCGGGGAGCCGGGCGCGACGAGTGTGTTGAGGTCGGTCATTACCCCGTGCTGCCAAATGAACGCTCGGCGCCCGGTTGGACCGCGCGATTCCCCCACGACTTGGCTTCGCTCGTTTAGGCCGAAGGCGAGGCTGCGCGTATCGCCGGGAAGCGTTCCGAGATCCTCGATGCCGCCGCGCCTCGTCCAGAAGAAAGCGTGGAAGTTTGGATGATCTGGGTCGTCGCCCGGCAAGTCGGAAAAACCGGCAATTTCTCCGCGATTGTTGATCGCTGCCGGAGTGTTCCAGGCGATGCCTCCCAAGTTTCCAATGTCGATCGCCTGGCCGTCTTCCCAAAGCACGGCGTGTTTGGCACTCAGCGCGCCGACCGCCCTATAGCACGTGCCGGAGATGCCGACGGCCTGGCCTCGGTCGTTGATCGCGGTGGCAGCCGAATCAGGATCGCCCTCGAGCGGAAGAAGTCTTTGGATTTCGCCGCTGCCCGGTCCCCAGAGGGCCGCCTGGAACTGAAGCACCTGGGGCGCAAGGCAGGTCGGGTCATGAAAGTCAGTCTCTGCCCACCCGACGACCTGGCCCCGGTTGTTGGCGCCGGCCGCGTATCCGTTATTGCCTCCGAGCGTCGGCAGCGGGCGCATCAGTCCGCCTTCCCAGACGAAACCAAGACATGTATGGCCTGTAGAACTGGGGAAGAAAGCTGAGCAGCTCCACCTCTCTCCCAATGGATCGATGTCAGAAGTCTCGGCAATGCCCACCACCGTCCGCCGGTTATGATTTGGCCAAGACACGGAGCTATTCGGTCCCCCGAGCGTGCCGAGGTCCAATGTTTGTTCATGCCGCCAGAGCACGGCGTGCTCTGTTTGGTCCCCCGGCAAGTTGGAAGAGCCGCTCACCCAACCGCGGTTGTTGACGCTGCTCGCGCCGCTTGCTGTTCCGCCGAGAGAGCCAAGGCGTACCACCGAGTAACTCCAATGTCGGTGGTTACCTTGCTCTTCCGCACGCGATTGAGCTGGGGCGGCCGGCACAGCAAACAACGAAGTCGCGAAGATCCCTGCGAATGTCCGGAAACTCATTGGTTCCTCCCTGTCGCTTTGTTGAAGCCAAAGGCGCCAAACGGTCCATCTGCCTTTTGCGAAGCAGAGTAAGTGGATGGACACCACCGCGTTGGACGTTTGCGGACGCAGATTTCACATGCGCCGGACGTTGGCGGTCGTCGAAATTCGAGGTCCGGCAATGTCCATGTGTTCAGCAGGCTGCTGTAACAACGTAATTAGCGCGATTCAGCCAAGCGTATCTCAATGGGAACCGCAGAAAGCGTAGGTTTCGTAAGCTAGCCGCTTCGAAGCGTTGCACTATTTCCGGCTTTGAATAACTTTGAGCCTTCCATCCCCACTCGACGAGAATCTTGGCTTCTGGCGTTCCTCTTGTAATCAACATGACTTGAGCCTCATTTCGAACCCGATGCCTTTCTCGACGATCTCGCAGGTCCGGAAGAGACTTTGCGCCGCCATCCGCTCTAGAGCGTCCCGGTGGTACGCCGTCCGAAGAAGCATCACACGGAAAGTCCATTTGGTGAGCACGGAATTCAACGCGGATAGGTTCATGCCCTGGACCTCCTCGTCGATCTCCTGAAGCGAGGCATCCTTGCGCAGATCGTAGATGGATGCTGTGCCACCGGGCCTCAGCACGCGGTGGATCTCGTTGAGCGCACCGATTGGGTCGCTGAAATTCTTGAACGCGGCCATGCAGACGACGTGGTCGAACGAGGCATCGGGGAACGGCATGTGCGCCACGTCGCCCTGCTGAAAGTCGATTTCAACGCCCGCGCGGGCGGCGTTGTCGCGTGCGATCCGGACGAACGAGCGGCTGATGTCCAATCCGGTGACTTGGTAGCGCCCAAGCTTCGCCATCTGAATCGCGAGGTACCCCGGTCCCGGCGCGACCTCGAGCGCCCGGCTGCCCGCCGGAACTCTTTCCGCGACGTCCCGGGCGACGGCCTCAAACCTGCGCAAGTCGCGGCCGGTGTTCTTGCTGTACCAGTCGGCGATGAACCCCTCCATCGCCAGGCCCCTGTATGCCTTCTGCCTCGATAACGCCTTCATCCGTTGTACCTCCTGGCGCGTTTAGCTAACCAAGTCGGAAGCTAGATGTTGGTGGACGTCGAAATCGAAGTCCGAAAATGTCCATGGGGAATCGCAGTATCGTGCTGTAGAAGAGAGTATGGACCTGAGCTGGCAGATCTGCTCCCGAGCGAGGCTATCGCGCGATGCGCGCTTCGACGGCAAGTTCTACGTCGCCGTCCTCAGCACTAAAATCTACTGCCGCCCGATCTGCCGCGTCCGCACCGCGAAGGAGAGCAACGTCCGCTACTTTCCGAGCGCCGCGGCCGCCGCCGAAGCTGGCTTTCGCCCCTGCCTGCGCTGCCGCCCGGAGTGCTCTCCGGGAACTCCCGCCTGGTTAGGAACTCCCAGCACGGTGGCGCGCGCTCTGCGGCTCATTGGCGAGGGCGGTTTGGATGACGGCGGTACGGAGGAGGGCGGGGTGGAGCTGCTCGCCGAGCGCCTCGGGATCGGCTCGCGCCATCTTCGTCGGCTGTTCCTCCGGCATCTGGGAGCGACGCCGAGCGCGGTGCTGCGCACCAAGC
>Ga0126379_10000978_pt1 | contig 16847 bp, 19 predicted proteins | sample PanSoiMetPlot_24_FD_92640 | JGI IMG/M metagenome (GOLD analysis project Ga0126379, IMG submission 92640) | Tropical forest soil microbial communities from Panama - MetaG Plot_24 | ecosystem: Environmental > Terrestrial > Soil > Tropical forest > Bulk soil | place: Panama | collected 2016-02-17 | reverse complement strand
GCGAGTTCGCGATGCGCCTCTGCTTGCGTCATCCCGTGTAGATCGAGCTGTGCCTCGATTTTATGCAGACCACGTTTCAGCCGCTCAGCATTTGCGCGGTCGATCCCCGCAAAAAGGTCGAGCGGTGGCGCGTGTCGTGGCTGTCCCCCGGCCGGCGGCGCTCTTAGTTCCGTCTCCGCTTTAGGAGGCGGCAATATCGGCGGGCGGCGGGCTTGCCGTAGCGGCCGTACATCGCGGGTGGCTTCCTGCCACAGCGCACGGTCACCGCTCTGCCCCTTCCTGTTGTTCGTATTTTTCGACACTTCCGCTCACACGATCCTCTTCAACCAGCACGATATAGAGACGGCGTGGCCCGTGCGCACCCAATTCGATGTGCTGCTCGATGTCGGCCGTCCGAGAGGGACCGGTAATAAAATTGATCACGCGCGGAGGCTTGTCGGTGCCTAGCTCGGCCCGCAGGCGATCCAAGCCGTCCTCGTAGGTTGCAACGAGCTGGTCCCGGCGCACCACCACGATGTGGGTCTCGGGCAGAAAATTGAGGGTCGTCGGGGTCTGCGCGCCGGAAACGAGCATCAAGGTTCCGGTCTCGGCGATCGCCGAATGACAGGGCGTGAGGCTGACCTTGTCTTCGGGCTCGGCCCGGCCGCAGCGGATCTGCAGCATCGGCCACCTTTCCCACGGGATTGCGGCGAGGCTCGGGTCGGGCGCCATGACGAGCTCCGCCGGAAGGTTTTCGGCAGCGAGATAGCGCGCCACCGCCTTGGGCACCGCCGAAAACGAGCCAACCCGCGCCACGGTCGCCTGCGCCTCCACGGCCATAGCGATGAACAGATCCAGCCGCGCCGCATCGTCGAGCACGGCCGCGCGCGCGGGGATCAGGTTCCGCGCATGCGCCGCCAGACGAGCCCGCAGTTGCGCTTGCGCATTCGGGTCGAGCGCTCCGCGGCCCAATGCGTTACGGATACCGCCGAGGATCCGTTCGCGAGTCTCGCTCATCTGTGCCGCTCCGCCCAAAGGCTGTGGAAGCTGCGACCCTCTGGCGCCGGCATGTCGCGCACTGCCGTCCAGCCATTGGCGAGCGGCAAAGAACGAAAGCGCCCACGATATCGTCCCACCCAACCGAGCGCACGGGCGGCAAGCTCAGCGAGAGCATGGTAGAGGGTGGGCCGCCGCGTCACCCAAGCCCAGAGCGAGAGCACACTGCGATAGACCGGCGGGTTCAGCTTCTTCACGAATTCTCGTTCGCGCCAGTGCCGCATCATTTTCGGCAATGGTATCTTGACCGGGCAGACGCTTTCGCAGCGCCCGCAAAAGGTCGACGCGTTCGGTAGATGCCTGGCCTCTTCGACCCCGATCAGGCTCGGCGTCAGCACCGCGCCCATCGGGCCGGGATAGACCCAGCCGTAGGCGTGGCCGCCGACCGCCGCATAAACCGGACAGTGGTTGAGGCATGCCGCGCAGCGGATGCAGCGCAGCATGTCCTGGAATTCCGTGCCGAGAAGCCTGCTGCGGCCGTTGTCGAGCAGGATGACGTGATATTGCTCAGGCCCGTCGAGATCGCCCGGCCGCCGCGGGCCGGTCGAGATCGTCGTGTAGGAGGAGAATTCCTGGCCGGTCGCCGAGCGTGCCAGCAGACGCAGCAACGTCGCGGCGTCCTCGAACGACGGCACAACCTTTTCGATGCTGGTCACGACGATATGGACCTTCGGCAAAGTCTGCGTCAGATCGCCGTTGCCCTCGTTCGTGACGATGATGCTCGACCCGGTCTCGGCGACGAGGAAATTGGCGCCGGTGATCCCGGCATCGGCGGCGAGGAAGCGCGGCCGCAGCGTCGCGCGCGCCTCGTCGCACATCTGGCGCGGTTCGGCGAGCGAGCGGGCCGGGTCGAGGGCGCGATGCTCGGCCCGGAATGTCTCCGCCACCTGTTCTTTCATCAGATGAATGGCCGGCGCGATGATGTGGCTAGGCGGCTCGTGACGCAGCTGGATGATGTACTCGCCGAGATCCGTCTCGACTGGTGTAATGCCGCTTGCCTCGAGGAATTCGTTGAGCCCCACTTCCTCGGCGACCATCGACTTGCCTTTGGTGACGGTCTTGGCACCGACCGACCGACAGATCTGCAGCACCGCCGCACGCGCCTCCTCGGGCGTGCGCGCCCAATGCACCTTGCCGCCGGCAGCCGCGACGTTGCTCTCGTAGAGCTCGAGGTAAAAATCGAGATGTGCGAGCGTGTGGTCCTTGATCGCGCGGCCGGCCTCACGCAACTCCTCGAATTCGGGCAACCGCTCGACCGCGAGTCGCCGCCGGACCGGAAAACCCGTGCGCGCGAGACCGAGCGCGCGTTGCAGATTGTCGTTCGCGAGCCCGGCCCGAGCGTTGGCCTCGAAATTGCGGCTGGTAGCGAGCATCGCCCTTAGCGCGGCGCGCCGATCGGCGGAACTTGCTCGGTCATCCCGGCCAGCACCTCGGCGACGTGCCGAACCTCGATCCGCCGGCCCTGCCGAGCGAGCTTACCCGAGATATTGAGCAGGCACCCAAGATCCCCGGCCAGAATCGTCTCGGCGCCGGTCGCGGCGATGTCGGTCGCCTTGTCGGTCACCATCTTGTCCGAAATCTCGGGGTATTTGACACAAAACGTGCCGCCAAAGCCGCAGCACACTTCGGCCCCAGGCAATTCCTTGAGTCTCAAGCCCGTGACCGAGGCGAGGAGCCGGCGCGGCTGCAGCTTGACCCCGAGCTCGCGCAGCCCCGAGCAGGCGTCATGATAGGTCACCTCCCGATCGTAATTCGCCGTGACCGTCTCCGCCCGGCAAATATCGACGAGGAAAGAGACGAGCTCCCAGGTGCGGGCGGCGAGCTCCTGCGCGCGCGGCAAATTCACCGGATCGTCGGCGAAGAGTTCGGGGTAATGCACGCGAATCATCCCAGCGCAAGAGCCGGAAGGGGCGATGACGTGGTCATAGCCGGCGAAGGCGTCAAACACTTGCAGCGCAATCGCCTTTGCATCCGCGCGGTCGCCGGAATTGTAGGCTGGCTGGCCGCAACAGGTCTGAGCCCGCGGGACCTCGACCATGCAGCCGGCCTGCTCGAGCAGCTTCCCCGCGGCAAACCCTATCGTCGGCCGGAACAAATCCACCAGGCACGTTACAAACAGGGCCACGCGCATCGGTGCCGCTTCCCAGAGCGGGAAATTAGGGGAGATCCAGCAGCAAAATCAATTCGCACTCGCGGGGGGCAACCGGCCGGGAGCGAGACGGGCGGCAATGCTTCGCGGCAGCAGCAGGTAATAGCGCCCGCTGGCGTTCATCACACCGGCTCGAATGCCGGCGGCATTTCCGGTGCCCCAAAACACATCGCCGCGGACCGGTCCCTTGATCGCCCCGCCAGTGTCCTGCGAAATGAGCAAGCGGTGAACCCCTGCGGCCGTCGCAAACCGCTCATCCGCCTCGACCCATATCGGAGTGCCGAGAGCGATGAAGGTGCGGTCGACGGCCAGGCTCCGCTCGGGGGTGAGAACTGCCCCCTCGGCACCAAGAGGGCCGGCGCCGGCAATTTCGCGGAAGAAGACGTAGGAAGGATTCTCGCGCCGCAGCGAAGCCCCGGGCTCGAGATGTTGCTTCATCCACGCCCCGATCGACGCCATCGTCAGTTTGTCGCGCGGGATCAGCCCACGCTCAATCAGCAAGCGTCCGACAGGTACATAGGGCCTGCCGTTTTGCCCGTCATAGCCAACCCGAACGCTTTTTCCGTCCTCCAGCCGGATACGGCCGGAGCCCTGAATCTGCAGGAAGAACGCGTCGACCGGATCGTCGACCCAAAAGAGTTCAAGGCCCCGGCCCGCGAGCGCACCATCTTCAATCTGAGCCCGCGTCGCGTGAAGCCCGGAAGTCGGATCGGGCGGTTTGCGGTATATCGGCGTCTGATAACTGCCGTGACGTCGTCGTGAGCCGTTCAGTTCGATCTCGAAATAGCCAGTGAACAACCCCAGTCGGTTTCCATATTCGGAGACCGCCATTGGGACAAAGTTCTCCTCAAAAAATCTGCGCGCGGCGACGTCATCCCCAGGCGGCAGTGCTTGTGCCATCGTGCAGAGCGGTCGCCAATCACCGACGCGCCCGAAATCGGCGCTCATCGTGGCAATCGCAAGTGGTTCCTTGTCCGGCTGCGTCAAGAAGCGCACGCATGATTTAAGGAAGACCGCGACAGCAGGCGACGGCCGGTCGTCAAACCATCCGGAGAGCTGATTGAAGCCGACCGGTGCCAGCGCAAAGCGCACGGGACCGATGTCGTGTCCTAGAGCAACCGCGAGCAACCCTATCGCTACGACCGTAACCGCGCCTCGGACCGAAGCCCTTGCGGAGCGGTCAACCGCTGCTAGTGGCGACGAGGACCCAGTTTGGATCGGAGGATCGCGTATCGCGCGCAAAGGTCCAGTAGTCGGTCTTCTCGGTCGGGTGTTCCGGATCGCCGTCAACGATGCTGCCGTCCATCGCGCGGGTCACATTGATCTGGTGCGACATCAGCTTGATCGTAACCTGTGCTGTGCGTCCCAGCAGCTCAGCCTCAACGATATCAGTGCTGTCAAGCTGCAGGATCCGCGTCTCAAGCGTCTCTTTTGCCGCTATCCGCTCGTCGATCGCCGTCACAAACTGCTGGAACACCTCGTCACTCAACAAAGACCTCAGGCCAGCCTTATCGCCGTTGGCAAACGCCGCGACAATCATATCAAAGGCGCGCCGGGCGCCCTCAAGGAATTGAGCCGGTTCAAAGCTCGGGTCGGCACGCCGGATCTGATTTAATCCCTCGGCGGTCGCATTTACCGGTCCGGCGGGGATCGCGGGCTTAGCGCTGCTGTCGCCGGACTCGACAAGGGCCGGGACCCGCTCCCGGCCCGGCCTCTGCCGTCTCACAAAAAGGTCACGGCGCCGCTCGTTTCCGGTGCGCCGGCCGAGTACACTGCGTAACCGCAATACCAGGAAAGCGGCGACCATCGCGAACAGGATGATGTCGAAATATTGCTGAAATTCGCCCATCGCCCTCCGGGTCCTACTGCAACAGCAAAAAGTACTGAGGATCGGTCGTTGCCCGCATTCGGAACAAATGGGGCGCGGATGGCATCACGGCAAGCGCATTCCTTGGTGCACCGATTGCTTCCGAAAATGAAGTGCCGGCGCTTATTTTCGTAGCTTTTCAGGCCAGAGATGAAATCCTCGCGGTTTTGACGGGCCCTTGGCCGAGACCGTTGATGCCTCTTCCATTTCCGTGTTAGCCAACCCCCTCCCGGTGCTCAGGAGACAGTCATGGCGGGAGAAGCGAGGGGCAACGGACAGGCCGACATGCCGCCAGCAAGCCCAGACACACCTCAGCAGCTCATTGTCAATGCCCAATACGTCAAGGATTTATCTTTCGAAAACCCGAGGGCCCCGCAAAGCCTGATACAGCCGAGTGCGCAACCTTCGGTAGACATCAACGTCGATGTCAAGGCGCAAAATCTCGGGCCTGAGGTATTCGAGGTCCTTCTGACAATCAATGTGACTGCCCGCATCGAGGAGCAGCCGATATTTCTCGTCGAGCTGGCTTATGGAACCGTCGTGACCGTTCGGAACGCGCCGCAAGAGGCGCTGGCGCCGTTGATTCTCATCGAAACGCCCCGAATTGTTTTTCCGTTCGCGCGCGCCATTATTGCCAATGCAACGCGCGACGGAGGGTTTCCGCCGCTAATGATCAATCCGATCGACTTCGCGGAGTTACTGCGCCGCCAACAGGAAGGCGCGCAGGCTGCAGCCGTGCCCGGCGGCGCCGTCGTGTAGGCTTCAGGATTCCATCAGCCAGATGGGTTCGGTGATGATCCGCAGCATCGCCTGATGCGCGATCAGTTCCTCAGGCGAAGGCGCATGCGGTCGCGCCGGTCGCGAAATCCGCTCGGCGAGAACCGCGGCATCGGCCAGCGTCGCGAAGTCGAGACCGGGCTGCCGGCCGCCGAGCAATTCGAGATAGACGGCAGCGAGCAAGCCGCAATCGACCTCCGCGCCATGCTCGACCCGCTTCGAGAGATCGATGTCGAAACGCCGGCACAAGGCGTCGAGACTCGCGGGTGCTCCGGGAAATCGCACGCGCGCCAGCCCCAGCGTATCGACAAACGGACAGCTGAGCGGCTCGCGCTGCAACCGCGCCAGTTCGGCGTTGAGGAAAGCCAAATCGAATTCGGCGTTGTGAATGACTAGCCGGTTCAGGCCAATGAACGCGAGGAGCTCATCAACGATGGCGGAAAACGGCGGCTGGCTAGCAAGACAGTCAGCGCTGATTCCATGGACCACGAGGGCGTCCTCGGGCATGTCGCGCTCGGGATTGACGTAGCGGTGAAATTTACGGCCGCTGGGAATATGGTGGAGCAGTTCGATACAGGCGATTTCGACGATGCGATGCCCCTCGCCGGGATCGAGACCGGTAGTCTCGGTATCCAACACTACTTCGCGCATCACCTGTTCCTTCGTCGTAGTAGGGCGCGGCCCCGACCCCGACCGGCAATCCGGCCCTTCTTGTCTCGAAGCAGTCTGATGATCGCCTGCAGCCGGCGCAAGGTCAGGCTCCGACCCGCGCCGGTTGGCACGACAAAGTCGGCGCGCCGGCGTTTCTCGCGATCCGGCATCTGCTTGTCGAGGATGGCGGCGAGGCGAATCCTGGTCATGCCGGGCCGCCGCAGCACCCGCTGGCGTTGAATGAAGGCCGGCGCGGAGACCACGAGCACATAATCGCAGCGGCGATCGCCGCCGGTTTCGAACAGCAGCGGAATGTCGAGCACGGCGAGCAGCTCTCTTCGGGCGCGGCAGCGGTCAAGAAACCGCTTTTCCGCCGCGGCCACCATCGGGTGCAGGATCTTCTCGAGACGTTTGAGCGCATCAGTGTTGCCGAACACTTGCCGCGCAACGAGCCTTCGGTCAATTCCGCCGGATTCGCTATGCACGCCTGGAAATGCTCGCGAGACTTGTTCCACGGCGGCGCCGCCGGGCGCGAGCAAGCGGTGGACAGCGCGGTCGGCGTCAAATAGCGCAATCCCAAGCCGCTGCAGCGTGGCAGCGGCTGTGCTCTTGCCCATGCCGATCGAGCCGGTAAGGCCGAGGACGATCAATGCGGCGTCGCCAATGTCGAGATGATGGCCGCCCGCAGTTCTCGCGTCACGCGCACCGGAGTGCCGAACCACGCCTCGAAGCCAGGTCGCCCCTGGTGCAGCAGCATGCCCAGTCCGTCCACCACCGGATGCCCACGCCGTCGGGCCGCTGCAAGCAAGCCGGTTTCCAACGGCACATAGACAACATCCACGACAGGCGCGGAGAGCGGCAAAAGCAGGTCCAACACGAGCGGCGGTTCCCCGGTCATGCCGAGGCTGGTCGTGTTGACAAGAAGACCAGCATCGCGTTGCACCCGGCTTGCCTCCGCCCACGAATGAACGGTTATGCGCGTCGAGGCGGTTGCAAGGTCGCGGGCGACGGCCTCTGCGCGGGAAATCGTACGGTTGACGATGCGGATCTCGGAAACGCCGGCATCGGTTAGTGCGGCCACCACTGCTCGCGCCGAGCCGCCGGCCCCTAGGATGATCGCGGAACCGGAGCGCGGCTGCCAATCCGGTACGATTTCGCGCAAATTTTCTCGAAAACCGTAGGCGTCCGTGTTGCGCGCTTCGAGTGTGCCGTCTGGCGAGACGATAACCGTGTTCACCGCACCGATCCGGCGGGCTAGGGGCTCCACCCGATCGACGACGGATAGGACCGCTCGCTTGTGCGGGATTGTCAGATTGCAACCACGGAAGCCGAGGATGGACAGTGCCCGCAGCGCCCGCTCGATGTGCTCCGGCCGCACCGGCAGCGGCAGATAGGCCCCGTTGATGCCGGTCTCTTCAAGCCAAAAGCCGTGCAGCAACGGCGATCGGGAGTGCGCAACGGGCCACCCCATGATGCCAGCAAGCCGCGTGCTACCGGTGATTTTCACGGAACTGGTCCTCGCGTCGAGCCGCGGCCGGTTTCGGATACGATGTCACGTTGGGATTTGGCCCTGATGTCGCAGGAATCCGAGCAGTTCCAGAAGCGGTAGTCCGAGGATCGCAAAATAATCGCCTTCGACACGCGAAAAAAGCTGTACTCCTCTACCCTCGAGCCGATAGGCGCCCACCGAGCCAAGCGCAGCCACTGCTTCTGCCTCAAGGTAGTCGTCGAGAAAAGCGTCACTGAATTGGCGCATAAACAGCTGCGGCCGGCTCACGGTATGCCACACTCGCGTGCCGTTCTTCACGACGCAAACCGCCGTAACCAGTTCGTGGGCGCGGCCGCGCAGCGCCCGCAGCTGCGCACGCGCCGCAGCGCGATCGGCGGGCTTGTCGAACCACCGCCCCTCGCACAGCAGAAGCTGATCGGCCCCAATCACAAAAGCCCCGTCCCGCCCCGCGACGCTCCGGGCCTTCGCCTCGGCCAAGGCAAGCGCGCAATCCGCCGCTGGCCGACCCTCAACCCAAAAACTCCGCTTTATCTTCGCCTCATCCATCGCCGAGGGCGCGATGTGCACATCAAGCCCAGCCATCGCCAGCAAGCGGGCTCGTGCGGAACTCGCCGAAGCGAGGATCAACCCTTCAATCATTCAACCCGTGTCGTTGCGCCAAGAGTTTCATGATTGCTGCAGCGGTTTCCTCGATCGAGCGGCGCGTCACGTCGATGACAGGCCAATGCCTTTGAACAAAGGTCCGGCGCGCCTCCCGCACTTCGGCTCGCACCGCCTCGATATCGGTATATTCGGTCCTGCCATTGTGGTGCAGGAGGTCGAGCCGGTGGCGGCGCAACTGGATCAACCGCTCCGGATCGTTGGTCAGCCCGACGATCAACGGCAGCTTGGCGTCGAGAAGTTCAGGCGGCAGCGGGACTCCCGGGACAAATGGCACATTCGCAGCCTTGATCCCGCGATTGGCGAGGTACAAACAAGTCGGCGTCTTTGAGGTACGCGACACCCCGACCAGACAAACGTCCGCATCGTTGAGGCCCTGGCTCGACTGGCCATCATCATGATTGAGGGCGAACGTCATAGCATCGATACGCGCAAAATATTCGTTGTCGAGAAGATGCTGCTTTCCCGGCACGCCGCGGCTTTCGCGGTGGAGATACGAGGCCAGCGCGCCGATGATGGGATCCAGCACGGGGATGGCAGGCACCTGGACGCGGCGGCAGCCCTCCTGCAGCAGATGCCGCAGCGTGTCGTTGACGAGGGTGAACAAAACAACGCCAGGATTAGCTTCAACTCCGGCTATGACCCGGTCAATCTGATTGCGCGTACGCACCATGCTCCAGACATGTTCGACCGCCTGCGCATCATCGAACTGCACAAGGCAGGCCCGCGCGACGGAATGCACCGTCTCTCCAGTCGAGTCGGACACGAGATGCAGGTGAAAACGGGTCAAAGAAGTGACACTTCCGAAGAGCTATTTATCCCCAATACGCAGTGGATCGCTTGCCGATCGTGCTGGAAAACCCGCTCGCACCAGTTTCCTACATCGAATATCCAGAACCTTAGCTGCATTTAGACGAATTTATTCGATATCGGGGCAAGTTGTGGATCGCAGTTGGATGTTGAGCCGCTTTCCCCACGATTCCCGTCTTCCACAGCGATGCAGATTACAGCATTCCAACGATGGACACTCGCATGTCCACTCATCAGACGCTAATACCAACGGATTACAGCTTATCTGGATATCGCTGTGGGCAATTTTCAATCCCCGATATTCACAGCGATTCACATACTCATATTTTATGATATTAGGATGGGATAGAAGGTAAATCATTGTGATGCGGACTGATTGGAAAAAGCCCCTGCTTCGCGCCCTCGCCGGCGAGACGCTGTCAACGCCGCCTTGGTGGTTGATGCGGCAGGCCGGTCGTTATCTCCCGGAATATCGTGAGGTTCGGGGCAAAGTCCGAGATTTTATTGAGCTGTGCCTGACCCCGGCGCTGGCCGCGGAGGCGACGATGCAGCCAGTGCGGCGTTTCGGAATGGATGCTGCCATTCTGTTTTCCGACATCCTGATGCTTCCCTATGCCCTTGGCCAAAGGGTGAGTTTCCGCGAAGGCGAGGGGCCCGTCCTCGAGCCGATCGAAGACCACAAAGCGCTGCTCCGGCTCGATCGCGATCGAGCGATTTCGCTACTCGAGCCGGTGCTCGAAACGATCCGGCGGGTAAAAGAGGTTGTCGGGCCATGCACAGCTGTCATGGGTTTTGCCGGCGCTCCGTGGACCGTGGCAACCTACATGGTGGAAGGCGGATCAAGCCGGGATTTCCAGCGGGTCAAAAGCTGGGCATATCACGATCCTGCAACCTTTGCAGCCCTGATGGAACTGCTCGTAGAGAGCACGGTCGAGTATCTTGCCGCACAGATCGAAGCGGGCGCGGAGGTCGTGCAGCTTTTCGACACCTGGGCAGGTGTCTTGCCTGAAACCGCGTTCCAGCGCTGGGTCATCGAGCCGACGCGGCGCATCGTCGTGGAGCTGAAACGCCGTTTCCCGGGATTCCCGGTGATTGGTTTCCCGCGCTCTGCCGCGTTTTTCTATGAGCGCTACATCAAAGAGACCGCAGTTGACGGTATCGGTCTCGATAGCGCGGTGCCAGCCGGCTACGCTACCGCAGTGTTGCAGCCGCTCGCGACGGTTCAGGGAAATCTCGATCCGATATTGTTGATCGTCGGAGGCGCCGCTCTTGCAAACGCTGTGATGCAGCTGCGACAGCAGCTCAGTCGGGGACCCTACGTGTTTAATCTCGGACATGGCGTATTGCCGGGTACCCCTCCGGAAAACATTGCCATGCTCGCCCGGCTTCTTGCCGAACCGCCACCCCTCCCTCCCCCGCGGGCAGGGGAGGGTTAGGGAGGGGGCATGGCGCGAACGGCGGTCATCTTGATGAATCTTGGTGGCCCCGATCGGCTGGAATCCGTTCGGCCATTCTTGTTTAACCTGTTTAGCGACCCGGCGATTATTCGCCTGCCGGCTTTTTTGCGCCTGCCGTTGGCGCAATTCCTCTCGTGGCGGCGCGCGCGGGTGGCGCGAGATATTTACGAGCGGCTTGGTGGCGGCTCCCCATTGCTCGCGAATACTCTCGCGCAGGCGCGCGCTCTCGAAGCGGAGCTTGGTCCCGACCATCTCTGTTTTGTAGCGATGCGCTACTGGCGTCCTCTGAGTGAAGAAACAGCGCGCAAGGTTGCCGAATGGGGGCCGGAGGAGATCGTCTGCCTGCCGCTTTATCCGCAATTCTCGACCACGACGACCGCTTCGTCAGTGGCGGCCTGGCACGCCGCTGCGATGCGCGCCGGCGTCGATTGCGATACTCGTGTTGTATGTTGCTATCCCTCGGATGAGGGCTTTGCCGCGGCGATGGCCGGATTGATCCGCCCGGTGCTCGACGAGGCGTCAGGTTTCGAGAAGCCACCACGCCTGCTGCTCACCGCGCACGGCCTGCCAAAGCAAATCATTCGTGCCGGCGATCCTTATCCGAGCCAAGTCGAGACGTCGGCGGTGGCGATCGTCTCGGCTTTGGGTCGCCGCGGCTTAGATTGGCGGGTCTGTTATCAGAGCCGCGTCGGGCCGTTGGAATGGATTGGCCCTGCGACCGACGACGAAATTCGCTGCGCCGGCAAAGAGAGAACCCCCCTAGTGGTTGCGCCGGTTTCCTTTGTCTCCGAACATTCCGAAACGCTCGTCGAGCTCGACCTCGATTATCGCCGACTTGCCGAAGCGTGCGGCGTTCCGGCGTATTATCGCGTTTCGACAGTCGGAACCGAGCCGAGGTTCATTCAATCGCTCGCCGCACTGGTCCGCCGCGCTAGCGCCGGTGGAAGCGTTGGGTTGTGTGCTTTTGCGAATCCGGTTTGCGTTGCCGCCGGAGCGGGCGATTGACGCCTTGGCTTTCTGCAGCCTATCCTTGGATCAAAGCGCTCCACATTGTCAGCATCGTGGCCTGGATGGCGGGCCTCCTCTATCTGCCTCGCCTTTATGTATACCATTCGATGGCGCCCCCCGGCTCCGACCGGTCGGAGGTCTTTAAGGTCATGGAAAGGCGCCTGCTGCAAGGAATCATGACGCCGGCAATGATCGCAACCTGGTTATTCGGTTTGGTGCTCGCCAGCACGCCAGGGATCGTCGATTGGCGGCGGGGATGGATGTGGGCAAAGCTCGCCCTTGTCGTCGCGTTGACCCTCTTTCATTTCCTGCTGGACCGTTGGAGAGCGGCGTTTGCCGAGGATCGCAATCGTCATTCGACCCGCTTCCTTCGCATGGTCAACGAGCTCCCCACGCTCGCCCTCTTCATTATCGTCGCGCTCGTGGTGGTTAAGCCGTTTTAGGCTGCATAGGCTGGTTTTCTTGCCGCCTAAGATCTTGTAATCGCGTTTGACTTGCTTATCTCAATACGGTAAAGGGATTACGCGCCGGCATCCGGTTCTTACCGCCAATCCCAATCAAATCCTCGCCTGAACCTTTGGCCCTGTCAGGAGCGTTTGCTGCAGGGAGCCCCCCGACAGGCGATCTCAGTCCTCACCCTCGACGTGACTCCCATGAATCTACAGGAACTAAAGCGCAAAACCCCGGCCGAACTCCTCGCTTTCGCCGAAGAGTTGGAAATCGAGAACGCCTCTTCCCTGCGTAAGCAGGACATGCTTTTCGCAATTCTGAAGCAGCTTGCGGAAAATGATGTCCCGATCTCCGGAGACGGTGTGCTCGAAGTCTTATCCGACGGGTTTGGATTTCTCAGATCTCCGGAAGCTAATTACTTGCCAGGTCCAGATGATATTTATGTAAGTCCGAGTCAGGTCCGACGTTTTGGTTTGCGGACCGGTGATACGGTCGAGGGCCAGATCCGTTCGCCGCGTGACGGCGAGCGCTACTTTGCGCTCCTCAAAGTGAATTCGATCAATTTTGACGAACCGGACCGCCTGCGCCAGCGCATCAACTTCGACAATCTCACCCCGCTTTATCCCGAAGAAAAGATCCAGCTCGAATTCGACGATCCGACCCGCAAAGATCTGACGACCCGGGTCATCGACCTGATCACGCCACTCGGCAAAGGCCAGCGCGCGCTGATCGTGTCGCCGCCGCGCGCCGGCAAGACTGTCATGCTGCAGAACATCGCGCATGCGATCATGGCCAATCACCCAGAGGTGTATTTGATCGTGCTGCTGATCGATGAGCGGCCCGAGGAGGTTACCGATATGGCCCGCTCGGTGCGCGGTGAAGTGATCAGCTCGACCTTCGACGAGCCGGCGCAGCGGCACGTCCAAATCGCCGAGATGGTCATCGAGAAGGCGAAGCGCCTAGTCGAGCACAAGCGCGACGTCGTTATCCTGCTCGATTCGATCACGCGGCTCGCGCGCGCCTACAACACCGTCGTCCCGTCCTCGGGCAAGGTATTGACCGGCGGTGTCGACGCCAATGCGCTGCAGCGTCCGAAACGGTTTTTCGGGGCGGCCCGGAATATCGAGGAAGGCGGTTCGTTGACGATCATCGCAACCGCGCTGATCGACACCGGCTCGCGCATGGACGAAGTCATCTTCGAGGAGTTCAAAGGCACCGGCAATTCGGAGATCATTCTCGACCGCAAGGTTGCCGACAAGCGTACATTCCCGTCGATCGACATCACGAAATCCGGCACCCGCAAGGAGGAGCTGCTCGTCGATCGCGGTGTGTTGTCGAAGATGTGGGTGCTGCGCCGCGTGCTGACGCCGATGGGCACCGTCGACGGTCTCGAATTCCTGATCAACAAATTGAAGGAGTCGAAGAGCAACGCCGAGTTCTTCGACGCGATGAATACTTAAAAGCGGCATCGAGATTGCTTCCATCGCTTCGCCCCTCGCAATGACAACGAGGTCATTGCGAGCGCTGCGAAGCAATCTGGAGCTATACTGTAAGTACCGTCTGCCCAGTCGTTTTGCGATCCTGGAGATCGCGGTGCGCGCGGCCCGCGTCGCGTAGTGGATAGGTCTGATTGACCGCGATCTTCACGGCGCCGCTTTTGACGACATCGAACAGATCGCGGGCAGCGTTCAGCAGATCCTCGCGGCTCGCCGTGTAGTTGTTGAGGGTTGGCCGGGTCAGGAAAAGCGAGCCTTTGGCTGCGAGGATGCCGATATCGACCGGTCCGATCGCGCCCGAGGACTGGCCGAACGACACCATCAGCCCAAGCGGCGCGAGACAGTCGAGCGACTTGTAGAACGTGTCCTTGCCGACCGAATCGTAAACGACCGGCAGTTTCTTGCCCTGCGTCAACTCACCGGCGCGGGCGGCGAAATCTTCGCGTCGATAAAGGATCGGGTGGTCGCAACCATGTCGCTTGGCGAGCGCCGCTTTCTCCTCGTCGCCAACCGTGCCGATCACCGTGGCGCCGAGATGCTTGGCCCATTGGCAGACGATGAGCCCGACCCCGCCGGCCGCGGCATGGATCAGGATTGTCTCGCCGCGCTTTACCGGATGGGTTCGGCGGACGAGATACCACGCCGTCATACCCTTCAGCATCATCGCAGCGGCATGCTGGTCGGTGATGCCGTCGGGCACCGGGACGAGGCGGTCGGCCGGCATGACACGCTCCTCGGCGTAGGCGCCGATCGGCCCGCCGGCATAGGCGACGCGGTCGCCTGCTTTCAGATCGCGGACGCCGGGGCCAACCTCCTCGACGACGCCGGCGCCTTCCGAGCCGAGCCCGCTCGGCATCGGCAGCTGATAGAGGCCGCTGCGGTGATAGGTATCGATGTAATTGAGCCCGACGGCCGTGTGACGGAGCCGTACTTGGCCTTGGCTGGGCTTGCCGACTTCAACCTGCTGCCATTCCAGGACTTCAGGACCGCCGGTCTTTGCGAAACGGATAGCGTGCGCCATTCCTTCCTCCTTCCTGCTAATGGTGTAGACCATGTCCAGAGTCGAGCTTTGCATCACCGGGCTCGGGCAGCACCAAGAATACCTCGCGCCAGCCGGGAAAGCCCTTCAATTTGAGCAAGCCGATGCTGGCGACTTCCCAGCGCTTCGTGCGCCGCGACAGGATGCCAGCTACCTCCTCACTGCAAAGCACGTAGTTCTGCAGGGGAAACTGCTCGGGCGGGATCGGATTCAGCGCAGCGGGAAGTGAAGCGCGCGTGATCTCCTCGATCCGGAAGGCCATCGAAATGTGCGGTCCCTCGCGGTCATTTGGTACGACATCGACCTCGCCCAGATGCACCGCACACCGGAGATTCAAGGCGCGCTCCTCGGAAACCTCTTGGTTGCGCATCAGGGTTCGGAGCAACAGTTCGAACACCGCCTCGACCGCGCGGATGGCGGCCATCTCCGCAGATTGCGGATCATAGAAAGCGAGAAGATAGCCGGCACCGGTGCTCCTGACACAACGCAGCCCGCGGCTTTTCCCGACCTCGCCGACCAAGGTTCGAAGGTCGCGAAGCGAATGGCGGCCGACCGCATACCATCCGAACAGATGCTGGTGAGGGTCGATTCGACGAGATCAATGATGACGATTGCTTCGGTGACGACCTGCGGTAGGGGTTCGGCGTCGCTCGCGGCCATTCGCCCCGGCCCTATAAGGAGAGCAGATCCAGGCGCCGGAATTCCACGTCCCCGACTTGTTTGAAAGCGCGAATCTCGCTCGCTCCGGCACGCGACCGGTAAGCGGCTGGCAGACGTTGCAGCGCAGCCAGCGAAATGACCGCCTCGTTTGGTTGTGCGAGGTCGCTCAAGCGTGCGGCCACGGTCACGTCCTTACCATGTACATCATTGCCATAGGATGTCTCGATGTAAAGAACGTCAATGTACGCTGAATTTGAACCCCTCTAGTCGTCCAACAAACGTGGCGTTTTGCGATAACAGGTTCTGTACCGCAATCACAACCGGCATAACATCGTCGATATTCTCGAAGGCCGCCAGAAAAGCGTCGCCCGAAAACTTGATCATCAGGCAGTGATGTTCGCTCGTTAGGCGGCCAGCCTGCTCGCGGAACTCACGGAGCACAGTGGCGACGATAAGATCACCTTCATAGGCCACCAGGCGAGTGCTGCCGGCAACATCACAAACCAGCAGCGCCAGCGGCTTTCTGAGAGGAGCTTCGGCTTCCATGTCCTCCGTCTCTACCCACACTGCGGTGCGCCGCCAGCCGGAACCGTTAGCGCGATCCGGTGAGCCTGTCGAGCAAGGTCTTTGCATCCATGATTGGCATTGAGCAGACCGGTCCTTCGCACACATAGGCAACCGGCTTGCCATCGATCATGCCTTTGCCGAAAGCCGGATGAGTTGTCGGCAGTGACGCCCCCGGCGGCAATGTGAGCACTATCCGGTTCGGCAGCGAGATGCCGTAGGCGGCGCGAAGCAGGGATTGGAACGCTCCGTCTGCCTTGTCGCCGACCACCATTACTTGCAGCGGCGGCTTCTGCAGGACTTCGATATTGTTCAGCAATGTCGCGAGCGGGAAGAAGTTGCGCGCGATTTCGCCGGAGAACGCCTCGACGATCGCCTCCGCGCGTCGTCTGTAATCTTCTTCACCGGTCAGGGTAGCAACGTGTGTCAGCACGCCGACGAGCGTGCCGTTACCGGCAGGGACGGCGGAATCGGCGGCGGTTTTCGCGCGCGCGATCAGCCCCCTCGTGTCATCCGCGGCGAAGAAATAGCCGCCCGCGGCCCCGTCCCAATAATGCCGATCGAGGATCGCGAGCCAGTCGCGCGCTTGCTGCAGAAACTCATCGCCGCCGGTCGCCTCGTGCAGCGCAAGCGCGGCGCGGCACAGATTGGCATAGTCATCCACGCTCGCCGGGTGCCGGGCGCGGCCGGCCCGCGAGCTGTGAAGCAGACGGC
>Ga0126379_10000977_pt1 | contig 16848 bp, 12 predicted proteins | sample PanSoiMetPlot_24_FD_92640 | JGI IMG/M metagenome (GOLD analysis project Ga0126379, IMG submission 92640) | Tropical forest soil microbial communities from Panama - MetaG Plot_24 | ecosystem: Environmental > Terrestrial > Soil > Tropical forest > Bulk soil | place: Panama | collected 2016-02-17 | reverse complement strand
GGGGAGGATGCTCTCGGGAAAATCATCCGGCTAGGAGAAGCGCAAACTCCCACGCAGGTGATCGGCGTTGTGCAGGACACTCGCACGGTGGTTTTGGGAAGAGTGGAACCGTTGTTTGTATACTCGCCGGCTGCCGCGGATTCCCCCGTCGACGACGTTTTTGTTCGCACGGGCGGGAATGGCCAAACGTCAATCGGCCTGGTGCTCAATGCGACAGCCACAATTAACAACAAGCTTGCCTCGCTAGCCTCGGTGCATTCTATGGATGACGCGCTTTGGTTTCAGCGGCTGCCTTCCAAGATCGCGACACTGTTCGCAACGAGTGTGGGAAGCCTGGGACTTTTTCTGGCCAGTGTGGGCATTTATGGCACGATTATGTACGCGGTCTTGCAGCGCACGCGTGAGATCAGCATACGCCGCGCGCTAGGTGCGCAAGAGGTGTCGATTCTGCGGCTGGTTCTGGTGCCCATGATGCGGCTGGTGGGCTTGAGCACTGCGGTTGGCTTAGCTCTGGCTGGGGCGCTCTCGCACGCACTGACAATGCTGCCTTTTGGGATAGGCTCGTTATTGTTGTTCGGTGTCAGTCCCTGGGATCCTCTGGTATTCGCTGCGGCGCCGGCGTTCTTAGCGGTCATCGCATTGTGCGCCGCTTACCTCCCGGCACGCCGCGCTACAAAGGTTGATCCGATGGCGGCATTACGGTACGAATAACGTTCTGCGACGAGGCCCGTCCACCAGTCAGACATTTAGAGTATTAGCAGCAAGATGTCCGGTCGGGCCCGCCAGCTAAACTGCTAAACTGGACGATGCAACACCATCTGAAATCCGACAACGAACGTCAATGGAGGAATGGAGGCTTCGCTTGCTCAGAGATAGCCCGCAATCTGAAAAAGCGAATGCAAAAGCCGGTCTCCTGATATTCCGAACTGAGTTCACACCGAGCTTGCTATTCCCAATTCCGGTAAGTTAATAAGGCCCATCCCGACGCTCACGAGCAAGATGTCAAGCCAACTCACACTCAATCCGTCAAACGCAGGCTAACAAGTTTTCTGAACAGCACGCGAACAATCTGACGCCCAAACCGGTAACATAGATACTAGTCGCCACTTTTGTGGAGTCGAGGTGTGGCGCGGTGGTTTAGGCGGAGCCTATCGGTTGCCGAGCCTTTCGGTTCCTGTGCAGTCACCCAAAATGGAGCTGGGAGAACACGGAATCGTCGGCGAATATTCGGTGCGAGGGATGAATCATGTGTGAAGGGGAGTTGGTGTCGATTTTTGTCTCGGCGAAAGCCGGAATGCCGATGGAGTCGCGTGAAAGTGCGCGGGCTGTTCCGGGAAGCGGACTCGAGGGCGACCGCTATTTCGATGGGGTGGGGTATTGGTCCAATCATCCCGGGGAAGGACGCGAAATCACGCTGATTGAAATTGAGGCCATTGAAGCTTTAGCGCGGGAAAAAAATATTGAAATTCCACCTGAGTTGCTGCGCCGGAATCTGGTAACACGTGGGGTTCCACTCAATCATTTGGTTGGGCGGGAATTCCAGGTGGGTTCCGTGCGGCTGATGGGGAAACGTTTATGTGAGCCCTGCCAGTACCTGGAAGCACTGACGACAAAAGGCGTTCTCACCGGACTTTTGCACCGTGGCGGATTGCGGGCGGACATTGTGTTGGGCGGAACGATTCGAATCGGAGACGCGGTGAGCGAGAGCGCAAAATAGAAATGCGTGGTGTACCGCGACGCTCATTGAATAGTGCTTGATTCCTTACTGGCCCGCATACGCATCGCAACGTTTCGGCGCAAATTGAGTGCGTGCAACTCCCGTATGGTCGGCCACTCGGAAGGTATCTGGTGATAGTTGACGCAAGTCGGTCGAGGAAACTAATCAACCCTATCACACGTCAGAAAGAAGAAGGGAGGGCTGAACCAGCCGACCCAGGATAGAAATGAGAGGGTGCCAATCAAGTCGCCGCTTTTCCGCGACCCCTGGATTTCTGATCGCTCTGCTGCTTTGCGCCGTCTGCGCACAGGCCTCAGGTGCGCCCATTCCCCACGGCACGGTGGAACTCATCTCCGAGAATCAATCGATCGCAATCGGCCGTCCGTTCTATCTCGGGCTGCATTTCCAACTGGAGAAGGGTTGGCACATCTACTGGGTTAATCCGGGCGATTCCGGCGAGCCGCCGCGCGTAACGTGGCAGTTGCCAACAGGTCTGAGCGCCGGAGTGATCGAGTGGCCTGCGCCACGGCGCATCGGGACATCCAGCGTTGTGGATTTCGGCTATCAGGACGCGGTGACGCTGATCGTGCCCGTGCATGCCGAGACCAGCTTGGCGGCGCAGCCGCTAGCACGCCTTGGCGCCGAAATAAAAGTGTTGGTCTGCAGCGAAATGTGTGTCCCGGGTAAGACGCAACTCTCGCTCACGCTTCCCATCAAATCGCGGCCGTCCGCGTCCGATGTGCGAACCCGCGAATTGTTCGCCGCGGCGCGTAAAGACTTGCCGCGGCCGGCGCCGCAGAATTGGAAATTCAGCGCAAATGAGGCCAAAGACTCTTTTGTGCTCGTTGCGAACGTCGCTCCCCAAATCACGCAGGCAGTCTTTTTTCCACTTTCCGAGGCCCAGATTGACAATTCAGCGCAGCAGATCCTGCAGCCGCAGCCCCATGGATTTCGGCTGACGCTTCGAAAATCGGATCGACTTCTCAAGCCGATCGAGCGCTTGAAGGGGGTGCTGGTGGTCTCCGGCAATCGCGCCTATATGATTGATGCCCCCGTCAGCAAGCGGGGAGCGCAGAACAACAACTCCAGGAGCGAAATCCAAGAGATTGAATCTTCCAGGGAGGAACGACAGAAATGAAACGCTCAACCGTATACTCGATGCTTGTCGCCGTTGTAATCTGCGCAGCCCCGTTGTTGCTCGCGGCTCCGAAAGTTGGCCAGGCAGCACCGGATTTCACGGCAACGGCTAGCAACGGAAAAACATTTCGCCTCTACGACTTTCGCGGCAAGTACCTAGTGCTTGAGTGGCACAACAACGGGTGCCCTTACGTGGGCAAGCACTACAAAAGCGGCAATATGCAACGCCTGCAAAAACAGTGGACCGGCCAAAACGTCATCTGGTTCACGATTATCTCTTCGGCGCCAGGCAAACAGGGATACGTGACCGCGAGCGAAGAGAACCAATATCTGACGAACATGCGGGCCGTGCCGACCGCTGCACTGCTCGACCCAAGCGGGGAGATCGGCCATCTTTACGACGCGAAGACGTCTCCGCAGATGGTCGTTATCAATCCTCAAGGTATCGTGATCTATGATGGCGCCATCGACGACAAGCCGACAACCGACCTGAACGACATTGTTGGAGCGACTAACTACGTTAATCTCGCTCTCGAGCAGGCTATGGCGGGCAAGCAGGTGCAAACGCCTGCGACGCGTCCGTACGGTTGTTCGGTAAAGTATCCGGACGCAACGCACTAGGGAACCGTGACCATCATGAGCCCGGAAGAGGTGCTGAAGAAAATTGAGAACGACAACCATTCTTCAGTTAGACCTGGCGGCATCGAAAACACATCGCGGTCGACCACGATGAACTCGGCGAGTTTTCTGGGTTCCAGAGCGCGCTTGCGATCTTTTTCACAAATCCGCGTAGGCTCGTTCTGTGTGCAGGGCATAGCGCCTGTTCGAATACCCATGTCAGTAGACCTCACCATTGATCCTCAGGAGTGAATCGCCGCTTGCAGCCAAAAAGGACGCGGAGGCTTGCCTGCATAACTGGTGAGATCTATGCAGGAGGTCCGTAAATTCAGTCCGGGTTCGAAGCGCCTCGAACCACGTGTCACGTACCATTGCGGGATAACAGAAAAAGCCATTGTCGATTGCGCGCGACAGCATTTCCAAGGCTTCAGGGGCCTGACCGAGGTAACTGATCTGTCGTGCCAAATAATACATTCCCTCCGGATCGCGGAAGGTGGCTTTCCTTAGCTCTTCGCTTGCTTGCAGACTCTCCTCTCGATTGCCCTCGAGGAGCGCGCGCAGTGAGGTCAGGTACAGCCTTCCGAGACGCGGCGGGTTGATTTGTTCCCTTTGGCGGAGAGTGGAAATGGCTTCGTCTGTCCGCCCGAGCAGTGCGAGTGTCAGCCCCAAACAGTATCCGAAATCACTCCCAGAAGACTCCAGCGCCTTCTGATAGTCGCCCAACATAAAGTATGTATGATTTACGCTGGTTGGGACCAGCGGGTCTAGGCGCCGGGCCTCCCGATGCGCTGGGAGCGCTGCCTGCAAGAGCCCGCAGTAACGGCACACGTGGGCAAGCCCGGCAAACAGTTCAGCATCGCTTCTTCGCTGGTGGGCGCGGTTTAAGAGCCGCTGCATTGCATCGAGCGATCGGCCTTGGTCAACTTGAAGGTTCGTATAGAGATGGTGCGTCAGCGTCAAATTGGGATTCAGCAGCAGGGCCGTCTGAAAGGCTTCATCGGCTGCACGCAGCCCCTCGACGGAACCTTGGTTGTACTTGTCCCAAAGCCAGCGGGCGCGGCCCAGTCTCGCCCATGCCGAAGCATACGAAGCGTCTAGCCTCACGCAACGCTCATACAGCTCAATCGCGGTGGTTAGATTTTCCCATTGTTGGCTGAACTCGTTTGCTTGCAAATAGAGCTGATAGACCGTGGGGCTGGCTGGGCGATCTTGTTGCAGCAACTGATGCTCTTGCACGGTCAGCGACGGCAGGATGGATTCCACCACCCGGCGGACTAGATCATCGTGAAGTTCGAGGAGTTCCCGTGTCGTCGCTTGCGAGTAGTGTGACCAGATTAACGTTCCGCTGGGCACTTCAACGAGCTGGGTTGTAATCCGCAGTTGATCTCCCACATTGAGCAGAGCTCCCGTCAGCACCACGTTGACTTCCGCTTCCCTGGCGATTCTTTGCAAATCGAGTGCATCCGTCGAAAATCGGGAAGCTACGATAGAAGAGCGTACAACCAGGTTTTCCAGCCCAGCAAGGGAAACCGTTATCGCCTCTGGCAGGCTGTACGCCAAAAACTGGAACTCCTCGCTCGGCCGCAGCATGCGAAACGGCAGGACAACAATTCTCCGCAGAGCGTGCACGCGAGCTTTCGCCTCGATCCCATCCATCTCAAGCGTGGTTCGGAGCTCCGTCGCCAAATACGGAATCTACGACTTCTTAGGCGGGGCGGCGACGGTCAACTTATGACCTGTCGCTTCTTCGACGACCGAAAACTCTCCACCGTTCTGCGACATCTCGAGCTTGAACGTGTACTCGGTTTCGGATACATGCCTAATGGTGACACGCACACTGATCTTGGCGTCGCCCATCTTGGAGTCGGCGGTCCAGTTCCAAGTGTCGCCGTTTACCGTGCCTTTCGCATCGATAGCCTCACCCGTGCTGGTGAACTCGTGGTAGGTGTAAACCTTCTCATTCGGATCATATCCCAGAAAGGAGACGCCCTTCGCTGGCCCCATCGGCCCGGCGCCTTCCGAGTGGCACGTGACAAAGAATCCGCCTGAATACCAGTCGCACTTTTCCGTGGACGTGAACTTGCCTCCGGGCATCGGGCCGAATGGTTTAGCCTCGCCCTTCACGTTCCACGTGCCGATGTTATAGTCGAGCTTCTTGACCTCAGGCCCTGGCTTCGGTGGGCCCTGAGGCGCCTGTGCTTGGATTGATGTAGCAAAAAGCATGGTGCAAACCGCGAAAAGTACAGTGATTCTCTTCATGATCGCCTCCATTTGAATCGACCCACGCTGTGGCCGTAGCTCGCATGGAAAGTCATGTTCACGGCACGGCGGGGGTGCAAGGATGATATATCCGGCCTCTAGATTTTCAATAGACATGTGCCAGCGAGTCGGGCCTCCGCATCACGGATGTCAGGATTCAGAAAGGGGGGAAGCGGAAAACAAGGTTCTTGGTGCCTGGTCGGCAAACCGGAAGTGGATGCCGAACATGAACGAAATGCCTTGCGAGGAATCACCTGGCGTCGGCAGGCCCCGTGGATGTACACCAGCGCCTGGGCATGGCGGGGACGGATTTGTTGCGCAGGGACGGTGGCGCTTTCGAGGTCAATGCGAAGGCGTTCTACGCGGGAACCCTCGGGGATATGGTGGTTTTTGGAACGTTGCTTTTCGCCGCGACGATTACGCCGGCTCGTGCCACCCATTGAAGGCTGCCGCCTTCCGTCGCGATCAGCGAGTTCGTCCAGTTGTCCGTTAACTGCTCCCTGCGCTTCTCGCGATGTAACTTGTTTCCCGGATAAAATTACGAACACGAGACATACTGTTTACGTTTGATGCAGTTACTTCGCAGCGAATCCCGCGTCTTATCCCCTGTACACGTTTTGAGGATGATCGTGCTAAGCGCCGCTCTTGCAGGAACGAAAAGCGCGAAGCGGTGATTATGCACCACGAGGCTCTAAACGTTCAAAGGAGAAAAGATGAGAAGGCAGTGCTTGCGTATTGTGATTGCCCTAATCGCCGTGGCCGTTTTTGGCATAGGCGTCAAGGCCCAGGTTTTGGACCAAATCGAGGTCAACATACCCTATCAGTTTGTAGTTGCCGGCAAAACACTTCCGGCGGGCACATATAGAGTGAAACGCGTAGGCGTCACCGACCCAAGGCTCTTGATTCTCAACAGCCTTGAAACTCGCGCGACCGCCATCATCCATTCGACTTGGGTTGAAAACAGTGACGCCGACAAAAACGAAGTCAGCTTCGTACAAGTTGGGGATGAACACTTCCTCAGCAAGATTGAGACACCCGATCATTTGTTTACCATTTCAGTGTCCCCTTCGGAAATCCTGGAAGCTGCGGCCAAATCACAAAGCGGTTCGTCTGCCTCGGGAAGTGCGGATGGAAACAATTAGATCGCCGCTTCAGGCGGGGGTGGCCTGCGGGTCGCCTCTCTGCATCTAGGGACAAGAGGAAAAATGATCGCCCATGGTGTCCGCCTGGTGCCTGATTCCTCATCGCTTATCGGCCAGACGTTCTCGCATTACCGCGTCCTCCAAAAGCTGGGAGGCGGAGGGATGGGTGTGGTGTATAAGGCCGAGGACTCGCGCCTAGAACGAGCCGTGGCGCTGAAATTCCTGCCGGAGGAATTGGCGCATGACCGGCAAGCACTCGAACGGTTTAAACGCGAGGCGAAAGCGGCGTCGGGACTCAATCATCCCAACATTTGCACGGTTTACGACATCGGTGAAGACACCGGCCGCGCGTTCATCGCCATGGAATGCCTGGAAGGCCAGACGCTGCGGGAGCGGATTGCGCGGGGCTCGGTGCCATTCGAGAGGCTGGTTCAGTGGGGAATCGAGACCGCGGACGCGCTGGACGCGGCACACACAAAAGGGATTGTGCACCGAGATATTAAGCCCGCAAATATCTTTTTGACGAACAGAGAACACGTCAAGATCTTGGACTTTGGCCTGGCCAAACAATTGCCGCCTGGCGCATGGAATGTCGGAGCGTCGGCAATGCCAACAGCGACGACAGAAACGCTGCTGACGAGCCCGGGAGCAGCGCTAGGGACCACGGCGTATATGTCACCCGAACAAGCCCGCGGAGAGGAGCTGGACTGGCGAACGGACTTGTTTTCATTTGGGATAGTGCTGTACGAACTGGCGACCGGGCGGCCTGCCTTCCACGGACAAACCACGGCCCTTTTGCATGATGCGATTTTGAACCGCGCACCGAAACCGATGCATGAGATTGTTCCGGAATTACCGCCGGAGTTAGAGCGCATTGTGGGAAAGGCGCTGGAGAAGAACCGGAATCTTCGTTATCAAAGAGCCGCGGAAGTGCTGGCAGATTTGCGGCGTTTTCGGCGGGATACGGCAGGGAGAGCTGCGGCGGTACGGGTAACCGGAATCGGAGGACGCCAAAGACTCCTTCGGGCGGCGGGACTAGGCGCGACCGCGCTAGTGTTCGTGGCAATTGCGGTTTTGTTTTATTGGCGAGGGAGAAATGGGACCCTAAGTAATGAAGGAAAATGGGAACAGTTGACGTTTTTCACAGATTCGGCGGTTTATCCTGAACTCTCGCCGGACGGCAGGCTGCTGGCATTTATTCGCGGCGGAGTTTTTCCGGATGCACCGTTCAAAAAAACCTCAACTTTTTTTGGAGTGGGGGATGTCTACGTGAAACTGTTGCCCTCAGGTCAGCCGATACAGTTAACGCACGACAAAACTCTAAAGTTGGCACCGGCATTTTCACCGGACGGCACGCGGATTGCGTATAGCGTTGTAGACCCGTGGGATGTGTGGGAAGTACCGGTGATGGGAGGAGAGCCGGCGCTGCGGCTGCGGAACGCCTCGTCACTGACATGGATTGATGGGGGGAAGCGGTTGATGTTTTCCGAGATCAAGAGCGGGTTGCATATGGGTGTGGTGACGACGGACGAAGGGAGAGGACAGCAGCGCGAGGTATATCTGCCACCAGGTGAGCGCAGCATGGCGCACCACTCCTACGTGTCGCCGGACGGGAAATGGCTGCTGGTTGTGCAGATGAATGAACATGGGAAAATGACGCCCTGTCAGTTGCTGGATTTGCAGGGGAACGAAGTGCGAGAAGTAGGACCTGCGGAGGCCTCCTGCACAACCGCAGCCTGGTCTGTGGACGGGAAGTGGATGTACATGAGTACGAATAAAGGTGGTCGATATCATATCTGGAGGCAACGTGTCGGGAAGGGCGAAGCACAGCAGGTGACGTATGGACCGACCGAAGAAGAAGGGATCACCATGGAGAAGGATGGCAAATCGTTTCTGACATCGGTCGGGACGGCGGACTTCTCAGTATGGATTCGAGATGGGAAAGGCGAGCGGCAGGTCTCACCGGAGGGCACAACGTTCCTGTCGACCTTGACCGCAGACGGAACGAAATTGTTTTACTTGAAGAGGCAGGAAGGAAGCAATGAAGCGGAATTGTGGAATACAGATCTGGCGAACTGGAAAAACGATCGGGTTCTGCCGGGATACGCGATTGAGAGCGACGCGGACGCCAAGAATTACGCGGTGACACAAGACGGACAGCGGGTGGTCTTTGCAAAGAAAGACGATAAGGGGGTATTGCATTTGTGGATCGCTTCGACCGATCACCGGAATGCACCGGAGGCGCTGCCGTCGCAGGGGAACGAGGACTCTCCGAGATTTCTACCTAATGGTGATGTGATCTACCGGGCGAGCGGGGGTGGAAAGAATTACTTGTGTAGGCAAACAGCGAAGGGGACCGGGAAGCGCAAGCTAGCGGAACAACCGATCCTGGAGTTACAGCGAGTATCCCCGAACGGGCGGTGGACGTTGGTAACGCAGAAGAACGACCAGGATCATGAGCACCCGTACCGCACACTGGTTTATCCGAATGCCGGCGGGGAACCGGTGGTGATCTGCCGAACAATCTGCTTCGGAGGATGGAGCGAAGACGGGAAGTACATGGAATTGCAATTGAGCTCCTCGACAGGCTATCAATCATGGCTCTTGCCGGTTCGGAAGGAGACCGCATTACCCGAGCTACCGCCTGACGGATTGGCTCAAGAAGTCCAGGCCAGTGACTTGGAAAAAGGAATTGCTCTGGACCATATGACGGATTCTGTGCTGCGAACAGATAGATATTCGTATACGCGAGTGAATGTCAGGAGGAATATTTTTCGCGTGCCTATTTCGTGAGCGGTGGTGCACGACCCGCATAGCCAGATTTTCGGCGTTGTTCCGCTTTAGGGACAGCGATACACCGCCTGCACGTATGTCATCCTTTTCAAAGGCGCTTCTGCGCAAGAAATCCGTCGAGGTTGGAAGTCTGACCGATCCAAGAGATACAAGTGCAGTGTCCTCTGAGCTCCCCCGTCCTTCACGCGGCGATCATCCGATCACGTTCTCGGTTTCGACTCAGGCATTTCGCCGAAACTTCTCTCTCGAACCGTTTCCGATATTCTAGCCTGCACAAGAACGACAGATAGTTCAGGGGGGCATAGCTGGATGCTCTCCCCATCAATCGCGCAATATTTAGAACGTGTCGCGGTAAGCAGCCGCGTGTCAATAGGCGGCATTAGCATCCAGCATGATAGACGCGTCGCGTCTTGACCCAAAGGAGCCTGTCTTCATTTCGCAAGCATGCTTTTCCATCTTTGCCACGCGTCATCGCGAGCTTTCTTGTTAGCTTCGCTGGCGTCAGGCGCTTCGCCTGTGCGCATGAAGCCATGACCTGCGCCTTCGTAAGTCACGGGGTCGTAAGTTTTGCCCGCTGCTTTCATTGCCGCGATTGTGTCTGGGACTGTGGCGTCAATCCGAGCGTCATTCCCTGCGTAGAAACCGTAAACGGGTGCCTTGATGCGAAGCATCGCATCTTTGTCTGGAGGGGGGCCGTAAAAAACGAATGCTGCACTAAGGTCGCTGCGGTTGGTCGCAAACCGAAAAGTCTGCCCGCCGCCCCAGCAGAATCCTGCAGCGTACAATTTTCCGTTTGAAGCAGGGAGCTTCAATCCGTAGTCCGCTACGGCGTTCAAATCAGCGGTCACTTGGTCTGGATTCAGTTTGCTAACGGCCTCGGTGACTGCGCCCTCGGGAAAGTCTTTCGTCCGACCACCGTTCGGTCCCATTCCGCTCAGCAGGTCCGGCGCGACAGCAATGTAGCCCGCAGCAGCGACCTCGTCGGCAAGTTCCTGCGCCCAGTCGCTCAGCCCGAAGATTTCGTGGATCACGAGCACCACGGGCCGTTTGTCCTTCGATTCGGGGTAGACAACGAGAGTCTCCACTGTGCGGGCATCATGCTTTACGAAAACCCATTCACGATGACGTGGTGATTTTTCGAGTTGCTGTCGCGCCCATTCCTGCGCAGCAACAGCCTGTGAGCTCAAGAGAATCCCCAGCAAAGGGAAAAATATTCCCATAAATCGTTTCATTCGACACCTCCTACCAGAATTGAGCCTGGGATAGTAATTGTGCGAAAGGACTCTAGCAAGACTTTTCGATGGACAGAAAGAAGCTAATGGTTGGGTGGATGGGCGACCCTTGGACAAGAGTTAGAGCAAAAAGAAACTGAGGGCAAAGTACGACGCTTTGGGCTCCCGGGATAGCGTGTTGTAGAATGCCAAAACATGCCCATGCCCAAACGCAAAATCGGTGACCACCTGCTGGTGAAACTGCCGGGCGGCAGAATGGTGAAACGACCTACAAGTTTCGTTTAACGATGAGACTGCGCTAATTCGTTTGTGGCAGATCGTTGAAGAGGGTCGTTGAAGCGATCCAATCGTTCCTGAGTGTTCGGCCTTACCTGAAATCGTTTCTCCGTGACCGTTTCCCTGCACTGCTAGCTAACGAAAGAGGTGATACGGGTCTGGAGACGTACCGCTTGATTCTATCAGTTCAAAACACTTGAACACCATTTCCTCGTGAAAGCCATTTCCAGCGATGCGTTTGGAGTTCCGCCGCGTCAAGACTGCGCGGATCCGCGCGTGCCCCTTGCAGATCGCGGCTGAGGGCAACGGCCCGAACAGACCCGTATTTCCCAGCCAATGCGCGGAGTTCGCGGCTACTGTCCACATCCCATAGCTTGAGTTTCTTGCCACGGACGGTCGAGAGCGCGGTGCGGCCGTCCGCCGCCAACGCCACGGCGTAAACGGCTTCCGTGTGCTTAGGAACGGTGCGCAACTCGCGGGCATTTTCGACGTCCCAAAGCTTGGGGGTATCGTCTACGGAGCCGGACAGCGCGATGTGGCCGTCGTCGTTCACGACCGCGGATGAAATCCGAATGCCCCGCCAAGGCATGCAGTTCGCGGCTACTCGCGACGGTTTTGCCGATGATTTCCGAGGCATAAGAGCCCGGACTTATCCGAGCGATCATGACGCCGCATGATTTGATTGCGCGCTCGATCTCTGGGCTCCATACTCGGGCGCCGCCGATGCGTTGTGTGCCGAGCCAGGCGTCGTGGCCCTCATTCGCAAGAGCGACCTGGAGACGCTAGGCGAGCGCGGCTCCGTCTTTGCGGGCATAGGAGATGAAGATGCGCAATGGCGCAAGCGGTGGCATCGGCTGACAGACCATTACGAGGGCTCACAGGGAGAGAGCCAAGGATGAACCGCGAAGATTCGCTCAACTAAGGACCACTGGCAGAAGTGCGCTTGGGACAAAGTGTTACTGCATCTTTGACTCTCGTTAACTCCTATTGACATTCTATAGCAAAGGATTATGTTTATGTTCATACAGAGGATCTACAGGAGAGGTCTTTGCCACACGATCAACCAATGTGATCCTCGAAGCGCTGGCGTTTGGTGCATCGGATGGAAGAACAAGGCTGGCTGGTCGCCTCTTGGGAGAGTCGGAAAACGCGGGACGGAGCCAACTGAAAGCGGAGACCAGCCGCTGCGGCCGCATTGTGCTGGCGATAACCCGTATACTCAAAGCCTCCTGAAGGAAACCTTATGAATTTTCCTCGCTTGGCAAGCTTGCTGCGCAACCTCCTTCACAAACAGCGAGAGGACCGCGAATTGGATGAAGAAGTTCGCGCCCATGAACAGTTGCTCGTGGACGAAAACATCCAAGCAGGCATGAACCCGCAAGAAGCCCGGCGTCAAGCCCGCTTGCAGCTCGGCGGCGTTGAGCAAGTAAAGGAACAGGTCCGCGAAATTCGTACCGGCCAGCTGCTCGCAACGCTTGGCTGCGATGTGCGCTACGCGGCGCGGATGATGCGGCGCAGCCCCGCATTCACGACAACAGCGGTGCTGACCCTGGCCCTCGGGATTGGAGCAAACACGGCGGTGTTCAGTGTGATAAATACCGTGCTCTTGCGGCCTCTCCCATATCCCGATTCGGATCGGCTGGTACAGATCTGGTCAACCAATCCGAACACTAACCGCTGGGGTATGTGGACGGCATACCCCAGATTTGAGGACTGGCGCCGCCAAAACACTGTTTTCGCAGAGATGGCCACCGCGCGAACCTGGGTGATTAACATGAATGGCGGTGATCATCCTGAGTCGCTGTTTGGGGTAATAACCTCGTCGCAGTTCCTCCAACTGCTGCGGGTGCAGCCGATGCTTGGGCGGGGATTTCTGCCAGAAGAAGATCAGCCCGGCCACGATCATGTGATCATTTTGAGTTACGGCCTCTGGCAGAGACGGTTCGGGTCAGACCGCGCCGTTATTGGGCGCACCGTGGATGTCGATCAACAGAATTACACCGTGATCGGTGTGATGGCCGCTGATTTTCGCTTTCCCCCGGAACTTCCCGCGTCGTACCGAGTAGACGCCTGGTTCCCGCCAGCACCCGATCCAAGCCATAACGAGCGTGTCAGCAACAACTATTACACATTCGCGCGCCTAAAGCCCGGCGTCACACTGGCGCAGGCTCAAGCCGAGATGGATGCCATCAATCAAGGATTGGCCGAGAAGTACTCTGCGGATCGCGGGCTGGGTGTAAAGGTTGTCGGTTGGCAACGACAAGTGGGGAGCGAGGTTCGTCCGGCGCTGCTGATCCTTCTCGGTGCGATCAGTCTGGTGCTTTTGATCGCCTGCGCCAACGTGGCAAATCTTCTGCTCGCCCGTGGAGCGGTGCGGCATCGGGAAACCGCATTGCGGCGGGCACTGGGGGCAGGACACACGCGCCTGATCCGGCAGTTCATGACGGAGAGCATGTTGCTGGCCGTTTTCGGCGGAATCACCGGGCTGCTCCTGGCCTACCAGGGCTTGGACCTTTTCATCCGGCTGGCCCCCGATATTCCGCGACTCAACGAGACTACGATTGACCCGCACGTGCTCATCTTCAGCGCTGTGCTGACGATAGGAACAGGACTGATTTTCGGCATCGCACCGGCGCTACAAGGGTCCAGGACGGATCTGCAAGATTCGCTCAAGGAATCCGGCGGCCGGTTGACTATGAGCGCTACGCGCGCCAGAGCCCGTAGCGTTCTGGTGGTAGCGGAGATAGCATTGGCGCTGATGCTGCTGGCTGGAGCCGGTCTGTTGGCCAGGAGTTTCGTGCGGATACAGCAGGTTGACCCTGGGTTCAATCCGAAAAACCTTCTGACGGCCTTCGTGATGCTGCCGCCTTCCAAATATCCGGAGCCCTGGCGCCAAGCCCTATTCTTCCACGAACTGACGGACCGCATAACGTCGCTTCCGGGAGTGGAATGTGCAGGAGCAGCAGACTCGGCACCAATGCTGACCAATGACACAGGTCCAGTCTCCATCGAGGGCCACCCTGTGGGACCGGACGAGATGGAGATTCAAGCGGAGCGACCGAAGATCACTCCTGACTACTTCCGTGCAATGGGAATCCGTTTGTTGCGCGGGCGGACCTTCACGTGGGCGGACAACGAAGGTTCGCTACCGGTGGCCATTGTCAACGAGTCAGCGGCACGACAGTACTGGCCGAACGAAGACGCCATGGGAAAGCGGGTGATGCTCGAAGACGGCAGCGCACCAGCCTGGAGGCAGGTAATCGGCATTGTAGGGGATGTACGGCAGGACAGCCTGGTTAAAGCTGGGCGCCCTGAAGTCTACGCTCCCCTGCTGCAGGTGCCCGTGCCCTACGTGGTCCTGGCCGTGCGGACACCGGCAGAACCGGCGGCGCTAACTGCGGCGGTGCGGCACGCTGTGATGGCGGTGGACAGAGATCAGCCTTTGTTCCGGATTCAGACCATGCAACAGGTGCTCGAGGATTCGGTAGCGGGTCGGCGATTCCAGGTGCTACTGCTGGGTGTTTTTGCGACGATCGCCTTGGGACTGGCGGCGATTGGCATTTACGGGCTGATGTCTTATATGGTCAACCAACGCACGCACGAGATTGGCATCCGTATGGCACTGGGTGCAAAACGTGAGGATGTCCTGCATCTGGTAGTGCGACACGGAATGATGCTAGCGATCGCCGGAGTGGTGCTAGGAACAGTCGGGGCGTTGCTGCTGACACGCTTCCTTTCGGACATGCTCTATGGAGTCGGCGTCAACGACCCCACGACCCTTCTCAGTGTCGCGACGCTGCTGATCGGCGTGGCGGCGCTGGCTAGCTACATCCCTGCGCGACGTGCGACGCGAGTTGATCCGACGGTAGCGCTGAGGTACGAATAACGCGTGGTCCGCGATCTACGGTCGGATCATGGGCAACCCGGAAGTTATTCCGGGCCAGAAGTCTTAGGGTTGTATCGGAAGCGTGAAGGGGCAAGGCACATGCAGAAAGACGGTGTGTTCGCCCGCTTTTGAACATCTTAATCACCGCTGCTATGGTATTCGGGTCTGCAGCAAAGAAGTTTGGCGTTTACGGACAAAATGGACATTCTGGGTGCCATTATGCGTGTCGACTGTCGGACACTTTGCACTCCTCTCGAGGCTCCACTGGCAGCAAGCTGGCGATTTCTGGCTTCCAGTGGTCGTTGGCATTCCGGAGTTGGTTGGTTATTTTTGTGTTGGGGGCTAACATTTGACCCACAAGGAAACCTAACAAAACCGGAGTCGTGGTGAAGTTGAAGCTTTGCCAGCAGAAACTGGGTCCGGTACCCAAATTGTACTGCGCCCGCTGGCCGACGCCAGAATATTCAAATTTGGTTGAGTCAATTCCAGGAGCATTCCAATGATCGTCGTGACAGGCTCGACCGGACGCACAGGACGGCGAGTAACGGAAGCGTTGTTGGCGAGAGGCGAGAAAGTCCGCGCGGTTGGGCGAGATGCGAGGAAGCTCGCAGCGCTGGCGGAACTGGGCGCAGAACCCTCCGCTGGAAACGTCGAAGATGCCGTTTTTCTTACGGCAGCTTTTTCTGAAGCGGCCGCGGTCTACCTGGTTCTACCTGAGGACTTATCACAACAGGATTTGCGCGTGCATCAGGAACGGGTTTCCGATTGCTATGCCGCAGCAACGACAAAGGCGCACGTGCGTTTCGTGGTCGATTTAAGTAGCATCGGCGCTCAACACGCAAAAGGCACAGGCCCCATTGTGGGGTTGCACAATCAGGAGCGAAAGCTGGATCAAGTCGCTGGTCTCAATGTCCTCCACCTGCGGGCGGCTTATTTTATGGAGAACCTATTCATGAGCATGGCGCCCTTGCGTGCAACGGGCACGCTGCCGGGTGGAATGCGGGGCGATGTGCCAATGCCATGGATCGCCACGAGAGACATCGGGGCTTATGCGGCGACGCGTCTGGTGACCTGCGATTTTTCCGGCAGTTCGATCCAAGAGCTGCACGGACAGCGGGATATTTCGATGAACGAAGCGGCTTCCATCGTGGGTAAGGGGCTCGGCAAGTCCGATGTTAGCTACCTGCAGGTGCCGAGCGCGATGCTTGAGGAAGCGCTTCTGGAGATGGGCTTGCCGAAGAAGACTGCAGAACTGATTATTGAAATGTGGGATGGTGCGAATGCGGGCCTCATAGTACCCCAAGAAGGGCGGTCGTCAAAAAACACGACACCCACCACGCTCGAATCCTTCGTCACTGAAGTCTTTGTCCCGGCGTATATGCATCCGGTTTGAAAGCGGCTTCCTCGGTTGCTCCTGATTAAGGCGGTAATCGGAAAAGTTCGTACCGGAACGAACGAATTGTCAGTTTCATGAATGGTAAGCGCTGCTACCTTTTGCCACCGGCACACTTCTGGTCCCTCAGTTCAATCCTGTCGGCTTCAAAAGGATCATCGGTGAATTTTCCGGCTGGTGCGGGCCTGCGTCTTCCCACACAACCTGTCCCTTCTTGACCGTACCGACTCTGGTTTTCCCATCGGGCAGCGTCATCTTGAGTCTGCCGGCTGTCAAGAACACAGTCGTTCAATGAGGGTGATTGTGAATGTTGCCCTGCTCGTGCGGTCCGTAGTGAATGCGAAGCACGCGCACATACTCATTTTCAAACTCGATGGTGTAGCGTTCGCTGTCGG
>Ga0126379_10000976_pt1 | contig 16850 bp, 12 predicted proteins | sample PanSoiMetPlot_24_FD_92640 | JGI IMG/M metagenome (GOLD analysis project Ga0126379, IMG submission 92640) | Tropical forest soil microbial communities from Panama - MetaG Plot_24 | ecosystem: Environmental > Terrestrial > Soil > Tropical forest > Bulk soil | place: Panama | collected 2016-02-17 | reverse complement strand
CGCGTGAGCAACACTCGCACGCAGGTGGAAATCAACGAAGGGCACACGGTGCGCGAGCGTCTGCTCGCCATGCTGGCCGCATTCTTTGCCGCGGTGGGAGTGCTGCTTGCCGCTATCGGCGTCTACGGCGTCCTTCACTATTCCGTGCTGCAACGGCGGAAGGAAATTGGCGTCCGTCTCGCGCTTGGAGCAACACCATCTGACATTGCGAGGCACGTCACGCACGAGATGTCCATCATGGTTGCAGTGGGCATTGCGGCGGGACTCGCCGTCGGATTCACTACGGTAGGCTTCATCGCCAGCCTCCTCTATGAAGTAGAGCCAACCGATCCTAGCATGACGATCATTCCCCTCCTGGTCGTCGTCGGCACTGCATTAGTCGCAGCTCTTCCCGCAGTCATTCGCGCCGCGCAAATCGATCCCGCTTCTATGCTGCGGGTCGAGTAAACCCGGTCACGGCCATGCGGTCGCCGAAACCGTCCAGACGCGGAGCGGCTTCGTTCGTACGAGCCACTCGGAAGTTGTGATGCTAGTGCTCAGGCGCATCCGTCTTCGTCCTCCAGCTGCGCGGTCGGATTTTACAAGATGGCCGTGGTGGGAGCATACCCATTTTTGCCTCTGAGGTTCCAGGCGGGGCCTTCGCTCAAGCGTGCCACACCTTTAGTTTCAGTCTTCTCAGTTCCTGGTAAACACTAGTGATTTATCGGACTCGCGTTTTCGCCGAAACGCGAAATTGGGCAGGATATTCGGTCGGCATGGCCGAGACGTTACGGCTGCTAGAACAAACTGGCGCATAAGTTTAGGGCTATACTGACTATCTGATGGGAAATGTGCAATGCAGCTGCAGCAGGCCTATTTGAGTTGTCACGTCCCTGTCAGGCTATGTCCGTTGCGATTAGCCGCCCTTCTTCGCGGCCGCCTCAACAATCTGATGTCAGACCGGAGATCGCCCCTGCATAGATACGCGGCCATTCTTACACTCTGTATATTGCAGTCGACAGCTCTGTTCACTCAGACTCCAATTCCGGACTGGTGCCGGAACTTGCCGCGGCCCGAATACAAAACTATCGAACGCGTCTCGATCAGCGACCCGTGGTTCGAAGTCTATAAGCCTGCCCAGGGCGTTTTCGCCATCTACGAGCCTCACCAGGCGGAGGAGACCATCAGCTACCTGATCGTCGGCGAGAAGCGGGCTTTGCTGTTCGACACGGGCATGGGAATCAGCGACCTTAAGAGGGTTATCGCCCAGCTGACCGGGCTGCCGATCATCCTGTTGAACTCGCACACTCACAACGATCATGTCGGCGACAATTGGGAATTCTCGACGATCTACGGGATGGATACCGACTTTACACGGCAGAATGCGCAGGGTTCTCGGCTGGACGCGCAGGCAGAAATCACGTCCGGCCAGATTTGTGGCGTGCTGCCGAAGGGATTTGACTCGAAAGCCTACGCCACCCGGCCGTGGAAGATCACGGCTTACACTCATGACGGCGACCGCTTCGATCTCGGCGGCCGCATTCTGGAAGTCATCGCAACCCCCGGCCACACGCCTGATGCCATCTCTTTGCTCGATCGCGCCAAGGGCCTGCTTCTTACCGGCGACACCTACTACCCCGGGCCCATTTGGCTCTTTAGGCCCGAAACCGATCTCAATGCCTACGCGGCTTCCATTCGTCGTTTGGCCGCGCTCGCGCCTCAGGTTAAGGTGATTATGGGCGCTCACAATATTCCCGTCGCATCACCCACTGTACTTCCACGACTAGTCACCGCATTTGATGTCGTGCGTGCAGGGAAAATCCAGCCATCGCCCAACTCGCCCGGAAAAGTGCTCTATAAGGTGGACGACATTTCCTTTCTGATGCGAGCACCAGCTGCGCATTAATCGCGAACACCACCGCCATCCGTCTTCGCGGCGGTTCATTGTGTCAGCACTGCGCCCAGCTCCTCGCTGATCGAGATCAGTTCTGACAGATACTGAGTCAACGAACGGGCTTTGCGTGGATGGTCGGCTGTACGGAAATCGGCCAAAACGGCGTTCACAGAGATCAAGGCGGAGGCGACTTTCGGCAAAACGTCACTTCCCCGATCGGGACTTAGGGACAGCAAGGAGAAACTGCAATCGTCTGGATGGGCGTAATAGGCCCAGCTTAACCCCACACCTTGGCGGCGACTCATTACCAACAGGGATACAAAAACGAATTCCCGGATAACCGAATCACCCGATTGCAACTGTCGAATCACTCGAACCTCAGTGCCACCACCGGGTCCACCCGCCCCGCACGTCTTGCCGGTACGTAGGATGCGAACAGCGCCACGATCAGCAGCACCAGTGCCGTAACCGCTAAGGTCGCTGGGTCGGTTGTGCTCACACCCACTAGAAAGCCTTTTAACACGCTCTTCAACATCATCGCCGACGCCAAACCCATCGCCAATCCCAAGCCCGCAAGTCGCAACGCTTGCCGCATCACCATCGAAACCACCTGCCCGCCGCTGGCGCCAAGTGCCACGCGGATACCCATCTCCCGCGTCCTTTGCGCGACTGAGTACGAAATCACACCGTACAGCCCGACAGCCGCCAGCACCAAAGCGAGTCCTGCGAAACCACCGAGAAGCATCATATAGAAGCGCCTCTGTCCCAAGGAGTCGGAAGCCAACTTTTCCATAGGCACTGGCTCTCCCACCAGAACGTCCCGGTCGATGCCTTGAACCACTTTGCGCACCGTCTGTCCCAACGCTGCGGGCAATCCCCGCGCACGAATTACAAGGGTCGCAGCATCCATCCCCGCCTGCGCCAGAGGTACATAGAAAGTCGGCGCCACCGGCGCATCCACGCCAAAGTCGTGGACGTCACCCACAATCCCAACGATTTCGCCTTCGTTTTTTTCGAATCCGCCTCGCGCGCCAAACTGAATCTTCTGCCCGATGGCGTCACCGCCCGGAAAAAACATCCGCGCGGCCGTTTCGCTAATCAGCAGAACGCGTGCCGAGCCCAGCCGGTCGCTGTCCTCAAATGTGCGGCCTTTGCGCAACGGAATTGCCATGGTGCGAAAATAGTTCGGAGTTGCCCAGCGCAGCTCAGCCGAGGGCTCATCTTTTTCTGGGACTATTCTGCCCTCCACGCGGAAGCTGCTGCTCCAATCATCCCCCGACAGTGGCAGGGGCGTCACCGCAGCCAGCGACGTCACACCCGGCAAGCTGCGCAGTTGCGCCACCACTTCATCCCAATAATTTTGTTCCGCCAGGCTGTTCTTGTAGCGCGCGTCGGGCACGCTGATGCTCAGCGTCAACAGGCCTCCCGAATTAAAACCCGGGCTCAATGCCCTGAGCCCCACGAAGCTGCGCACCAGCAGGCCGGCACCCGCCAGCAACATCATGGACAGCGCCACTTCCCCCACCAGCAGAGCGCCACGCAAGTGTCCCGCCTCGCTTGACGGCGAAATGGATGTCCGTACTAGGCCTGCGGTATCCAGCGCCGACGATCGCAGCGCTGGGATTAGCCCGAACAGCACGGCGCACGCGATCGACACGCTCATGGCAAAAGCCAGGACCGCTCCATTCAGCTCTACGTTCGCGAGTCGCGGAATGTCGGTCGGCCCGAAGCGCACGACGGACACTAGCGCCCAATGCGCCAGCAACAGGCTCGCAGTCCCACCAAGGAGCGCCAGCAACAAGCCCTCCGTCAACATCTGCCACGCCAGCCGCATGCGTCCCGCCCCGAGGGCGCACCGCATTGCTAGTTCCCTATGCCGTACCGTCGCTTGTGCCAGCAACAGGTTGGAAATATTCGCGCAGGCGATCAGCGTCACCAGCCCGACAGCCCCCAACAGCACCAGTAGCGCCGGACGAATTTCCCCTAGCAGAGCAGTGCTCCAGCGCTGCGCGCGCACACCCCACTTCCCGTCCTTATCCGGATAAAACTTCCGCAGTTGCGACATGATCATGAGCAAATCGTCATAAGCCTGTGCCAGCGTCACGCCGCTCTTCAGCCGTCCCAGCACCGTCAGGTAATGCGCCCCGCGTTGCGTCATGACCTTGTTGTCGAATCCGATGGGCATGTAAGCTTCACTGCCCGACAGCGGGAAACGGAAATCCGCGGGCATCACGCCGATAATCGTGTACGGCTCGCTGTCCAGCTGGATTGTTTTTCCGATCGCGCCCGTTGCTCCGCCAAATGCCGCCTGCCACAAGCCATAGCTCAGGATGACCACATGATTAGCGCCCACACGGTTCTCTTCCGGCGCAAACTCGCGTCCGAGTATGGGCTCTGCCTGAAGCGTCGAAAACAACCCTGCTGTCGCCGCCGCTGCACGGACAAGCTTCGCTTCACCTTGTCCGGTCAATGCAAACTCGCGCTCCTGGTAGGCGAACATCGAGGAGAAGGAGCGGTTCTGGTCGCGCCAATCAAAAAAATCTGGCGGTGATGACGAGTAATTCGTCAGCGTGCCGTTCCGGTCCCACGTGGAAGCCACACGCACGATTTGGTCGGCATTGCGATAGGGTAGCGGCCGCAATAGCACCGCCTCGATCACGCTGAACATCGCCGTGTTAGCGCCAATGCCCAGCGCCAGTGCTAGTACCGCCACGCTCGTGAACGACGGATTCTTGCGCAGAATACGCAGCCCGTAGCGCAAGTCCTGCACAAAGTTTTCGAGATATTGTGTTTGGCGCATATCCCGACACTCCTCCTCGATTTGGCTCACTCCTCCAAACATGCGCGAGGCAGCTTCGCGCGCTTCGCGCGCGTTCATGCCAGCCGCAATGTGTTCTTCCGTCTGCCGCTCAATGTGATAGCGCAGCTCTTTATCGAGTTCCGTCTCCGCGCGCTGCCATTCCCGCAGCGAGCGAAACCTCATTCGAAGCACGTCCCACCAGCGCCCGGTCTTCATCTCAAACCTCCTGCGCGGCGTTGATCACCAGCACTACGGCGTTCGATAATCGCTGCCATTGCTCCAGTTCTTTATCGAGTTGCAATCGTCCTGCTTTCGTGAGGCTGTAAAACTTCGCTTCTCGCCCGCTTTCGCTTTCACGCCACGCGCCGCGCACCCAGCCTTGCTGTTCGAGCCGGTGCAGCGCCGGATACAGAGCTCCCTGCGTCACCTGCAGCACCTCTTTGCTCACCTGCTGAATCCGCTTCGCGATCGCCCATCCGTGCATCGGCTCCAGTGCGATGGTCTTGAGAATCAACAGATCAAGAGTTCCCTGAATTAGGTCGGATGGTTTGCTCATAGACAACGGATCATACCTAAATCAATTACAAACGAACACCTAAATTAACTACAACTAGACCGGTACGGCAGAGGACCTGCCAGAAACGGAATCTCAGCTTAGACGAGCCTATTGATAAATCCCCCTTCACGTCACGAGATTTCTGCCGGCGCGATGTTATCGCTAGCTATGCTACGCAGAACGGTATTTACAGAACTGCTGTTGCCGATTTCGTTGAGACTTACCATCGGGCTTCACCCAGCATCCCCCGCGTCTCCTGCTGGCCGGAAGGGATCAATGGCGATCGGGCTTCAATTGAAAGGCTCAATTCGGGAGGCTGTCAGCGCACTGAAAGCCAAGGCTGGGCCTTTCATCGGATTCGCTGTATCTTGCGGAGCTAAACTGGAGCCACGTCAAAAGGGCGAGGGCGAGTATCCGTAAACCAAATCAAAGCATTGGCTGCAAGTTATTGATTCAACGAGTCAGCGGAACAAGTCCGTCAGGGTTCGGAAACGATTTTAGATCGTCCCAAAACATGCTCTCAAGACTCGACGACCAGCCCGCACGAATCGCGGCGGTAAAACGGTGCGAACAAGACGCGAAATCCATTTTTGGACGTGATTGCAGTGAAGTGGCCCATGTCAAGGTGAACGTCGTGATAGACGTCAGACCTTCAACGAATGGCGGTATGGAGCGAGGACGGCAGGAAAACAGCGCGCGGAAATGATCAAGACGAGAATTGAGATAGGAGTTTCCATTCCGAGCTAAGGTCACCTGTCTTCGTCGAAGAACGTTCTCAAGCGCTCCGACATCTGCCAAGGTCCGTCAAAGCCGGGTGGAATTTGATACTGTTCGCGCGGTGGCGGTGGGGCAGCAATCAAGGCAGGAACGATCAACTGAAGGAACCACTTCGAAGGGCACAGAGGTCCCGCACCTCCGCGATACCGCTCATTCCATGACCAATCGTGGTTCATACTGCACTGGTTGATCCTACCCAAGATTACCGCTAGTTTGCACCTGCCCATAAGTACAGGGTGTCAATCAGAGTATAATTCATCACCGCTACATCCGAGTGGCCACCTAATTTCCTACTTTACCAAACGACCCCAAAATAAAATGCAGGGATAACGTCTCGAGCGTCCGAGCCGCCTGTATTTTCTTATGGACTGCGCTAGGGAACGCTGCGGTAGTGCTCGCTCGCAGCAGACGGGGATATGCGCGACAGTGGTTCCGTTCACTTTCGTAGAAAGAAACACTTTCGACTCGCTGATGTCACAGCGTCCCGAGACAAACTCTATGACAAGTCAATGATCGGACGACACGCTGAGTTGCGAACACTCGACGCATTCGCCAATCGAAACGCCTAGCCCTTCTGGACGGTATCCCTTCGGACACCGCTCCCGGCTCCAAACAGTGACACCACGCCTCCCAGCAACTAGATTGGGAGGCCCAGCCAGGAGTCGGACCCGTGACTACCATACGCCAACGCACCTTGATTCTCGCTGCGGTCCTCGCCTTTTTCAGCCCCGCCCTTCGATCGGAGCAGCCACAAAAAGCCTCGCGCCCCACCCAGGAAGACCGCCTAAAGAAGCTCGAGGAGCGCGCTGATGCCGCCGAAAAAGCAGCAAGCAGCGCAGTGATGGAAAAGGACTACATAACACGCGCGCAGAAGCAGTGCGAGTCTTACTATCAAAAAGTCCTGAGCACGCAAATATGGACACTGGGAATCGTGGGACTGATCTTGACAGGCGTGTTTCTCCTTGTTGCCAGATTCAGCCTGAAAATGATCGACGAACAGACAAAAACTGCTATGGCCGGAGCCACTGTTCAAATGCGCAACGAATACGCGCGGGCTTTAGCCAAGGAAGTCCAGAAACTGTGGGATTCTAATTCGGCCGATGTCAAGAAGCTGAAAGAAACCCTGACAGCACAGTTCGCGGATCTCGAGCAGAACCTCAAAGATCGATCCGATTTTCAAATGCAGTTTGTGCAGGCACTTACCGAAGACCTCGATGAGCGCCAAGGCAATTCACTTCTCACGTTCCGCAACGCACTCAGGACCTACAAGTCCGGCAAACCCCGAAACCTCATCGAAGCAAAGGTAGGCGCAACAACCGCCCGGTCCATCTTTGAGTCAGTCCGAAGAAAGCACGGGGAAAACTACGTGGACAAAGCACGAGAGGAGTTGGCAGATTCGCTCTACGACCACCTCGAAGAAGAGCTTGCCTTAGCCGCACTGCAGAGTCCCTGGCTCACGCCCCTCATCAACGAAAGAATTCCGGCTCTCTCGGAGCCCCCAGCGCCCGAGCCAGCCGCGGAGGGGCGCCCCATAGCAATGATCCCTGAAACCGGTCCCCCAGAGCCAGGTCTACCTTTCGACGAAGAGTCTGACTCCTGCCGCTTGCTAAACACCTGACCTCAGGACGCGTGTCCTGTGGGTCGCCAAAACTTCAACCGCGACCAAAAACGAGACCGTTCTTGGTAGAGAAGGACTGAATACGATCCTCGCTTCGACACAGCGTGAAGACTTTGAAGGACAGGAACCCGTTTGGGCACAGCACACATAGTTATTGAGGATGGGCGGAAAGTCGATCCGAACTAGGCGGCTCGATCGTAACGATGGTGCAGCCGCCGATTCTGCCAGGGAGATCGGCAGGAAGTTCGCTTGGCAATCATCCTCGCGGCTTTCACCGCGGCGATCACCTCGAACCCGAACTTCTGATCGCGATCAAAGATCAGGTATTTGTGAGACGCTTCAAGGAAATGCCTCGCGCAACTGCTGCATGATCCAACCGCTAGTCGGATGCTTCATGACGTTAACGTGCAGGAGACTTTGCCGTCTGAAAAAAGGCGGACCAGCATGCCGAAGCAGAGCCTGACGAAGCGCACCATGGTTAGGATTCATTAACAAAATGGTGGTGAGATGGCAGCAGCTATGTTATTGGTTAAATCCGAAGTAGTGCCTGGTGAGTGCGCACAAACGGAAGGGTTCCCACCAGTACTCCCAGTTTGCGATTTCGTTAATCGGGACTCAGGCGCTATTCCTTAGCTTGTTTGCCGCGCTCGCTTTGAGGCCAAGGATCTAACAATCAAGGCCTCCAACACGTGTTGGTCAACATCCGCAAGCTTCTTGATGTAGAGGCAGCCCTTGCCGGTCGCATGCTTACCGAGCTTTGCGAGCAGCGCCGCTGCCTCGCTGAATCCGGTCATTCCATACAGAACGGTTGCGGCCTTACGCGGGGAAAATGCGATAACCGGCATATCGCCCTCCCGCCCGCTCTCGTACTTGTAGTGGTAGCTGCCGAAGCCAATGATGGATGGCCCCCACATCTTGGGCTTTTCGCCCGCCGCGCTTTGCATCAACTTGACCAGTGTTTTGGCGTCTGCGCGCTTGGTCGGGTCCGTGAGACCATCGACGAATGCCGCCACACTTAATTTGGTGGGCTTGGTTTTGTTCTCCGCCATTCCAGCTGCCTCCCGCTCTTCGCGAGAGGCTAGCACGGATTGCGCAAAGGCGACACTGGTCCGCTAGCGGCTTGTCCTGGATGACGGGCAATTCAAAGGTGATTCCAATTGCCGTGGAGAAGTTTAGTGACGTCAGCACGGAAGGCCCGGGGACCTTTTTCTTAGTTAGTTTCTGGCGCAAGACTCAAATCTCCGTATGAAAACAGGCTGGCGCGCGATTTTCCGAGTAGAGTTTCGTGCCTTTTATAATTCCCGCTTGTCACGTATGTATGCGTTTTGGCATACATACAGCATTTCAACAAAATCCAAACCGAAATCCGAATCCCTTGCCGACGCAAGGACGCCGCTTTTCCCTGTACGTTCCCGAGGAATTGGTTCCCCAAGTTCAGCGCTGGTTGGACAACGGGCATGCTCTGCAGGAACTGCTGTATCAGGCTGCCTCGCGAAATCTCCAAGCTTTGAAGCTGGAGCGGGACCAGGCTTCGAAAAAAACGGAAGATTGAAGGTGCCCAGGACTGCGAAGCCACAGATCAGTTTCGCCGATTGGGAGTTGCTGCAGCAAGGCATCTCGCTGGATCCGCTGCTGCAGAGCATCTGCGATTTTCTGGACGACCACGAAGGGATGATGGAGGCCGTATGGCACGATCTGGAACGAGGCTTGAAAAGTCCCAGGGACAAGTCGCAGCGGATTGACAGCGCAGCAGGTGCTGCGTTCCCTGGTCCTGATGCGGGTCAAGACGTAACAAGGTTACATGGGTGAAAACCGCTGAATGGGATTTTCGGTAGGCACAGATTGTCCTCAGGGCTAACCTCCTGAAAAAAGGCAGGATGACCGAGGCAGATACGTTTTCAAAGACCGTCGGCTTCAACCGTTCACGCGGTTTTCTGTTGGTGATTGCACATTCCGGACTCCCGACCTGGCAGCGTTGTTCAAAATTCTCCCTGTAATGCCCCAGGAATATAACGTTACTGCTACTAGCAGCCGATGAACATCGATGCGACAGTCCCATTGTTCTAGTTTGAACACAGATTGAGAATCTCGTAACGGCACAGCTAGACCGGAAATCGCCGCAATTTTACACGAGGAAAACAGTGAATAAAAAAATTATGCGCCGAGTCTGTCTCGTATTCGGGATAGTGGGGCTCGCGATTTGCTGCGTCCTTCACACTCGCCTCCACTGGGGCACCTTTGGAATCGCTCTAGGATTTCTCATGCTGATAACAGAGGCATATGGTGAGGAACCGACTAGCGCGCAGGACGGCCCTCAGTAAAGACGGAAGCATCAAACTGAGCGGGGCCGAATCGATGATGGTCGCTTCCACGTGATTTACGCATGGGAGGTCGCTGAAGAAGGTCGTTGGCCGCATTTTGGGATGGTTACTTCAGAACTGGGTTGGGGCCTGCCCGTGACGTCGGAATCCGCGAGTGTTCGCCGTGTCAACAAACTAAGAAATATCGCATTCGCCATTTGGCCAGAAGCTTTCGCACAACCCTCCGTAAGACGATCATGAAGCAGAAGACTCGTCCGTCCTTGGGTGGCCGGCCGAACGCGATTCCTCTTGCGCGGACAGATCAGTTCAATTCCGCGCTGCCGCAAGCGCTTGCGCGGCGGATCGCTGTCGTACGCTTTGTCGGCGATCACCCGCAGAGGTTTCTGTCGTGGACGGCCCGCCTGATGACGCCGTCTTACCCGGATCGCCGCGAGCGTCGTTTCTGCGAGCTTGACTTCCGCCGGGGATGCAGAGTGAAGGTAGTTTCCCAGAGGAAGACCGCGGCCGTCGACCACCACCCACCACTTCGTCCCCTTGCCCCGCTTGGTTTTTCCGACTCCGCAGCCCGTTTATTCGCCGGAGCGAAACTGCCGTCCAGAAACGATTCGCTCCATTTCAATTGCTGGCGCTCGTTTAACTCGCTCAGAAACGTTCGCCAGATATTCAACCAAACGTCCCGCTCCTCCCAGTCTCGCAGCCGCCGCCAGCACGTCGAAGGATGCGGGAATTTCTCCGGCAGGTCCTGCCAGCGAGCCCCGCTCCGCAGAATCCAAAGAATCCCTTCCAGCACACCACGATTCTCGATCCACGGACGACCACCTTTGTGTTGTTTGGGCGGCTTGGGGAGTAAGGGCGCGATTTTCTTCCACTGCGCTTCGCTCAGCAACGCACCGGACCGCGCCCTCGGCCCTCCTTCGGCGCTGCTGACTCTGCTTATCCCTCATTTCACCAAACTAAACGATAGTCATTTCAGAGGCTTGTCCTAAGTTATGAGAAGATTCGTAATCAGCGGTAGTAGTCGGACATCAGAATTCTATCTTTTCCCGAATGCACTCAAGTCCGGCTGCATTGATCTACCGAAGAATTCCCACCTTGGGAGCATCGAATGACCTCAGATTCGCATCCCTCTTGAACCTTCATTACCACGAGCGTTACGTCATCGCGCTGTGGCTCGCCATTTGCAAAGTCGGACAGTTCGGCCAGATGCGCTCAACGATTTCATTTGGCGTCATCCGACTGCGAGATCGCAGAAAGGTCTCGAGCCTTTCCAGGCCCCAAAGCTCGCCCGAAGAATTTGCCGCCTCTGTGATCCCGTCCGTATATGCCACTAAAATGTCGTCCTTTTCCAGTTAGACCGGAATACCTTCCGGAGACTTCGTTATCCGCCCGGAATTGCTTGGCATCCGGCCGCGGCTTTGGGGCAATTTCAATCCCGTTCCGGACTTCGCTACCTCTTTTTCGTTTTAGCCTTCCTCTTTTCCATTCCCACCATCATCCCCGACGGTGGGTCCTTCCTATTCAGCTTCGTCGCTTCCACAATCAACTTCTTCACTCCAGGCCTTTTCACGTCGGCCATGCTCCGCAGCCTTATGTTTCGCACGAACCTCGCCTTGCCCTCCAGCAATTTCTTGGGATCGGGAAGGGCCGCTCCCCGGAGAAATGCAAGTGTCACATGTTCTTTCCCCAATACGAAGCAACACAGCGGCCCATTCGAATCAAACGATGGCACCTTCCATGGGCTTACATACTCCTCGCAGCCCGCCGCCGTTTTCTTCACCAACGTTCGCACGGCCCTCGCGAGACCCGCCAGCTTTCCCGCCTTCTTCACGTACGCATCGATCCACAGCCGCCCCTCTTTCCCTTCAATCGTTGGCATCTTGCCCTCCTCAGGCCCGCCGCGACACAGGAATCGTTTCTAAAACTCATCCTGAATAGCCAGCGTATGAACAAACGAGGACAGAGAGATCCGGCGTAGCTTTCATAGCTGGCAAAACCACTTACCAAGCGCAAGACACTCTGCCAGAGTTTCCCGAGTGCGTCGTCGACACCTCGTAGCTCATCATGTTATGCCCGTGACCACAAGTTTTCAAAAGGTTCTGGTGAACCGGCAAATCGCCGAAGTTGGTACTAGCAGGAACGCGGACAGTTTCCACTTACCAGGCATGTTCGATTCGGCAATCGATTCATACAAGCCGACTCCTCGACTCTTTGTACTTATTCATTCAAGCTTCAGCCTAAAGCAACGCGGTCAGCGAACCCCACCATTTGACATTCATGATTGCCGCAAGCTAGCGAGCCCACGAAACCGATCCTTTTTCTATCAAGCCGTCTTCAGCGTGCAGTGTGCTGTCGCCGTCGCCGCTCACTTGCCTTCATCATTTCGTTCAAGTCCGCCGCTGGCCGAATCTCGAAAATGCTGCCGTACTTCAGGGCCGGATGGTGCGCCATGAGCTGTACAGCATGATTCATGTCCCGCGCCTCAAGGACAAGAATGCCGCCGAGTTGTTCCTTGGTTTCCGCATAGGGACCGTCGGTCGTTGCAACTTTGCGGTTCTTCCAATACAAGGTCAAGGCGGTTTCCGGAGGCTGAAGCGCTTCTCCACCAGCCCAATGCCCGTTGGCGCGAAGATGGTCGTCGTATTCAAAGCATGTGTCGAACATCGCGTGTCGCTCGCCCTCGGTCATGCCTTCGAATTTACCTTTGTCGAAGTATCCCAAACAGATGTATTTCATATTCTTCTCCTCCTGGCGGGAGCCAGAAGCACAGCCTTGCGCGCTGGATCGTTCATCTTATAGTCGTCGCGCACAGAAAAAATCGACAGCAGGGGACGAACTATTTTAACTTCAATTCCTGAAAGTGGTTCAGTATGAATTTTCCAGGTAATGCCACTTGGAAAGGTTGCTGACCCGGGTCGCGGCAGCCCGGCGTCGGCAGTCAGGTTGGCATCGCCGGCAGTGTTGTCACTGCCGCTCAGTTGCTTCCGTTTGTCCTCCGTTAGTTAAACGGCCGTACCTCGACCGGCGCCCGACAGGCGACGGTGGCCTTCTGCCCCCACGCCAGTGCATCATCCAGATTAGCGGCTTCCAGCACCCAAAGACCGCCTAAGTGGCTCTTGGTCCCCAGGTACGGCCCGTCGGTTATGAGCACCTTGCCATCCGGCTGTGCTCGCAGCGACTTCGCGCTGCTGGCAGGCGCAGGCCGCCAGCGAATCCTGACACCAGCAGACGAAATCATCAATCGACTGCCGACAGCTCCGTTGTGATTCAGGAGATCGACCGCTCACCAGCACGGCAGCCTACGCACAGCCGTGCCGCGCTGCATCGCCCAAGCCAGCAGCACCTGCGCCGCTGTCTTTCGAACTCGCGCGGCAATAGCCGAAATGACTGAGTCCTCTGTGCTTCTACTTGGACCACCGCATCGAAGTGTCGAAATCCGGCTTCCAGTGCGTCTCTCTGGTCGCAGTTATCGCGACTCTGCGGTCCGCGCCCCTGTGGGGGTTGTTTGCGCGTAGGACGGCAATTTTTCAGTGTATAATCCGGGGCATTCGCTCCCTGGTAGGTGGATCTTGACTTCTGCGCAAACTCCCAACCTGTGGGTGCCCGTTTGTTGCGAGCGCGTCATGCGATACAACATGTTCTTCCAACAGGACGGCACTGGCTACGGTGCACTGGTCTGCTCCGTCTGCAACAAGAACGTCACGTTCGAGCTCGACCATCAAGCCGACTTGTCCGCCTACGGGGAAGGCTCCCGTGTCCTCAGCATGCTCGGCGCCCCGAAACCACCAACTACGCCGCGCCAGCGGCCAACTGGTGATTCCGCCTTGAATGATCAAACCCTGTGACCTGTACCGAAACATCCTGAAACCAGGGCATCCATGATTGACCAGACCATCTCTCACTTTCGCATCATTGAGAAAATCGGCGCCGGCGGAATGGGGGTGGTTTACAAAGCCCGCGACACCCGCCTCGACCGTCCCGTCGCCTTGAAATTTCTTCCCGATAATATGGTCCAGGACTCCCAGACTCTCGAACGTTTTCGCCGTGAAGCCCACGCGGCTTCCGCTCTCAACCATCCCGGCATCTGCACCATCTACGACATTGGCGAGCGGGATCATCGCCCTTTCATCGCCATGGAGTTCATTGATGGCGAAACCCTCCGCCAATACATCCACGGTCAGCCGCTCCCGATTGAACAGATTCTCGATCTCGGGATTCAAATTGCCGATGCTCTCGACGCCGCTCACACCGAAGGCATCATTCATCGGGACATCAAGCCTTCCAATGTCTTCGTTACGAAGCGCGGCCAGGCCAAGATCCTCGATTTCGGTTTGGCCAAGCTTGTTGCCAAAGATTTGCTGCCTCTTGATCCTCAGAATCCCTCATCCGCATCAACTCAGGATTCCCTCTCCATCGTCGGCATCATCAGCGGCACTCCCGCCTATATGTCGCCCGAGCACGTTCGGGGCGACGACCTCGACCGCCGCACCGATATTTTCGCCTTGGGTCTCCTCCTCTATGAAATGGCCACCGGCCACCAGGCGTTCGGCGGCAAAACAGGTGGCGCGATCATTGAAGCCATTCTCACGCGCACTCCGCCCTCCGCTCGCACTCTGAACTCACAGATTCCTCCGCAGCTCGAGGAAATCATCAACAAGTGTCTCGACAAGGACAGAAATCTTCGCTACCCGACCGCCGCCGCCGTCCGTTCCGATCTGCAGCAATTGAAGCGCGCTTCCGAATCCGGCCAGATCACGTCTTCCGCCGCGTCAGTCGCAGCCGTCGCAACCGCCACAATTGCCACGCCCGTCACACATCCTCCCGTCCGTCGCTTCGGCTGGAAATCAATAGCTGCCTCAGCTGCGCTCCTTTCTCTTCTTGCTCTTGCTGGCTGGTTCTACATCTCCCACAGCGCTCATGGCTTGACCCAGATGGACACCGTTGTTCTCGTCGACTTCATTAACAAAACCGGAGACCCCATTTTCGACGATACCCTCCGACAGGGACTTGCCGCGCAGCTTCAGCAATCCCCTTTCTTGAGCCTTGTCTCCGAACAGCGCATTCAGCAGACTCTTCGCCTCATGGGCCTCCCGCCTGACAGCAAACTTTCACTCGCGGTCGCCGGCGATCTCTGCCAGCGTATCGGAAGCGCCGCATATTTGACCGGCGCCATCTCCAGTATCGGCGCTCAATACGTCATCGGCGTCAGTGCCGTAAATTGTCGGACTGGCGATTCCCTCGCTGAGGAGCAATTTACCGCCAACGGCAAGGAAAACGTTTTGAAGGCGCTGGGTGAAGTCTCCACCAAGTTGCGCGAAAAACTTGGAGAATCCCTCAAGACTGTCCAGAAACTCGATACTCCCATCGAGCAGGCCACCACCCCCTCTCTCGAAGCACTCCAAGCCTACAGCCTGGGGCGCAAAACCATGCTGGGCAAAGCTGACTACACCGCCGCTGTGCCATTGTTCGAGCGTTCCATCCAGCTTGATCCGAATTTTGCTATGGCTTACGCCAACCTCGGCACCGCGTATCACAACCTCGGTGAAAGAATCCTCTCCTCAGAAAATACCCGCAAAGCCTATGACCTACGAACCCACGTCAGTGAATGGGAGAAGTTCTACATCGAATCCCACTACCATCACTTCGTCACCGGTGACTTGGAGAAGGCTCGTCAGTCTTATGAGCTCTGGGCGCAGATCTATCCCCGCGAACAGGTGCCGCCGATCAATCTCGGGGTCGTCTATCAAACCCTCGGGCAGTACGACAAATCCCTCGCTGAGTTTCGCGAAGCTCTCCGGCTCAGCCCCGCAGACAGTCTCAATTTCGGGAATCTCGTCCTGGCCTACGTCCATCTCAATCGTCTCGATGATGCCCGCACCCTCGCCAACGATGCTTTGTCGAAAAATCTTGATTCTTCCGATCTGCGCGTCTCTCTCTATCAGCTCGCTTTCTTGAAAAATGACCTGCCCGGCATGGCTCAGCAGGTCTACTGGTCGGTCGGCAAACCTGGAAAAGAGAACATCCTGCTTTATCTCGAAGCCGGCACCGCCGCCTATTCCGGCAAACTTATCGCAGCTCGCGAGCTTTCGCGGCAGGCGTCCACCTCCGCCGCACGCGCCGGTGAAAAAGAAATGGCCGCGGGATGCGAATCCACCGCGGCCTTATGGGAAGCACTATACGGGAATCCTTCGCAGGCACGCCCACGCGTTGGCGCCGCCCTCGCCCAGTCAAACGGTCGCGACTCCCAGTTTGTCGCCGCTTTTGCCCTTGCCCTGATGGGCGATTCTCCACGCGCGCAGGCTCTCGCCGATGATCTGCAAAATCGCTTTCCTCAGGACACCGTGGTGCAGTTCAATTACCTGCCAACTCTTCGCGCACAGCTCGCACTTACTCTTCCCAACAACGCGGCGAAGGCTGTGGACGCCCTCTCCTCCGCTACTCCCTACGAACTGGGCGTTCCCGGCAGCAGCACCTTCTGGATCAACCTCTATCCTGTCTATGTCCGTGGCCAGGCTTTCCTTGCTTCTCGTCAAGGAACCCGCGCCGCGGCGGAGTTTCAGAAAATCCTCGATTGGCCCGGCGTCGTCGTCAACGAGCCCATCGCCGCCCTCGCCCATCTCGGCCTCGCTCGCTCCTACGAGCTCGCGGGCGACGCACGCAAGTCCCGAGTCGCATATCAGGATTTTCTTACGCTCTGGAAAAACGCCGACCCGGACATCCCTGTTCTCATCGCGGCCAAAGCAGAATACGCGAAGCTGCAATAACCCAATCAGCTTTGGTTGATTTGTTCGAGCTATCGCGTGCCCGTGCCCGCACGCTGCCAGGGCTCGCGCTGGGGTCGGTGTAGGGAACAAAAACCGAGTGGGTAGCGGTTCGTTATCTGCTAGAATCCCGCCATGAACCGACGT
>Ga0126379_10000975_pt1 | contig 16868 bp, 12 predicted proteins | sample PanSoiMetPlot_24_FD_92640 | JGI IMG/M metagenome (GOLD analysis project Ga0126379, IMG submission 92640) | Tropical forest soil microbial communities from Panama - MetaG Plot_24 | ecosystem: Environmental > Terrestrial > Soil > Tropical forest > Bulk soil | place: Panama | collected 2016-02-17 | reverse complement strand
TTCGGGGCAGAGTTTACCCAGGTGTTCGCGAGGTACCGCAGAGAAGCCAAGCCTCGCGAAGCCAGGGCCGAGCCCGCCAGACGCTGGCTGCCCATCTAAGGGCGATCACGCTGGCCCGCTCCCCCCTGGGGTTGGTCGCCGCTCCGGACTTGCCTTGGCAGGACCGCCGCATCCGAGTCAGCGGCGCTCGCGGGACAAGCGCGGCGGTGGCTGCCCGTAGCTTTGAAACTTCTCCCTCACCCGCGCCATTTCGGCGTCGTCGAGGACGTGGGGTGTGCCCACCTGCAGCGCTCGCCAGTATTGCTCAGCGAGCAGCTCGACTTCGGAGGCGACCTTCAAGGCCGCTCGAAGGCTGTCCCCGACGGCGACCATTCCATGATTCGCCATCAGACAAGCGTTGCAGTTTCCCAGCGTCTCGACCGTAGCGCGAGACAACTCTTCGCTGCCGAACGTCGCGTAGGGCGCGCAGGGAATCATGTCGCAGCCAGTCACTGCGATCATGTAGTGCACCGCGGGAATCTGCTTCCGCAGGCAGGCGAGCGTAGTGCAAAATCTCGAATGGGTGTGGACGACGGCCTTGGCGTCCTCCCGCCGCTGGTAGATGTCTCGATGAAGGCGCCACTCGCTGGACGGGCGCCGTTGTCCCTGCGGGACGTGGCCCTCGAGCGACATCTCCACCATCTCCTCCGACGTCATCTCGTCGTACGCAATTCCTGTCGGAGTGATGACCAGCCCGCGCTCGACCCGCGCGCTGAGATTTCCGGACGTTCCGTGGCTCAATCCGGCCGAGCTCATCCGGCGGGCGGTCTCGAGCAGCTCGCGCCTCTCTCGAAAAAACCTCATCCGCGCCGTTCCGGGTACAAAGCGAGCAGCCCCTCTTGGGAGGCGGCCGACACGCCGCGCTCGGTGATGAGCCCGGTGACGAGGCGCGAGGGCGTAACGTCGAAGGCGTAGTTGATCGCCTGCGACTCTCGGGGGCTCAGCCGAACCGACAGCGTTCTCCCCTCGCTTGTCAGCCCGGCCACTTCGTGCACCTCGCCATCGCTTCGTTGCTCGATCGGTATTTGCCCCAGCGCATGAGTGATGTTCCAGTCGATGCTCGACGATGGCAGCGCCACGTAGAAAGGCACGCCGTTGTCATGAGCCGCCAGGGCTTTGAGATAGGTTCCAATCTTGTTGCAGACATCCCCCGCCGCCGTCGTGCGATCGGTTCCGACCAGGCACAGGTCCACCTCGCCGTGCTGCATCAGGTGACCGCCGGCGTTGTCGACCACCACGGTGTGCGGCACTCCTTCCTGAGCCAGCTCCCAGGCGGTGAGGTAGCCCTGGTTGCGCGGCCGAGTTTCGTCGACCCAGACGTGGACCGGGATGCCGGCTCGGTGCGCCTGGTACACGGGCGCTAGCGCCGTTCCCCAATCCACCGTGGCGAGCCAACCCGCGTTGCAGTGGGTGAGGACGTTGACTCGGCTCTGGCCGGCGCGCTTTTTCCGCGCTTGCTCGATGAGCACCAGCCCGTGCTCGGCGATCCGGCGCGAGATGTCGATCTCTTCGGCGGCAACGCGCTCGCAAAATTCGTACGCGGCGGGCACGCGTTTCGCGGGCGGCAGCGGCTGCAGCACATCGCGCAGCTCGAACAACCGCGAGCGAAGATTCACCGCCGTCGGACGGGTCGCGCACAAGGCGGCGATCGCCGCTTCCATCGAAGCGTCCGATGCATCCGCGCGAAGCGCGAGCGCAAGCCCGTAGCACGCCGCCACCCCAATCAGCGGCGCGCCGCGGACCTGCATCGCCTCGATGGCATGCGCCATCTGCGGCAGCGTGGTGAGCCGCGAAATGTGGAGCTCGTGAGGCAGACGCGTCTGATCGATGATCTCCACCGACCACGCGTCGGCGCCGAGGGAAATGGCTCGTCTCGGCTGGCCCTGCACGTTCACCCTACTAATCTGCCCCAAACCGTCGGCGCTACGCGAACTTTCTCGGTGCGGCAGGCCCGTGGCAGGCCACCGCGCTCAATTGCCCTCGCTGAACGAGCGGATGATCCAGCCTGTCCCGCCGCGCCCGTCCCGAGCCACCACGTAGAGCGTCACGCTCTCCGGAGCTTTCGCCGTGGTGTAATCGGAGTCGCGCTTGCCGACCCCCTGGAATGGCTCCTGTGAGCGAAAGTCCTCCACCTTGCCCGCCCCGGTGGCGAACCAGCTATAGACGATCATCTCGGTCTGCGTCTGGCCGCTCGGGTCTACGAACGTTTCGATGCTCCCCTGGGTGAGCGATGGGGTGAAGGTCACCGTAGTGTTCAGCGGAAATCTCTGGTTTTGCACCGGCGTGCTGCCATGCACGAAGATCTCGTCGATCCCCGGGTTGTGATTTGGCTCGCGGGTCGCGCGCAGGCTGAGCTCGTATACGCCCGTCTCCGTTCCCCGATCGCCGGGCGTGCCGTCCGTGGCGAGGTAACCGATGTTGAGCAAAACACCGTGGGCCAATTGCTCCCGCTGAGCAGGGTCTCCGGGAACGAAACCCCCGTCCGATGCCAGCCACGCTTGAATGTTTGGATCGCTCAGGTCCACGACGCCGCCGGTAAGGGGAAGCCCGTCGGCCCCGGGGCACTGAACCTCCGGCGCGTAAACGTTAGCGCCGGGCCGGCAGAGCGCGTAGCTCACCGTCGCCGTCCCTCCGTCGGGGGCAAAGCTCAGCGCGGAGAGCTGCACTGGGGCAGGGGGAATCACTCCATCCGGATCGAGCACCAGCTCGGCCGGATCGGCGCGAATGGCGAGCACCCGCACGCGCTCGAGCTGACCTTGCCGCTCCAGATCGTTGGCGCAGGCCAGATAGAAACCAAAAACCGCGGTCATCGCCGCGAGCCACCGACGCGCGCCCATCAGAAGCTCCCCTTTACACCGATGATCGGCAGGATCGGCAGGCCGGTGAAGTATTGCCGCTGGACGTAGTTGTAACTGTAGGTCACGCCTTCGACCGACCGCCGGTTGTACACATTCTGGACGTCGAGGAACAAATCGAGGCTCCACAGGTCGAACACCCACGTCTTGTCCACCCGGATGTCGAGCTGGTTGAAGCTCGGCAACCGCTCCGAGTTGATCATCCCGTAGATCGGCGCGAACACGTCGAAGTTGTCATTTCGGCGGGCGCCGATTACCGGCGTAACGTTGTTTCCGCTGGCGAATCTAAAGCGCCCGCCGATCTGCCAGTTGCGCGGCAGCTTGTAGCTGGCGATCAAGGTGAGGACGTGCGTCTGATCCTGGGTGAAGAGGCGCAGTGGATCGCCAGGGTGGTTGCGCCGCTCGCTGCGCGACAGCGTGTAAGCCACCCAGCCGAAGAAACGGCGGGTGAGGGAATGGCGCAGCAAAAACTCCAATCCGTATGCGTTTCCGACGCCGTCGTTCACCAGATACGGGGCACCGGGGCTGGTTGAGAACGTCGGCAGTTGCGACAAATGGTTGTAGAAGCCCTCCACGCTTCCGAAAATCTCCGGCGTAAAGCGCATTTCGGCGCCCAGGCTGGTTTGCACGGATCTGCGCGCTCGAATCTCCGGGTTCCCAAACTCCACCGTTGGCTCGCCCTGCTGCGCCGGACCGTGGTTCAACCCCACGCCGCCCTTGAGCGTGAGCCGATCGGTCAAGTCGAAGCGGACGCCCAGGCGCGGATTGAGGCTTCGATCGGGCGTGGTTTGATCCGTGTACCGATAGCTTTCGCTTCTCAGCCCTGGAACGAGCAAAAGCCGCGGAATGGGACGCAGCCGTAGCTCGGCCCAGGCGGAGGGGAAGTAGTACTGTAAGTTTCGGCCGATGTTGGATTTTTCGCGCAGCACGCCGGGAATCTGCGGCTCGCCCTCCCTCGGAGGACGCTCCACGGTCGCCCCCACCCAGGCTCGCTGGTAGACCAAGTCCACCCCTGCGGCGCTCGTCAGCCAGCTCGCCCACTCGTACTCCGCCGTGCTTCGAATGTTGTATTCGTGGTTGTCGACGTTCAGCGACCGCTCGCTGCCGATAACCGCCGAGATTGTGCTGGGCCCGAGCATCCCGGTGGTATCCAGGCGGAACGGGCCGTTGCGGTAGACGTGCCGCAAGCGAAACTGGGTGAAGCCGGTGTGTACCTTGAAGTCACCGGCGACTGTCGGATCGTTGTTCGCCGGCCGGTCGATGATGAGCTCCAGCTTGTCGTCATCCGTCAAGGTGAGAAAAGTGAGCGTTTGATGAGGAGTCAGCCGCCACTCGAGCTTGAGCTGCGCGTCGAGGTAGCGCGGGGCGACGTTGAAGTTAGAGGCGAGCCCGGTCAGATTGAGAATGGCATCGATGTACGAGCGCCGAGCGGCGAAAGCGATCGACAGCCCCTTCGTCAAGGGGCCCTCCAGCTCCACGCTGGTGTCGAGCAGGTTTATGTTGGCATAGCCGTGGAACCCATCGGTGCGCGCAGAGCGGCTTCTCACGTCAACCACGCCGCCGATCTGATCGCCGTAGTAGACGGAGTAATTGCCGGGCAAGTAATCCACCGCCTCGAGCAGGTCCGAGTTGTAGACCGCGGTCAGCCCGCCGAAGTGGTAAAGGAGGGGAATTCGCTCGCCGTCGAGATAAATGCCCGAGTCGTTGGTGCTCGTGCCGCGGATGATGATCGCCCCGCCGTTAAACGGGGGGCGCGCCACCCCGGGGAGGTTTTGCACCACCTTGAGCGAGTCGCCCAGCGTCCCGGGGATGCGCTGCACTTCCTCGATTGAGAGCGTAGTTTCGCTGACCTCCTTGCGAGGGCGGGGAGCTCGGATGATGGTCTCGAACTGATTGAGGAGCCGCGGCGTCAGGTAGTAGGTGACACGCGTCTGCTGCCCGGCGGCGATCACCTCCGCCGTCTCGAAGGCCTGATACTCGGCACCGCGCACCGAGACTCGAATGGAGCCCGCCGGAAGGTCCCGGAAGGCAAACTCGCCTCGCTGGTCGGTGGTTGCCGTCCGCCCATCCGACAGAACCACGTCGACAGCGCTCACCGGCCGCCGCGTTCCGCGCTCCACCACCCTCCCCAGCAGGTTGACCTGCCCCAAAGCTGCAACCGTTGCGCCCGGCTGTGGCTCCTTCGGCCGGAGGACGAAGTGGTAGTTGTAAGTGATTCGAACGGCGGCCGGCTTGCCGTCGATCTCCGCCGGCTCGAACTCGAAGCGCCGCAGCGCCTCCACCGCTGCTTCGTCGAATCCATGACCCGCCGGCTCGAGCACGGTTGCGTTCGTCACCGCCCCCGTTTCGCTAATGTCCACCTGCAGCACCACGGTAGCGGTTAGCCCCCCGGCCTCCGCCTCGGGCGGATAGACGGCCTCGACGAAATGCTTGACCGACGGCGGGCGAGTGAGGTGCTCGCTCGAAATGACTTTCTCGGCCTCAGCGGGCTCCGGTGAGCTGGACGGTTGCTGGGCGCCGGCCAGCGGAAGGGCAAGCACCGTCAACAGCCACGCGCGCATCTCACGCGGCCAGCGCATCCACCGCCGGATGCGGCAAGGCCCGACCCCCGTTTTGGCAAACGGCCAGTGCCCAGACGGGGAACACGAAAAGGTACGCGTGGTATTGGATAGCGCAGGTGCGGTTGAACACGCCGGCGATCGGCTCGGGCGGCCACCGTCCGTCAGGCCCTTGCTGCGAACGCAGCCACTGCACCCCCCGGCGAACCGCGTCGCTGTTGACCTCGCCGGCGGCAGCCAGGGCGAGCAGCGCCCACGAGGTCATCACCGCGTGGCTTCGCGCGCCCTCCGTGTAGCGGCGCCGACGGCAGCTCTCCACCGTCTCGCTCCAGCCTCCATCGGCCCGCTGATGCTCGAAAAGGAAACGCACCGCCGCCCGCAGGGCGGGATGGTCCGGGCGAGCCCCCGCGGCGCGAAGCCCCCAAACTCCAAACCAGGTGCCGTAGGTGAAGCAGACGCCCCAGGAGCCCTCCCAGGAGCCATCCGGGTGTTGCTCGCGGAGGAGAAATCCCCGCCCGCGCTCGATGGCCTGCGCGATCGCCTGGCGGCGGGAGGGCGTAAGCGACGGGCGCGCCCGCGCGTACTCGGCGAACGCCTGGATGCACGTCGAGGTACACTCGACATAGGAGTAGTCGATCATGATTCGGGCGAAAACGTCGGACGGGTTGAGGCGTTCGAGCCACTTGGGTCCCCGGGTCCTCTCATAGGTCGCCCAGCCGCCGTCGTGATTCTGCAGCGAGAGGATGAAGTCGATCGCATCGTCCAGCCGCCGGGGAGAAACCAGGCTTTCGCCGGAGCGCTCGAGCAGAAGCGACGCTTTGATTCCTTCCGCGGTGCAGTCGCTGATCGGCCAGCCGTGCTCTCGGGTGGAAAATGGCCAACCGCCCCGGCTCGGATGCCGAAAGTACCGCTGGTGCTCACGGGTGCTCTCGAGCACCTGATTGGCCTCGATGAAGGCGGCGGCGCGCTCCATGGTGCGCTGCACGGCCGGGGGCTGTCCGGCGGCGGCGATCGCTTGAACAGCAAACGCGGTGTTCCATAACTCGGAGGAGTTGTAGCCGTTCATCTTCAGCCCATCCGGCGCCAGGTGCAGATAGTCGCTCAACTGTCGCCGGTGGGCGGCCACCTCGGCTCCTCCGGGTCGCTCGAAGTGCCAGACCAGCATGTTCAGCACCTTGTTGATCGGCCCGATGCAGATGTGGTGGGTCGCTTCGTCCTCGGCGCGAATGTGGTCCAGGACTTTGCGCAGTGCCCGTTCGCGCCAGGCCTGGCGATGGCGGAGCTCGTACCAGCCCAGCAGCCGATGAACGCGGCCAAGCAGCGCGGCCCGCGGCGTGTAGGCGTCCGTCGCTGCGACACAGGTTTTGGCCGCTCGCCAATCAATTTGGCCGTACGGCTCGCCGTAGATCTCCTCGCGAATCGAGCTAAGAAGCGGAGAGTCCGCCACCCGCGCGCGCCGGCCGTACAAATAGCTCATCGGCAGGTACACCATCCGGCAGTGGCACCACAGCCTCGATGGATGGATCGGCAGGGCCGGTGGCAATAGCCACAGCTCGGGTGGAACGGGCTCGAGACCCTCGTATTCGTAAAGGCGCAGCAGCGCGAGGATGAATTTTCCCCACGAGCCGCTTCCCAGCGCGCCTTTGAGCGGCAAAAACCAAGCGCGGGCCCGGCGCAGCGCCGGATCATCGGGCGGCACCCCGAGGAGGCGCAGCGCGACGTAGTTGAGCACCGAGGCAAAAACGAAGCTTCTCGACTCGACGTCGAGCCCCCAACCCCCGTCTTCGTTCTGGTGCTCGCGAATGAAGCGGACGAAGCCGTCCCGCGTGGCTGGGTCCGCGCTCTCGCCCAGCGCATGGAGGCCGGCGAGGTAAATGGGCACCAAAAACAGCGGGCCCCCGTAGTCGCCCTTCCACGCGCCGGACGAGGCCTGCTCCTGCGCGATGACCTCGAGACCCTTCTCGATCACCACGTCCCGCGGCGCTTGGCTGACCAATGGCTCAGGCACTCGGGGCAATCCCGTCCGTGGCGCGGGCGCTGCAGGCCCGGTAATACGCGCGCAGCTCCTCGTCGTTGCCGACGATGGAGCGGGTGAGCATCATCACCCGCTGCACGGCCTCGCGGCCAATCTTGATCGGCGTGGGATCGAGCACCGCCGGATTGCCTTCCAACTCGCGCAAGGTGAGCACAGCGAAAAGGAGCGGCCACAGGCAGAAGAGGCGGATTCCGCGCTCTTCGGGCGGAATGGTCACCGTGTACTCGAAGGCGACGTCCGCCTCGCGGCGGGCGACGGCGATCAGCTCGTCGAAGAGGGCCACCGCGTCTCGGCGCCGAGACGGCTCCAGCAGCGTCTCCACCGTAAGCCCGTGCCTTTCCATTTCCCGCCGGGGAAGAAAGCACCGCCCATCCTCGAGATCCTGCCGGGCGTCGCGCAGGATGTTGGTGAGCTGCAGCGCTCGCCCGAAGGCAGGGGCGCGCGCCATCAGCTCGCTCGAGCGCGCCTCGATGCCGCTCGAGTGCCGGGCGAACAGCTCGGTCAGCATCTCGCCCACCACGCCGGCCACGTAGTAGCAGTAGGTCAACATCTGATCGACATCCGCCAGGCCTCGCGCCCGCCCGTCCGCCTCCTGGGCCTGCATCAGCTCGGACATGCCGCTGCTCATCACTTGGATGCACCGGGCAATGCTCGCCCGCGCCGGGGGCTTGAGCCCCGACAGCGCCCGCAGCACCAACGGCGTTCCGCGCAAGAGCCGGATTTCCGCCGCCGGTGCCTCGCGCCGAAGGCGCCGCCGAGCCGCCCGGTGGAAGAGCACCGAGGCGGGCCGCCAGTCCCGCGGCAAGGCACAAAGCCGGGCAAATTCCGCCAACAGCTCTCGCTCGGTGGCGCTGCCTTCGGTTTCGTCCTCGATGGTGTCGGCGATGCGGCAAAGCAGGTAGGCCACCGAGACGACGAAATCCAGCGGCGGCGGCAAGACGGGGATGTTCAGCGCAAACGTTCGCGAGACCGACGACAGAGTCAGGCGGCAAAAGCGCTCCGCAGTGTTCGCCACGGCCGCACCCCTACGGGGGAACTCATGCGAGGTCAAGGCTTGGTATATAGACCAACGAGTGAATCATCGGTTGGCCGATTTTGATGCACTCGTCGCGGGCGCTGGACCGGCGGGCTGCGCCGCAGCTGCTGCGCTCGGTGAGCTGGGGCTTCAGGTGCTCGTCGTCGATGCGGGCATGGACGCCTCCAAGCAGCTCGCCGGCGAGCTGATTCACCCTCCGGGGGTGCAGGACCTTACCGCGCTCGGTTTCGCACCGCTGACCGACGCGGGCGCACAGCCGGTGCGGGGCTTCGCAGTGATCGACGAGCGCGCATGGAACACGTCGCTATTGCCTTATGGCGACGGTCAGGGAATGGCGCTGGAGCACGCGCGCCTGCGGCGGGCATTGAGCGAGGGGCTCGAGGGCCGAAGCGGCATTTGCCACTGGCCGCGAGCGCGCATCGTCGAGATCTGCCGGAGCGGACTGCATGGGATCGAGGCCGCCGTTCGCCGCGAAGGAGTCGGTCCGCAAATCGTCCGTGCCCGGCTGCTGGTCGCCGCCGATGGTCGAGCCTCGCACGCTCGGGGACTGCTGGGAATCGGAGAGGCTCGCGAACGGCTTTCGTCGATGGTGGGCGTTTTGGTCGACGCCGCTCTCCTTCCGCACGCCGGCTTCGGGCATCTGTTCGTCGGAGGCGCGGCGCCCGTCTTGGGTTACGCGATCACTGCCGGCTTGGCGCGGATCATGGTCGACCTTCCCACTGCGAAAGGCGTATCCGAGCTGGCGGCGTCCCCCGAGCTCCTCGCCGGTTTGCCGCGCGATCTGCGGCAAGCCGTGCTCGAGGCGGCGCTAAGCGGCCGGGTGCTCACCGCTGCGAACGAAACACGCCTGCCCCAGAGCGTGGCGGCCCAAAGCGCGGTGCTCGTCGGCGACGCGGCGGGCTGTTGCCATCCTTTGAGCGCGAGCGGCCTTTCTTCCTGTACGCGGGATGCGCGGGCCCTTCAAGACGCAATTCGCCGCTACCCCAACGATTTTCCGATCGCGGCAAAGTGGTACGCGGCGCAGCGGCGGGCGCCGCAGCGCACGCGCATCGCGCTCGCCTCGGCGCTCTACCGGACGTTCTCGCAGCAAACGGCGGAAATGACAGCGTTGCGCGCTGGCCTATTTCGTTATTGGGGCCGAACCCGGACCGGTCCCTCGGTTTCGATAGCACTTCTGTCCACCCGCGAGTCGCGGATGTGGATCATGGCGCGCGAATACGCGCGCGCCGTCGGCTTTGGGTTGTCGGTGCTCCGATCGAGCGCGTGGAACGTCGGCACGGCCATCCGCCTGGCGGGCACTGTGCTGCCGCACCTTGGCAAGCTGCTGAGCGGTGCGCTTGAGGATCTGCGATCAGCGTCAGGTCGCGGGCTGATGCGCCTGCGCTCGCGCCGCGCTCATCGTCCGGCCGTGGCGGAGCCTGAGCCCAGCCGCGCTCCCCTGTCCAGACTGTAACTGCGTCCGCGCCAGTCGACTTTGCGGGACAGGCGTGTGGACAAGGCCACCAGGGCGGCGACGATCGGCAGCAATGGCGCCATCCACAGGCTCGAGGCGGGGACAGAAGGCCCGCCCAGGCTCCGCTGCAGGCGTAATTGGCTCGCGGCGAATGCTGCGACAGCGGCCGCGGGAGCGATGGCGGCCGGGAGCTGCCCCGAGACGAGGGCCGCCGCCAGGGCGACCCAAGCGAGCCAGGCGGCAACGCCCCGGCCCCAGTTGAACCGGGTGAAGCTCTTGGGCAGACCGCCCTGGGAGAAGAGGATCCAGCGCCGGAACGTGCGCAGGAATTGACCAAGCCCCATCCCGCCGGTCACCACCGGAAGCGGCTCGGTAATCATCACGTTTTGCCAGCCCGCCTCTGTGATGCGTTTGCCGATGTACATGTCGTCGACGAGCTGACCCTCGGCGCAGCCAACACCGCCGATTGACTCGAGCGCCTCGGGCCGAAACACCATGAGCTGTCCCATGATGAAAGGAAGCTCGCCATGCGGCCCGCTGACGAGCGCCACGGACGGGCTGTACCAGGCGTTGACGAGCAGCGCGTACCCCACGTCCCCGATGCGCGGCGCATCGCAGACCGCGACGATCGGCGCAAAGGTGGCGCCGGCCCGCGGGTTGGACAGAAGGGCGTCGACCAGGTGGCGCAAGAGCTTGGGCCCGGGACGGGTGTCCGAGTCATTAAATGCCACAAGCTCACTGCGTGCTTCGCGAACGCCCAGGAGCATCGCGTTGAGCTTTCCGGTGCGACCCGAAGGCGGCGCTCCTGCGATGAGCACTTGGGCGCGACCTGCGCCCGGCGCTTTCCGCTGGGCAATCAAATCCCGCACCAGCGGATACGCCGGGTCTGTCTCGGAGTCGAAAACGCAGAGGATCTCCAACGCCCCGGGGTAGTCCATCGACAGCAGCGCCTGCAGGTTTTCCTTCGCGCCGACGTCCAGCCCGCGGATCGGCCGAATGACGGTGACCGACGGATAGGCGGGCGGTGGGGAGAGCCCGGGAAGAGAGCGCGACAGGGCGCGCATCAGCCGGCGATGGCTGTCGGCGACCCACGCGATGGCCACGGCGCCGACCACGAAGATGAGCCATCCGGACGCGCTCACGTCTACGGTTCCTGTGGACGGCGCGCATGGGCCCCGGCCAACCAGCGCGCCAGCGGAGCGGGTGCCCACCAGTTGAGATTTCCAAACAGCCGCATCGTCGCGGGAACGAGGAGCACCCGGACCAAGGTAGCATCGAGCGCGACGGCGATCGCCATCCCCACCCCCATCGCCTTCACCACCACCACCGTCGCCAGCGCGAAGGCGGCGAAGACCGAGACCATGATCGCCGCGGCGCTGGTGATCAACCCTCCGGTTCGCTCCAGCCCCTCGGCGACCGAATGGGTATTGTCTCCAGTGCGGCGAAACTCCTCCTGCATCCGGCTAAGCAGCAGAACCTCGTAATCCATCGACAAGCCAAAGACGGCGCAAAAGAGGAGGATCGGCAGCGATGGCTCGATAGGGCCGGGCTCGAAGCGCAGGACGCTTCGCAGGTGCCCTTCTTGGAAAATCCAGACCAGCGCGCCGAACGAGCCGCCGATCGAGAGCACGTTCATCAACAGCGCCTTGAGCGGCAGCACCACCGAGCCGAGCAGGAAGAAGAGGACCAGCGCGGTGACGGCCATCACGAAGGCCACCGCCGCTGGCGTGTGAGCCCGGATGAACGCCATCGCGTCGAGGTTGTTCGCCGTCTGTCCCCCCACCCACACCCGACCGTCGCCGGCTGTGCGGTTTTCTCGGATCCGCCGGACGAGGTCCTCGGCCTGCGGGCTGGTGGTGGGGGCCTCGGTCAACGCGTAGAGCACGGTGACTCGCCCGGCGATGAAGCTTCGTTCGGCGATTTCGAACTCAGCAGGCAAAAAGCTCCGGGGCATGCTGGCGAGCTGCTGGTACGCGGCGCGGTCCAACGAAGGGTCGAGGTCCACCATGCTCTCGACGGCAGTGACGCCGGGAAGCGCGGCGAGCTTGCGGCTAAAGTCGTAGAGCGCGCCGACGCGCTGGGGGGTGAAGGCATCTTCCGAGGGAAACTCCGCCGCCACGACAATCCGATTGGCGGCCTCGCGCGGAAAGTATCGCGCCAGCTCCACCGCTCCGCGCCGGGCCTCGGCGGAGGGCGGCAGGGCGGTGATGTCGGTTGCCGCCATGCGCAGGCGCAAGAACGGCGAGCCGATAAGAAGCAGCGCACCGAGCGTCGGGGCAAGGACCAAAAGCGGGTGGCGCATCACCCACTTGGAAAGCGCGTGCCAGGCGCCCGGACGGTCGGCGAGACGAGGAAGGGGAACCCGCCCGCGGTTGATGCGTGGCCCAAGCACGGCCAAAAGGGCGGGCAACAAGGTCAACGCATACGCGACCGCGCAAGCGACGACGATGGCGCCGGCCAGGCCCATCGCGCTCAAGTACGAGCCTCGGTAAAAGAGCAGCCCGGCCAACCCCACGGCCACCGCCAGGCCCGAGAACGCGACCGCCCGGCCGGACGTATCCAGCGCCCGCACCAGGGCCAGCTCGACGCTCCCTCCCGCCCCAAGCTCGTCGCGAAAGCGCGAGACGATGAAGAGCGAGTAGTCGATCGCGACCCCCAGGCCAATGAGCGTCACCACGTTGATGGTGTACTGGGCCATCAGGGTGACGTGCGAGAGCAAGAGCACGCCGGCCACGCCGGTCGTCACCGCCATGGCGCCCACCCCCACGGGGAGCGCCGCGGCGACCCAGGTCCGAAACACCATCAAAAGCACGAGCAGGGCGAGCGGAAACGAGACCAGCTCGGCGCGCACCAGATCCCGCTCGAGCAGCTTGTCCAAGTTCCAGAGGAAGGCGGGCTTGCCGGTGATTGCCGCTCGTAAGGGCCCGCCCATCAGCGTCTGGCGAATCCGGGGAAAAGCGCTCGCTGCCGCGCGAAGGTCTCCTTTCAAGCGGACTAAGACGAGCGCGCGGTGTGCGTCCTCGGAGAGGAAGCGCAGTGCGAGGAGGGGAGGCCCCTCGAGTGGTGAGCTTAGCGACTGGACGCCCGGATCCCGCCTGAGCTGCTCGACGATCGCGCCGAGCGCCTGCTGAAAGCGCGGCTCGTTGAATTTCCACTCATCGGAGCCAACCACTGCGGCGATCACCGAGTCTCCGGATAATCCGGCCAGACCTTCTACCAGCCGTTGGGTGTGCTCGGTCTCGGTGCCCTCGATCGCACCGGTGGTGAGGGTGCCTCCCCGCTCGAGTGCGGCGATCACCCCGATGAGCACCAGGCCGCTTGCCCCGAGCGTCCACCAACGTCGGCGGTACATCGACCGGGCCAGGGCGGCGAACATGAGAGGGGCGCCTTAACACGAAATGGCGCAAACGCGCGCCCAATGGCTAGTGTAACTTCGAGCGAAGAGGCTCGAGGTGAATGCTCGGCAACAACCGCCTTCGGCCAGGCACTGGTTCGAAGAGCACACCGGCGAAGTCGAGCTCCATCTGGCTGCCCCGACGCTTAAGCAGCTCTTCGTGGAGGCGGGCCTCGGCCTGGCTGACCTTCTGTCAGACCAGCGCCGGCCGCCGGACGGAGCGCCCGAGTCGGTAGAGGTGGAGGCAGCAGATCGCGACGCGCTTTTGGTCGACTGGATGAACGAGCTCATCTTTCGCACGGAGATGCGGCAAAAAGTCTACGACGAGATTCGGATCAACAGCCTTTCCGATCGACGGCTTCACGCGGACATCCGGGGCGCTTCTCCAGATGGGTGGCGCACCGCGGTCAAGGCGGCCACCTTTCACCGGCTGGAGATCGCACGCGAGGGCGCCGGCTATACCGGGCGCGTGGTGCTCGACGTGTGAGGCAGACGATGGCTTACGAATTGAAGCAGGTCGGCGAGGTGCAGTACGAGCTAGGGCGCGAGCTGCGCCCGGGCATGCACGTGCCGGCCCGCGTTTTCGCGGACGAAAAGCTGATCTCCCAAATCCAGCGGGACCACAGTTTGGAGCAGCTCGTCAACGTGACCTCGCTGCCCGGCATCACCCGCGCCGCGCTGGGCATGCCGGACATGCACGAGGGCTACGGTTTTCCAGTGGGCGGCGTGGCCGGCACCTTGGCTCCCGACGGGGCGATCTCCCCGGGCGGGATCGGCTTCGACATCAACTGCGGCGTCCGCCTGCTCGTCTCGGAGCTGCGATACCCGGAGGCCGAGTCCGTCGTGCCGACGCTGGTGCACGAGCTGAGCCGCTCGATTCCCACCGGCTACGGGCGGCATGGCCGCATCAGTTTATCGTCGGCGGATTTGGATCGCGTCTTGAGCGAGGGGTGCGCCTACCTCGTTCGCGAGCACGGCCTCGGGCTGGAGGAGGATCTCGAGCGAATCGAGTCCCGCGGGAGCCTGTCGGGCGCCGATCCGTCGCGGGTATCCGATCGGGCCAAACAGCGGGGAGAGGACCAGCTCGGCACGCTCGGCGGGGGCAATCACTTCCTAGAGCTGCAGCGGGTGGACGCCGTCTACGACGAGGAGGCGGCGCGCGCGATGCGATTGGGGTTGGGGCAGGTGACCGTGCTCATCCACACCGGCTCGCGAGGCTTGGGCCATCAGGTATGCACGGACTACGTGCGCGAGATGGACAAGGCGCTCGCCCGCTACCACTTCTCGCTTCCCGATCGACAGCTCGCCTGCGCGCCACTTTCGTCGCCCGAGGGGAAGGACTACTTCGCGGCGATGTGCGCCGCGGCCAACTTTGCCTGGAGCAACCGGCAGGTGCTGACCCATCGCATCCGCGAAACCTTCCGCCGGCAGCTCGGGCCCGGCCCGGCGTCGGAGCTTCGCGTCGTCTATGACGTTGCCCACAACATCGCCAAGCTCGAGCAGTTCGGTAAGCACACGCTTTGCGTGCACCGCAAGGGGGCCACGCGCGCCTTTGGCCCGTCGAGCACCGAAATACCTGCCGCCTACCGCGGCATCGGCCAGCCGATCTTCATCCCCGGCAGCATGGGCACCTCTTCGTTCGTCCTGGCAGGGACGGACGCGTCGAAGGAGCTTTCGCTGAGCAGCACCTGCCACGGCGCAGGGCGCGCGTTGAGCCGCACCGCAGCCAAAAAGCAGGTGGTCGGCCACGAGCTGCGAAAGCAACTCGAAAGCCAGGGAATCATCGTCCGCTGCCCGTCGAATGCCGAGCTCGCCGAGGAAGCTCCGCTCGCCTACAAAGACGTCGAGCGGGTGGTGGACGTCGTCTCGCGCGCCGGCATCGCGAAAAAGGTAGCGCGGCTCGTCCCGCGAGGGGTGCTCAAGGGCTGAGCCTGATGCCTGTTTTACGTCTAAGCGCTGATGAAAATCGTGATTTTGAGGCTCGTCGCGGTGTCAGGTGAGTTTCACCCTGTCGACACCCGCGCTTGCCCCCACTTTCAACTTCAGACGTCCCGCGGCGAGCTTGCGCCTCGCCTAAGTATTACGACGCCGTCGCCTGAGGGTTAGTATGACGAGAGCGATCCCGAACAAACCAAGCGTCGAGCCAGTCACAGAATTGCAGCCGCCAGTGGAGTGGTTGACCCAGGTCTGGGTGGGAGCCGTATTGTTGCTTGACGTTGGATCGGGAGTGGCGAACGCGAGTGAAGGGCCCCCGTCGGGATTTGGAGTACTGGACGAATTCAGGTCGACTTGGTTCGCCAGCGCCGCGGTGGGGACGTCAGCGGGTAAATGACCGACCGTGTATGTGCTGCTGACGTCGAACGAAGCCCCAGCAGCCATGGAGTTCGCAACTGTGCAGGGGTATCCGCTTTGGCAGGTTCCGGCTGCATTGGATTGAAAGGCGAGGAGAGCGTTGCCAGTATTGGTCAATCGTGGGCGGTTTGAATCGCACGGGCCGTTGTTCACCCCGTGCACATTAAACGTCACCGTATCCCCTTCCTTTGCGCCGTCCGGACCCGTCATCGTCACCGCGAGATCGGCCAGTGGACGCGTCCGGGTGTTCTGGTAAGTCGCCGTAATGGGAGCGCCGGTGTTGGTGCCGGAGGCGGTCGCTGTTGTGGCCCCCAAGAGATTATCCGCGACGCTACCGCCGTCGGCCAGCGTGCAGTTCGCGGTATACGGCCTCGAAGGGGCGGGCAAATTGATTGTGTAAGTGGCGCTGGCCGAGGCCGTAGCCAGGAAGCCCCCGTCGGCAAGTTGCCCATCGGGGAGGTCGCCGAAGTTACAGCTAAAGGTTGCTCCAGCATCGCCAAAGCTGCACGTGGCACCTCCCGGGGTTATTGCCGAAATATTCGCTGTCAGGCCCCCATCCGGATTTGGCGTTGGGCCAGTCGGGGCAAAGCCGCTAAGCCTCACTGCATATGCTCGGCTAGCGCCGGTATTGGTGACTCTCACGGTGTACGAAGCGGTGCTTCCGTAAGTGATGAGGTCGAGTTGACCGCCGTCGGCCGCGGTAACCAGCTCCGATGGCGTCCTGACGAGTGATATATCCAGCGTGGTCGGTTGAACCTGACCGAAAGCTGGAATCGAGGCCAGCGTACCCCCAAGTACGATGACCACCGCCACAGACTGTGCAATGTACAGCCAGCTTCTCGATGCCATGCACGACTCCTTTTGGTTCATCCCAAACCTGAAGGGCTCCTCGAAGAAACCCCGATGCCGGTTCCCGCCCCCGAGGGGCACACACGCTGCCACGACGGCGCACGAGTAGCAACCAAAATTTAGGGGAGCGACGCTACACACTTGTACCTCGACTCCGAGGTGCTTGACTCAGGGTGTGTCTGGGCGAAGGCCCGTAGCTCCCAGCTCCGGCGCGGTCCAACCGTCCTTTCCGACTAGGCGGCTAACGGCAGCCAAGCCATGCTTCCCGCCGTTGACAGTGACCTCTTGCTGCCATAA
>Ga0126379_10000973_pt1 | contig 16891 bp, 14 predicted proteins | sample PanSoiMetPlot_24_FD_92640 | JGI IMG/M metagenome (GOLD analysis project Ga0126379, IMG submission 92640) | Tropical forest soil microbial communities from Panama - MetaG Plot_24 | ecosystem: Environmental > Terrestrial > Soil > Tropical forest > Bulk soil | place: Panama | collected 2016-02-17 | reverse complement strand
GAGTTAAAGATGCTTTCCAGATTCTTTGTCTTCAACTTCTCTGGCGGGCCAACGATGCTCTGGCATCGTCAGGGATACTTTTTGCTTGACGGGGCCGTCGTTTTTATCGAGGGCTACCCTGTTTTCGCGCCTAACGGCGCTGGGGGTTCGTTGGCAAGGCCCGGTTCTCGCCTCAGAACCATTCGTCGCAAGGATGACGCCAGAAATGGACCCCGTGCCGACATGTCCTAGTCTCTCTTTGAAGAGTCTGAGGGAAAGGTTACCCCGCGGGCGCGTACATAATCGGCAGAGTCGGAGTCTTGCTTCCCCCGACGGGCTCAACAGTAACAGCAAACCCCTTGGCTTCTACGCCCGGAGCTTCCGTGGTATCCAGCATCATGCCGTTGCCTTTGCTGTTGATAGGGAAAGTTCCGCAGGGCACAGGCGGGCCGCCTGTGGCGGGAAGGATCCAGAGCTGGTAGACCTTGTCGTCGGGGATCGGCGCCAGGTTGCTGGCCAGGAGCAGGATGTGTCCTTTATCTTTCTGGTAAATCGTCTTGATGTGCGCGGGCGACGCGGGCTTTGCGGCGACCAGGGTCATGTGCTGGGCATTGGGATCAGTGAGCATCGCCAGCACTTCTTTGGCGTGCGCACTCTGCCGCTGTTCTTCCCGTAAATTGACCGCAAGTCTGACGTTCGCATCTTTCAGACGCTGGATTTCCAGGAGCAACCCCAGGCTGGTGATAGCCAGCACCGCCGCAATCGCGGCCGGCACCAGCGTAAGCCGGCGCGGGTGCAGCCTATAAACCGCGGACGCATCTGCGGATTCGGTCATCTCCCGTTGCTCCTCAGAGATTGCCTCTTTGAGCCGGTCGCGAGAACGCTGCGGCGGCTGTGGTCCGGTAGCCGACAGCGCGAGCAAAGCCAGGTCGGCGCGCAGGGCTTCGAGTTCGCGACGGCATTCGCCGCACGTACCGAGATGCGCTTCCAATTCTGGACGCTCCTGGTCCTCGAGCGTGCCCATGGCGTAGAGCGCCAGGTCTTCCGCGAATTGTGCGTGGTCCTTCATCGGAAAGCTTTTCTCACCGCCAGAAGCGCGGAACGTATACGGGTCTTCACCGTGCCCAGTGGTTCGCCCGTCTTGCGGGCAATTTCAGTATGGGTCATGCCTTCAAAAAAGGCCATTTCCAGAGCTTGGCGTTGTTCCTGGGGGAGGCTAGCAAGCACGCTGCGGACTTTTTCCAACGCGAGCCTCCGGGCTGAGCCGTCTTCGAGGTCGACACCGCTGGAGATGGGCAGCTCGTCAATGTCTTCCTGTTGCGGGCGCTTACGCACCACATCGATGGCCCGGTTGCGGGCGATCACGGCCAGCCACGGCGCCAGCCGTCCGCGCTCGGCGTCGAAAACCTGCGGGCGCCGCCAGAGCTGCAGGAAGACTTCCTGCAGGACGTCCTCTGCCGCGGTGGTGTCGGCGAGCACGCGCAGGGCCACGCCATAGACAATGCCCGAATAGCGGTCGTACAGATCGGCCATGGCGTTTGCGGCATCCTCTCCCTTGGCGCGAAGCCGGGCGATCAGAGCTGCGTCGTCCTGTGAATTGGGCGGTCCAGTGCCAGCCAAGCGCTCTCGCTTTCTCTAAGTACGGTGCCTGCCGCCGAGCGGATTGGAAGAATCCCCCAAGCCGGCCAAGATACAAAAGGATCGATGGCTTACCTATTTTGCCGCTGGCTGATCCGCAGGGGCAGGCGCAGCAGGTTTTTCAAATTTGGCGTCAGCGATGGGCACGTTCTGTTGCATTCCCGTCACCTGGATCGTAAACCGGCCGAGCGGGCGAGCCACCGTCCATTGGAAGGGAAGTTTTACGCCGCCCTCGCTGCGATAGTCGGCGTAATCCACTTGTGTAGGATTGCGCCCCACCGGCGTCTCCGCATAGCGGATCGTACGCAACAGAAGACCGGATTCCTTGTCAAAGAAGAGGCGTAGCGGCGGCTTTCCCTCTTTGAGCCCGATCAGCTGAAGCACTTCGTGGGCGCCGATTTTCTCCGCCGGGCGCACGCGCAGCTGTGTAAACATCTTTTTGATCTCCAGCGGCAGGTAGAACGTTGCGTCAAAGCTGAAAGCATCCATTTCCTGGGTACTCATATCGTGCGGAGATCTTCCGCCCGGATTCCCGAGCCATCCGGCGTGGCCGTCAAAAGCCGTGACGTTGTCGCCGTTGGGAGTGTGCACCCTGGAAAGTCTCTTGTTGGGAGCCTTGGCCAGGACTTCCACCGCGAACTGTTGTGCGCCGAAGCTGACCGTGCCTTGCATGATGCGGGTGCTGATCTTCTGCAGAGCGTCCGCGCCGCCTACGGCTTGAAGGTACTTATCGAGAACCTGATCGGCGGAGGGCAAAGCCGGCGCCGCTGCCTCAGTCCGCGCCTCGGGCCGTTTGGGCTCTTCGTCGGCGATGATGGGGATAGCAACCGGGCGTTCCGCGCCGTGATGGCACGAGTAGCACGTCATTTGACGCTCGCCCTTAAAGTGGTTCTTGTTGATGGCCATCTGCATCTCGATCATCGTGCGCGCCGTTTGTTTGGACTTCTTGTCGTCTTTATCGAACTCATTCCGCACGTGGCAGAACTCGCATTCCACGCCGAGCGAATTGCTGATGAACTGCATGGCCGGTATCAGTTGATCGGCGGGCGTGCCTTTCAGCACTTGAATGTTCTTGAAGGCTTGCTCGGCGGTCTTTTCCGTATCTCCAGCCGCCGGAGTGGCGGGATTCTGCGCTTGCGCGGGAATAAGCGCTACCCAGCTGACCATGAACATCAGAGCAAATAAAAGATTGATAAGAGCGTTTTTCATCCCGTTCCCTCAGGTGGATTGTGAACGGCAGTGTATATGATCAGCCGCAGAATGCAAACCTTTCAACAGCAGAAAAGGCCGGCTGTCGTGGTACCATTTTCGGCCATGCGAACCAGAACGACCGCTCTTGTCTTGTCCTTCCTATTCTTTTCCTCCTTAGCCGTTGCTGACACCGCCGATTTCAGTATCAAGAAACTGGGTGACGGAGTTTACGCCGCGCTCGCCGTTGACGGCAAGAAGGCCGGCAGCAACGCGGGTTTCGTGGTGGGCACCAATGGCGTGCTGGTGGTGGACACGTTTACCGATCCCGCGCCGGCGCGCGACCTGCTTGCCGAAATACGCAAGGTCACCAACCTGCCGATCCGCTTTGTCGTGAACACGCACTATCATTTGGACCATACCGGCGGCAACGCCGTATTCGCCGAGGCCGGCGCGACGATCCTGGCGCAGCGCAATCTCCGCGATTGGCTGCGCACCGAGAACCTGAAGTTTATCGATCCCAATCCCAAGCCGGAAGACAAGGCGCGCATGGAGGCGCTGAAGGCACGTGTGGAGTCGCTCACCTTGCCCGACATGGTCTACAGCGACGCCGTGGACATTTATCTTGGCTCACGCCTGATCCAGGTTCGCTACCTGCTGGGCCACACCGGCGGCGATTCCGTGGTGATTGTGCCTGACGCCAATGTCGTCTTCGGCGGCGACCTCATCTGGCAAAAGCACCTGCCGAACCTGATCGATGCCACCACCAGCGACTGGGTCAAGACGTTGGAGAAGCTGGAGACCGATCATCCTTCGGCCACATTCGTCTCCGGTCACGGCGACCTGGCCACTCCGCAGGACGTACGCGACTTCCACGATTACCTGGTCGCGCTGCGGGAAGCCGTGGGCCAGGCCCAGGCCGCGGGCAAGTCGGGGCAAGAACTCGTGGACACCGTCTCACCACAACTGAAGGCCAAGTACGGCCAGCTTAGCTTCCAAGGCTTTCTGCCACGCAACATCCAACAGACCGCGGCCGAGCTTGCGGGAACGAAAAAGGTACCAACACCCGCTCATCAGGGCGCTGGATAACTGTCTGAAAGAATCAGAGGTAGGTTCATGAAAGGTGCACAAGAGAGCCTCTCCCGTCTTAGCAGATGGAATGCATTGCTGGCAATAGTCCTGCTGTCATGTCTTGCCGCGAAGCCTGCAGCTTCCCAGTCTCCGACTGCTCCGGTTGCGCGCCAGGACAATGTCAAAGAGGAAATCCACGGGGTCGAGATCGTGGATCCCTATCGCTGGCTGGAGGACCAGGACAGCCAGGAGACGCGCAACTGGGTCTCCGCGGAGAACACCTATACTCACGCGCTTCTGGATGGACTGCCCATGCGCGCCGGCATCCGTAAACGGCTGACGGACATGCTGTACCACGACACCATGGGTGCCCCCCTTCAAGAAGGCGGTTATTACTTCTTCACGAAGAAAGGCGCTGACCAGGACTTGTCGAGCATCTACCGTCGCAAAGGGCCTAATGGCCAGGATGAGCTGCTGATTGATCCCAATCCGATGAGCGCAGACCACACAACCAGCGTGGGAATGTTAGGCGTAACCCCGGATGCCAGTCTGATGCTCTACGCGGTGCGCCGCGGCGGCGAAGACGAGACCGAGATTCGCATCCTTGATTTGAGCACTCACCGCGATCTGCCGGACGTTTTGCCTCGAGCTTTATATCTGGGCACATCGTGGAAGAAAGACAAGAGCGGTTTCTTTTACACGCTGGGTCATCGTGATATCGGTAAACGGATTTATTACCACGCCTTAGGTTCGGATCCGGCGAAAGACCCCATGGTCTTTGGGGAAGGCTATGGTCCCGATACATGGCTGGGCCCGCGAGTCTCCGAAGATGGCCGTTATCTTCTGATTAACGTCCAAGCGGGATGGGCGAAGAACGACGTCTACATCCAGGATCTTGCGGGAAATGGCCCGATCCGCCCGCTCATTACCGGAATCAACGCGCACTTCAATCCGCAATTTGCCGGCGAGACGCTGTTCGTCCAGACTGACTGGCAGGCGCCGCGCAACCGAATCCTCAAAATCGATCTGCGAGACCCGAAGCCTGAGAAGTGGCAGGAGATCGTGCCTACGGCGGCGGACGCGATTGAGAGCTTCTCGGTGATTGGCGGCAAGCTCTTTGTCAACTACCTGCACAACGTCACCTCCCACATCGCCATCTTCTCGCTGGAGGGAAAACCGCAAGGCGAGGTACAGTTGCCGTCCTCGGGCTCAGCCGGACTCTTCGGCCGCTGGGACCGCGACGAAGGCGTCCTCTCCTTTTCGTCGTATACGACTCCTGCTTCCACCTATCGCTACTCGGCTTCATCGGGGAAGCGCGACCTGTGGTTCCGCAGTCCCATACCCTTTGAGTCGGATCGCTATGAGATGGAACAAGTCTGGTATTCCTCCAAGGACGGCACACACGTCCCCATGTTTCTGGTCCATCGCAAAGGACTCAAGCCTGACGGGCAAACGCCAACCATCCTTTATGGCTACGGCGGGTTCAACGTAAGCCTGACTCCGAATTTCAACTCCACGGCAGCCTGGTGGGCGGAGCAGGGTGGCGTTTACGCCATCGCTAATCTGCGCGGTGGCGGAGAATTCGGCGAAGCCTGGCACAAGGCCGGCATGCTCGATAAGAAACAGAATGTTTTCGATGACTTTATCGCCGCCGCGGAGTGGCTGATCAAGAACAAGTACACCAATCCGCAGAGACTGGCCATCTGGGGCGGAAGCAATGGCGGTCTGCTGGTAGGAAGCGTGACCACGCAGCGGCCGGACTTGTTTCGCGCCGTTATCTGCGACCACCCGGACCTCGACATGGTGCGTTACTACAAGTTCACCAAGAACAACAACCCGCCCGCGCTCCTCGAATACGGCAATGCAGCCGATCCCGCTCAGTTCAAATTCCTCTATGCCTACTCGCCCTACCAGCACGTGCAGGCGGGAACGAAGTACCCGGCCATGCTCATCACCAGCGGCGATGCCGATACGCGTGTGCCGCCCGAGCAGGCCCGGAAAATGGCAGCGAGACTGCAGGCTGCCACCAAGTCAGGCTTGCCGGTCATGTTGCTGTATGACAGCAAAGCCGGCCACTCGGGCGGAAGGCCTTTCAGCCAGGTCGTGGACGAGCAGTCGCTCAAGCTGTCGTTTCTGGCATCGCAGTTAGGAATGAAGCAATAAACCGCGGGCAGAGAGGTCTTCACCCTGCAATCCCGAGCGCTTCGCGAGGGATCCATATGTTCTAAAGTACGGTTTGGGTTTGGCCACACGTAAGAGCATCGTTCTGATAGGGATCCCTCCCTTCGGTCGGGAGTTAGGGAGGTAAGTCTGCTCGAGGCTCACACTCTACTCTTTGGAAAGAGCCGATAGAAGTTCTCTGCCGTCCGCTGGCCGATCTCTTCTTTTTTTGCGCCTCTTAGTTGCGCGATGGCTTCCGCTGTGTGGACCACGAACGCGGGCTCATTGCGCTTGCCACGGTGTGGCAGCGGCGCCAGGAACGGCGAATCGGTCTCGATCAGCATGCGGTCCAGCGGCACCTGCTTGGCCGCGGCGCGGATATTCTCGGCTTTGGGAAAGCTGACGTTGCCCGCGAACGAGACGTAGAAGCCCATATCCAGCGCGGCTTGAGCGTGCTTCCAATCGCCGGTAAAGCAGTGCAGGATGCCGCCCAGGCCGCTGGAAGCCCAGTGGTCGTTGAGCATCCGGATGGTGCCGTCCCAGGCGTTCTCGCTGTCGTTGGAAGGACGACAGTGGATCACGATGGGCAGCCGCGCCGCGCGGGCTTGTTCCATCTGCCGCCGAAAGACTTCCTGCTGCACCTCTCGCGGCGAATGATCGTAGAAGTAATCCAGGCCGATCTCGCCCCATGCCATGATCTTAGGGTGTTTGGCGAGCTGCTCCATTTCCGTGTAGTCGCTTTCGCCCGCCAGTTTGGCTTCATGGGGATGGATGCCCAGCGTGGCGAAGACCCAATCATGCTGCTCGGCAATCTTGATGGCGCAATCCAGCGTTCCCGGCCCGGTGCCGCTGCCGATGGCCAGAATCCGCTCGAGGCCGGCGCCGCGTGCGCGCTCGAAAACTTCTGCGCGGTCGACATCAAATTTGTGGCCTTCCAGATGAGCGTGGGAATCGATGTACAAGCGTTCGCTCCTCGAATGTACGCGATATTCATAATGCCATATTGGACGCCAGGACGGCGTCCGTCCATGCACCAGAACCGTATTGTCCGTGTTGAGCTATGAGAGAATCGGCGGTGCTTGTGAAACAGGAAGGAAAAGAACATGACAGTATCGCGAAGAGACTTTATCAAGACCGGAGTAGGCAGCGCGTGCACTCTGGCTGTGGGAACGGCGGGCTTCCAGGCGCAGGCCTCGCCGGCGGCTGCGACGCCTCCGGTTGATCGCATGCCGGAGATTCCGGTCGAGAAGATGACACCGGAGCAGAAAAAGGCTGCCGACGAGTTTGCCGCCGGGCGCGGCGTCGCGGTGTTCGGTCCGTTTGTGCCCCTGCTGCGCAGCCCGGAAGTAATGCTGCGCGCCAAGGCCATGGGCGACTACTTGCGCTACAAAAGCGTGCTTCCGCCGCAGCTCAATGAGTTTGCCATCCTGGTCACGGCCCGCTGCTGGACGCAGGAATATGAATGGGCGGTGCATCAGGCCATTGCCGTGAAGGCCGGATTGAAATCGGAGATCACGCAGGCCCTGGCTGAGGGCAGGCGGCCCTTAGGTATGTCCGCGGATGAAGAGATCATCTACGAATTCTCGACTGAGCTGCACCGTAACCAAAGCGTGAGCGACGTCACTTATTCGCGAACGCTGGCGAGATTCGGTGAACAGGGCGTGATTGACCTGATCGGCGTCAACGGCTACTACACGTTTCTGGCCATGGTGCTGAACGGGACTCGCACCGCTTTGCCGAAAGGCGCGACCGCGCCGCTGGAGCCGTTCCCGCACTGATCGACACTGAACTGTAGGTGATCAAAGAACCAGTCGCGCTAATGGCGCCAGATGTACATCAAGGCTGTCGCGTCCCAAAGCAGGTGGGCGAGTATCACCGGCATGAGTCGCCGGGATAGCGCATAGTAAGTTGCCAGAATGCTTAGCCCAGAGCCGACGACGATCGCTCCAAAAACGCCATAGTAGAGGTGGTAACTGGTCTGCAGGCCCAGGCTGACGAGTGTTGCCAGCAATACTGATTTCTTGAGATCGATCAACTCGGTGGTCAGGTAACCTCTCACCAGGATCTCTTCAAAAAATGGGTTCAAGAGTAGAAACGGCAGGATAAGCAACAGCGAGCTGCCGGCGAACATCGTGCGATGCTCAGTCCATTGCGCGGTGTGCTGCGTCACCGAAAGCCACGCGCGGTCAATCAAGGCCTGCACTACCGCCATGGTGACGAATGAACCAAGGACGAGCCCCAAGCCTTTGGGCAAGTCAGTCCATCGAAAGCTCAACCCGATGTCTCGGGGACTTCGTCCCTGGCGCCTGAGAAGCGTCAGAAAAAGCACCAACGCCGTGCTCTCCGCAAGGATTCCGCCTGCCAGGCGCGGGTTCGAATATTTTGGCGGAACTGGATGAAACGCGAGAATAGCGCTGCCAAGAACGGAACCTCCAAACGCAACTGCCATCACCAGTCCCAAGTCAACCCAACGATGTGCCCGGTTGGCAGAAATCAATGATGGCGGGGGTGGTGGAGGGCTCTCAAGTTGCGGTTGAAATCCCGTCGAGGTCATGAGGGGGTATTGGTATCACTCTTTCTCGACGGATTGCAATAAGTGAACTTGTTAGGTAGTGGGTCAGTTTTGAAAAACTGACCGACTAGCAGTATCAGCGTCTAGCGGTTCGCTGGCGAAATCGCGGGCCTTTAGGCAGACGTTCATCGCGCAGCGATGAATCCTTGTCGGCCCACTTTACCACTACCACTCTTTAGGAGGCCCGACTAGGCTCGACCTTCTCAAAGCAGGTAGTCTCCGCGATAGACCAGCCTGCCGTCGATCACGCGGGCGTCTTTGGTCAGAGCGTGCTGTTTTGGCGGCTTCTCATCGAGAAGGTGCAGGACTGTATGGCCCTGTGCCACAAGATAATCCGAAACCAACATGCGATGGCAGCGGAAGTAGAGCTGCTCGGCACACATGATAGATGTTTTGTCCTTCTCAGCAAATCCCACGAGCCTGAGTATGGCTTGGTGGAATTTATCTGACAGCATGTAATCGGCATAGTTGCGAAACGAGGGATTGCGCAGTGCGATATTCGGTGATTGCTCGGGCGCCATCTGTTTGCCGCGGCGTCCACCCAGGTCCTTCTCCCAAACATAGTCGCAGCCAATCTGCGGCAGCCAATGCTCCAGGTTTTCACGGTTGAAATGTGGATAGCGCCGTGACATGGGGAAGGCCCGTATGTCCTCCAGCAGACGAATACCGTGCGCCTGCAGGACGCGCGAGAAGTCAGCCAGATCGCGCGTGGAATGTCCGATGGTAAAGATGGTGGCCACACCAATCGGTGATCATTCGTAGAGACGCGGCATCGCCGCGTCTCACTGCAGACATTGTGGAACGACGTGGCGCGGAGACGTGGCATGCCACGTCTCTACGGGGACATTCTCGAAGGAAAGCCCGGTCACTTCAGCTTGGCTCCCACCGGCACATCTTCCAGGAACCCGGCCAGCACTGGCTTGCCTTCGTCGCCGACGGACGCAGCTACGATCATGCCGTTGGACTCCAGTCCCCGCAGCTTGCGCGGCTGCAGGTTCGCGACTAGAACAACCTTGCGGCCGACGAGCTTTTCCGGCTCATACGCGAGCGCAATTCCGGCCACTACCTGGCGCACTTCTGTGCCGATGTCCACTTCCAAACGCAGCAATCTGTCCGCGCCTTTGACTTTCTCCGCGAACTTAACCTGGCCGACACGGAGCTCGACTTTCATGAAGTCGTCGATGGTGATCTTGCCATCGCTGGCCGGAGCGGTCGGAGCCGGTGTGGCGGCGCTCTGTGCCGGCGCCGCGGAGCCGGCGGTAGAAGTCGAAGACTGCGGTGCTGCGGAGGACGAAGTGCGCTCCTGTTCCATCTGTTGCATCCTTTCGATTGCAGTTTTGTCAGCGCGCGGAAAGACGGCTTCGATCTTGCCCAATTTGCCGCCCAGCGGCAACTGGCCCCACTTCAAATCAGTGAGGTTGAATTTGGAAATTTCACGCAAGCCGAGCTGCGACCAAATCTTAACGGTGGATTCCGGCAGCACCGGATGGGCCAGCGCGGTCACGACGCGCAGCGCTTCCGCGGCGGTGTAGAGAATGGTCGCCAGACGCGCTTTGTTCTCTTCGCCTTCTTTCTCGGCAACTACCCACGGCTCCTGCTCCACCAGATACTTGTTCACCGCTCCCACCAGCGACCATGCGGTTTCCAGCGCTCGCGAGAACTGATAATCGTCAAACAGACGCGCGAAGTCGGCAACGGTGGCCTCAGCCTGCTCACGGATAGCGTCATCCGCTGCCGCGTGAGCGACGAGGGGTGAGGGATACGGCACGGCTCCGCCGAAGTAGCGTTGGATCATGGTCAACGTACGGCTGGCCAGATTCCCCAGGTCGTTCGCCAGGTCGGAATTGTAGCGCTGCACCAGCGCGTCAAAACTGAACGAGCCGTCTTGCCCGAACACGATCTCGCGCAGCAGAAAGTAGCGCAACGCGTCGTTGCCCAGGACGTCGATCACCGTGTCGGCGCGCACGATGTTGCCGCGCGACTTCGACATTTTGCTCTCTTCAAACAGCAGCCAGCCGTGCGCGATGATGTTTTTCGGCAGAGGCAGTTCCGCGGCCATCAGAAAAGCCGGCCAGTACACGCAGTGGAAGCGGATGATCTCTTTGCCGATCATGTGCACGTCGGCCGGCCAGTAGCGCTGGTACCTTGCCTGCGTATCTTGATCTTCTGCGCCAAAACCGATAGCGGTAATGTAATTGCTCAGTGCGTCGAGCCAGACATACATCACGTGCTTGGGATCGCCGGGAACTGGAACACCCCATTTGAACGTGCTGCGGCTGATAGATAGATCCCGCAAGCCGCTCTTCACGAAGGCGATGACTTCGTTGCGGCGCGTCTCCGGACGGATGAAGTCAGGATGTTCTTGAAAGTGTGTCAGCAGCTTGTCCGCGAAAGCGGAGAGCTTGAAATAGTAGTTTTCTTCGCTGACGGTCTCGGTCGGCCGTCCACACTCCGGGCAGGGAGCGCCGGGACCGGCGGCGTCGACATAAAGCTCGTCAAACACGCAATATTGCCCGGTGTACGTGCCTTTATAGATGAAGCCTTTTTCCTGCAGGCGCCGCCAGAGTTCCTGGGCGCCGCGCTTGTGCCGGGCATCGCTGGTCCGTATGAAATCGTTGTAAGAGATGCCCATCTTGTCGAAGAGCGCGCGAAATTCCGCGGAGACTTGATCCACCCACTTCTGCGGCGGCGTTCCGGAGGCGGTAGCGGAGCGCTCCACATGCACTCCGTGCTCGTCAGTGCCGGTCAGGAAGAACGTGTCGTAGCCGAGCATGCGCCTGCGCCGCGCCACGGCATCGCACACCAGCGTGGTATACGCGTGCCCGAGATGCGGCCGCGCATTCACGTAATAGATGGGTGTGGTGATGTAAAACTTCTGGCCCTTATCCATTTTCTTTTTCCAAGTACACCCGGATGGCTTCCTGCATGACTGCTTTGAGCGGGACGTGGTGCTGCTCGGCGATGAGGCGGCAGTCCTCGTACTCCGGAGCATAATTGCTGACGCCGCCGTTCAAATTAGCCAGTTTCATGCGGACTTCGCCCCACCTGGTCTGTACGCTCTGGTGCCGGCGAGCGAGTGACGCCCGTTGCTCGCGCCGTTCGCGCACGCCTAGGGTCGTGGTCTCGGCAAAGATCAGTTGCCGAAGTGGTGCTGCGTCCTCCGGGCGGCAGAGCACCGTCAACAACATGCCGGGGCGGTTCTTCTTCATCTGCACCGCGGTTCCGAAGACATCCAGCGCGCCGGCTGCGAACGCGCGCTCCATCACATAGCCGAAAATCTGCGGCGACATGTCATCTACGTTGGCTTCCAAGATCGCGATCTCTTCCCCGGGAACCTTCGCGGCACTCTGCGACTCGCCCACGGTCAGCCGGAGCACGTTGGGATGGCCCTTGAAATCGCGTGCGCCTGCGCCGTACCCGGCTTTGTCAATCTTCATTCGTGGAAACGGGGCGAATCGCGACGCCACCACGCTCACGATGGCTGCGCCCGTCGGCGTAACCAGTTCTTTCTGGATTTCACCCGAATAAACAGGTGCGTTCTTGAGCAGCTCGAGTGTGGCCGGGGCAGGAATGGGAAAAGTCCCGTGTGCGCATTCGACCGTGCCGCCACCTACGTTCAGCGGAGAACACACCCACTGGTCCACGCCCAGGGTCTCGGCGCCGACCGCTGCGCAGACGATGTCCACGATAGCGTCAACCGCTCCCACTTCGTGGAAGTGGATGTTCTCGACAGCGGTGTTGTGAACCTTGGCTTCCGCCGCGCCCAGAGCTTCGAAGATCCTGACAGCCCGCGCCTTGGCGCTTTCGCTGATTGCAGCCTTGCCGATGATCTCGCGAATCTCTTTCAAACCACGATGTGGATGGCCGTGCTCGTGCGAGTGTTCGTGCTTCTGCTCATGGCCGTGCTCGTGCGGGTGTTTGTGCTCGTGGCTATGATGATGATGTTGATGGTCTTGGGCGTGGTTGTGCCCATGCTTCGCTTGTTTCTCCCAGAACTCTTCTCGCGGCAACTCTTTCTCTCCGGCAACGATCACGTCGACTTTGGTTGCACTGATGCCGCTGCGGTCTACGCGAGAGATTTCCAGATGCGCTTCAACGCCCAGAGCCTCAACGGTGCGCTTCAAAAGCTCAGGCGAGACTCCGGAATCCACCAGGGCGCCAAGAAACATGTCGCCGCTGATCCCGGAGAAGCATTCTAGGTAAGCGATTCGCATGAAGTTTATCTTTAGGGACCCACTGTCTGCGCCGAGAGGGTGGAGCAGGCCTTCAGGCCTGCGGTAAAGGATGAAAAACGTCCGGCTTGAGCCGCTGAGGTCGCGAAACCTCAGGGGCTGAAGCCCAGCCCTTGTTAGTGCTCAACGCAGGGCTAAAGCCCTGCTCCACCCCGTGGTCGTCAACAGCCTGTTGGTATTTGCCTTGAAGCTCGAGCACGCCTGGCAAGCGCCTCAAATTCTCATCATAGGTTCCGCGGTCTCTCCGCGTCAAACCAGTCACTAGTCTGAGCTTTGTTATAATCGCCTTTTCTGCCAGTAACTTACGGTTACGATTTCCAGCCGCGTGCGATCATCAGAATAGGTATAAGACCTTGTATTGGGAGCTACAACAGCAGCTTGCCGGCCATGTGCGCGAGTTCTTGAAGCGGCAATATGATCTGGAACTGCCGCGTTTGGTGGTGGACCAGCCGCCAACCGTCGCTCTGGGCGAGTATGCGTTCCCGCTCAGCTTCGAGCTGGCTAAGAAACTGCGCAAGCCGCCGCGCAAGATCGCCGAAGACATCGTGGCCGGGCTGGGGAAGGTTCCGGGCTTTGCAAAGATCGAGGTGGCCGGCGCCGGCTACATCAACGCCCGGCTGGATCGCGCTGCTGCGGCCCAGATGCTGCTTAAGGAGCGTGCGCGACCGGAGAAGGAATCCCCCGCCGCGGAGAAGATCCTGGTTGAGCATACCAGCATCAATCCCAACAAGGCGGCGCACATCGGTCATCTGCGCAACGCCATCCTGGGCGATACGTTTGTCCATCTGCTGCGTACCGCGGGCAAACACGTGGATGTGCAGAACTACATTGACAACACCGGCGTCCAGGTAGCGGACGTGGTGGTCGGCTTTCTTTGTCTCGAGAAGAAAGGGAAGAGCAAAGTAGAAGCGCTGATCGCGCAGAGCTCTTCCGGAAAGCTGTTCGACTACTACTGCTGGGACCTCTATGCCCGCGTCTCGCAGTGGTACGAGCAGGACAGGGAACACTTGAAGCTCCGCCTGCAAACGCTGCACGACATCGAACGCGGAGGCAATGAAGCGGCGGAGCTGGGACGGATGATTTCCGATGCCATCATCCGGAGGCATCTGGAAACCATGCAGCGGCTGGGCATCCAGTACGACTTCCTGCCTCAGGAAAGCGAGATCCTGCATTTGCATTTTTGGGAGCTGGCTTTCGAGCAACTCAAGCAGAAAGGCGTGGTCTACTTCGAAAACGAAGGCAAAAACAAAGGCTGCTGGGTAATGAAGCGTGCTTCAAGCAAGGCCGCAGATCCGCCGCTACCCCAGCCTGGGCAAAACCGGCCCAGTCCGGGGACCCCGGCAGCCGAGCCGGCCGATGGTCCGGACGAGGACGCCAAAGTCATCGTACGCTCCAACGGCACGGTGACGTACGTCGGTAAAGACATTGCTTACCATCTGTGGAAGTTCGGGTTGCTGGGAAAAGATTTCGGATATCGTAAATTCTATCGTTATCCCGACGGGCACGAAGTCTGGATATCTGCTGAGTCGGGCGAGCCCGAGCATCCTCATTTCGGCGGCGTACACGCCATCTACAACGTGATTGACTCGCGCCAGAGCGATCCCCAGAACAATGTGATCGAGGCCCTGCGCGGTCTGGGGTACACGGAACAGGCGGAGAATTACCATCATTTTTCTTATGAGATGGTGGCCTTGACGCCAAGTTGCGCGGCCGAGCTCGGGTACGAGATCTCAGAGGAAGACAAAGGGCGGTCGTACATTGAGGTTTCCGGCCGCAAAGGATTCGGCGTGAAAGCCGACGACCTGCTTGACGCGCTGATCGCCGCCGCCCACAAGGAAGTCGACAGCCGCCATCCTGAGATGGCGGAGGCGGAGCGCCGCGAGATTGCCCAACAGATCGCGATTGGCGCTCTGCGTTACTTCATGCTGAAATTTACCAAGGGCACGGTGATTGCTTTCGACTTCAAAGAAGCCCTGAGCTTCGAGGGCGAAACCGGGCCTTATGCGCAGTATGCCATCGTGCGCGCCAGCAACATCTTCCGTAAAGCCGGATTGAGCGCGGAAGAGATTCTCTCTGGCGAAGTGGACCTGCGCTTCTTGAACGAGGATGACGAGATTTGGGAACTCTGGCTGCGCTCAGGGCAGCTCTCCCACATGGTCGAGCAGTGCATTGCCACTACCGAGCCGGCCTACGCGGCCAAGTATGCGTTTCAGCTGGCGCAGCAGTTCAACAACTTCTACCACAAGCACCACATCCTGACCGAGGCTGACGCAGGCCGCAAGCGCTTCCTGCTGGCCACAGCAGCGGTCGTGCGGCGAGCGCTGATCGACTGCTTGGAGATGATGGGTATCGGTGCGCCAAGCGTAATGTAAGAAATAGCCTTTAGCTGCAGCGAGTGGGCCGCTTTACCGATCAAGATGTTCGATGTAACGACGAGCTGAACGCAGCACGACGTCCTTTGCGCCGGTTGTGATAATCGGACGCCCGCCGCCACTGCCATACATGGGACCACCGTAGATGCGGTCGAACTCCAGCGACTCGACCGCCGCAACAATGCCTTCGACGGCCCGCCTGCTGATGGGAATCAGGTTGGGATAGCTGTACATGAAGCTCACCCAGCGGCGGTCTTCCACGGGAAGAATGCCGTCGCCGGTAAAGAGCGCGCCTTTGCCGCCGGCGCCCTTGCGCCAGTGCAAGACTGCGCTTCCCGGAAAATGCCCGCCGATGCGCACCGCGGTCACTTCCCCTATGATCTCCAATGTTTCTCCTTGCCACCAATCAATCACTGGATCGCGGCGCGGCATCCACGGCTTGTTGTCTTCATGAATGAAAACGGGAACTTGGCCCAGTGCGTGGCTCCACTCCACCACGCTGCCGAACATGTGCGGGTGCGAGATGACAATGGCGGCGAGCCCACCGGCGTCTTTCATTTGCGTCACTGTCGCATCGTCGATGTAGGCAAAGCAGTCCCAGAGAACGTTGCCGGCTGACGTCTGAATGAGAAACACTTCCGGGCCAATACCGAAAGTGGGTGCGGTCACAAGTCCGGTGACGCCGTCGCCCAGCGGCGTGAAGACGTTGCGGTACCGTCCTTTCATGTCCTTGAGATTGGTCCAGCGCTGCGGCTTGTGGGTCATGGACTCGCGCTCGTCGCTGCAGTTCATGCAACAGGCAGGAACGGCGGAGTGTTCCTCATGCTGCAGGCCGCAGTTAACGCAGATCCAACGGTCAGAAAACATCAATCGCCCGCGGCCGCCTGCATAGCCGCCAGGATTTCCGTCTCGCGTTGCGGATGCCCCAATGAGCCCAGCGAATAGGTAGTTACGTTCTTCACCGTCGCGAAATCAGGGCCGCGATAGCACACGCACATATGGTGCGCCGCGGAGCGCACATACACGCCCTTGGCTTTGGCGTGTTCCATCATGTCCTGGGCGATTTGTTTGACCAGCAATTCCTGGAGCTGGAAACGCTTGGCGCGGCAGTTGACCAGACGCGGCATCTTGCCGATGCCGATGATGTACTCTCCCGGCTCGTAGACGATGTCCACCTGTCCGAAGAAGGGCAGGAAGTGGTGAGCGCAGAAAGAAAGAAACGGGATTTTGTCGGAGGAGACCAGGCCATGATGCCCGTCGTGCGGCGTTTCCATGGTGATCTTCAGGATGTCGTGCGGTTTGACGGAATACCCGGCAAGCAACGCGCGATAAGCGCGAGAGATGCGTCCAGGATTATCAGTGAGAGTGCCGCCTAAGTCCCGCGCGGCTTCCGGCCAGTCTTGGGTTACGACCTCGATCCAGTCGAGGAGTTTGGTGTCGGAGTGGCGGTCAAAGGCGACTTCGGGGTGCGGAAGTTCCAATCCTTGGTCAAAAGGAAGCAAATCATCATGGTTGTTCATGGCGGTTGAGGCAAGGTAGCACGGCCGGGGAGCGTGGAGGAAGAGGATTTTGCGGCCAAGCCTCGCGGCCTGGGCTGCCGCTATTCCGCGCCTCCGGCGCTCTGTTCATCTCCGCGCCATCACGAAAGTGGCTGCCGTTCACAGTAAGAGGCAGCCCTT
>Ga0126379_10000971_pt1 | contig 16899 bp, 12 predicted proteins | sample PanSoiMetPlot_24_FD_92640 | JGI IMG/M metagenome (GOLD analysis project Ga0126379, IMG submission 92640) | Tropical forest soil microbial communities from Panama - MetaG Plot_24 | ecosystem: Environmental > Terrestrial > Soil > Tropical forest > Bulk soil | place: Panama | collected 2016-02-17 | reverse complement strand
TTACTCACCCGGTCGCCACTTTACTCATGGATTGCTCCACTTTCTCGTTCGACTTGCATGTGTTAGGCACGCCGCCAGCGTTGATTCTGAGCCAGGATCAAACTCTCGTTTGAAACCTGATGTTCCCCCGACGGGTAGTCAAGGGGAACCGCCATACGATTATGCGCTTCGCGCATAACTCCGGGCTGAAGCCCGGAGCTACCACCAAGCGGGAATTCATCGCATGGCCCTGATTTTGTGAGATCACTCGGGCTTAAGCCCTCGTTTCATCTCACGACTGGCACGTTCAACCTTTTTGTCAAAGACCCGATCGCACTCCGCCTGAGCGGCGCTTTCAGGTGCACCGGAACTCGCCCGGCGCTCCTCGAATCGGCTTCGTCCCAGGTTGGAACCCGGAACTTCGCCAGCATCTCTCCAGTCCTTTCGGACTCTAGAGACGAACCTTACAAACTTACCGCGATATGCCGCCTGGTGTCAAACCGCATCGCCGAGGCCGAACCTCGACTGCAAACAGCACGCTTTTTCGCAGCACATCGCAACCTCCTCCGTTTGAGGAGGCGAAAAGTTCTTGATAAAGATCGCTTGAGGTTTTTCAACCCTTCGGGAAACTCAGTTCCCGAATCCTGCCCGTCTGGCGCACTTCCCATCGCCGCGCCTTGGGCTATTGTGTGGCTTTCTGATCTGATGACCCCGCTGCCAATTCTGATTCAGAATTTCCGGCTAGGGACGATCGGGGCTGCATCGGCTGGGTGCAACTCGCATCCGGGGCACACCCCGGATTTCTTAGGCCACTTAATCTGTCAATCTTTTATACCAAGAAAGAGGACCTTGCGCAAGTGTTCTGCCGGGAAAAAATCAAGAAAAAAACAGCCTTGCCGTTCTACCGAGATCCAACGCGTCCGCGGTCTCCCTTTCCTCATATGTATAGTATCTGAACCAACCGGGCAGGTGTTTCGCTCCACCGGTTGGAAGCAACTTGCGCCATGTCTTTTCTCGACATCTTACTCGGACGTCCCCTGGCCTCCGACGAAGCCCGCGCGGAACAGATTGGTCCCGCTGCGGGAATTCCGATTTTCGGCCTCGATGCCCTCAGCTCAGCGGCGTACGGGCCGGAGGCCGCGCTCACCATTCTTATTCCCCTCGGCGCGGCCGGCGCCGGCTATCTGCTCCCCATCACGTTCAGCATCATCGTTCTTCTCGCCATCGTATATTTTTCTTACCGTCAAACGATTCAGGCATACCCCGGTGGCGGCGGCTCCTACACGGTAGCGCGGCTCAACCTGGGGACCAACGCTGGCTTGCTGGCCGCCGCGGCTTTGATGATTGATTACATCCTCGTGGTTGCGGTGGGAATTTCTGCCGGGGTCGGCGCATTGGTTTCCGCGCTCCCCAAGCTGCAACCGTATACTCTGGCTTTATGCCTGGGGATCCTGGCGCTGATCACACTGATCAACCTGCGCGGTGTACGTGAAGCAGGCATCATCTTCATGGTCCCCACCTACCTGTTCGTAGGATCGCTGGCTTTGGCGCTCGTGGTCGGCGTCTTCAAAACGGTAATCGCCGGCGGCCACCCGCATCCCGTGGTTGCGTCGCCGGCCATTCCCCTCGCCGCCACTGCTGTGCCGGGCGTTTGGCTTCTACTGCAGGCTTTCGCCAACGGATGCACGGCCATGACCGGTGTAGAGGCGGTAAGCAACGGCGTAAAGGCATTTCGCGATCCGGTGGTCGAATCAGCGCGGCGCACCTTGACCATCATCATCGGCGTTCTCATCCTGCTGCTCGGCGGTATTGCTTTTCTCGTTCGCGCCTACGGGATTGCCGCCACCGATCCGGGCCAGCCCGGCTACCAGAGCGTGCTCTCCATGCTGCTGGCCGCTGTCGCTGGCAAAGGCGTGTTTTACTACATCTCCATCGCCTCGATTCTGCTGGTGCTGGCGCTCTCCGCCAACACGGCTTTTGCGGACTTTCCCCGTCTGTGCCGCGCCATCGCTCAAAACGGTTTTCTCCCACATTCCTTCGCCGCGCGCGGACGCCGCCTTGTTTACTCACAGGGGATCTACGTCGTCGCCATCTTTGCGGGCCTTCTGCTGCTCCTGTTCCGCGGAGTGACGGATCGCCTGATCCCGCTGTTCGCCGTGGGTGCATTCCTGGCCTTCACGCTTTCGCAAGCAGGCATGGTCGCTCATTGGCGGCGCGTCGGCGGTCCGGGAGCGACGCGCAGCATGATCGTCAACGGGCTGGGGGCGCTGGCCACGGGCGCCACCACCATTGTGGTCCTGGTGGCCAAGTTCACCGAAGGCGCGTGGGTAACGGTGTTGCTTATCCCTCTTATTCTGTTCGTCATGGGCATGGTGCGGCGCCATTATCATCGCGTTGCCATGGAGGTCAAAAGTCCTGCGCCGCTGGAGCTAAATAATCTTTCTCCTCCGCTGGTGATTGTTCCGATCCAGAATTGGAGTCACATCTCCAAGAAAGCCTTACGCTTCGCGCTCAAGATCTCTCCGGAAATCCGCGCCGTGCATGTGGATTGCGGCGAAGACACGCTTTGCCTTCGTGATGAATGGCAGCGTTTTGTCGAGGAACCTACGCATCAAGCGGGTGTGCCCACGCCGCAGCTGGTGGTTCTTACCTCGCCGTATCGCATGATCCTGACACCAATTCTCGACTACATTCTGGAGGCGGAAAGGAATTGTCAGGACCGGCAGGTAGCGGTGATTCTTCCTGAACTGGTCGAGCGCCACTGGTACCACCACTTCTTGCACAACAAGCGGGCGGCGGTGCTCAAAGCCCTACTGCTGGTCAAGGGCAATGCGCGCATTGTGGTCATCAATGTTCCCTGGTATTTGAAAAGCTGAGGACGCGCGCGCTGACATGGCCCGTTGCGCCACGCTGATTCAAGCATGCACTGCGGACCGGGACGCGCCAGGCCGGGATTTCATTCGGTAGAGAGCCGCGTCGGCCCAGCGTAACAGCGCTTCCACGTCCCTGGCATCGAAAGGAAACACGGCAATGCCAAAGCTCACCGAGATTTCGGGTGACTCGCGATCACTTGCCAGCTTCTTCGCGAATCGCTCGGTGACCTCCGCGGCTGCTCGCCGGTTGGCTTCCGGCAGAACCAGGGCAAACTCGTCGCCTCCATAACGTGCCGGCAGATCGGTGGTCCGCGTGGCAGAAGACAGCGCGGCGGCAACCCGGCATAGCGCCCGGCTGCCGACCAGGTGGCCATGCGTATCGTTGATTTTCTTCAGCTCGTCCAGATCCAGTAGCACGATCGCAAAGGATCTTCCGGTCCGATCTGAACGTTTGATCTCGTTGTCGAGAGTCTCCATCAACTTCCGATAATTGGCCAGACCCGTCAAGGGATCCGTCACGGCCAGCTGCCGAATCTGCTCTGCAGTGCGCAATTGCTCCTCCACCACAGTGGCCACGAGCAGAGTCATCACCGCCATCACGCCCGTAAACGCTTGGGCCAGGAGAAGCGCTTCGTTGTGCGACGGACGAACAAACGGGCCGTAGCCGCGCAAAGTACCGTAAATCACGATCCCTGCCAGCAAGCAAGTAGCGAGCTGGGCCCTCCGTGGCCGGAAGCGGAAAGCCGCCCAAATCAGCGCCGGCACACATAAAAACTCCAGCGGGTAGTTCTTGCTTCTTAACGGAAGCAGGTTCCCAAACGTGGCTTGGCCCGCAACAAAGAGGTATGCCAGCAAGAGGACAACTTCCAGCAAACGCGCTCGGTTCCATTTGAGCTGAGGCTTGTTGCTCCAAAGGACGAGCAAGGGCGCCACGACTAGAGCCCCCACGGCATCGCCGAGCCACCAGGTCAACCAGATTGATCCGGAGTCCGCCCAGTGCGCAAAACCTCCTAAGACCAGGCTGGTGACGCCGAAGGTTGCGCTCACCGTTGTGCTGATCGTCGCGGCTAAAAGCACGAACGCGAGTACGCCCTTCGCCGTTTCAAAAGCTTCCTCACCTCCGGCGAACCTTTTGAGGAGATAACAGCCCAGCAGGCCTTCGAGAGTGTTGCCGGCGGCGATCCCGATGCAGACAGGTAGCGTACCTGCCGTGGTGAGGTTTACCAACAGCGCGCCAAGAAAGATGCCGGGCCAGACGCGGTACCCCAGCATGAGAAAAGCTACGAGCGCGATTCCGGTGGGAGGCCACACCGCCGTAGCACTGGGATGAAAGTAAGCAAGCTTGAGACCGAGCTTGCCCGCGAAGAAATAGATTGCGGCCAGGATGACGAGAACCAGCAAATCTCTGGCCACTCGCATCCGCTCGCCTGCCGGCGCGGCTTCAGCTTTGCCCGCGAGGCTAGCAAGGAATGCCCGCCTTTGTTCCCACTTGCTCACGGTCCCGTCCTACTCGTTTTCTCGCGGTTCGGCTGGTCAAGAAACTCTTTTGCACGCAACCAGCCTGCGAGAGGAACCTCTGTCTCACAAATGGTAAGACCTGGGAAGAACTTTGCGGCATCCCTCGGGTGCACAAGAGTACACCCCACCAATGGACACTCCAACCCGGCAAGCCTCAGTGGGCTCTTGCCGCAATGCACCAAATTGGAATTGAACCTCGCGTGACCGCTTGACGGCACGGGCTCAGACGGGCGGCTGTCCCGGCCTCTTCAGAATCACGATCCCGACCGCGTCAAAGAAGCTAAGGATCGAGTCTCCGCTTTCCGTGCCGTTGTCGAACTGTTTGCCGACCTTGCTGAACGGGAAGGCCGCATTGGAGGGGTCGAAGAAAACGCCCCAGCTTCCATCTCTTTCCCGCCACTCGCCGCCGTAGGTATGAACGATGCATTCGCCCAGGAACGAGCCCAGAACCTGGACCATCCTTGCCTTGTCCGCGGCTCTCACGTCGGGCCTGACGCGCTGGCGTTCGATGAAGCCTTCCACCCACTCCACGGATTCGCGATTGTAGCCGAAGCGCTCTCCCAATTCGCTCAAAGGACCAAGCTGGTCGATCACCAGACGGGCGTTAGCATGGATAGCTTCGGGCGCGGTCATGGAGAGGTCCTCCGGCTCAACTGCAATTCTACGCAATCGGGCCCGGCCCATACGTGGCAAATCGGGAGAAATCAGTGTCATCCGCGGCTACAGATCGAAGCTGAAGAACGCGTTGGAGAATTCGGATCGCAAGCTTCGCTCCAGCACTACGGAGCTGGCGGAACAACATATTTGTCGACGAACTCAATCAGCTTGTCCCGATGTGCCGCGCGATAGGCAGAATAATCTTGCGCGATTCCGTTGTCCGCCTTCATCAGGAGAACGTAAGGCTCAAGCATTCCTTCCACCTTGAATCGCGATAGCAACGTCAGGCCGGGATCGGGGTTTGCGTCTTTCGTCTTCCGTTGTGACTCTTCGAATACCGTGGTGGCCAGAGACAACGCCGCGACCTCTTCTTTCAGCGAATGGCGGTAATTCTTTTCCTCGGGAAATTCCTTGGCGAACTCTTCCTGATGCCACCGGGCTCTCTCGATGGGGTAAATTAGCCACGCGGCTGAGCTGGAATCGTTCTTAGCCATCGCCGTGGGATCGACGGTGACAACGGTTTCTCCTTTGGCTCCGGTCTTGGGGCCTTCGGGGACATGGATGGGAATATCCCGGTACTTGACCCGGTTACGGCTGACCCAGCCATTCAGGCCGTTCCACGAGGTTGGCCGGTATGGAAATGCCACCAGTCCCTCGATGAACTTTGTGCGGGCTTCTTTCATTTTGCCATCCTGCACGAGCGCGTCGCCCCAGTAGCGATAAGCGACCTCCTGATTGGGGTCGATCTCAATGGCTTTGGCAAACCACTCGCCGGCCTTGTCCGTCTGCTTGAGGCGGAAGTACGTATCGCCGATGTCCAAGGCAGCCACGTAGAGCCGTGGTTCTAACTCCAGAGCGCGCGTGTATTCCGCGATGGCGTCCTGCCATCTTCCATCAGCGAAGGCGGCCTCGCCCCGGTTCATCGCCTCATTGACGGCGGCCTTGTCAGCGAAGGGGGCTTTGCTTCCATCTTCTGGAATCAAAGCGAGCAATGTTTTGCAGAGGTCGGAATTGTCACCCAGTTCACGGGCCCGCAGCAGCTCCGCCCGGGCGTGGAGACGGTCGGCTTTCTGCTTCTCAGGATCAGGTTGAGTCGTGGCGCGGCTCAGCAGTGCGCTGCCAAACGCTTCGTGCGCAAGCGTATCCTTGGGATATCTGGCCACCAACACCTCAAGCAGCGCGGCTGCCTCCGTCATCTTGTGGTCACGATAAAGCTGCAATGCTTTCTGGCGGTCAGGGTCGCTGGGATTGGTGTCCGCCGGGGCTTGCGCTGACGCGGCTTGCGCCCATAGACCCGTCAGAGTCGCGGCGATGGAGAGCACCAGGCAAGTGACCCAGAGGAAGGCGCGCAGTGAAAGCGATTGTGACGGCATGGCATCTTCTCCTTTTCAAAATGAACGTTATTGACTCAGTTTTTTGCGCCTCAATATTACCTTGCTCCGGCAACTAGGGATTTGCTCTCCATGCGCAGCACCATGGTGTCCTGACCCGGGATCCCAACAGAAGATGCCGGCGAACACATTGTGGCTTCAAGCGTTTTCTCACCTATGTCAGTTTTTGTTCGATAATGAACAATATGCTCGACCTCCCAACCCTGTTCGCGCGCGCCAACGAGGAAAAGTCCGGCGACCAGCTGGCGGGGATCGCGGCGCGATCGGAGCAGGAGCGGGTGGCCGCCAAGCGGGCGCTCGCCGACGTCACGCTTGAGCAGATCGTCGCCAACCCCCTGATCGACCCCGACAAAGACGACGTCAGCCGCCTAATTGTTGAAACTCACGATCGCAAGAACTTCGCGGCGATCAAGAGCCTGACCGTCGGCGAATTTCGCGAATTCATTCTCCGCGACGAAACTTCTGAAGCCGACCTCAAGCGGCTGCAGTGGGCGATCACGCCGGAGATCGCCGCGGCTGTGGCCAAGCTGATGAGCAACAAAGATCTCATCCTGGCCGCCGCCAAGATCCGAGTGGTCACGCGCTGCCGCAATACCATGGGCCAGCGGGGTGTGCTCGGCATCCGTTTGCAACCCAACCATCCCGCCGACGATGTAGCCGGCATTCTGCTCTCAGCTTTCGACGGCCTGCTCTACGGCTGCGGCGACGCGGTGATCGGCGTGAACCCCGCGACGGACTCCGTTGGGACGGTGTTTGCCATCTTGCGCGCGCTGGAACGGCTGATCGAAGCCTACAAGATTCCCACGCAGACTTGCTGCCTGGCCCACATCTCCACACAACTGGCAGCGCTCGACCGCGGCGCACCTATCGATCTGTTATTTCAATCCATCGCCGGGACCCAGAAGGCCAACGAAAGCTTTGGGGTAACCCTCAGCATGTTGAAAGAAGGAAGGGAGCGGGTTTTGGAACACCATAAACAGAGATTTGAAATTTCAAATTTTAAATTTCAGATTTCAAATCTTTCCGCTACTCCCAACGTCATGTATTTCGAAACCGGTCAGGGCAGCGCGCTTTCCGCCGAGGCCCACCACGCCGTGGATCAAGTCACGCTGGAAGCGCGGGCCTACGGCGTAGCCCGCGTGTACGAGCCATTCCTGATCAACAGCGTGGTCGGCTTTATCGGACCGGAGTATCTGTACGACGAACGCCAAATCATCCGCGCCGGATTGGAAGACCACTTCATGGGCAAATTGCTGGGCCTGCCCATGGGCTGCGACGTGTGTTACACGAACCACGCCGCCGCCGACCAGAACTCAGCGGACAACCTGCTTCTCCTGCTGGCGGCGGCCGGATGCAACTACTTCATGGGTGTCCCCTGCGCCGACGACGTGATGCTCAATTACCAGTCGACCAGCTTTCACGACGCGCTGGCCGCGCGTCGGCTTTTCGGCCTCAAACCCGCGCCCGAGTTTCTGGAATGGCTCCAAGAAATTGGCATATATAAAGGAGACGAGCCGGCGAGGTTGGATACAGTGTCGCGCAAGCAGCTCGAAGCGGGGCTGGAAAAGGCAATTAGCAGCTAGCTTTTTCTGAAATCCCGAAGCCGCAAGGCTGAGGGATCCATATTGTGACGATAATGAGTGGGGATCGGAACAAAAGGCCGTGGAGTGCTTGGAGAACCGCACAGATGATATGGATCCCTCTCCCGCCCGCACCCCAGCGCGTGAGGTCACGCGCCGGGGACCCGGCTTGGGCGGGCTCGGGATTTCAGAAAAAGGCACACTTACGCTTGAGCTATGCGCAACAAAGACCATCTAAGCGAAGCTAACGCCTCCGACTTTCTGTCCCGCATCCGCGCCCGCACGCCGGCACGGGTGTTGACCGGTCGCGCGGGCGCCGGCTACCGAACGGTGATGCAACTCGACCTTCGTCTTGCTCATGCCGCGGCCCGTGATGCCGTGCGTGGCGAACTGGATCTGGAACGCGATCTGGGCACTGAGTTGGTTCGCGCGTGGAAATTGTTTGCCGTCAAAACGCAAGCAAGATCCAAGGACGAATATCTGTTGCGTCCCGACTTAGGCCGGCGCTTCAGCGAGGACGCGGAACGGACTATCCAGGCGCGTTGCCCGCGGGAAGCGGACTTTCAAGTCGTGATCGGCGATGGTCTCTCCGTGACCGCGGTCGCTACCCAAGTCCCGCGGCTACTGCCGCTGATTGCACAACGCGTGGAACACCGCGGCTGGAAACTGGGCCAGCCGTTTGTCGTGCGCCACTGCCGGGTAGGCCTGATGAACCACGTGGGTGACCTGCTTTCGCCCCGCGTCGTGGTCTTGCTGATCGGCGAACGGCCAGGTCTGGCCACAGCCGAGAGTCTTTCCGCCTACATGGCATTCCAGCCGCGCAACGGGCACCATGACGCCCAGCGCAACCTCATCTCGAACATCCACGCTCGGGGGGTGCCGCCAGATGCGGCTGCGGAGCGGGTCATCAACCTGGCGGCGCTCATGAAGCTGCGCCAGACCAGCGGTGTCGGGCTGAAGGAGGAACTTTCCGGGCTTGAATCGCGCGAGGAGCTTGGCTGCTGAGCCGCTTCCCACCTCACGGCGGCGGTTACTTTCGTGCTGTACCAGGCGTGTCTAAGTTACCTTTGGCATGCTCCATTTATTCATGGGCCGAGGTAATCTCTGACCACTGTGCCCAACATAAGTGAACAACCTAAAAAGGCTACCGTGATTGTCTTTCCAGGCCCCCTGGAGAACCTGCCTGCGCCCCGCTGGAAGAGTGCGGGCTCTGTGGCGATGTTTCCCTCGCCAAACGCGAAAGCCGGCAGGCCCAACGTGTTTGCGCGGGTGGCCATCATCGCCAGGGCCGTTTTCATGTGGCTGAGAACTGGGGAAGTGAGGCGTCACGAGGTTGCGGAGAATTCTCCGCCACGCAAGCGCGCCGCTAGCCAGACCCCACAGCCCGAAGGCCGGACCGCGGGTCACTGAAAGCGGGAGTTGCTGGCCTCGTCCAGGATCATTGAATCAGCGCAGCGCCGGCTTGCGGTGACGCTTCGAGCCGCGCCTTCACCATTTGGTAGAACGTCCAAACATTGTCGCTTTCGCCCTGTGTAAGCCGGCGATGTACCTTCATGCTCGGAAAGAGTTTGCTGCCGCCGACGCTCAAGGTCAATGTGGCAAACTGCTTTCCCGGATAAGTCTCAATACTCCATGTGCCCTTAAAGCGGCGCCGCACCACCTCGCCCAGATAACTACCCCACGTCTTGCATGTTTCGTCTAACTCTTCTTGCGTGCGAGCGGCGGCCGGCGTCTGCTGTTGCAGCCGGGAAAGAATCTCTTCAACTCGCCTGAGCGAGTCTTCGCTGTAGTCCAGGTCGGCGCCGAACTCGCGCGCCGCGGCAACAGCCTGAGCGGCATAGGCCGCGGCCATGGCGTCAACGGATACGTGGGTGGGCATGATGAAGAGTCTATCGCACTGGAATCAGCCTTTCTTCTGGAATCCCGAGCGCTTCGCGAGGGAACCCTACAGTCTGCAACATCTCGGGGGACCAATCAAAAGATTCGTCTCCGGAATATCAGAAAAAAGCTAGTTGCTCATTGCTAACTGCTCTTACGGTGCAGACGCCAGGAGTGGATTGCAGGGCAACTTCAGCGGCTGGGCGGGCGGCATGGGCGGGTTTAAGTTCGGCGAGTTTACAAAATCAAAGAACTCGCTCATGTCGGGCTGGGCCGCATCGCGCTGGTTCAGGTTGGGAAGGCCGAAGCGCATCTCCACGAGCTTCAACACTGCCGTGTAATCCATCGGCGTGTGCGAAACAAAATGCGGCTTGGCAAACGGCGATACGATGATCAGCGGCACGCGAAACCCAGTGCGCGTGAAATTGCCGTCCGGGTCGCCAGCCCGTATGTCGCGCGGCCGTATGCCGTCGGGGTTGGGCACGTGCTGCGCGTTGGCGTCGGTAGGATACATGGCCGGTCCCACAGCCTGCCCGTCGCCATGCTTGGAGAGCGCTTGGATCGGCTTGCCGTCGATCATCGGCCCCACGTGGTCAAACAATCCCCCACCTTCGTCAAACGCTTCAATGAAGATCGAGTCCTTCCACGATGTGCTGTTGATCAGAGCCTGAATGAGGGTCTGCACGAAAGCTGCGCCCTTGTCAATCGGCGTACCGGCTCCAGGGTGTTCGTCGAGGTTGCTGAGGAACCCCGGCTCGATGTACGCGAACTGCGGCAGCGTGCCGTTGGCCAGGTCGTTAAAGTATTCCGAGATCGGCACGATGCGGCTGTCCTGGTGCAGGCCGTAGGGCTGGAAGTTGCGCAGCGAGGTAAGAAGTTTGCCGTCGGGCCCAACGTCCACGGAGTAGATCTTCCAGGAGACATTCGCGCTGTCCAGCAGCTCGAATATGGTCTTGGCGTCGAGATGGTTGCCGGTCTCCGACAAAGGATGCAGGAAGCCCTGCGAAGTCGCGCCCATGGACCACAGCCGGACCACCGCGGTCTGCAGTGGAGCCGGAGTGTAAAAACGGTCCGAGGTAGCGAACTGCGTGGCGTAAAAGTAGGGTGACGTCAGATCATTGCCGTCATAGAAACCCATGGCGCGTCTGCCTTTGGTATCAGCCACGTGGTTATCGAAAGCGAAGAGTCCTCCGGTATGAACAAATCCATCGAGCAACAGAGGACCGTTAGGCGAATCAAAGCGGTTCATGTCGCCCCAGGTCTCTTGCCAGGCAGCCGTGTCGTCGAAGATACAACTGGTGGTGATATGAAAGTTGCTGACGAACGTTCCATCGTCGGCCGGATTGGCGAAGGTGGCTTCCAGATCGTCAGTGTCGCGGCCTTGTCCCTGGCTGGCACGATAGTCATTTAGTTTGCCGAAGTACGAATCAAAGGAGTGGTTTTCCTGCAGCAAAAAGATGATGTGGTTGACGCTGCCTTGCAAGGAAGGGTCGGTGGTGGTAGACGGCGCAGCTCCCGGCACAATTCCCTTACAACCGGAAAGGACCATAAGCCCCAGAGACGCGGCCAAACCAAGAATCAAAGCAACCTTTTTGCCTTTTTTCATGTCTTGGATTCAGAGCACCTTTCCTCCCCGCATGCGCCGGGTGGCAAATTGTAAGTCCAATCGGTTGGATGGCGTGCTCGGAAGCATTTTTGGCTACGGCGCGTGGAAGTTCGTGATTCATTCGAAAGCTGTGCACGATTTGCGTTGTGCTTTTGATTCTCATTCAAGTCCGGCACAAGACGAGTAAGGAGCAGGCTTCATGGTCCCCCGGCTGGCGCGTCGTTTGGTTTCAACCTTCTGCGTGCTGTTAGCCGTGTCGACGCTCAGCTTCGCGGCGAAGACGCGCCGTTACTACATAGCCGCAGAGGAGGTTACCTGGGATTACGCACCCAGCGGGCGCGACCTGATCCACGGCAGTGCAATTCCCCCGCCGTGGAATACTCAGACACGCTGGAGCAAGACACGTTACGTCGAATACACCGATGCAACGTTTTCCATGCGCAAAGCTCAGCCGGAATGGCTGGGCATTCTAGGGCCGGTCATCCGCGCCGAAGTTGGGGATACGGTGCTCGTGGATTTTCTGAATCGCACGGAGGCCCCGCACAGCATTCATCCTCACGGCCTTCGCTACGACAAAGCCAACGAGGGCGCAGCCTACCTTCCTTCCGCCGCCGGCGCCGCGGTTGCGCCCGGCGAGCGGTTTACCTACCGCTGGCACGCCGATAAAGGCAGCGGTCCCGGTTCCGCGGGGCCCAGTTCGGTGGTCTGGTGGTATCACTCGCACGTGGACGCGGAGCGGGAAATCAACGCGGGCCTGCTGGGACCCATCATCGTCACCGCCGCGGGTATGGCCAATCTCGACGGCTCGCCCCGAGACGTGGATCAGGAATTTGTGGCTATGTTCATGATCTTCGATGAATTGCAGGGCAAGGATGCAGGGCTTTTTCACAGCATGAACGGCTACATCTTCGGCAATCTCCCCGGCCTGTTGATCAAGCAAGGCTCTCGCGTGCGCTGGCACCTGTTGTGCATGGGCAACGAGAAAGACCTGCATACACCGCACTGGCACGGCGAGACCGTGACGTACGGGCAGCGGCATACCGACGTGGTGGAATTGCTTCCCGGAAGCATGGCCACCGTGGACATGACGGCGGACAATCCCGGCACCTGGATGTTTCACTGCCACGTTTCGGATCACATGGAAGGCGGAATGATGGCCCTCTATACCGTTTATACGCAGCCGCGTTCGTGCCCGGTAACCATCGTTGCCGAGGACTGGCAACGTTTCGCCGAGACTGCGCGGGTGCGCATCAGAAATACCGGGGCCAAACCTATTCGCAAGGTCAGTCTACTTTCGGGATATTTGATGAACACGCTGGATCTGGAGCCGTTGATTCTGGCCTGGTTTTCCGAGCAGCCGCTCACACCAGGGCAAGAGCAAACTATAGAGGTCGGGTCGGAAATGTTCGCCGACAAAGGCAAGCCCAGCCTTGGCTTGGCCTTCTACCCCAGTTGGATCGTTTACGCCGACGGCAGCGAATGGAAACCCCGCACCATGGGCGAGTGCTTCCACGTGTACTGGCGAAACAAAGAGCACCCTCGTCTTCCCGTGCTACCTCCCGCCCAAGTCCACCAACACGATGACGACTGACCTACCTTCACTGTCTCGAGAAGCTGCACGGCGTTCCGGTGGTAACTTGTTTTGGTGGCGTAGGCGGCGTGGCCCAAGGCACGCCGGCGAAGTCGAAGAACTCCTGCATATCGGGCATGGCGAGGTCGCGCTGCGTGAGGCTGGGAAGACTCCACCGGGTCTCCACAAATCTCAGCCAGGCCGTGTAGTCCATCGGCGTATGGGAGACGAAGTTTTTCCTGGCAAACGGAGATACGATGAAATTGGGCACGCGGAATCCGCTGATATTGAAGTCTCCTCCCACGTTCAGATCCTTCGTGGAGCAGAGAACCGGCTTCACGCCATCCGGACTGGGAACTCCGATGGGCGACACATGATCGAACGCGCCGCCGCCTTCATCCGTGAACCAGAAAAAGACGGAGTCCTTCCATGAGGGACTGGCCATCAAGGCATTGATGACCGTTGACACAAACGTCGCGCCGGCCTGGATATTGATCACAATTTGCACAGTGCCATTCTTGCCGCTGGGATGCTCATCGCGGCCGCTGAAAGCCCCGGTCTCGATAAACGCTACGGAAGGCAAGGTCCCATTCTTCACGTCTGTAAAGTAGTCGGTTACACCGGCCGGACACTTATACGGCTTGTGAGCCTTGGGGTCCAAGGTTGTCTGGCCGGTGCAATCGAGCGGCGCCATGTGTTGAACGACTTCGGGATTCAATCCTGGAACCGGTGGTTTCGCGCTGGCCCCGTTGATGTAGGTGAAGAATTGCAAGTACGTGCTGTGCACGGCGCAAGTCAACGGGAATGTGCCGTTCTTCGGATCACAGGTTGGCAGCAGGTCCGTCACGTAAATCTTCCACGAGATATTGTTTTCGCTCAGTTCCTGGAAAATCGGTTTGGAGGAAGCTTGTATCCTTTCGCCTGGGCAGGATTCGAACGCGCCGGGAGTGTGGACGGTCCCCTGCGATGTTGCTGCCAGCGCGTACATACGGTTGTTAGCCGTGTTGGTCGGGTTCGGCGAGTAAAAGGCGTCACTCATGGCAAAGTTCGAAGCCATGAAATAGTAGTAGTTGAGTTCGTGCTCCGTGTAGTAGCCCATGGCCCGGTGGCCTGACGTATCGATGAACTGGTACGTCTGCGAAATGCCGGCAGCGGTGTTGACGAATCCATTCATCGGCATGGTCTTTGGGTTGCGCGGGTCAATCGACTTCGGATCATGCAGGTTGACCTGATGATGATCCTCCGCCCAGTCGGGGCTCAGGTTTTCCATACACACGCTGCCGGAGTGATACGGCACAATCCCGCTGTTCGAGAAGCTTCCTGAATCCAGATCATCCACTGTACCGGGAATTCCGTTGGCCGCGCGATACGCTGTCATCTTGCCGAAGTAACTGTCGAAGGAGCGGTTCTCCTGCAACATCACGATGACGTGGTTGACGCTGTTGATCGTCGGTGGCGGCGTGGGAGTGGGAGTGGGCGTCGGCACCGGCGTCGGTGTCGGCGTGGGCGTGGCCGTAGGGTCACCCGTGGAACCTTGCGAGGAAGCGAGCGTGATGCCGGCACAACCGCTGAGTGCCAACATACTCAAACATGTCACCAAGCCAGTAACCAGGGAAATTTTTCTCAGGTATCTCATAGACCGAAGGCCTCGCCCAGCGTGAAATCCAGAGTTGCTGGCCACCTTCTTTGGATGTTCCACCATACGGCGGTGTTGGCTCGCAGAAATTTTGAGGGTTGCCGGCGTGACATCCTGGCCAGGTATTCTGCCATCCAACGGTTGCATGGCGGTTTGCGAACAATCCGAAACATCGGCCGTCAAGTTTGAGAGGTCTGGTAACGCCAGGATGAAGATTGCGGTGATCGGCTCGGGGTACGTGGGACTGGTGGCAGGCGCATGCTTTGCCGAGTTGGGTCATGACGTCTTGCTCGTTGACAACGACGAAAGCAAACTCGATGCGCTGCATCAGGGAACGTGCCCCATTCACGAGCGGTTCTTGCCGGAGCTGTTGGACCGGCACCGCGACCGGCGCCTGGCGTTTACCGGCAATCTGCCAGAAGCGGTACGGCGCAGCCAGCTAATCTTTATTGCGGTTGGCACACCTCCCAAAGAAGACGGCGACGCTGATCTTTCCTACGTGGAGTCAGTGGCTCAAGGCATTGCCGGCGCCATCGACGGCTACAAAGTTGTGGTGGAAAAGAGCACAGTCCCGGTTTACACCAACAGCTGGATCCGCAAAGTCATGCTGCTGAACGGCGCGCCATCGGACCTGTTTGACGTGGTATCCAACCCCGAGTTTCTACGCGAAGGTTCGGCTGTGACCGATTTCCTCTATCCTGACCGCATTGTGATCGGCGCCGACGGCGATCGCGCCGGTGATTTGTTGGCTCAAGCCTACAAACCGCTGGCGGACGGTGCCTATTACAAGAGGCCCGACGCAATTCCCGGCCCGGTCAATGAGGACTTTCGCGCTCGTCTGATCCGCACCAGCGCCAAGAGCGCGGAGTTGATCAAGCATGCTTCGAACGCCTTCCTGGCCATGAAGATTTCTTTTGTCAACGCGGTGTCTTCGGTATGCGAGGCTGTCGGTGCCGACGTGGAGCAAGTCTGCGAAGGCGTTGGCAGCGATTCGCGCATCGGACGAGGCTTCTTGTTCCCGGGCATCGGTTACGGCGGTTCCTGTTTCCCCAAGGACCTGCTCGCGTTCCGCGCCGTGGCTCGCGAAAACGGCTGCCCGTTCGGACTGCTCGATGAAGTGGTCGCTGTGAACGATGAGCAGCGCCGGCGTTTTCTGCGCAAAGTCAAGCGGGCCTTGTGGACGTTGAAAGGCAAGAAGGTCGCGGTGCTGGGCCTGGCCTTCAAGAATGGCACCGACGATATCCGTGAATCACCCGCCATCGCTGTGGTCAAGGCGCTCGTGAAGGAGGGGTGTTCGGTCGTAGCCTATGATCCTGCGGCGATGCCGCGCGCGATTGAGGAGCTTCCCAGCTCGGTGGCGTTCGCGCAAGATCCGTATGCCGCCTTGCCTGGCGCCGATGCTTGTCTGGTCCTGACCGAATGGGAAGATTTTGCCGGGCTGGACTTGGCTCGCGTCAAGAAGCTGCTGCGTTATCCGATCGTGATTGACGGCCGCAACCTTTTCAAGCCGGCGCAGATGGAAGCCGCCGGGCTGAACTACTACAGCATGGGACGGCCCGATGTGGTTGGTGAACACCGCACGCCGAGCAGGAAACTGGCTTCGCTCGAACTGGAAATCAAACCTGCGATCGACGGCATCAAGTTGGAGGACGCAGTCAACGAAGATCGCGCCGCCTGAAAGACGGGCAGCGCTTTTCTCGGGGCCCAGGCATGATCTCCGTCGTAGTTCCGATTTACAACGAAGAAGAAAACATCGTTGCCTTCCATTGCGCGCTGGAACACGTGCTCAACAGCATCGCCGAATCGCTCCGCGAAAGCTGGGAAGTGGTGTATGTCAATGATGGCAGCCGCGATTCTTCCTTATCTCTGCTCATGGAACTCCACACGCGCGATCCCCGCGTGATCGTGGTGGAGTTCGCACGCAATTTCGGACACCAGGCCGCGCTCAGCGCCGGACTTGAAACCGCGCGGGGCGACGCCATCATCCTTATGGACGGCGATTTCCAGGACCCGCCGGAGGTTCTTCCCAATCTGGTCAGCGCCTGGAAGGACGGCGCCAAGGTCATTGTTGCCGAACGCAGCAGCCGCGCCGAAACCGGTCTCCGCGGCAAGCTCTTTCCTCTCTTCTACAAGGTGATGGGATGGATCTCCGACTTCCCCATTCCTTTGAACGCCGGAATTTTCGGATTGCTTGACCGCCAGGCTGCCGAC
>Ga0126379_10000967_pt1 | contig 16924 bp, 26 predicted proteins | sample PanSoiMetPlot_24_FD_92640 | JGI IMG/M metagenome (GOLD analysis project Ga0126379, IMG submission 92640) | Tropical forest soil microbial communities from Panama - MetaG Plot_24 | ecosystem: Environmental > Terrestrial > Soil > Tropical forest > Bulk soil | place: Panama | collected 2016-02-17 | reverse complement strand
TGTACGTACCATTCTCTTCTCGTTGAGAGGAACATCTGCCGGTGATATCGACCTCGACGTGCTCGCTCATCACCACTGCTCCCGGCTATTGATGGATCGCGGTCACGACGCCGTCAGTCAGAAAGACGTACGCACCATGGAGTCGGTATATCCATATTTCGGACGTGCCGCTCGCCATCGTTGTGCGCTTGACCTCCGTCGGCTCGCGAAAGCACGTCGCCAGGACTTGCGCGCTCGTCATGCCCACCCGTGGCGTTCCGAGGCGCTCGCATTCCGCCCGCGCCTCGTGCAGCAGTGCATTATTTCTTTCCGCATTCTGGAATCTGTTGGGCACCTCGCTCGGCTGCGCAGCGGTTTGGCATGCCGCCAGCGCCAAGCCGAGCCCAATGATCAGGATTCGCATCTCGCTTCCTCCGCATATGCAAAAACAGCATAGAGCATTAAGCCGCGGCCCGCCAGCGGCCCAAGGAAATGACTTGCTGCTGTTGCGATTGCGTCACCCCTGCTTTCTCGGGGGCGACGCTATCTATACAGGAAATGCCTTGCTCCCCAAGGATTTGCGCGGTGTTGCGGCTCGCCGGGAATAGATCGATCTGGCCGACCAGCACGCCGAGTCGGGTGTGCGGTGTGAATTCATACGGGGCACGCTTGGCTGTTGGGTGCACCTCGATGCTCTCGATCAGGTTGCGGAAGGCAACCCGGCACTCATCGCTGATCGCGTCGGCGTTCAAGCCGGCGTGCAACCGCTCGACCGCGGCCTGAAAGCTCGCGGCGGCCGCCGGGTGCATGGCGACGACGTTGCGCTTGCTTTCGAGCCATCGCAGCCGCTCATCGAGCCCGACGCGCTCGGCCTCCAGTGGCTTGAGCTTGGCGGTGAGCAGCTTCACCGGCACATCGAAGTCGTCGCGGATCGAGTTGCAGATTCGGTCGATCTGCACATTCAGATTGTTGAGCCGCTTTTGCACCGCGCGGCGCTCGGAATTGTTCTTTCGATCGGTCTCGTGCCATTCGGCTTGGAAGGCCTCGACGAACGCCGCAACGGCCTTGGGATCGCTCAGGCGCGTCTTGACCTGTACGATCATCGCCCGTTGCAGCACGTCGAGGTCATAGCTTTTGCTGTGCTGGCAAGTGCCATGCTGGTGAGCTGCGGCACAGGCCGCGCGCTGTCCGCCATCGCGCGAGGTATTGGCAATTCGCATGTGGCCGCCGCAAGCGCCACAACGCAGCAAGCCCGACAGCAAATGCGTGCCGCGCGGAATGAACTTGTGCAGCTTGCCACCTTCACCGAATTTCGCGACGCCGCGATCGGATCTGATCTTGTTCGCAGCGTCCCACAATTGCTGATCGATGATGCGGAGGTGCGGCACCTCGGTCATGATGAGATCTTCGGCGCTGGCACGACGTTTCGTCTTTTTGCCGGTCTCGGGATTGAGCACCGTGGTGCTCGTGTTCCAAACAAGTTTGCCGGCATAGAGCGGATTGCCGATGATGCCGCGCTTGGTGCCGCCGCCGATGAATGTCTGAAAATTCCAGGCGGCTACGCCGTTCGCAGTTGCGACGCCGTCCCGCGTCAAGCCATGCGCGATCGTGCGCGGCGAGGTGCCCGCGGCATATTCGCGAAAGATGCGGCGCACGACCTCGGCCTGCTCCGGATCGATCTCCCGCTCGCCGGGCTTGCCGAGCACGCGGCGATAGCCGTAGGTGACGGCGCCGGGAAATTTTCCCTCACGCACGCGGCCGTTATGACCGCGGCGAACCTTGTTGCCGAGGTCGGCGAGGAACAGCGAGCCGACGAGTCCGCGTATGCCGACATGGATCGACGTCGCCGTGCCTTCGTTGACCGTCCGAATCTCAACGTTGTAAAAGCTCAGCCGCTTGAATAGGCCGGCGAGATCCTCTTGATCGCGTGATAGCCGATCGAGCGATTCAACGATGACCACGTCGAACTTGCGCGCCTTGGCCGCGGCCATGAGATCGAGCAATCCGTCGCGTTCGAACATGCTGGCGCCGGACTTGGCGCGATCGCTAAACGTCTTGACGATCTTTAGGCCGTCGCGGCTTGCCAGCGTTTGGCAGACCGCGATCTGATCGTCGATCGAGCGATCTTTTTGCAGGTCGCTCGAAAACCGCGCGTATAGCGCTGCTCGTTTTGACATCTTGGTCCCCGTGCAATCGTTTCCATTCACGTCGCGCCGCCGTTCGCCCCATTGCCCGCGCCAGCTCAAGCCATTGTTCATCGTGGCTCGGATGGTCCCAACTCGCCGGATCTGCCGGATCGAGCGGCCGTATAACGGCCTTGGGGCGAGTCGGCCTACGCATGGGAACTATATGCCATTTCCGCATTTTTCTCAATATGCGATTTTGCTATATGCAACAGTGAGTTAAGGCATTTTTAACTCACAACGCCACTTGATGTTGGCCGAGTACATCATGCGCCAGTAGTGGATCTGCTGCTGCGCGCCGCGCTGGCAACGCCACTCGCTCACGTACTGCCCGCCCTCGTAAGGCACGCCGAGGATCCAAAATGTAAGCAGCCATGTCGGCACGGCGGGCGCGGTCACGGCATGCCTCGCTTGTACCACTCGACAAACGTCATGATCAGATTTTCCGCCCGGTTGGCGCGCGCTCTTTGCTCATCGCGTTCCCGGTGCAACGTCTCGATCTGCCGCTTGAGCGGCTCATGCTGCTGGACTTCTGCGAGGTGCCGATTGAGCGATTCCTGCAGCGCATATTCGAGCTGTTTGATTCTCGCCTGCTGTGCGGCGCTGTCCGCCGGCTTGTTCTTTCTCATCGCTTGTCGCTCCGGGCGAGGCGCTCGGCCCAACGCAGCAATGGCAGCGCCAGCTCGCGCGATAGCACGATCACGCCCATTTTCTTTCCGCTTTGGCTTACCCATTCGAGATCCATGCGCAGCTTAGTGATTGCTGCGCGCACCTTCTTCATTTCTTCTTGCTCGCTCTCGCTCACGTTGTTCCCTCATGCCCCGTAACTGTTGATCAATGCGGCCTCGATCCTCGCCGGTTCGATAACCGAACATGAACGCGCCGATGATCAGCAGCATGTAGATCGCCAAATATGCCCACAAATCACTCATCACTGCACAGCCGTCTTTGGTCGCATGCGTTCAGCGAATTCGAGCGCACCGCGCGCGCACTCAATGAAGGTTTCGTGATCGCCGGTGTACATGGCGGCCGAGAGCTTGAGACATTCATCCGCGATGGCTGCGCAGATCACCGGCTCTTTGATGCCGCGCGCGTGCGCCGCGTCGATGTATTCTTTCACAGCCGCGGAGAAACGATTCTTGAACCCATGCACAAGCCGCAGCAGGCTATCGAGATCTTGCGGTGACAGATCGTCGAGCAGCGTCTTCATCGGGTGTCGAACCTTCCGACATCGCGAGTGCGAATTAAGCCGCGGTTGCCATCGGTCGAGCCCATGACGCTTTCGAGTTTCTTGGTGAGTCGTTCAACCGCGTCGGCGAGCCGGTCGATGCCGTCGGCGACGCGGTCAAGCTTCATTAGTACGGCGCGCCGCTCGCTATCCTGCCAGCTCATCATATTTTCCCCTTATCCGGTGGTGGTTGTTGTGGCCATTCCCATGTACCGCCTCGACCATCGGCACAGCGTGGCCGCTCCAATTCGCCAAGCCTGATCGCCGTATCGGCGTCGTAGGCGCTGGCGAAAAATCGAGGAATGACCTCGGCGGCGGGATCGAGATCGACCGTTTCCCCATATTCGCCGTAGGCATAGATCAGGGCATTGCCTGCATAGAGCTGCCGGCCGATCGCGAAAAAGTGTTGATTGATCGGCGGTGCGAACAAGCCGAATTCGTCAACCACGATTGCGAGCTGGCGCATTCCTGCACGCCACAGCGGGCCGTGGTCGACGTGACCGGGCACAAGGCCGCACGCTCGCTCCGCATCCTCGAAGGTGGGGAGATCGAGCAGCTCGACCTTGTGCATTACGGCGTCAATTTTCTCGTAGCGCATCGTTCGCCCGCTTTATCCGCAGTGGCAGCACGACATTCCAATTGCACCACTCGCAGCATCGGCCATCGGCCGCCGGCCATGCATTATTGCCATGCGACCATCCGCCGGGGCGGGCCTCAATCTCGCGGCTGCAGATCGCACATTTTAGACGAGTCATTGCGACTCCTTCGGCGGGGACTCTGCGGCCTTGTCCTTGCCATTGGCGCCGTACTTGGCGGCAATATCTCCGCTCGCTATTCGCATTTCGCGCTCGGTCTCGGCGATGACGCGCTCGGCCTGCCGGTCGGGCCGCTCGACCTCGCCGGCAGCCATGGCCGCCTCATTGGCGCGCTGCACGCTGTCGACGATGTGGCCCAAGTGCGTGCGGATCTCGACGCTGTAACGCCGATGCATTTCAAGGCTCGACTTGATCGCCTGCATGTCACGCTCGACATCGGTGCAACGCATGCGCGATAGATTGAGGTCGGCGCGCAGCTTCGAGTTTTCCTCGCGCAACGCCTCGCACTCATTGTTGAGCCTTGTCACGAACGCCAGCGCTTGCGCTGTTTGCTCGTGCTGAGTCGATGGCATAACGGTCGGCCGGATAGCCGGAACCGTTGGCTCTTGCTTACGCTTTCCGAAGTGATCAGCAATCGACATCGCTAGACTCCCCTGCTTGCTGTTGAAACCCGTTGCGGCCTTCCAAACGATCGACCGCATAGGCAAGTACGCGCCGCCGGCTGCGGTCGTCCTTTAATCCGGCGAGCGTTCCCATGATGACGACAAAAGCGCGAGTGCACGGATCTGCGAGACCGGCGCGAATGGCGTCGGCTTCTCTGCGGTCGGCAACCTCGATCGTCGCTTTCATTTCAAATTTCCTCGAGCCCGCCCTCATCGATGAATTGCTGCACCGACTCGGCCGTCACGCGGCGAATTCTGTGGCCCATCTTGACCACCTTCAATCGCTTGTCCTTGATCAAGCGATTGAAAGCCTTTTCACCGATCTCGCCCAAGCGCGCGCGCGCTTGCTGCGGCGTCAACAATTCCCGTTCCATTTCTCGATCCTTCGCCACTTGGCGCACTCACAGCATGGGCTTTTCTTGGCCGTCCCAACCGCGCAGCCACGCGTCGGCTTCCTTACTGCGCGCCGGCTCGCGATACTCCCCGGGCACGGCGCGGCGCTGGTGGCCAGCAGCGCGCGCCTTCCTGCCGGCGTCATAGGCGAGCGTGATAACGTCAGCGGCGAGCGGGGCCGAGTCGGCGGCGGACAAGTCACTAGCCTCCGCAGGCTCGGTTGCAGGAGTAGGAGCTGCTGCTCCCCGCTCGCCGCCTTCTCCGCGCGGAGTCGCGATGTTCGTGTCCGATCGCGCAGATTGAGTTGACTCCGCTGGAGCTTCGATAGGCGGAAATACATCGTCGACCGACGCCATGCCGTCGGCCACTGATTTGCCCATGGCGACGATTTGCGCGATATTAGGCGCAAGCCAATCCTTCGAGGCGCGGCCGATCACGCGCTCGACGCGCACGAGGTCGACTCCCATCTTCGCAATGCTCTGCAAAGTGCGCTCGCGCCAGCCAACGAGATCCTTGCCAATTTTCTCGACCAGCGAATTGCGCGCTTCTTCGAAAGCAAAATCAGCATAGATCTGCAGCGCGTTGACAATGCAATTGCGGATCGCCTTGCTCTGGCCGATCTGATAGGCGATGTCGAGCTGCCGATCAGCATCGCGAGTTTTCATCGAGCCTTGCGATTTGCGTTGCCGGTACGCGCGCTCCATCGAAAACCCGGTTTCGAGGTCCGTGAACCGAGCATAGAAAACCCAAGCGTCACCGACATCCAGCTCGCGCACCTCGTTGACATTGTTTCCGAAGATACGCGCGACATCATTGGCAAGCTTGATCGACGGACCTTCAATCCAATCCTGCCCGCCCTCTTTCTTGCGCACCGGGAACCTGTAAAACCAATCGCTGCCGGCGGCTGCAGCGAGCGCTCGAAGCTTATCGAGGATCTTCCTCTCATCGCGGTACACATGAACGGGCTGCGCACCGATGACCTGCTCGCTCAGCCCATGCGTGGGGCGCACCAGCGAATGACCGCCGGGCGGCTGCGCGCTCGACCCCATCGGTTGATTAGGCTGGCCGCCCGCGTTAGCAAAGGCGGCAAGGTCCCGGGCTCGATCACTTGTGTCGCTCATGAATGCTGTCCTATCTGCGGCTGTGGCTCGCTCTATTCTTCTGTTCGATCACCAAAACTGGCTCGCTCAACTCGTTTGTCCGATCCTCCGCATGGGCTCGCTCGCGTCACATGTTGCGATCAATGGTGCGGGCTCGCTCTCACTTCGTGTTGCTATCGCTAAGCTTGGCTCGCTCGCATCAGATGTCCTATCCCGCGCAATGGCTCGCTCTCATCACATGTCCGATCCCTAATCGTGGCTCGCTCGCACGTTGTGTCCCATCCGAGGGGTTGGCTCGCTCATTGGTTCTGTCCGATCTTCGATCATGGCTCGCTCTTGGTATTTGTCCGATCACCAAAAATGGCTCGCTCGCTCGCTTTTGCTGTCCGATCATTTCCAATGGCTCAACGCTTTCGCCAAACCGGGCACGTCTTCCGCGTTCGGCGGCGGTCTAAAGTCTTTATGTCCTAAAATTGCGATCGCATACGGTGCCGGCGGCAGCTTGTCGTGCTTTAACCAAAACCACACCAAAAACAGATGACTCAGAAACAGCTTGACGGCTGCACGCCTTGCCATCGCATCGACGTGTGCCGGTGGCAGCTTGCCGGCGCTGTAGTGCTTGAATGCCTCGGTGTCCTTGCCGAACTTCTTTTCAGCAAGGATCAGCTTGCAGCGCTCGGCGTTCTCCCCGCGTTCATTGCGCTTGACCTCGTACTCTTTTCGCTCGCGATAATAATGCCCGTAGGTGCAATCACGTTGATTGGAAAACTTCATGAAGGATTGGCCGGCTTTCCAGCACAGTGTTTTTAGCGTCGCGTTCCAAGGCCGTTTCTGCCCCTTCTCCCATTTCCGCGTCGGGTCGAGCCCGGCGAAGGTCCAGATCTTGCCGGCGCTGTCGACCTTCGTGATGTCGATGTGCGCCATCAAGCCGGCAGCGATCACGGGACCGATCCCATAAATCGACTTGAGCCACATGCCTATGGGTTGGTTGTCCGTGTAGATGTCGAGCATGCGCTTGACTTCGTTCTCAAGCAGCTCGGATTGTTCGGCGAGCCATGCGATCACTGCATTGGGCTCGGCTGATGAATCGAGCGCGCGCACTTGGTTGTGGGCACGCTTTCGATCCTCTTGCATCAAATAATAGGCGTCGACGAGGTAGCGGGCTTCTTCATCTGAAAGAGTGGCGGCCGCAATGCGCGAATCGCGCTTGAGACGTTGAACTGATTCTGGTTCATACACTGTAGCCGCCTCCTATTTCGCTCGCTTACTATGTCCAATCATCGACGATGGCTCGCTCTCCCGAATTGTCCGATCTCAGGGATTGGCTCGCTCACATTCTCTGTCCGATCGCGTAAACTGGCTCGCTCGCTAGGCATGTCCGATCCATACGTTTGGCTCGCTCTGCAGCTCTGTCCGATCGAATCAGATGGCTCGCTCGCCATCAAATGTCCGATCCAGTGCAGTGCATTGGCTCGCTCCGGCCGTCTGTCCGATCGCGGCTGTTGGCTCGCTCGGCGCATGTGTCCGATCTTGCGGTGTTTTTTTTTGCTCAATCCTCCCCATGCTTTGCTGCAACAATTCGCAATACCCTAAAATCAGCCGCCGGCACTGTATGCGCTTTCCGATGTTGCAGCTTGCACGACAGCCGGTGCCCGTCGGCGAGCCGCGCAAAAGAGTGCGCGCCGATCTTGCCGAGCAGCTCGACCTTGATGCCGCGCTCGGTATCGTCGAGACGCTTCAATGCCGTTTTGACTTGCTGCCAATCCTCGACGAGCTGGAGCACGCGATTGTCGCCAGTGAGATCGACCTCGGTGCCATCGTCCTTGGGATAGAGCGCGCGCACCAGCTCGGCATCGCGCTGCGGCTCGAATGGCGGCATGACGTTGGCATCGAGGTGCTCGCGCCAAAAGCGGGCGGCGTTGAATTCGATGCGCGCCTCGGTGACCTCATCGCGCTCGATATCGAAGAGCCGCAGGTTCCATTCGTATTCGCCGTTGACGAGCACAGCGAGGATTCCCCATCGCAGCTCGTTGAGCATGACCTCGGTGAGCGCCTGAAGCCGGTATTCAGTCGGCGGCGTCGCCTCACCATAGGCGACATTGTCGGTGGGATCGTTGAGCCATTTGTTCCGAAACACCGATCGTGAAATCACTTTCGCCTGCACGATACCGATCCCATCGCGATCCGGCGCCGCTGCGAATCCGTCGGGCGTGCAAGCAAGGCGGCGATCGAGGCACCGGACGTGCACGCGCGCGCGGGTAACGTCCCATTCTGCCCTTTCCTCGGCGAGCGCTTCGAACACGCTTGACTCGCCCCAACGGCCGCGACGCATTGCGGCGTTATCGAGCCGCGGCGGGCGCAACCCTTTCTTTTCCGCGTAAAGTTCGGCGAGCGAGCCCCACGATGCCTCGCCGCAGACACACGCGATCTCGCTCGCGTTGATGAAACGCAGACGATCGGCGAGCCACTCTTGCCGAGATGTTAGATTGACGCGCTCGATCATCGCTCTAAAGCTCTGTCCGATCTGCCGAAATGGCTCGCTCGACTGGATTGTTCGATCCCACGGGATGGCTCGCTCGGCTGGATCGTCCGATCATCCGGGATGGCTCGCTCTTTTCCTTCGTCCGATCGTGCACCGTGACTCGCTCGACGTTCTTGTCCGATCCGCGAGTATGGCTCGCTCACTTATTGTTTCATGTGAAACGCCTATGGTGCCCCGTGGTGCCCGATAACACCTCATGGTGCCGCATGGTGCCTCATGGTGCCCGCTGATGTTTGTTTGTTATCGTGTCCCCTTGCTCGGCTTATTGATTGATAGCTATCGCACCGTTTCAAGCTTTGTCCAGGGTGAGAAATCCTTAGTGTGGGGCGATGCAACGCGCGCACAAATGCCGATTCCGTCTAGGCTAATTTGCACTTCGGCGATTGATCACCTCGGTATCCGTACAGCATTGCTGACCAAAAAATTTTCGCGCTTGCGTGTCGCGAGCACGCGGCGCAATGTCATTCACGTTACCTTCACAAAGACCGCAAGCACACATGAGAGGCGAGGGAGCAATGCTCATGCCCGGGGCAAACGGATTCGATGCGGAGCAACTCAACAGCTATCTGGAGCAGATCGACGACGCCGACGATGCGCTGTTGCGGCTCAAGAGCGAGCACATGACGGCGTGCAAGGCGCCGCGAGCAAAAATCAAAGGCGTGATGAAGGAAGCGCGCGCGGCCGGCATCGGCATGGCGGCATTCCGCACGCTGGTCGCCAAGCATCGCAGCGAGCGCAAGATCGAGGAACAGATCGCCGAGCTTGAGGCTGACGACAAAGCCGACTTCGAAGAGATGCAGCGCGCGCTCGGCGACTTCGGCGACACGCCGCTCGGCGAGGCGGCGCTCGCCAAGGCTAAGCCGCTGCAACACGATCAGGAAGCGCTCGACCGCCTCGGCCGCGGCTAAAATCTTCGAGGTGGGCCATGATCTTCGATGGCCTGCAGCGCGGGCACTATGGCGCGATCTACGCGGATCCGCCCTGGCACTTTCAAGCGTGGGGCGTGGGCCGTTGGAGCGGGAATCACTCTTTTCGACAACCCGATTATCAGACAATGGGCGTCGAGCAACTCGCGTTGTTGCCGGTGCGCGATCTAGCTGCGCCCGACTGCGTTCTGTTTTGTTGGGGCATTTGGTCGATGGTGCCCGAAACGCTGCACTTGATCAGATCGTGGGGGTTTGAGTTCAAGTCTTGTGCATTCGTTTGGACAAAGGCCGATACGACTCAGCTCGAAATGTTCGAAGAATTTCCGAACGACGGGCAATGGGGCCTCGGTTTTTGGACGCGCCAGAATTCCGAATATTGTTTGTTAGCGTCACGTGGCAGCCCTAAGCGGCTAAATGCCGACGTTCGTCAAGCCATCATCGAGCCGCGCCGCGAGCACTCGCGCAAGCCCGAATGCGTATACGGCCGCATCGAGCGACTCGTCGCCGGACCTTACGTCGAGCTGTTCGCGCGCACGCGCCGCGCCGGCTGGGACGCATGGGGCAATGAGGTCGACAAATTCGCGGAGGCCGCCGAGTAAATTGGAGTGTGACATGACCAACATCGTGCAATTGAAGGATCAAACAGCCGAGCACAAGCGCAGCGTTTTGGAATGCCGCCTGTTGAAGCTAGAAGACTTCGAGCAATGGGTTCGGCACGTTTATCAGCGGCCAATCAGCGAAAACCAAAAGGTGCAAGAGCTGGCCGAAGAGCTGCAGCGCAACGGCGGCATAATCCCCGGCGTGTTGACGCTGGGACGACTGCCGAACGATCCGAGGATCTATGGTGTGGATTATCAGCACCGCGTCGCTGCTTGCAAATTGTCTGGACGCGATGAATTCATCGGCGAAGTTCGTACCGTCGAATATCAATCTATGGCCGAAATGGCCAAGGATTCGATCAAGCTGAATAGCCGCTTGGTGAACATGAAGCCTGATGATGTATTGCGGGCGCTTGAGCCAAGCTTGCCGTTGTTGGCGACGTTGCGCTCGGCCTGCAACTTCATCGGCTATTCAAACAATGTGCGCCGTGTCAGCCACGGCAATTCCGTACTGAGCATGTCGGTGACGCTGCGCTGTTGGGCTGCGTCGAGCGGTGAGACTCCCTCATTCGGCGGCGGTCAACCTGCTGCAGAACTAGCCGAGGCGCTCGACGATGCCGATGTGCAATACCTCACAGCATGCTTGGCATCGGCCTATCAAGCTTGGCGTGATGAGCCTGAATACTATGTGCTATGGGCGGGGCTAAATCTAACGATGTGCATGTGGTTGTTTCGGCAGCTCGTTGTTAAACGAGCTGATAAGAAAAGCCGCGCCGTGCATCTGACCGTGAATGAATTCGCGCGCTGCTTAATGTCAGTCTCGGCGGCGTCGGATTATCTCAACTGGTTGCCGGGTCGCAAGCTCGGCGATCGCGATCGGTCGCCTTGCTATACGCGGCTGCGCGCCATCTTCACAAAGCGAATCGTCGATGAGAGCGGGCAGCGTCCGATCTTCCCTCAACCTAACTGGTACAGCGGCAAATGAGTAACGACAATATTGTGCCGTTGCCTCGGCGCAATCGCGAGCGCGAAGGCAAAAGCGCGCGCTCGTGGATCAAGCACGAGTTCATCGCCAAGGTTGCCGGCTCTTATATTGCGGCCTATCGGGTGAGCCATCCGCGGGATCGAGTGATCCTGATAGATGGCAATGCCGGCGATGGCCAAGGCGTTCCGCGCAATCCCGATTTGTTCGACAGGGCGGAATATTCTCGGCCGAGTCCTGAAATTGTCACCGCGCTTGCCGAAGACGTTGGCAACGCCGACGTATTGCTATGCGAGAAGGACAAGCACAAGCGCAAGCAACTGTATGCGCGCTTTCCCAAGGCGATGATCGTTGCGACTCATGACGAGGTGGTGCCGAATATTTTGCCGGAGCACCGTTACGCACTATGGATCTCGGATCCCTGCGGGCCGGCTGGCCATGGCATCGATCACATGCGCGCAGTCAGCAAGCGTGTTCGATGCGATTTTGTTGTGGTCTTCAATGAAGGAATAATCGGCCGGTTCAACGGCACCGGACTAAACGCAACCGGCTCGGATCCCTGGAAAACGTCACGCGAGCGCTACGGCAAATTGATTGATCCGCAGTGGTGGCTCGATCAGCTCGGCAAGCGCTACCTCGTGCAATCGGACGTGATCCGCGCGAGCGCGAATTTCAATTATCGCGTTTGGGCGATCAGCAACTTTCTCGCCGATTGCACCAAGCGACGACCGTTCATCGAAACAATCGAAAGGATGCGCTAATGGGCAAGCAAATAATCCCGATCGACGAGGCCGAGCGCGTACTCGCCAATGCCAAGACCATCGATCAAGCGAGGGAGGCGCACAGTTGGTATAAAGGGATCCGCGCGCTGGCGCGAGCGATCAGCGACGATGACGATCGGCGCAAAGCCGAGATCACCGCGGCCGACTTTGAGATCCGGGCGCGCCGGCGCCTCGGCAAACTGATCGAGGCGGCAAGCAAGGCCGGCCAGCTCGCAAAAGGTGCCCGGGGAAAGCCCGGCCCGGGCAGGGGAAAACGCGGGGTAAAAAAACCCCGCGTTTTAGAGTCAACTTTAGAGGGTGCCGGTGTCGACAAGAATCTTGCCAAGGCGGCGCGCCAGCTCGCGCGCATCGACGATGAGGAATTCGAAGATCGCCGCGAGGCGTGGCACCATTCATTGAATGGCGGCGGCAACGCGCGAGTGACATTGATACTGCCAAGGTTGACGCCGAAGGCCGAGCGCGCGGCGTCGAGGGTGCGCGCTAACAATATTTCGCTAAAAGAATGGGACGCGATGTCCGCTGACGAGCAACGTGAATTCTTGCAGCCGCACAACTTTCCAAGCAACGTCACTTTTAACAAACAAGAATCCGCCGGCATTGAATGGGCACAGCATAGTTGGAATCCGATCGTTGGCTGCAAGCACGATTGTCCATACTGCTACGCTCGCGATATTGCCGAGCACTATCCTGATGCTTTTCCGCATCGCTTCGAACCGGCTTTTCGACCATACATGCTCAACGCGCCGGCCAATAGCACAGTGCCGGGCGATGCTACGTTTGATACGCGATTCAAAAACGTTTTCACCGGCTCAATGACAGACATATTCGGCCGATGGGTGCCGCGTGAATGGATCGAGGCCGTGCTCGATCAGGTTCGGAGCAACGCGCAGTGGAATTTTCTATTTCTCACCAAATTCCCAAAACGCATGGCGGAATTTAACATCCCGGCCAATGCTTGGATGGGCACCACAGTTGACTTGCAAGCACGCGTCGCAAACGCCGAGGCGGCTTTCGCCAAGCTCAACAAAGAGGCGGGCATTCGCTGGCTTTCAGTCGAGCCAATGCTTGAGCCGCTGAAATTCAAGCAGCTTGATCTTTTCAACTGGATCGTGATCGGCGGCGCCTCCAAGTCAAGCAAAACGCCGGCCTTTCATCCGCCGTTGCCGTGGATCATCGATCTATACGAACAAGCCAAGGCCGCCGGCTGTGCGGTTTACATGAAAACCAATCTGCTCGGCGAGCGCGTGCTAGAGCTTCCCTTCGATGCGCCGATCGAGGCCGGGCCGAAAACCGCGCCGAAGGTGTTTAACTATCTCGGCAAAGGTATCGGTGAATGAGCGAGATCCTCGCCCTCGACATTGCGACGACGTGCGGATGGGCGCGTGGCCGCGTCGGTGACGCCGTGCCGCAATGCGGCTCGGTGCGCTTTGCCAAGCCCGGCGCCTCGCAGCTCGCGATCTGCGGCGCCGCCATGCGATGGGCGATCGATACGCTCGTGCAGCCGCTGCCGGACGTGATCGCGATCGAGGGATTGCTGCCGCCCGGCGCGCTCAAGCAACGCAGCAACGAACAGCACGAGCTGCTCGGCCATCTGCACGGCATCATCCTCGGCGTCGCCTTTCTGCGCGGCTGCTACAAGGTGCACAAACATCAGCTCAACAGCATCCGCGCGCACTTCCTGCATGGCGTTCCCTACGGCAAGGGCGAGGCAAAAATCGTCACTATGCGCAAGTGCCGCTCGCTCGGTTGGCTCGAAACCGCCGACGATGACGCCGCCGACGCGTGCGCGTTGTGGAGCTATCAGGCCGCGTTGCTCGACGGCGAGCAGGTAGTGCGGATCTCCGAGCTGTTTCGCAAAAGCATGCCACATCGTGAGTCTTGGGATCAAATGTGGGCCAAGCCTTTCGACTTCTCGCGTGAGCCAAAGACATGAAACCAAACGCCGTCATGGTGCTGCAAGCTCGGGCGCAAGCGCGTGCATTGCTGTATCAGCACGGCCAGCTTGAGCTCGAGGAAGCGGTGACCGTGCTCTGGCGCGCCGCTGAGGAAAGCGGCTTGCTCGACAAGTACGGCGAGGAACAGGTAACCAAGATCATCCGCACAGCGTTTCACGGCATCGCGGATCTATGAGCACAGATGCATTGGCCAAATTTGCTTCGAACGTCACGGAATGGCGCAAGCTGATCGCCACCGTAGACGGCGAGGCGCGTCTCACCATGTTCGCCGATGCCGCCAACGAGATCGCCGGCTATATCAACGAGGGAGTGGAAAAAACCACCGCGGTCGACGCTATAGCCGACATCGCCAACGCGCACGCCGGCCTCGCCGATGCCGACACCGTGCAAATGATCATCGCCGATGCATTCCGCGAGGCCGAGCTGCACATCGGTAATTTCGAGGAAGCGCCGCCGCAGCAGGCCTATACGAATGGCAAGGACAAGGGAAAACCAAAGGCGCAAATATTATCAAAGCGCGCCTTCATCGGAGGATTCGTGCCGCCCGACTATCTCATCGCCGGCATACTCCAGCGCCGTTTCATCTATGCACTCACCGGGCAGACGGGACACGCAAAGACGGCGGTGGCACTGCTGATTGCTCGGCTTGTGAGCTGCAAGCTCAATGCGCTGTTCGGACATCGCGGCGTCAAGAAAGGCCGCGTGATCTATTTCGTCGGCGAGAATCCCGACGACGTGCGCATGCGCGTGATCGGTATGGACAGCCGACGCGACGATGAGCCCGACAAGGACGATATTTCCTTCATCCCCGGCGGTGGGCTCAAGATCAACGAGATCACGGGTGTGCTTGAGGCCGATCTGCGCGTTCACGGCGAGGCCGCGCTCATCATCGTCGACACCAGCGCCGCATACTTCCTCGGCAACGATGAAATGAGCAATACGCAGATGGGCGCGCACGCGCGCATGCTGCGTGCATTGACACTCCTACCCGGCGGCCCATGCGTGCTGGTGCTCTGCCATCCCATCAAGCACGTGAGCGATCAGGCGCAATTGCTGCCACGCGGCGGCAGCGCTTTTCTCGCCGAGGTCGACGGCAATCTGACGCTCTGGCGCACGAGCAACGAGCTGATCGAAATGCACTGGCAAGGCAAATTCCGCGGTCCGGACTTCCCGCCCATGTCGTTCCGGCTTGAGCCCATCAAGGATGCAATCCATGACGCCGACGGGCGCGCGATCGCAACCGTCGAGGCCGTCGCCATCACGCAGCAGGAACAGGAAAAAGTCGAAAAACGCGACGATAACGAGCAAGACGCGGTGTTGCGGCAAATGCTCGTCACTCCCGATCAATCCCTTTCCGATATTGCCAGAGGGCTCGGCTGGGAGCTGGAGAACGGCGACGCCAACAAGGTTAAGGTCTCACGCATCCTCACCGGGCTCGCCGCCGGGCAACAGCGGCGCCTCGTGGTGCAAGTGCGAAAAAAATGGAACCTGACCGAGGCCGGGAAAAAGCACGCGCGCGAGCTGGCATTGCGCGCTCTAAATCGTAAGGAACCGGACGGCCAAGAGGCACTGCATTTTTGATGTTACGCTAGTGTTACGGTGAGGGCACAACCCGGTGCAAAAAATACCGCCGATTTTCGCTGTTACGATCCTGTTACGATTTGGCACCTCGACAGTGAGGAAACCCCCATGGATACGATGTTACGCATGTTACGTTACGGCCATGGACGGCTTATCACTATGAGCCGATTCCATGGTGCCGTTTTGGCCGTAACGTAACATGACTCCCTCTATAGGAAGGGGTGTGGGGAAACCAAACCGAAAAACGGGGGTCAAAAATTGATAGGTTGGGCCGTCGCTCAGACCGAGCCGCAGCGCGAGCGCCGGGCTCGCCTTTGGCTCATGCGACAAGGTTTTGAAACGTGGCTTCCGCGCATCAAGCTGGCCTCGGGCCGAATCGGGCCGCTATTCCCGACTTACCTTTTCGTTCATTGCTCGGTGCAGCGCTGGTATCCCATCCTGTGGACTCCCGGCATTTTGCGGCTGCTCATGGCTGGCGAGCGGCCGGCATGGCTGCCGCAGCCCGATGTCGAGCGGCTACGCGGCCTTGAGGTCGGCGGTCTCGTGAAATTGCAAGAAAAGCGCAGAAAACGCGGGCAAATTGTGTGCATTACCCGCGGTGTGCTCGTCGGCAAAGCCGCGGTGTTCGACAGCATGGCCGGCGAGGAACGTGCTCGCGTGCTGCTGGAGCTGCTCGGCCGGCACACCGTGGTCGAGGTCGCCGAGCAAAACCTACAAGATATTGCGTAAGGAACCCGTATGGGTTACAAGCCGACTCCTCACCAAACCCGACAAGCTTTTGCTCTCGCGTGGGAATCCCTTGCGATCGGGAATTCCGCGCCGTGCAGCGCGCTTTCCGCCGCTCGGGTTTGGTGAGACTCACTCAGGCGGCGGGCCTCTGGTCGAGGTGCCGAGGTCATAGCTGTACCGCAGCCCTCCAACCCTGACTCGGCACCTCGACCACGTCGCGCTGGCACAGAGAACGTTGCTGGTGAGTTATTTCTGGAAATGGGCACCGAGCACCACAGCCGCCCAACGTTTCGCCAGCGAGGCTATACGTGCCACTGGGATAGGCGCTCGGTGCACTACCGCAAGCGTCACCCCTTGTGCGTGATGTGCCTTGCCAATGGTCGGGTGCAGGCAAGCGAAGTAGTCGACCACATCAAGCCGCACCGTGGCCCTACCGATCCGCTCATGTGGGATAACGGCAACCTGCAGGCACTGTGCAAGCGCTGCCATGATGGGCGCAAGCAACAGCTCGACCGCATAGGGTACACCAAGGACATCGGTGAGGACGGGTGGCCCCTTGACGCGCAACATCCTGCTAATAAAAAAAATTTTTTCTGACCGGGGGGAGTCGATTCAAGATTTTCGGATCGCTTCCGGGGCCGGCGGGCCACAAAAAAATCTCTAAAGCCGCAATTTGCCCGTTCCGGT
>Ga0126379_10000964_pt1 | contig 16943 bp, 17 predicted proteins | sample PanSoiMetPlot_24_FD_92640 | JGI IMG/M metagenome (GOLD analysis project Ga0126379, IMG submission 92640) | Tropical forest soil microbial communities from Panama - MetaG Plot_24 | ecosystem: Environmental > Terrestrial > Soil > Tropical forest > Bulk soil | place: Panama | collected 2016-02-17 | reverse complement strand
TTGCGCATGGTGACCGCGTCGTAGCCTTGCTGGATGAACAGCTTCCGGGCGGCGTCGAGAATCTTCCCCCGAAGCTTTTGCCGTTCCCGCTCGCGTCGTTCCTTGGTTCCCACCGCGACTCCGGTTTGAAACGGTGTTCCTCTAAAGAACAGCGTTCTGCAAAACAGCGTTAACTTAAGAAACGTCGTTACGAAAAGTCAAGGCCTTTTGGGGGAGGCGTCCGATGGGCGCTGTCGATCGCCCGAATCCCCACCCCGATGAGACGGTTTGCCTGCCTTCGACGTTTACCTGCCCGCGAGCTAAACCGCCTCAGCCACCACACTCACTGTGAAGTTGGAGCCTGATTGGTCAACGTTGTCCAATGGCCTGTTTTGGCCAAAAAGCATCTTAGTGACGGTGATTTGGACAGCGGGAATTTCGCAAAAAAATTATTGGCGCCGCATGGGTGGCCACGCACTAGCGGAGAAGATGCCCGTGACGCGTCGATCCGAGGACCGGTGATTCGTCGCGACTTTGGGCTGTGCCGTTCCAGGGCCGAGACCGTCCTGCTTCTATCGAAAGGGAAACGAACATGCGAGTGATGGTGATTGTCAAGGCAACCAAGAGCACTGAAGCGGGCACCCTCCCGAGCGAGAAGCTGCTTGCCGACATGGGGAAGTTCAACGAGGAGCTGGTCAAAGCCGGGGTGATGCTGGAGATGGAGGGCCTACACCCCAGCTCGAAGGGAAAGCGCGTGACTTTTTCCGGCAGCAAAAAGACGGTAGTCGATGGCCCCTTTGCGGAGACGAAGGAGTTGATCGCCGGATTTTGGCTGTGGCAGGTGAAGTCGCTGGAGGAAGCGGTCGAATGGGTCAGGCGCTGCCCCTACCCGATGCCGGGCGAGGAGTCGATCGTCGAGATTCGCCCGGTCTTCGAGGCCGACGACTTCGGCAAGGAATTCACGCCCGAGCTGCGGGCCCAGGAGGAGCGCCTTCGCGCCGAAGTCGAGCGGCAGCGCAGACGGTAGTGCGGCGTGGAGGCGGCAGGCGAGGTGGAAGGTGAACAACTCGGCGGGCGCCACCCATCAGGCGATTGAGGCCGTCTGGCGAATCGAGTCCGCAAGGCTAATCGCCGGCCTAGCGAGCATGCTTCGCGATGTCGGCCTCGCCGAGGATCTCGCGCAGGAGGCGCTCGTCGTCGCTCTCGAGCGCTGGCCCTCCACCGGGATCCCTGAAAACCCCGGTGCCTGGCTGATGGCCACCGCGAAAAATCGCGCCATCGACCAGCTCCGCCGGCAGCAGATGCTCGAGTCCAAGCACGGAGCGCTTGGCAACGCGCCCGCCAACGGCGCGCCACCAACCGCGCCTGACCTCGAGACCGCGATCGACGAAAACGTCGGCGACGATCTGCTGCGCCTCATTCTCGTCGCTTGCCATCCAGTCCTCTCGACCGATGGGCGCGTGGCGCTCACCCTGCGCCTGCTGGGCGGCCTCACCACCGACGAGATCGCCCGGGCCTTCCTCGTGCCGGAGCCCACCATCGCCCAGCGCATCGTCCGGGCAAAACGCACCCTCGCCGAGGCTCGCGTGCCCTTCGAGGTTCCGCGGGGCGACCAGCTTGCGCCTCGCCTTTCGTCGGTGTTGGAGGTCATCTACCTGATCTTCAACGAGGGCTATGCCGCCACCCGAGGCGATGATTGGATGCGCCCGGAGCTCTGCGAGGATGCTCTGCGGCTAGGCCGCATCCTCGCCCAGCTCGTTCCCCAAGAGGCGGAGGTGCACGGGCTCGTCGCACTGATGGAAATTCATGCGTCGCGGATGCGAGCTCGCATCGGTGCCGGCGGCGAGCCGATCCTGCTCATGGACCAGGACCGTTCGCGCTGGGATGAGCTTCTCGTCCGGCGAGGCCTCGCTGCTTTGGCCCGCGCCGAGTCGCTGGCGCAGCCCCTGGGTCCGTACACCCTCCAGGCTGCGATCGCCGCCTGCCACGCGCGAGCGCGCACGGCCGAGGAGACGGATTGGAAGCGAATCGTCGCGCTCTATGACGCCCTGGCCGAGCTGACCCAGTCGCCCGTCGTCGAGTTGAACCGCGCCGTCGCGGTGGCGATGGCGTTCGGGCCGGCTGCGGGGCTCGAGCTGGTCGACGCTCTTTCGCAAGAGCCGGCGCTGCGCGCCTACCACCTCTTGCCGGGTGTTCGCGGAGACCTTCTGGCCAAGCTTGGCCGCACCGACGAGGCGCGCGCCGAATTCGAGCGGGCAGCGTCCCTGGCGAAGAATTCTCGCGAGCGCGACTTGCTATTGACGCGCGCAAAGGCGTGCAAATAACGCGAATGCAAAAGCGGCATGCGCGATCGAACCTCATGGGCTTCGCGGCGGTAGCGATTTCGCTGCTGGTCTACTTCCTCACCGCCAATCCTTCCGTCACTTTCACCGACGCGGGCGAGCTCGCGGCAGTGGCCAGCACGCTCGGCATTGCTCACCCTACCGGCTATCCGCTGTTCACGCTTCTCGGGCACCTGTGGACGAAGTTCCCCTTTCCACTTTCTCCCGTGCGCAAGATGAATCTGTTTGCCGCTCTTTGCACCGCGCTTTCGGTTTTTCTGTTCTACCGCATCATGCTCGAGCTGCTGGGGCGCTCGAGCGGCGCCGCTACTCCCGCCGATCGGCCAGCGCGCCAGACTCTCATCGCGGCCGCGACCGCGCTCACCTACGCTTTTGCCAGGACCGTCTGGGAGCAAGCGACGTCCACCGAAGTCTATTCGCTTCATCTGCTGATGCTCCAGGCGTCGATCCTCTTATTCTTGCGCGCCGAGCGCCTCCGGCAATGGCTTCTCTGGGCCTTAGTTCTGGGACTGTCGTTTTCCAATCACCTGACGACGATCTTGATCGCCCCGGCGACGATTTATTTATTTTTCAAAAAGATGGGCATTCGTCGGCAGGCCTTCGTGCTCATCGCCAAGATGGCGTTACCGTTCGCCGCTGGCCTCTGCCTCTATCTCTACTTACCGCTGCGCAGCGCGCCTTGGTTTCCTTTCCAGCATCTGGGCATTCCGGAATTCGACTGGGGCAGGGTATGTCGCGGTCTCGACAAGTTCTTCCAGCACGTGAGTGGCGCTCAATATCGGGTCTGGATGTTCAGCTCCGGCGAGTGGCCGACGCAGCTCAAGACGTTTTTCGCCCTCACCCCGTATCAACTTGCCTGGATTGGCATCCCTCTTTTCATCGTTGGCCTCTGGAAGTCGCTGCGCGCAGCGAAGCCGATGTTCTGGTTTCTGATCCTGCTGATCGTCGGCTGTGTATTCTACTCGATGAATTATTCCATTCACGACATCAGCAGCTACTTCTTGCTCGCCTGGGTAGCATCGCTCTGGCTGGTGGGAATCGGCCTGGACGCCTTGGCTGTCCGTTGGAAGTCCGGCCTCGTCCTCTCCGCGGTGCTTCCGCTGACAGCATTCGCGCTGAACTTCAGAGTCAACAACCATTCCAAAGACTATCTGGTGCTGGATTACACGCGGAATCTGGTCGACAATTTGGAGCCCAACGCGATCCTCATCTCTGCGCAGTGGGACTTCTTCTGCTCGGCCTTCTGGTATCTCCAGCGCGTGGAGGGGTATCGGCCTGACGTGGTGTTGATCGAAAAGGAGCTCTTGCGCCGCACTTGGTATCCCCTCCAATTGCGGCGATGGTATCCCCAGACTGTCGCGCGATCGGAGTGGGAGCTGGCGCTCTTCGAGGAGGACCTTCAGCTCTTTGAATCAGGCAAGCCGTACGGTGCCGCGCGGATTCAAGCGCGATTTGTTGCATTTCTCAATTCTGTGGTTGAGCGAAACATTGTCGATCGGCCGGTCTACGCCACAGCCGATGTTCTGCAGACCGAGCCCGGTGTGGCCGCCGGCTACCTAAAGCTCCCCCAGGGCTTTGCTCTCCGATTCGTGAAGGCTGGGCAGATATTGCCAAGATTGAAATCGCGATTCGATCTCGATCGGCTTCTCCAGTCGCCCACTGATCTGGATGATGAAATGCAGCGCGGATTAATGCGGATCGCGGCCGGCTCGGTTGAGCTCGCGGCACGGTATGCCGCCGAAACCGGGGACGCGGCGGAGGGGAGCAAGCTGCGCGACTTGGCGAAAAAGCTACGCCGCTGACCGTCGGCGTAATCCAAGCGGGTCGAAGCGGAGGGGAGCGTCGCCTCAGTTTGTCTTCGACTTCGGTCTGGACTCCGGCGGCACCAGCCCGTTGAGCCGATAATAAACGACTAGTTGCCCATAGTGCTCCGCCGAGTGCTCCATCACGCCCATCCAGGGACCTAGCGTTTTGGCAAACTGCTCGTCGGGCACTGCATTCAAGGTGGCGTCGGCGTCGGCGATCGACTTTTTCAGCGCGCTGACGATCTCTGCCTTGCCCTTGTAGTTCTTGGCGTCGAGCTCATCCCATTTGACCTTCTCGCCGCGACCTGCCTTCGACGCATAGACGTTGCCCGACATGGCGTGGACGATCACTTCACCGAAGGAACGCACGTCCTTCGTTGGGCGGTAATCGTATTTTTCTGCAGGGAAGTCTTCCGCCATGGCGAGCAGCCGGCGGTTGACCGAAGCAAAATTCCGTTTGATCGAGACCGCGGGAGTCGGCGGTGATGATTGCTGCTGAGCTAAGAGCGGCGAGGCACTGAACAGCGCAAGGCAAGGCACAGCTAGGCGAATTTGATTCAGCGACACGGTCCACCTCCGGAGTGAATCAGGTAGCCCCCCAACCGCTGGCTGCGGCGAATATTTCGGAGCCTCAACGAGCGATGAAGCGGAGCGGACTCAACGTTAAAAGGTGCGGTGTCGCAAATTCGCAGAGAAAGAGGAAGGATCGGAATGCTCGTACTATCGCTGGCGCTGGTTCTTGTCTTCGCAGCCGTTTGGGTGAACGGAACTCTGGCGGTGCCGCGCCAGAACTGGCCGCGCTCGGATCATTTTGACGGCGAGCGCTTCCACAATCCGCGGCCGCGCGAGCAACCCCGAGGTGGATTCGTCCGCTGGATGCTGAACCGTCAGCGCGGGCCCTGGCGCGAGGAGCCCGACTCGAAGCCCGGCCCACCTCCCCCGCGTCGCGTCGGCCCAGGCGAGCTTCGCGTCACCTTCGTGAACCACGCGACCGTGCTCATCCAGGTGGATGGCTTGAATGTGCTCACCGACCCCATCTGGTCCGAGCGTTGCAGCCCGGTCTCATGGGCTGGGCCGCGCCGGTCGCGGCCGCCGGGAATCCGATGGGAAGACCTGCCGCCGATCGATGCCGTGCTGATCAGCCACAATCACTATGATCACCTCGATGTCGAGACGCTTCGGAGGCTCGCGCAGGAGCACCGCCCGCGCTTCTACGCCGCGCTGGGGAATGGCGCTCTGCTTCGGTCTCGGGACATCCCGTTAACTGCCGAGCTAGATTGGTGGCAGAGCGCGGATGTCGGTCCCGGCTTGAGGCTCACCAGCGTGCCGGCGCAGCATTTTTCCAATCGCAGCTTCACCGACCGAAACCGCGCGCTTTGGACGGGCTTCGTCATCCAAGGCGGCGCCGGCGCGGTCTATTTCGCTGGAGACACCGCGCTCGGCCCGCATTTTGAGCAGATTCGAGACAGGCTGGGACCGATCCGCCTGGCCCTCTTACCCATCGGGGCGTACCGGCCTGAGTGGTTCATGTCTCCAGTTCACCTATCCCCTGCCGAGGCCCTGAAAGCTCATCAGCTCGTCGGAGCCGCCACCAGCGTCGCCATCCACTTCGGCACCTTTCAACTGGGCGATGACGGCATCGATGAGCCCGTTCAAGTTCTCCACCAGGAAATGCAGAGACTCACTCCTCGGCCGCGATTCTGGGTGCTGGGCTTCGGAGAAGGGCGCGACGTTCCGGTGGCGACGCCGGCGGAGAGCAAATCGGCGTCATCGGGACGTTGACCTGCACGCTTTTCGACTACGGCCTTGCTAGTCGATAGAGCAGCGCATTTTGGTGTGGAAGCTGCGATACGATCTGGAAATGCACCGGGTCAGCGCGAATTCGCTCTTCCAGCGCGGAACCCACACCGGTGACGAGCCAGCGTGCATCAAGCCGTCGCAACTCAGCGAGATACTGATCCGGCGATAAACCTTTCTGCGCCAAGAAGTGCACTTGGTTGCGAAGGTCAGCAGTCCAAAATTCGCCGATGAAGTCCGCGCTTTCGTCGTGGACCAATTGATCGCCCATCGCGAATTCGCGCTCGCGGAAGTCCGCCAAGTCATGCGGCCAGAGCCACCCAACCGCGGTGCGTAGAGTCCGACTATTCTTGTCCTCCACATCCTTGGAGAACCCGACGAAGGGGATCACCCGATAGCCGACCGACATATTGGCCATCGTTCCCACCAAGAGTGCGGCGAGAACTGCGGAGAGGCCCCGTCGCAGCGCCTTAGCCTTCACGAGCTGATAGACGGTGGCGTAAGCGCCTAGGCCCGCCACGGGCAAAGCCAGGGTGAAGCGGCCCCACCAAGCCGCCGGGCCGACGACGGCGATAATTGCCAAAGCAATAAACGACAAGCGACTCCGAAGAACGGACCCTCGGCTGAAAGGCAACAGCAAAACCAGTACGCCCAATGCCGGGAGCAGCAGCCAGGGAAAGACGAACCCAAAAGGGAACTCTCGTATGTCCTGGTAAAACTCTCCCTGAGTACTGAACCATCCTTGCCACATCCGCTGAATGCCGGACAGCGAGAACCCGAAGAATGGCGGTGGATAACTTCCCATCTGCTGTGGCGTTAACGTGCCCGCCAGCTCGATTCCCAAGAGTGGAATGCGGAATTTAAGCGGCCAATACGGGTTGGCCGTGCGCAACACGTTCCGCAAGTAGATGATTAGCCCCGGATAAGCAACCATGATGAAAAGAAGCCCCGCCTCTTTCATCCTCGCCGTCCATCTCGGCGCTGGTATCGAACGGAGAGCCCGCCAGATGCGGAAGACGATCCACGGCGACAAGAGGACGAGATGAAACAAACCTGTGCCCTTCGTGCCAGCGTATAATCCAAACGACAGACAGGTGATCGACCGAGCGAGGAAGTCAAACTCGGTGTGTGTCAAGAAGTAGAAACCGACGAGGAAGAACGCAGCGCCGGCAACATCAGCGTGAGTCGTCTGAAGCTGGAGCGCGACCGATGGGAGCACGAGCCACACGCATCCGAGCGCCACCGCGTGGCTCTTGCTGGCCCCAGCCCTGCGGCAGAGGGCGGCTGCGGCGGCAGCGCCGAGCAAGGCAAGCGGAAGCTGTGGCAGATCGTCCAATCGGGTACTTCGGGTCAAGAGAACATTCCAGGCGGCGAGCATTTCCGCGTGCCTGGGGAAGCTGTTGAGAAATACGATCGGCGAACTGATCCAATCGAGAGATCCCGACTGGACCACGAAATTCGTCATCGGCTTGTGGTACCAGACGCAGTCGTACGCCCAATTGGGGTGAAACCAGATCTGTAAAGCGGACAGCGAAAGCGTTACCGCGCAGAACATCACTGGCGCAGCCGCGATGAAGTCTGCTTCGTTGACAAAATCTTGAAACACACGAGCGATGGCGGCGCCATCAGCTGATAATTGAGCTCGAAAGGGCGTCTTGAGCGAACGAGCGGCCCAGAAGAACAACCCGCCATGAACCGCAATCCCTACCAGGGCGGTGGGGAGATAGCGGAAGGCGCCCAGCAGGCTGAGCGTGTAGACCACCAAAAGAATGGTGCTCGTGCTAACGCACCCCACCACCAGGAGCCGCTCGAGCACTCCCCGTTGGCCCGCGATGCGCAAGGAGACTTGATAGCCAGCAGCCAGAGCCAGGACTGTCTCACCCAGCCAAAGCAGGTAAGAAGCGAGCGAGACAATCATCCGCTGTGGCTTTTAGCCCTCCTCCTGCGCGCGGTACAGATTTCGAATATCGGCCAGCGGATGCGGACGAGTCATTGTCACCGCCGAACTTTGGAGGATTTGAACCCTCATCGAAGGCAGGTACCCGGTCTCGAGGGCCATTCACGATCTCAAATCTAAGTCAGCGTCGTCGGGGTGTGGATGTCTCGGGGTCGGAGTTGTCTGAGCGTTTGGCGGCGGATCGACGACTTCTCGTCCACCTGCTTCGGGCTAGGGTGTCAGCGAACTCGAAGAGCTGTAAGGCCCGTGGGCAAGCGAGCCAGCCTGCAGGCAGTGTAGAAGGAGCAGCCAATGACGTCTGATCCCGCTACTGCGTTCGTCGAGCTAGGCCTTGCCAGCATCGGCCTGGCGTTACTGGCACGCGTCGCGAGCCGGTGGGGATTCTCGGCAATCCCCTTGTACCTGCTCGCCGGCCTCGCGTTTGGAAACGGCGGACTGGCGCCTCTGAACGTCAGCGCAGGCTTCATCCACCTCGGCGCCCAGATCGGAGTGGTCCTGCTTCTGTTCATGTTGGGCCTCGAGTACACCGGTCAGGAGCTGAAGGAAAACCTCCGCAGTGGATTTGCAGCGGGCCTGGTAGACCTGGCGCTGAACTTTCCGCCAGGGGTCATCGTGGGACTGATGCTGGGCTGGAGACCGCTCGCCGCCGTCCTACTCGGCGGCATAACTTACATCTCATCGTCTGGGGTGATCGCCAAAGTACTGGCCGAGCTGCGGCGCCTTTCCAATCCGGAGACGCCGGCAGTCATTTCCGTCTTGGTGCTCGAAGATCTGGCAATGGCTGTGTACCTACCGCTGATAGCCGTGCTCCTCGTCGGCGGAAGCTTGACCATGCTAGCGCGGTCGATTGAAATGGCTGTCGCGATTGTTGTCTTGGTGCTCCTGGTCGCGGTGCGGTTCGGACCCTCGCTAAGCCGTCTGATTGCACACGAATCCAATGAAATCCTCCTGCTCAGTACGTTTGGCATCGTTCTTCTTGTATCCGGTCTGGCGGAGCGAGCGCACGTGTCAGCGGCAATCGGAGCATTTCTGGTGGGGATCGCAGTGTCCGGTCCGGTGGCCGAGCGTTCACGTCTGATTATTGCACCCCTTCGGGATTTATTCGCCGCGATCTTCTTCTTCTTCTTCGGTCTTCAAGTGGACCCGGCAACCCTACTGCCGGCGCTGCCGACGGCGGTTGGGCTGGGAATCATCAGCGCAGCCACAAAGGTCTCAACCGGCTATTGGGCAGCCCGACGCGCCGGCGTGGACCAACGAGGACGCGTGCGAGCTGGGATGGCCTTGGTCGCACGGGGCGAGTTCTCGATTATTATTGCAGGCCTGGGAGCTGGCCTTGAGCCACAAATCGGCCCGCTCTCAGCCGGCTACGTGCTCTTTCTTGCGGTGCTTGGCCCCGTTCTCGCGCGCGCCGCCAAGTAGGCGATCGCCTTCAAACAAGCCAGCTACCACCCAACCATTTCGGGCTGGCAGAGCACTCATCTCAAGTGAGCTCTTTCCGGAGGTGCTGCCTGACTGCCATTGCCACGCTGCAGAAGATCAGCTACCGGCGCAAGGGCCCGGATGCGAAGGTCATCCGGTGAGCACCGACCGCGAGCTGCTGGAGGCGTTCGCACGCGATCGCACGGAGTCGCTCTTCCGGGAGCTGTATCGCCGCCACAGCCCGCAGCTCTACCAGGTCGCGCTGCGGCTGCTCGGCGGGTCGGCCGCAGAAGCGGAGGACGTGGTGCACGACGTCTGGCTCCGCGCCTGCCGCGGGCTGGCGGAGTTCGAGGGACGCTCGTCGGTCCGAACCTGGCTGACCGGTATCGCGGTGAACCGCTGCCGGGAGATCGCGCGCCGGCGCCGGACAGATCAGCGCCCATCGATCGGAGCTGAGGTCACCGAGCAGTGCGGTGCTGAGCGGCTGGCCATTGCCGAGGCGCTCGGCCTGCTTGCCGACGGATATCGAGAGGTGTTGCTCTTGCACGACGTCGAGGGCTTCAACCACGAGGAAATCGGCGAGATCCTCGGCGTCGCCTCTGGCACATCCAAGAGTCAGCTATTTTCCGCGCGCCGGGCGTTGCGCGCACTGCTCGGCGAGGAGGAACGCCATGCCGATTCCGCTAAGCAATGATGATGACGAGGGCCGGCGCATGCTGGCCGGCTTGCCGGAGGCCCATCTCCCGGCCGGGCTCGAAAATACGGTGGTGGCGAGCTTGTGTGCCCGCGGTCTCGTACGCAGCAGACGCCGGGGGCTGGTGGCGCTAGTAGGCGCCACCGGGCTGGTGCTGGCGGTGGCAATCGCGGTCGCGATCAGCGTGCGCGCGCCCTCGGCTCCCACCGGCCCACGCTTCATGCTGCTTCTCTACGAGGGCCCGGATTTCGGGGGCGGGCACGAGGCGTCCCACGTTGTCGAGTACGCGGCCTGGGCACGCTCGGTGCGCGCCCGGGGCATCAACATCCAGGGTGAGAAGCTCAAGGCCGGCGAGCAGATCCTCGGCCAAAGAGCACAGAAGCCGAACGAGCTGCTCGGCGGCTGGTTCATGCTCTTCGCACGCGACCAGGAAGAGGCGGTCGAGATCGCGCGGAGCTGCCCCCATCTCGCGCATGGCGGGATGATCTCGGTCCGCGAGATCGACGGCACCTGAGCTCGGTTGATCTCGAAGATTGAGGCTAGGGGGCAGGACTGGCGTTTCCACCGTCGAGGATGAACTTCCAATCGCCGTCCGGCTGACGGGCCCAGATGGTGAGGTACTTGCTGTAGAAGTGCTGGTCCCCCACGGTCAGTACCGCCGGCCCGACCGTGTACCCGAGGTCTCCGCTCCTCGGCACGTCCACGAAAGTCGGGGTCCAGCTCAATATGTTCTCGATCGGTGCACCTGAATAGTAGTCGGTGACAGCCTTTTTCCCGAACACCATATGATCACCCCCAGGAAGCACCACCCCGTTGTCGTCGACGTAGGCGGGGAAAGCTATCGCTCGCCCTTGCTCTACGGAGAGAGCGGAAAACTCACGGTCCACCTCGAGCAGCTGCGCCCGCGCCTCCTCCACGTCCCCCGGATGGGGCACGCCGTGTCCTCCGCTGAGCAACGGAAAACCTTCCGGTGGGTCCGGAGGTGGCCCGGGGCTGAGGTTTCGCATATAGGCCACGACCTTCCACAATCCGTGCTCCAGCTTCCAGAACGAAAGGTATTTGCCGTACTGCACAGGCCCGCCGTTCACCTGCAGCTCGGTCCAGCCCCAGGTATATCCAAGCCGGCCACTTGCTGAAACGTCGCCGCTGGCGTGCCTCCAGGTGAGGACGGTGGGATCAGGATACGTCTGTCGCAGAAAGTCTTGAACCTCTGCCCGCCCCTGCATCAGAGGCGCGCCGGGGTGCAGGTAGATCGCATTGGGCGCGAGCTGAGCGCTGAAACCTTCGACGATGCCAAGCTCACTTGAGAGCAACGAATAGAAGTCGTCGCTGGCCAGCAAATAATCCCGCTGCAGCTCATGAATCCCTCGCTGCTGCTTCTCAGTCTGCTGCTGGGACGCGCCAACGCCAGTAAACCCGACGGTTAGCGCCACGAGTAGATACTGCTTCATAGCACTTCTCCCTGGAAACGATTGCGGAGAATCCGCGGCGCGGATTTACGCAAAGGCAGTTGTAATCACGCGGGTTTTGTCGTGAACGGGCCCGCCCCGCGGCGAAGCGGCCATAGATAGCGGCGAAGCGCCAGCCGCCGGCGTCCCATGGAAAAGCGGCGCCTGGTTGCAGCGAGATGGCCCTTTGTGGCAGCCAAGTGGCTAGATCCCGCTTGCCGCGGCGATTGAGGTACTGTGGGTCGGTGAGCTCGAGCCAGACAAAGAGATGGCCGGTAACACTCGCTGTTGCCTTTGCGGTTTGGACTGCGGTGGGCGCATTCTTTATTTCGCAACGATACTTGTTTGCCGTTTCAGTGGGCGCTCGTTTTGACCTTGTTTCATCGGCCATCGCAAACTTTCCAAGCGTATGGCTTTGGGCAGCGATCACACCGTTGATCATGGAATTGAGTCATCGCTTTCCACTTCACCGCGGCGTTTGGCGCAAATACCTTCCGCTTCATTTCCTGCTCAGCCTGGGCTTCGGCGTGGCCGATGTCTCTCTCGACAGGCTGATTGCATGGTGGATACCTTCGGCTGGGCCGCGACTATCCTTGCTCGCCCGCTTCTGGAACAAATCCTTCATCAATGTCTTCAGCTATGGGGCGGTGGCCGCGGTGGCTCATGCGCTTCAATATTCGCGGCAGCTTGCTGAGCGGAAAGCTCGAACCGCCGACTTGGAAAAGGAGCTGCTCTCCGCGCGGCTCGCCGCGCTGCAGATGCAACTTCAACCCCATTTTCTGTTCAATGCTCTCAACTCGGTCGCCTCGCTGATCCGCGCGCAGCAGGGGCCGCAGGCGGTCCGAGCGCTCACCGGCTTGGCTGACCTTCTGCGATTTGTGCTCAAGCGCGACGGGAGGCAGCTGGTGCCGTTGCGCGAGGAGATGGAGCTGGTCGATCGCTATTTGCGCATCGAGCAAATTCGCTTCGAAAATCGACTGGAAGCAAAGCTCCACGTCGACCCAGGTCTGCTCGACGCGCTCGTCCCCAGCTTGATTCTTCAGCCTTTGGTCGAAAATGCGGTGCACCACGGCATTGACTCAACGCAGCCAGTCGGCAGGGTGGAAGTAACTGTGGCGCGTGATGCCGACATGCTCTGCATGTGCGTGCGGAACTCGGGGCCCGTACTCGATCTCGCCTCCGCTGGGCGGGCGGCAGACGGAGTCGGACTGAGCAACACGCGAGTACGGTTGCGGCACCTATATGGCGAACGCTATCGGCTCGAGCTGCGTGCTGCGCAAGGCGGCGGGGCCCTCGCCGAGCTAGCGATTCCCTACCATACCGAGATCGCCAATCAGGAGGCGTTGCGGTGACGGTGGGCACCTCTTCATTTCGAGCGCTCTTGGTGGACGACGAGGCGCCGGCGCGACGGACGCTTCAGCTCTTGCTGAGGCCGCATCGCGACGTCAACGTAATCGGCGAGTGCACCAGCGGCCCTGAAGCGGTGGATGTCATCCGACGAACGCGGCCGGATCTCCTGTTCCTGGACGTGCAGCTGCCCGGGTTCAATGGATTCGAGGTCCTCGAACAGGTGAAGCAGGTTCCGCCGGGCGTGATCTTCGTCACCGCCTACGACCAGCACGCCATCCGCGCCTTTGACGCCTCGGCGGTCGATTACTTACTCAAGCCGTTTGAGGACGAGCGGTTTGATCGGGCACTCGAACGGGCGAAGGCGAGGGTTCGACAGAAGCGGCTGGAAGATCTCGCTACCGGCTGGCCCCATGCTGCGCCCACTCCATATCTCGACCGTCTCGCCATCCGGGATTCGGGTCGAATTCATTTCGTACGCACTTCGGAGATCGATTGGATCGAGGCCCAGGACTACTACGTCCAGCTTCATGTTCGCGACCGCACCTATCTCATTCGAGACCGGATGCACCTGCTCGAAGGGCGGTTGGATCCTCGGCGCTTTGTCCGCATTCATCGCTCGTCCATTGTCAACATCGATAGAGTGAAAGAGCTGCAGCCCTTTTTCCATGGGGAATACACTGTGCTGCTCGAAGACGGAACGCGGCTCAAGCTGAGCAGAAACTACCGCCATCACCTCGAATTGCTGCTCGGAAGAGTTTGACCCGTTCTCGCGCGTGTCGCCAAGCAAGTGACGGTGGCGGAGCCACCCTTCCTGACATCGAGACCTTGTGCACGTGCCTGCAGATGAGCGCTAATCCCCTTCTCCAACCGGCACATGACTCGGCGCCTTCGTTCAATGCTCCTGGCTACAATGCTGGTGTCCTCGCCTGCGCTGGCGACCATTCGTTTTGGCTTAGGCGCCGACTATTGGGTGGACCATAGCGCTGAATTCGATCTCACCCTGGCGGCGCTGGCGCGGTTGACTCACGACCTTTCGGCCGGAGTTCGGCTCGGCGCCCTCCTTGCCACCGACCCAACGACGGCGGGCATTCCACTGGACCTGCAGCTTCGGGCCACGCTTTCGCGGCTCTACTTGGAGCTTTCCGTCGGACCTTGGATTCTCTTCACCGACCGTCCTGTTCGCGCCCATGTCGCCTTCGGCTTTGGATTGGAGGCCCACCCCATCTCCTTTGGGATCGAAGTGGGCTATTTGGATCCCAACGCGCTCTTGGGTCTTCGCTTGAGTTTCAGACTATAAGGTCCGGGCCGCGGTCTGGTACGCGTACCAAACTCCGAAAATAACGCTTAGCGCGCCAGCCAACATTTGCAGTCGGTAGTGGGCTCCACCCAGCTTGCGCGAGCTGAGAACGAATGGAAGCCCGACCAGGCCGGACATCAGCAACATCCCGAGAATCGAGCCGACGCCAAAGACGGCAAGGTACACCAGGCCGAGGAAGGGCGAACGGATCTGGGTAAGCACCAGTAGTGTGAGCGCCGCGGAGCCAGCGAGACCATGCACCGCGCCGACGATCGTGGGTTTTATTCCGATCCGCGCGACTTTGCATGAAGGGCGATGAAGGTGAAAATCCAGGCGTCCGCCGATCGCCCTTCTCAACCCCATTACCCCGAGGATGATAATCATCAGCGCGACCGCAAACTCCAACCAACTGGCGATGCGTTCGGGAATTGCAATTTTAAGCGCCAAAACAATCGCGCCCACGACGACAAGCGAAGTCGTGTGCCCTGCGCCCCAGAGTGCCCCGACGATAGCCGCGCGCACCAGCTTTTTATGCTCGCTGACGATGGTCGAGATTGCCACGAGATGATCAGCCTCCGCGGCATGCTTAAACCCGTAGATAAGGCCAAGCCCGAGTAGCCCTAGCTCGCTAATTGAAGCGAACGTCGGCGCCGCAGCGGCAGCGTTGAGTCGCACGACAATGCCGGCCATCAGGGAGAAGAGGTCGATTCCCGTCTGCATGAGCATCACGTCCTATCGAGGCGTTCAAATCTCGAGGGACACGTCCTATCAGATGGCAAGCCGATCGCCACCCGAGTGTTGCCGACCTACCACTGCGGCGATCATCTCCACTGTTGCGATGGCGGGTACTACAGAATGGGGGACAGGCAGCAAATCAAATGGAGGCTTCATGCCAACACGGAATGCAGAAGCAGAATGGAAAGGTAACCTGGCGGAAGGCGGTGGGCGGTTAAAAGTGGGCAGCGGAGCCTTTGAAGGCCCGTATTCGTTCAAGTCTCGATTCGAGGAAGGGCAATCGGCCACCAACCCGGAAGAGCTGCTCGGAGCCGCTCACGCCGGGTGCTTCACGATGGCGCTGGTGGCCCAACTTTCGCGCCAGCGCATCACGCCGAAGCGCATCAAGACTGACGCCAAGGTGACGCTGGAGAAGGTTGGCGATGCGTTTTCCATCACTAGGATCGAGCTGGAGACCGGAGCTGACATTCCGGAGATCGACGACGCGACATTTCAAAAATATGCGCTGGATGCCAAACAGAACTGTCCGGTCTCGAAGGCGCTGGCCGGAACTGAAATTAGTTTGAAGGCGAGCTTGTCGAGATAAACACCGGAAGCGCTTGCCAAGCGGTAGCGAAGGTATTTTAGTGCCGGACCGTCCGGGTTGGGCGTTTGACGGGCTCAAAGGGGGAAAATCATGAAGACGGTGTCTCGTTTGCTGGTGGCATCATCGGTCCTTCACAATGTGCTCAGGTCCGGAGTCGTCGTGCTTGCTGCACTTGCCGCGCTCGGCGCGCAGAAGGCAACGGCGCAGCCGCAGGGATTCATCAAATTCGATGGCACTCCTGACAACTACGTGCAGATCGACGACCCGAGCACCGCCGACTTCACCGTGAATCCCGGCGTGGGCTTCACGGTGGCGGCGTGGATGCGACCGGACGCTCTGCATTTCGATAACACCGATGGATCGGATCCGAATCAGCAATACGTGCACTGGCTGGGCAAGGGGGAGGGCTCGGACGACAACGCGCAGCAGGAATGGACCTTCCGGATCTACAGCCAGAATGAGCCGATTCCCTGCGAGATGTGTCCCCGGTTGAACCGAGTCAGCTTCTACGTGTTTAACCTTCACCGCCCGCCCGGAGTGGTTTGCCAAAACGAAGGCATCGGAAGCTATTTTCAATACCCAATCAACGACCCGGATCCGATCGTCGCCGGTGAGTGGATTCACGTGGTCGGCGTGGTCGACGACAGCGAGGGCGTTAAGACGACAGCGATCTACAAGAACTCAAACTTCATCCGGTGCGATCGCTACCAGGCAACGGACGTGCCGAACTGCCAGAGGCTGCCCGATCAAGGGCCAGGTCAGTGTCCTCGGCCGATTACCCCAATGCACGGAACGGCACCGGTTCGGTTCGGCCACCGCGATCGATTCAGTTATCTCAACGGCGCGATTGGCGAAGTCAGAATCTGGAACGTTCCGCTGAATGGTCAAGAAGTCGCCAGCGCGTACATGGGAGTCGATCCTCGCCCAGACGCGTTGATGGGTCAGTGGCTGCTCAACGAAACAGGAGACGACATCACGGCGCACGACACGAGCGGTAATCCAACCGGACCACACGACGGCATGGTTCTCGGGGACACCTGGATGTGGGGTCAGTGAATCAACAAGACCACTGGGGATACGGAACAGGGGCCAAATAGCCGGACGAGCCGCTAGAAAGAGACGCGCATGTTGAAGGAGACAGCGGCCGTACGCGTGGCTCACCTTATATTTCTGCCCGGCGCGGGTGGAAGCACGTCCTTTTGGCAGCCGGTCGCTGACAAGCTGGCCGATCTAGGTGCGGTACATGTCTTCGGCTGGCCTGGATTCGGCGACGTCACCGCTGACTCGAGCGTCCGCTCGCTCGATGATCTCTTTCACTGGTTGGTGAAGCGGCTGCCATCTGGAGCGAGCCACGTCATTGCCCAGTCGATGGGCGGGGTCCTTGCCGTGCGCCTGGCGCTGGAACATCCCAATCGAGTGGCGAGCCTGGTGCTCGCGGCCACTTCGGGGGGAGTAAACGCGGCGCGGCTCGGAGCGGCCGATTGGCGTCCCGAGTATGTCGCCTCGCTTCCAGGACTGCCGAGATGGTTTCTCG
>Ga0126379_10000963_pt1 | contig 16945 bp, 14 predicted proteins | sample PanSoiMetPlot_24_FD_92640 | JGI IMG/M metagenome (GOLD analysis project Ga0126379, IMG submission 92640) | Tropical forest soil microbial communities from Panama - MetaG Plot_24 | ecosystem: Environmental > Terrestrial > Soil > Tropical forest > Bulk soil | place: Panama | collected 2016-02-17 | reverse complement strand
TTTTGCCCACATCACGGTAGAGCAGGCGCTGAGCCACCCGACTTGGAAGATGGGCAAGCGCATCACCATCGATTCGGCCACAATGATGAATAAAGGGTTCGAGATCATCGAGGCCTGCCGCCTATTCGACATGCCTGCAAGCCAGGTCAGCGTACTGGTGCATCCACAAAGCACGGTGCACTCCATGGTCGAGTTCGTCGACGGCAGCCTGCTGGCGCAACTCTCCGTAACCGACATGCAATTACCCATCCTGTATGCCCTCACCTATCCCGAGCGAATCGCTTCCAACCTGCGTTTTCCGGTTTCCGGACTCCGCCAGCTCGATTTCCGTCCACCCGACATGGACAAATTTCCTTGCTTACGTTTGGCTTACGAGGCAGTCGAAGCAGGAGGCGCCAAGACCATCGCCCTCAACGCCGCCGACGAAGTCACTGTAGCGGCCTTTCTGGACGGAGCGCTGGGATTTGACGACATTCCGTCTACAATTGAAGCTGTAGTTCGTGAAACGCCTGTTGAGAAACCCGAATCTATAGAACAGGTATTAGAAATGGACGCCGACGCGCGCCGACGTACTCGGCACAGGCTGGGCGAGGTGGGGCGCGGCGTGGGTAGCAGCTTAAGTCACACGGCAGGCAGGCACCGTTAGGTCGCGAGAGTAAAGGCTTTATGGAATCATTTTTGATTGCGGTGGTATCGATGGCCATTGTGCTTGGGATCATGATCCTGGTGCACGAGTTAGGCCATTATGCTGCCGCGAAACTGTTCGGCGTACGGGTCGATGTTTTTTCCATCGGCTTCGGCAAGCGCCTGGTCGGCTTCCGCCGCGGTGATACCGACTACCGCATCAGCGCTTTGCCGCTTGGCGGCTATGTCAAGATGGCCGGTGAGAACCCGCTGGAATCCCACACTGGCGCACCCGACGAGTTCACGTCCCACCCCCGCTGGCAGCGCTTCGTTATCGCCGCCGCCGGTCCTGCTATGAACATTCTGCTGGCCATCGGCCTGCTCACCGGCGTAAACATGGTGCATTATGAGCATCCGGTCTACCTGGACCAGCCCGCCCTGATTGGATGGGTGGCGGAGAACTCTCCTGCCCAGAAAGCAGGCATTCAGGCCGGTGACCGCATTGTTCGCATCGATGGCTGGCAAAATCCGCTGTGGGAAGATGTCATCCTGAAGTCCGCGATCCAAACCAGCAAACCCCTGGATGTCGCTGTACAACGCGGCGACGAAGTGCTTGAAAAGCAGATCCCTCCTTCTTCCGATTGGTCCGAACCCGAGCAGTTGCGCGCCATCGGCTGGGTGCCCGATGAGCCCATCATCGTCACTCAGCTCGAGCCGCAAATGCCCGCCGCCCAGGCGGGAATGCGCGTCGGTGATCAGATCATTGCGTTGAATGGCACCTCGGTGCACTCGCTCATGGCGGTGATCCGCTACCTGCAGCAGAATGGCGACAAGCCGGTTGAGCTGACTGTTTTACGCAGTGGTCAGGAGTTGAAATTCTCGGCCGCTCCGGTCATGACCAGCGACGGCGGACAGAAGCGCTACCGCCTGGGCTTCCAATCCGAGCCCGTGACCGTCAGCAAGCTACCCTTTGTGGCGGCGCTCGATAAGTCCGTCGACCAGAACAAAAAGTACTCGCTGCTCATCGTTGATTTAGTCCGCAAGATGGTTCGCCGCGAGGCTTCCATCAAGCAGATGGAAGGGCCTATCGGCATTGCGCGCGCCTCCGGCGAGGCCGCGCGCCAGCCGGGATTAACACCCATTCTCGCTTTGATGGCAGGCATCAGCCTGAACCTCGGCATTTTCAACCTGCTGCCGATTCCGATCCTGGATGGCGGGTTGATTCTTATGTTGCTTATCGAAGGGCTGCTACGCCGCGAAATCAGCGTTCGCATCAAGGAGCGTATCTACCAAACGGCTTTCGTGTTCCTGGTACTGTTTGCCGTGGTCGTCATTTATAACGACATCATGAAGGTCGTACCCGGGCTATCGCACAGACTCCCGTAAAACGTGCGTTCAGCATCCGACAAACCCATGAAGCCACTTCGCTGGTTTGCATCCGTTGCAATGAGTGTCCTCCTGGTTGCTGCCCCCGTCGCAGTGCTCGCGCAAGACCCCACCTTTGCGCCGATTCCTAACACGATTTGGGTAGCTGCCGACGGTAAGTACGAGGCCGAGCCCGACACTGCCCTGATGCAGTTCAACATCTCGGCGCAGGAAGATAATCTGCAAGCTGCCAACGCAAAGGCAACGAAGGCCGCTGAACAGCTCCGCCAGCTTCTCCGCACTAACGGCGTCGATCCCAAGCAGGCCGAGGTGGGAATGTTCTCGGTCAATCCCGTGTACGATTACAAGAATCCCAAGCGCAAGCTGGTCGGCTACCGCGTTGAAACAAATATCACAATCAAGCTGAGGGATTTTTCCAAAGTCGGCCCCATCACACAAGACCTGGCCGACATGGACGCGGCAAAAATTAAGGCCGTGGAAGACCGCCCTCCGCCGCGCGCACGATGAGGCGGGCGCCGTTGCCAAAGCCAGCGGTCGTAGCCTGGGCGAACTGTGGTACGCTGCAGTGGACACGTTCCAACAGCCTCGACCCATGCCCTTGATGAGGGCGGCTCCTATGGCCGCCAAAGCACCGGACACCGGCCCGGCGCCCAGCGAAGACTTTGGCACGCAGAAGGTCACCGTCACCTCCCACCTCAACGCGATGTACAACCTGAAGTGACACAGAGACAATTGCCCTCCTCTGCCAATTGTGGGATTGCTCCTCCCTCCGCGACTTTCTTCGAAACCAGGCGTTTGAGAGGATAGACTCATTCACGAGACTTATGCGGCACGTCCTCCAATCATTAGCACTTCTCGCCTTAGCGATTCCACTCCTCGCCCAGGATCAGCCTCATCTGGTCCCGCACAATCAAACTCCCCAGCAGCAGTCGAATGTAGACGCGAGTGGCGATTACAACCTGCCCTCCGGCACGAAGATCCCGCTGACCCTGACCCAGGGCATCACGTCAAAGACAGCTAAAGAAGGCGATCCGGTGTATGCGCAAACTGCATTCCCGGTCACGCAGAACAATCACATTCTGATTCCCGCCGGAACCTATGTGCAAGGCGTGGTACGGCGCGTAGTTCGTCCCGGACGGGTGAAGGGCCGCGCTGAATTGCAGATGAGCTTCACCTCGATGATCTTTCCCAATGGCTATACAGTAGTGATTCCTGCCACGGTGGAAGGAGTTCCCGGCTCACAGAGCGTCAGCACCAAAGGCACAGAAGGCACCGTTCAGGGCGACTCCAGCAAAGGCAAAGATGCCGCCACGATCGCACGCACCACCGCGGCAGGTGCGGGCATCGGAGCCATCGCCGGAAGCGGCAAAGGAGCCGGAATTGGCGCGGCCTCCGGGGGTGCGCTTGGATTGGCCACGGTGCTGCTCACTCGCGGTCCCGAAATTCAACTCGATACCGGCGCTTCCGTGGAGATGATCCTGGAGCGCGAACTCACCCTCGAAGGCTCTAAGCTCCGGCAGCAATAACCAGTGACAGAATGTGGGTGCCCCATCGTTTCGCGTTCTCTGCGAAACCGTTACTTTTCTTGGTAGACCAGATACTTCGCCCTTACCTGCATAAATTTCTCCACCCCATCACGCCAGTCATCGGCAATTCGCCGAGGATCGACTCCCGCTTGCAGTTGCTGAAACGCCGCCTGGTTCGCCAACAACGTATTGACCTTGTTCATTTCGAAATCCGTCGGATAGAGCTTATGAAGTGCCGAGATCAGTTCCATCCCCATTTCCGGCGCGTCAAGTATCTCCCGGTTCACTACGACGATCTGGACTCCCCCGCAACGCTTCCCAGCATTCGTCGCTGCCGTCGGCGTGAATTCCACCGGCACGAATCGAACCCCGGAGATCAGCCGCGCGTTCAAATACGCTGCCAGCTGCTTCGGCTTGATCCACGGTGCCCCGATCCATTCGAATGGAGTATCGGTGCCTCGTCCAACCGATACGTTGGTGTACTGCAACAGCTCCACACCGCAATACGGAGTTGCATTGATCAAACTACGCAAGTTGGGTGATGGATTAACCCACTGCAACCCCGTCGAATCGAACCAGTCACCGCGCATCCAGCCTTTCATTGGCACGACCGTGAGGTTCGCGCCAATCTTGCGCTCAGCGTTGAACATCTTCGCCAGCTCTCCCACAGTCATGCCATGTCGGATGGGTTCGCTGTGATAGTTCGTGAAACTCTCCAGCAAACCGTCAGATACCGGGCCCTGGACATATGCCCCATTCAGCGGATTGGGACGATCCAGCACAACAATCGGCTTGTCCGCCTTTGACGCCGCTTCCAGAAAGTATCCCAAAGTCGTCTCGTATGTGAAAAAGCGCACGCCGGCATCCTGAATATCGAACACCAGCAGGTCAAGATTCCTCAGTTGCTCCGCTGTGGGACGGCGTTGGGCATCGGTTTCGCCATAAACGCCGTAAATCGGTACGCCCGTTGTTGAGTCTTTCCCGCTCTCCACATCTGCATTGTCGGCCGTGCCCTGAATGCCATGCTCGGGACTGAAAATCGCAGCCAGTCTTACCTGCTGCGTCTGTGCCAGCACATCGATCGTTCGGTGGCCTTCGCCGTCCACGCCGGTTTGATTCGTAATCAGCCCTACGCGCGGTCGGGAAACGCCTGGCACCTTCAGCAAATCGAAATTCCTCTCCTCCAGCACATCTATGCCCGTCTTTACTTCCCCATTCCGCACGGTAATGCGGCGCGCCGCCATCAGCGCTTCGTTATACCCCGTTATCCGCGACAGCCGAACTTTCTGCTCTTCCGACATATTCAGTTGCAGGGATGCGGCCACCGCCGTCGCCACTTCCGTCCGCAGAGTTATGGCGCTGCCGTTCTTCACATGCACCGCGTTGGTCAGAATCACGATGTAAGTGTCGGTGATCGGATCGATCCACAGCGAGGTCCCGGTAAATCCTGTATGTCCGAACGACCCGACAGGCAGCAGTTCCCCGCGATTCGAAGAAAACGGTGAATCGATATCCCACCCCAATCCGCGTAGCACAGTCATGTTCGGAGGCTGCTGCGGTGTGATCATCTTCTCCACCGTCAGCCGAGACCACACCGGCGCACCGCCGTTCAGCAGCGCCTGCGCGAACCTCGCCGTATCATCGGCGGTCGAGAACAATCCTGCGTGCCCCGCCACTCCACCCATGTTTCGCGCCGCAGGGTCGTGCACGATGCCGCGCAACATCAATCCTGAACGCTCGTCTTTCTGTGTCGGTGCAATACGAAGAAACCATGACTGGGGGGGCAAGAAGCGGCTATTCGTCATGCCCAGCGGCGCGAAAATGAATGTTTCAGCGTAGCGGTTCAACGTCATGTTGCTCAGCTTCTGCACCAGCTCGCCGAGCACAATGAAATTGACGTCGCTATACAGAAAAGTCGAGCCTGGCGGATATACCGGTTTCTCCAGATTTACTAGGCGAAACGCCTCCAATTGACTCGTCCATTCGGGCTTCAGATCGAGATCAGGCCGCAATCCGGAGTAATGTGTCAGCAACTGTCGTATCGTGATCTCCTGCTTTCCGTTCTGGGCAAACTCTGGAATGTAGCGCGCCACCGTGTCGTTCAGCTTGATCTGTCCCAACTGCACCATTCGCATGATGCTACCGGTAGTCGCAATGACCTTGGTCAACGAAGCCATATCGAAAACCGTGTCCACGGTCATCGGCTCCATAGTCGGCTCCAGTGAGCGACTCCCGAACGCTTTTCGGTAAATCACTTTTTCCTGATGCCCGATCAGAACCACCGCCCCCGGTATCTGCCCCTGCGTGATGGCATTCATGACGATGGCATCAACTGGTGCCAGACGTTCCAGATAGGTATTCAGGTCGATTGCCAGAGGGGCCGGACCCTGCGACGCGGCCCCTCCCGGCAGACTCGTCTGTGCGTTACTTGTGATAGAGCTAAGGATGAGGATGGCGGCCGCCGTCCAGGCGAGGTACCGAGCGTTGCGCATCAAAGCAAAGAGCCCTTTCGAGAATTCGCTGTACCAGACTTCCAATGTAAGTTCGGATGTGCCACCCCTATCGTCCGCCTTGTCGGACGACAGGGTGGGACTTTAATGAGCACGCTATTATAAGTTGCCGCTCCCGTGACCACCCGATTCCAATTTAATGACCAAGAAATTCGTCTCGCCCGAGCATTCGCCATCATCCGTGATGCCATCGCGCAACACGCGTTCCCCGGCGCTTCCCTTGCCGTAACCTACCGCGGAGCTCACGTTGCCTCCGCCGCTTTCGGCCGCTTTAGCTATGATCCGGACTCCCCAGCCGTCCAGGCCGACACCATCTTCGATCTGGCCTCCATTACGAAGGTCGTCGCCACCACCGCAATGGCCATGTTGCTATACGAGCGAGGCGTGCTCGACCTCGACGCGCCGGTCACTTCAGCTCTGCCCGAATTCGGCCACAACACCGATCGCAGGGCCGTCACCATCCGCATGCTGCTCGCTCACTCCAGCGGACTTCCTGCCTACCTCAAGCTCTTCGAAACAGCTCGCACGCGCGAAGAACTCCTACAGGCCGCGTGTTCAACACCACTCGTTGCTCGGCCTGGCACCAAAACCGACTACAGTGACATAGGCTTCATCCTGCTCGGCGAAGTACTGGCGCGCCTCGCCCTTACTCCGCTCGAGGTCTTCGCGCAAAACGAAATCTTCACCCCGCTGGGCATGACTCATACCTGCTTCAACCCGCCGCCCTGGCAACGGGAAAGCATCCCGCCCACCGAGGACGACCGCACTTTTCGCCACCGTATCATCCAAGGGGAGGTCAATGACCAGAATGCCTCCGTGATGGGCGGCATCGCTGGTCACGCTGGCGTCTTCGCTCCCGCCGCAGAGGTCGCCTGCTTGGCGGAATGCATGCTGCGCGGCGGGGCACCAATGCTGAAACCTGACACCATTGAACTCTTCAGCCGGCGGCATGACTTGCCCGCGGGCACCTTTCGCGCTCTCGGCTGGGACACGCCTTCCCACCCATCCTCTTCTGGTCGCTATTTCTCTCCGCGCTCCTTCGGGCATCTCGGCTACACCGGGACTTCGCTCTGGATCGATCCCGATCGCCAACTCAGCGTTACTCTCCTCACCAATCGCACCTGGCCGGACCGAACCTCTCAGGCCATCAAGCACATTCGACCCCTCGTCCACGATGCCATCGTCGAAGCTCTCGACTAGTTTGGACGATTCTCAATGCGAAACCACGGCTACTCATCCATGGCATTTTTCCACCGATTTCCTGCCGCAGTCGACGGCCGGACTCAAACTGCCCTGGCCGCTTTTCATTGTTAGGGCAACAATCAAGGCCTGCTCGTCGCCCGCATCATTTCAATAGCAACCCACGTATTTTCCGAGCGGAGATAAGGATCACCCATTTGTGAGGCTGGCTTTGAAGAGCCTTTGCATGGAGTTGCCAAGAGCGAAGAGCAAAGAGCTGACCGCTAATTGCTAAGTTGCTACTCGCTCGCCCATTCCCCTTACAATATTCCCTGTACCCTCTCTCCATGGACAAACTCGTCATTCGCGGCGGCAGTCCATTGGTCGGCAAGGTCCGCATCAGCGGCGCAAAGAACGCGGCCCTTCCGGCTATGGCGGCAGCTTTGCTGACAGAAGAACCAGTCATCCTCGAGAACATTCCGCAAGTCCGCGACATCGTCACCGAGCGCAATCTGCTCACAGCCATGGGAGCCGAGGTGGAACTCGGATACGGACGGGCCCAACATCGCACGACCATCTGCTGCAAAAACCTTGTCAACGAGGAGGCTTCCTACGAGCTGGTCAAGACGATGCGTGCCTCCACTCTCGTACTGGGTCCCTTGGTCGCACGCATGCACCACGCTCGAGTTTCCCTACCTGGCGGCTGCGCGATTGGTGCGCGTCCCATCGACCTGCACATTAAAGGGCTGGAGAAACTAGGAGCGCACATCACGCAGGAACATGGCTACATCGAGGCGCGTGCAGAGCGCCTCAAAGGGGCAAGAATTATTTTCGAGAAGATCACCGTAACCGGCACGGAAGACCTCCTCATGGCCGCCACACTCGCCGAAGGGGAGACCGTTCTGGAAAACTGCGCCTGCGAACCAGAGGTCGTCGATCTCGCGGCTTTGCTTTCGAAAATGGGCGCACGCATCGAAGGCGCAGGCACTCGCACCATCCGGGTGCACGGCGTTGACAAGCTGAGCGGCGCCCGCCACCGCATCATTCCCGACCGCATCGAGGCTGGAACCTTTATCATCGCCGCGGCGCTGGCCGGCGGCGAACTCACGGTTGCGAACTGCGAGCCCCTGCATCTCGGAGCCGTTCTCAGCAAGTTGGACGAGTGTGGCGTACATGTCGCCATAACCACTGACTCGGTTCGCGTGGTCAGCGGCGGCGCGCTCAAATCGGCGGATATAGTCACCGAGGAATATCCCGGCTTTCCCACCGACATGCAGGCGCAATACATGGTTTTAGCCACACAGGCCGATGGCGCCAGCCTGATTACCGAGAACATCTTCGAGAACCGCTACATGCACGGACAGGAACTGGTTCGCATGGGGGCCAATATCAAGATTGACGGACGCCGTGCGGTCGTCCGTGGCAAGACTCTCTTGAGTGGCGCCGCCGTGTTGGCCAGCGATCTGCGCGCCTCCGCCTCGCTTGTCCTCGCGGCGCTGGTAGCTGAAGGCGAAACCATCATCGACCGCGTCTATCACATCGATCGCGGCTATGAGCGTATCGAAGAAAAACTGCGTTCGGTTGGCGCCCAGATTCGCCGCATTGGAGAATTGCTCCCTAGACGTGCTTCCGCCGCCGTCGCCGCTGAGTAGCCTGCCAAGGTGAACGTTATGTGAAACGGCTTGAACACCGGTTCGTGCTACTATGCTCTCTCTGCCCTGAGCTGAGGAATAAGCCCTGCACTACAACGGCTGTCCCCGTGCTGCGTGCGAATCACCCTACCTACAACATAGGAGCCTGTCATGGATACATCCAGGTTTAGCGAATACATGCAGTCAGGAAAAGCTTTGGCGATCTCGCTTGCGATAGCGGTCGTTTCGGCTTTAGCTCTGTGGATTGTCGGCCGATGGATCATCGGCTTTGTTAGCCGGCTGATTGGCCGGAGTATGTCGAAGCAGAAGGTTGACCCCACCGTCATCCGCTACATCCAGAACGCAGTTGCTGCATTGCTGAACATCGTCCTGGTAATCTTAATTCTCGGCTTCTTCGGTGTGCAGACCACCAGCCTCGCGGCGCTTATCGCCGCCGCCGGCGTGGCTATCGGCGTTGCCTGGAGCGGACTGCTCGCTAATTTCGCCGCCGGCATCTTCCTCGTTATCCTTCAGCCTTTTAAAGTCGGCGACTTCGTCGTCGCCGGAGGCGTGACGGGCACGGTCGAGGAAGTCGGCCTTTTCGTCACCTCGATCAATACTCTCGATAACATCCGCAACATCGTTGGAAACGGCAAAATCTTCGGAGATATCATCCAGAATTTCAGCCATAACCCTTACCGCCGTGTCGATCTGCAAGCGCAGCTTGACCACTCCGTTGATGTCCATGCGACGATTGCCGCATTGAAAGCCAATCTGGCGAGAATCCCCAACGTACTCGCAGAGCCCGCCCCCGACGTCGAAATCCTGACGTTCACGCTCGCCGGTCCGGTGCTCGCTGTGCGCCCGTACTGCAGCAACGCGCACTATTGGCAAGTGTATTTCGACACGAACCGCGTGATTCGCGACACTGGAGCCAGTGCTGGCCTGCCCGCACCCGAGCAGCACTTCGCTGTGCGCACCTCGGCGGCAACTCAGTAACCTAACCTTCGCTGCCCCAGGCTCGCGGCCTTCAGTTGGCCGCCAACCTGGGGTTTCATTTCCCGCAACCCGCTCCACTGAACTCCAACGCAATTCCTGTCACGATCGGGTTCAGGTTCAGCAGCGCGACCGAGTTAGAGTTGACCGGCTTGTCTCCTTGTAGCGACTTGATGGAGCTTGCCTCATCTTTGGACATGGCTCTCCCCTCTACCTCTGCAATCGGAGTAAGTCGAACCAACAGGTGCCCGCACAGGGCAGGATCTTCCTCCAGCGCGCCGTGTCTCCACGACACAACCTTGCCCTGCTCTTGTCCGATTCCCACAACCTGAAAGGCTTTACCGTTCAGCTTCTCCAACTCGCGAATCGGCAGCCCAACCCGAATTCCGCTCGCTGTCCGCCATCGGCATGGCCCAGTTTGCGTCCCTACGCAGGCATGAACCGCCAAGGGACGTTCTTGGTCCCAAGTTATGGCAAGCGCAGTACTCGAATCGCCGCCCCAAACCATGGTTGCAGCTTCGGGCACATCGCCACCTTCGAAGGTACCGTCGTGCACATTCTCTTTGCCCAATAGGGTGTCCAGGTCGGCGCGCGTTGTTGCGGCCGTTATTGGTCCCACGCGCTGGCCGGGAACGATGAGCCAGTCGCTCTTCTGCGCCGCAACTGGCGCGGCGAGCAGCACGAGAAGCGCAAGGAATCGGCCAACTCTGTCCATGATGAGAAAGGATTGTCTTGCTCGGCTGAGCTTAGCACGAGCGTCGAACCGGCTTCGGACCATCTTGGGATTTGCATTCCCACGGCTTTTGGCGTGCAATATCCAGCACAGCGCAATGGTCAAGTATCAGGAGTCTCTTCATGACGATTCAGGCGAGCACGCGGGCGGTGAACGGCGTGGCGATCGTGGACATCAGCGGACAACTTCGCCTGGGCGAAGCCACCGGCAAATTGCGCAGCGTAGTCCAGCAATTGATCAATGACGGTTACCGCAAGATCTTGATCAACCTCAATGGCGTTGTCCACATCGACAGCTCCGGAATCGGTGAGCTGATGAGCAACTACACGAGCGTCCGTAATCAGGGTGGTGAGTTGAAGCTGATGAACCTGCAAAAGAATGTCCGCAACTTGCTGCAGATTACACGACTTTTCACCGTCTTCGACGTCCACGAAAATGAAGATTCAGCGATTCGCGCGTTTCGGTAGTTGTTGCGAGCCTCATCGCTGAGCATTCCCGAAATGGGCACCTTTGGCATCGGAGTACCCCTCCCTTCACCACAGAGAACAGAGAGCACACGGGGAAACCGCGAATCTTTATTGCGCTTTGGTCAGCGGCCCGCGCGCGAGCCTTAGGCAGAGGTGCCGCCCCCGCCACCCGCCAGGGCAGAACCGGCGCTCGTCATGGTCGTGGGCTACGGGCTGGTTTATTTCGCAGATGCAAGCGGATAGCTTACCGAAGGAGTTGGCATCATCCCCACATTTTGCCAGAAGCCGGCAGATGTGGGGCACGGACCACGAGTGCGGACTTCAACTTTAGTTCTTCAACTCGGTGTTCCAGTTCGTCACCAGCGTGATGGGCCGTGGGGTCTGCTCGGGTGTCATAATCAACACGAACCGCTGGCCATCGGCCGTGACATCGTAGGGGCTCAATACGCCGACCGATCCGACGTAATTGTAAGGCCGAAAGAGGGTCTGCGTGTTCCCCACCTCGACTTCTCCTGGCTTGAGCGTGATGGGCGCTGCGATCAGCGTGTTGTCCGAAGACCAAAAGAAGATTTCCTTGCCGTCGCGTCGCCAGGTTGGCTGCGCCCCACCGTTAGTGGAGACCTGCCACTTGCCCGCGTCACTGCTGAATGGCATGACGAACACCTCCGGTCTGCCCGTCTCGTTCGAACTATAGGCGATCCAGCGGCCATCGGGCGAGAACCGAGCGCTGTTAATCGCGTACGATTCCGGCGTCAAAGGAGCGGGCTTGCGGTCACCCTTCAGCGACAATGCCCACAGCCGCCCGTTTGATGATAGGTTGCCAACTCCGAACAGCAATGTTTGCCCATCGGGAGACCAGTCCAGTGGATATCGGGTTTCAGCGTCGCCCTCCCACAAGGTTTCTTCCTGCCCCATTCCGCTGGAGGGTTTGCGAAACAATCCATTGTGCGAGCGGACTCCCGCGTAGGTTATCCACTGTCCGTCGGGAGACCAAACGGGGGTATTCGCCTGGAACGACCCGAAGGTCAATCGCGTGTTGACCTTGCGCTTGAAATCGTAAACCCAAATGGAAGTGGCACTCTCTCCCGCTTCCGTGGCCAGCCGCGTTCCATCGGGCGAAAGCCGCAACGAGCCTAGATTCGCTGCTTTTTCCCCCGCGGGCCCTTGTTGCTTTCCCGAGCGGTCGTACCAGATGGCTTGCCACGGTGTAGGACCTCCTGCAACATAGGCCAACACCCAACTGTTGGCGTCAAACTGCGCTCTCCAGGTCGTCAGATCCACCAGAATGTCTTCTGCGATGCGCTGTGCTTCTCCTTGAAGCATGCCTGTCCTCGCATCGAAGGGCTGGGCCATCAGTGCGCTCTCCCTCACGAAGAGCAGGTGGCCGTCAGCATAAGACACATTCGTCTGGTCTGGCATAACCAGATGGCTTTCTTTTCCGTCCAGCGAAGAGAAGTAAATGCCTGTACTGGTGTCTTTCACGTTGGTGTGGGTAACCGCCAGGTACAGGAAGTGCTTGCCGTCCGGAAGAAATAATGGCCAGCGATGACTATCGTGTTTCGACTTGTCCATCACGGTGATCGGGGTGGGAGTTCCGCCCGTTGCGGCGACTTTTGAGATAGTGCTCTGGAAGTCAGGCGAGAAGATAATCGTGCCATCGGCGTTCCAGCTTCCACCGCGGCCGATGGGAGCCGAACACACCTCTGTAGGTGACCCACCGTCGATGGACACAGTCTTAAGCTTGCCGCCGGCGAAGTAGCCCAGGCTATGGCTGTCCGGCGACCAGAACGGCAGCGTGGCGCTGTCCGTCCCTGGCAGTGCGCGCGCGTGCAGCGAGTTCAACGGCCGCACCCACAGCAGCACAGCTCCATCTTGTCGCGCCGCCACGAACGCCACCGCGCTGCCATCAGGCGAAACCGCCGGTGGCCCGGCAAAGTCCCCCGTCAGGAGAGGGAATGTGCCCTCCTCTATCGCAATCTGCGATCGCACCATGGGACTCTTCTTGTTGGCAGACCGCACCAAGAGAATGAGGAACAGTGCAGCTGCTACCACCGCCAGGGCTGACACCGCCCAAGCGGCCTGGGCGCCAATGCCTCGTCCAATCGGCCTAGTGGCAACCGCTGACATCGGTTGCGCTCCCGAGGCCGACGCTCCACCTGCGATCCACTTCAACTCGCTCGCCAGGTCGCTGGCGCTCTGCCATCGCTCGTCGGGATCCTTCGCCAGGCACTTCACCACCACCCGTTCCAACGATGGCGGAGTCAACGGCTGGACCTGCGTGATTGAAGGCGGCTCGCTGGTTAGGATCGCCGCAATCAGGCTGGCGCGGCTCCTGGCGTGAAAGGCCGGCTTGCCCGTCACCATCTCGTACAGCACCCCAGCAAACGCAAAAATGTCAGTGCGAGCATCGGCCTCTTTGCCTTCCAATTGCTCAGGAGCCATGTACTGGAACGTCCCGACCAGCGTGCCCTCGGTGGTGAGCTTCGGCTGGTCCAGCGTCATCTCGGTCAGGGCAGCTGCCAGCGCGGCGGGACCTTTCTGCTTGGCCAGCCCGAAGTCCATCAGCTTGGCGCTGTTCTTCGTGAGCATTACGTTGGAAGGCTTAAGATCGCGATGCGTGATGCCCAACCTGTGTGCGCTGGCCAACGCGTCAGCAATTTGACCGGCGTAGCGCAAGGCTTGATCCAGCGGCAACGGGCCGCGAAGCAGTCGCTGTTCCAGCGTCTCGCCTTCCAGCAACTCCATGACGAGGAAATCCACTCCGTCCTGATGACCGATATCGTGCAGCGTACAGATGTACGGGTGTGAAAGCTTCGAGACCGACTTCGCCTCGCGCTCCAGGCGCTGCCGGAGAGAGGTGTCGGCCGCGAGGCTCGTCGGCAGAACCTTGATAGCAACGTCGCGCTCCAGGCGGAGGTCGCGCGCTCTATACACCTCGCCCATGCCACCGGCGCCCAGTGGCGAAAGGATTTCATATGGACCTAGTTTCGTTCCGGAGACGAGGGGCATGTGTGCGCGAATTATAACGTGATTCGGGTTGTTCTCTGCGCCATCAATGTGCCGCCCAAGCATCGCCAAGAGCAAAGCGCGAAATGGGATCCCAAGGGTGTTCCGTTCAACCCGAGCGAAGCCGAAGGGGTGAACGGCGTTTGGTTTCTTCGACCCGGCTCACCGAATGGCTGCCGCACCCATTTTTGATCAGCATCATAATGCACCGATTTCCCGCACAATCGACCCGCCTGCTTGGCCCGGGTCGGGGGCTTCGAGGATGGGGGCGGCCGACGACGAGATACGTCGCTCCGGCAATGGCTTGTTTGGGTTGAGGACACCTTCGTCGGTAAACCCACCTTTGCCAACTGAAAGCAAAGGTAGGTCATGTCAGCAATGGCGGATACCGAGCCATTTTACGTACATATCTCGCCGCCCAGCATTACGGTTCCAACCCGATATTCTGTTGCCGACGTGCATCCTAGACTTATTTTGAGAGGAGGTCCGCGCGATGCCGTTAATCCAAGTTCTGATTGTGCTAATCGTTGTCGGCGTCCTTCTTTGGCTGGTGAATACTTACATTCCTATGCAAGCGGCGATCAAGTCGATTCTGAACGGCGTAGTGGTGATTGTCGTGGTGCTATGGCTGTTGAACGTCTTTGGAGTACTCGGGACGTTAACCAATCTTCGCGTGGGGCACTAAGAGCGTCGCGTCGATATCGTGTTCATCCGCAGGCGCTTCGCTCTACGTTGATGGACGTCTTCCTAGGGCGGGTGCGCGGGACCACTTATTAGCGCTGTCGTCCTGCTATCCCGCTGCGTATAGCGACGCCGAGCTGCGAGGGTTATCGATAGGCAGCGCGAGCTGCCCCACATTCGGCAGCAGAATGCAAACTTGGGCCACACCCAATTTGCGAAAAACGCCTTACTCAGGGGCGGCGCACTCCAGAGCTCGCGCCAGAAGGAGGTTGCGCTCGCGAACATTGTTCGTCAGCGCCGCCGCACGCTCAAATTCTGCGCGAGCTTCATTGAAGCGGCTGAGTCTCTTGAGCAAGTCGCCGCGGACGCTGGGCAGCAGGTGATAGGCCTTCAGGGAAGGTTCCGCAGTTAAGGAGTCAACGATTTCCAAGCCTGCGGCCGGACCAAATGCCATGGCCACCGCAACCGCCCGGTTCAATTCCACGATGGGGGACGGTGTGAGTCGAGCGAGGTTGTCGTAGAGGGCTGCGATGCGGGGCCAGTCGGTTTCTTCCGCGGTACGCGCGCGGGCATGACAAGCTGCGATCGCCGCCTGCAGAGCATAGGGTCCCAGAGCGCCGCCCCTGAGCTCCTCTGCGCGGCCAAGCGCGGCCAAACCGCGACAAATCAGAAGCTGGTCCCACTGTCCGCGGTTCTGATCGAGAAGCAGCACCGGCTCTCCCGAATTTCCCACACGCGCTTTCGATCGGGACGCCTGAATCTCCATTAACCCAACCAGACCGTGCACCTCTGCTTCGTTGGGCACGAGCTCAGCCAAGAGCCGACCCAATCGCAGCGCCTCCTCACAAAGTCCAGGACGCATCCAATCTTCTCCGGCGGTCGCCGAATAGCCTTCATTGAAGATGAGATAGATGACTTCCAGAACAGACGATAACCGCGCTGCGCGATCCCAACCGCGCGGAACCTCAAAGGGAACGCGTGCCTCAGTCAGCGATCGCTTGGCACGTACGATACGCTGAGCGATGGCAGATTCGCTGACCAGGAAGGCGCGGGCAATTTCCTGCGTGGTCAAACCGCCGAGCATGCGGAGAGTGAGTGCAACCCGAGCTTCGGCTGAGAGAACCGGGTGACAAGCAGTGAAGATGAGACGCAGCAGGTCGTCGCCAATATCGTCGTCGATTGCAGCTTCGAAATCGGGCACGGCCAGTTCCCGGACTTGCATTTCGCGACCCAGCTCCTCGTGCTTGCGCTCGAGGAGCTGTTCGCGGCGGAAGTGATCCATTGCCCGATTTTTTGCCGTGGCCATCAACCAGGCGCCGGGATTGTCGGGAATTCCCGACTCCGACCACCTTTGCAGGGCCGCCACCAGAGCTTCCTGGGCGAGGTCCTCGGCTACGCCAACATCGCGGACAATGCGAGCCAGACCGGCGATGAGCCTGGGCGCCTCGATCTTCCAGACCGCCTCAATAACGCCGTTGGTGTCGGAGGCGTTCACCGCCTCCGATGACAACAGATTTAGTGCCCGGTCGCAACCCCAGCCGCTTCGTGCGAAGCTGTCGTCTCCTGATCGCAATTGGCGTCATAGAGCTGGCGCAGCTCGCACTCACCCTCGCCGACAAGGCTCAGGAAATTTTTGGCCAATTCGATCGCCTCTTGTTTCGAGTTTGCCTTGAGGATGGCGAAGCCTCCGACTACCTCCTTGGCCTCCGTGAAAGGACCGTCTGTAACGGTGACGTTGCCATTAGAGCGGCGAACGCGTGCGCCAAGCGCTGTCGGCATACAGCCCTCGGTAGCGAGCAGATAGCCAGCTTTCATTCCCTCTTCGATCAGTTTCCCCATTCTGGCCATCTCTTCCGGTGTGGGAGGAGTGTTGCGTTCGACGTTCTTATAGATACTCAGAAATCGCATTGTTGTGTCTCCAATTCTTTGACTTTGGGAGCTGAGGTTCCACGGCGTTGGCCGGAAGTAAAACCCGCTCTGTGAATACGTCGAATGAGGGACGAAAAAATCGACATACGAAACAGTGCCACTCACAAAAGATCTGCAACGACTGCGAAGTCGAGGGGCGGGCTTCCTTCTGCCGGAGGTTCGCAGAGCTGGCGCAGCTCGCACTCGCCCTCGCCGACAAGGCTCAGGAAATTTTTGGCCAATTCGATCGCCTCTTGTTTCGAGTTTGCCTTCAGGATGGCGAAGCCTCCCACTACCT
>Ga0126379_10000962_pt1 | contig 16946 bp, 13 predicted proteins | sample PanSoiMetPlot_24_FD_92640 | JGI IMG/M metagenome (GOLD analysis project Ga0126379, IMG submission 92640) | Tropical forest soil microbial communities from Panama - MetaG Plot_24 | ecosystem: Environmental > Terrestrial > Soil > Tropical forest > Bulk soil | place: Panama | collected 2016-02-17 | reverse complement strand
CCCCTTGCGACCTCTCTCGGATTCCGTCCCACTGCAAACCGGGTCTCCGTCCGCGGTGTGGAGGTCTTTCGTGCTCCGAAGCTCGCGATCGTTTGGGAGGAGGCCGCTGATCTGCCCGTCTTCGAAATTCCAAAAGAGGCGCGCGTCTTTGCCCGCGAGCGCTGGCTGCGCGTCGCTCATGGCCGGATTCAAACGCGGTGGGGGCGCGGTGTTGTGGATCGCCGCGCCGCCGGGAGCTCGCGGTTATGAGCGCTTCCCCTATTTACCGCAGGCGCTTGGCAGAACTGGGCCTCGATCCGCCCTTCCGCTCGCGCGATCTGTGGGCCTTCTTCGATTCCTCGTACCGTCTGCACCCCGATGTGGATTATCTTGCGCCGAAATGGCGCGCGGCCGGGATCGCCGCCCTGCAAGCGGCGTGGCATTACTGGGAATCCGATCCTGCGTCGGACCAATATCTCCGCCGCCTGATCGAAGCCTGCCATTGCAACGCGATCTTGGTCTACGCCTGGTTCGAGCCGCCCCATGTCAGCGATAAGTTTTGGGATCAGCACCCGGAATGGCGTGAAAAACCGCTCTGCTTCAAGACGCGCAACTGGACTGGCGGAAGCTGATGAACCTCCAGAATCCCAATGCATTTAAAGCGGTAGCCGAGGGCGTCCGGGGCCTGCTCGGCCGCTTCGACTGGGACGGCGCCAACCTCGCTGAGCTGTATTTCGAATCGCTCGAAGGAGCCGATAACCCTGCGCGGTTCACGCCGATGAATGGCGACGCGCGCGCCGCGTTTCGCAGTGCGGCCGGCCTCGACCCAGCCGATCATTTCGACCAGTCGTCGCTGCGCTATTGGAAAGGGAACTCGCCCGGGCTGAAGCAGTTTCTGGATTTTCGGGCTGGCGTCACTGCGCGCCAGCAGGCTCAATGGATCGAAGAGGTGGAGCAGGTTCGCAAATCCAGCTGCATCTCGATCTCGCGCTGACGCATGTGGACGACCGTTTCGACTCGAGCATGCGCGAAGAAATCGGCGCCGACGCTTCTCGCGCCCTTCCCTTGCTGGGCGAGCATGACTTTACTTTCCTGATCGAGGACCCGGCCACCATATGGAACCTCGGCCCGCAACGCTATCCGCAAATCGCGGCGCGTTATCAGCCGCTGACGCCGCGGCAGAACAAGCTCGCCATCGATATCAACGTCGTCGAGCGCTACCAGGACGTATACCCCACCAAACAACAGACCGGAACGGAATTGTTCGAATTGGTCCACCAAGCTTCCGCGGTGTTTCCGCGTGTAGCGCTCTATTTCGAAAGCTCCATCGCCCGGATCGATTGGCCGCTTCTGGCCGCCGCGGCATCCACCGTCGATCACGCCGAATTCGAAGAACAAGCTTGTCGTCCATGCCTCGCGCAGCGCGGGCGTCCGGTGGAGCGGTCCGGCGCTGGTGGATGGTCATCTTTGGCCTATTGCAAACGGCGAGACGGTCTGGATTCCCGCCGGAACTCACACGTTGGAGGCCGGGTCCGACTCGCCCACCCACCGGCTGCTCGACTTCAACGGCGATCTGACTTCTGCGTCCGCTTCCGCCGATTCGGTCCAAGCTCGCTCATCGCAGCAGCGCCCGCTTCTTGGCTGTCACAGAACGCGCGCCACAGCGGGTGGAGATCGATGGCGCCGAAGCGCATCCGCCCATGGAAGGAAACACTCTCATTCTGCCGCGCGGCCAGCATCTCGTTACCCTTCGGTAGCCTCGAAGCTGTATGCGACAATCGATGGGCAGTGCAACCGGCCCAAGTCGCGACTTCGCAAACAACGCAGCGTAGCTGGATCGCCGATCTCACTACAAGGGAAAAAAGGGCGTGCGCGGCTTGCATCGGCGGCTGGGCGCTGGATGGCATGGATGTCCAGCTTTACAGTTTCGCCATTCCCGCCCTGCTCAGCGTCTGGGGCCTCACGCGAGCGCAGGCGGGAACGCTGAGCACCGCCGCCCTATTGGTTTCCGCCGTGGGAGGGTGGCTGGCGGGATGGGTGGCGGACCGCTTCGGCCGCGTGCGCACGCTTCAGCTTGCCATTTTGTGGTTCGCGGTCTTCAGTTTCGTTTCGGGCTTGGCGCAGAACTACGGGCAGCTTTTTGCTGCTCGCGCGCTGTTGGGTTTGGGCTTCGGCGGCGAGTGGGCCGCCGGGGCGGTGCTGCTGGGAGAAACCATCCGCCCCGAGCACCGCGGCAAGGCCCTAGGTTTCATGCAGGCAGGCTGGGCCGTAGGTTGGGCCGCGGCGGCGCTGCTTTCCGCCTGGTTCTTTTCGGTGTTTGCTCCGGCAGTGGCATGGCGCGCGCTGTTTCTCACCGGCATCGCCCCGGCGCTTCTGGTGTTCTGGGTGCGGCGAAATGTCGAAGAACCGCCGGTCTATCTCGAAACCAAAGCACATCTGGAAGCGCTCGGCGATCGGCCCTCGTTTCTTGAGATCTTCCGTCCTGGCCTGCTCCGAATTACTGTGGTCGGAGGGCTGATGGGAACGGGCGCCCAAGGCGGCTATGCCGCCGTCACCACCTGGCTGCCTTCGTTTCTGCGCACAGAGCGGAACCTGTCCATCCTCGATTCCACGGGCTATCTTGCAGTGCTGATCTCGGGCGCATTGTGCGGCTACCTCGCGGGAGGCTATCTCGCGGATCGAATCGGCCGGCGGATGACGTTTTTGGTCTACGCCATCGGGGCCGGCGCGATTGCGGTGGCCTACACCACGATTCCGCTGGATAACCGCACCATGCTGTTTTTGGGCTTTCCGCTGGGTTTCTTGGCGTCCGGCGTCTTCAGCGCCATGGGACCCTTCTATACCGAGCAATTTCCCACGCGGGTGCGCGGCGTGGGGCAAGGGTTTACCTATAACGTGGGCCGCGCATTCGGCGCGCTGTTTCCGGCGCTGGTAGGTTTCCTCTCGGCCAGGATGCCGCTGGGGCACGCAATCGGCTTGTTCGCCGGAATTGCCTATGCGGTTATGGCCATAGCGGCATTTCTTCTCCCGGAGACTCGCGGCAAAGCCCTGAAGGCGTGAATCGGGATTCACACCCCGACGGTCTTGCTTCTCCGCTCCATCAACACCACATCCCGCCAACTGCCGTTCAATTGTCCGGGCCGCTCGCGAGTTCCGACGATGCGAAATCCGGATCGCTGGTGGAGCTTGATGCTGGCGGCGTTTTCGGGAAAGATGCCCGCTTGCAGAGTCCAGATGCCGTTCTGTTCCGATTCGCGGATCAAAGCCATCATGAGCGCGTTGCCTACGCCGCGCCCACGCGCACCATCAGCGACGTAAACGCTGACTTCCGCCACTCCGGCATACACGCACCTGCCCGAAACCGGGCTCAGCGCCGCCCACCCTAGAACGTCGTCCTCTGCACGCGCCACCAATCTGCACGCTTCCAGATGACCCGCGTCCCATTTGTCCCACTCCGGGGCCGACTGCTCGAATGTCGCGTTCCCCGTGGCGATTCCTTCGAGGTAAATACGGCGCACAGCGTCCCAATCGGCTGGCGCCAGCGGTTCAATCGCCAGACTCATGAGCACACGGTAGCACGGAGCACACGGACCAAGATCAACCCATTCAGAGTCCAGCCCGTCTAAACTATCTTCTGGAGGTCCCCTGGATGATCCGAAAAGCGCTCCTGGCCGCTTTTGTCCTCTCTCCCGCGCTCCTGCACGCTCAGGCCAAGCTGCTGCGCTATCCGACGTACTCGAAAGGAAAGGTCGCCTTCAGCTATTTAGGCGACATTTGGATCGCGAACGAAAATGGCTCGGGTCTGGAGCGGCTCACGGACAACCAGGCCCGCGATACTTACCCCCGCTTTTCTCCGGACGGAAATTCCATCGCTTTTTCCTCTAGTCGGGCCGGCAACTACGACGTTTACGTGATTCCCGCGGGCGGCGGCAAGCCGCGGCAGCTCACGTTTCACTCGGCCGATGACATCGTGGTGGGCTGGACGCCAGACGGCCGCAGCATCGTCTTCTATTCAAATCGCGGAAACGGAGCCTTTCCGACGGTCTCCACATTATTCGAGGTGTCGGCACAAGGTGGACTCGAGCGTCCTTTGGATATCGATTGGGGCGGATGGGGCAGTTTCTCGCCGGACGGCTCCAAGCTCGCGTTTACGCGCCATCCCAGTGTCTGGTCCCGCCAGCATTACCGTGGCAGTTACTCGGCTGATCTTTGGGTGATGGACGTGGCGGCGAAAAAATTCACGAAGCTCGGCGACGAGGACTATAAGGGCAATTATCTGTGGCCGATGTATGGCCACGATGGCGACATTTATTATGTCGCAGATGAGCTGCCCAATGAGAAGAACATCAAGTTCGGCGGACCGGAAGTGATGAAGAGCGTCAACAACATTTGGAAGATTCCCGAGAAAGGCGGGAAGCCAGCGCCCGTGACGCATCACACGGATGGCAATTTGTTCTTTCCCAGCATGTCCGCGGACGGCGAAACCATCGTCTATGAAGACAACTTCGGGCTATGGAAACTCGATGTCGCCAGCGGCAAGAGTACGGAGATTCGCATCGACATCAAGTCCGACGTGAAGGAAAACGAAGTGGCGCTGGCCGGCATTTCGAACGAGGCCGAAAGCTTTTATCTGTCGCCATCCACCAAGCGCGCCGCCATCGCCGTACACGGCGAGATTTTCACCATCGCCACGGATCGCGGGGAAGTTCAGCGCGTCACTGAAAGCGCCTGGCGCGACGAGGATCCGCGCTGGTCGCCAGATGGGAAATGGATCGCTTTCATTTCGGACCGAAGTGGCCGCGAAGAGATCTGGATCGCCGATGAGTTGGGTCGGAATTTGAAAAAGCTCACAGACGTGGATTCCGAGAAAGCGGCGCCGGTGTGGTCTCCGGATTCGAAATCCCTGCTCGTGTTCGGCTCTGAGCACAAGCTGCGGTTGCTGAACGTGGAAACCGGCGCGACCGAGATTTTGGCCAGCAATCCCAAGGGCGATATCGATTCGGCGCAATTCTCGCCGGATGGCAAGTGGGTTTCCTACGCCAAAGACGATGCGGCCGGGCGCAGCCGAGTCTACGTAAAGGAGCTTGCCACAGGCACCGAGCATCTGATCGGAGGGGAAGACATTTCGATCGCGACGGGCGCGAAGTGGACTCCGGATGGAAAGACGCTCCTCTTTTTGGGAGGCGTTGGCGCTCCCAGTATGGCTTCTTTAAGCGACGCTCCGATGCAGCTTTACGCCGCTCCGCTCCAGCCTGTCGAAAGGAATCCGGATGACCGCGATATCGACACTGAGGCACAGGCGAATGCTCCACCGGAGGCCGGTGGCGGAACTGGGAACGGCCGTGGAAGTGGGCGAGGTGGCTTCGGCCGCGGCGGAGGCGGAGGCGGCGGGCGCAATGCGGAAGCGAGCGGAACGGAAGTAAAGATCGATTGGAACGGCCTGGATCGCCGCATCAAGCAAGTGGTGCGCGTGGCCGGCTCGGTGAGCAGCGTGAATCCTTCGCCCGATGGCCGCATCTACGCGCTGGTTTCTGGCGGAGCTGTTTACACAGTAGTGGACGACGGCTCGAGGCTGACGCGGGTTCAGGTGAACGCAAACGGCGAAGATGGCGGAGGCGGGCGAGGCGGATTCCGGGGCGGATCGGGACAGCCGCAGTGGTCGAAGGACGGCCGCAGCCTCTATTTCCTCCAGCGCGGAAGTCTCTATACAGCGAACATTCCTCCAGCTCCCGCTGGCGGAGGCGGGAGCGGCGACGCCAATGCGGATAACAGCGGCGGCGGTGGTCGCGGAGGCGGAAGGGGAGGCGCTCAGGGCGCTCCCGCCGCAGCTGGTCCTACGGCCCGGCGTGTTCCGTTTACGGTGCGAATGGAAATCGACCAGGCCGCCGAGCGCAAGCAGGTTTTCGAAGAGGCCTGGCGCACCATGAAGTACCGCTATTACGATGCGGGCATGCACGGCGTCAATTGGGAAGCCCAGAAGGATATTTACGAAACGCTGCTGCCCAACGTCGCGGACGTGGACGAGCTGCACAACGTGATCATGATGATGATCGGCAAGCTCAATTCCTCGCACACCGGGATCAGCGGCGGGGGATTGATTCCCGGCCAACAAGCTCCCGAGCGTGTGCAGACGCGATATCCCGGCTTCGAGATGGAGCCGGACCCTTCAGGTTATTTCAAGGTCTCTTATATCTACCAAAAGGGCCCAGCCGATCACGATTACGTCAAGCTCCATGTGGGCGACTATGTTTTGAGCGTGAACGGGAAAGATCTGAAATCGGGCGATAACTATTGGCAGTATTTCAATGAGCTGCCTGGCCGTAAGTTCGAATTTACCGTCAGTTCGAAACCCGAGCTTGACGGGGCGTGGAACCTGAGCGTGGATCCGATCAGCCAGACACAGCAGGACAATCTGGAGTACGACCGTTGGGCTGATCAGCGGAAGGCCATGGTAGACAAACTATCCGGCGGCCAGATAGGCTATCTTCACATCCGGGAAATGAACGCGGCCGCGCTGCGGAAATTCCAGCGTGACCTTCTGGAAAATCAGGATAAGAAGGCGCTCATCATCGACGAGCGCTTCAATGGCGGCGGCGGAATCGATCAGGAACTGCTCCAGATTCTAAATCAGCGCAAGAAATACCAGGTCACGCGCGGCCGCGACTCGGTGGATGTTCCGCGGCCGAGCGAAGCCTATTTCGGTCCGATGGTGGTACTGCAAAACGAGCGCTCGGCGAGCGACGCCGAGATGTTCCCAGAGGGCTTTCGCGCGCTCGGGCTTGGCAAAGTGATCGGCGTGCCGACCTACGGCGCTGTGATCGGTGCGGACTCTTATCGGCTCTTGGACGGATCGCAACTCCGCACGCCCGAATTCGGTGTCTTTTCGGCGGACGGCCGTGACTTAGAAAACTACGGAGTCCCTCCAGATGTGTATGCCGACAACACGCCCGCGGATTTTCTGGCCGGCCACGACCGGCAGATCGAGAAGGCGATTGAGGTATTGCAAAGCGAGATGAAATAGGGGTCGTCCATTCGGGTCGCCTTGCATTACGCCGCCCCTGCCTCGCCTTCGTGCAGCCGATTAATATCTCAAAATCGCCGCGACGGGCGCGGCGCCGCCCATCATCGCGTCGGGCAGCGTGAAAACCTGGCCGCCTCTGCGGATCGTTTCGACTGCAATTGCGTTCAGCACATCCTCGCCTTGCATCAAATCCTGGCGATGAGAGGCCTGCATGGCGTGAACCTCCGCTTCTTCTGCCACGAAAAGCCGGTGGATCCGGCCCTCCTCGGCGGCCGTTAGGACTTTGGCGCCGCCAATTAATGTCCGCTTGCGATCGGGCATTTCGAGGAATTCCTGGAATGCGGATTCCGCCCGTTGGCGATGGGACGCCAGAACCGCCGCATGGCAAAGGCCAGCCACTTCCTCCGCATCGCGAAATTCGGCGCTTCCTTCGGATTCGGTTTGCAACAGGTTCAAATGGCGCGCCGCTTTGCGGAACGCAGCGAGATCTTCTGCGACGCCCATCAGGAAAACCGGCGTATTCTTCGCCACTGGATGCAGGCCGCGATCGATCACGGAGAAGTAGTGCCGCAGATATTCCGGCGCGGCCTCGCGATCTGACTGCGTTCCGAACGTCACGGCGAAGCCTGGGGTGGCCAACGAACTCGACGGAGAACGGTTCTGCAGATCGTGATCGGGTTGATCGAAATCCAACGCCTCCGCAATATTCTTCGGCACACCTGGCGGAAGCTCGCTTTCTTCGCATCTGTCGCCGGCGCAGCGGAACAAACGCACGTGCTTGCGGGTGACGCCCAATGCAAAGACCTCGTGCGGCGCAAATACTTCGGCTAGCAGGGGCCGGATAAAAGGATGCCGCGCGAGGATCACTTTTTCACGCGGCTGGCCGCTTATGCGGTACGTCTCAATAAACCCGGGCGCACTGTAGAGAGCGAGCCCTCTTCCGCCCTCCTCCAATTGTTCGCCTTCCGCCAATTCGCGCAACGGCTCCAGCAGCGCCAACGCGTCTTGACCCAATTTCCGCGCCGCAGGTAGTTCCGCGGCGATTCGGACTAAATGTTTCAGCGGCGCCGACTGCGGCGCCGATTGCGCGGCTGGACGATAGGGGGGCAAAAGCATGGTGAAACAGGGACCTCGAACCGCGCAAAGCTTTTCCATCTGCGCCGCGTCCAACGGTGTGTCCAGACGGGGTTTATCCACCAGCGGCGGCAGCATTGTTCCCGGCATAATCGACCTCCTTCATAAACTCGTGCAACTGCCGTGCCACGCGGAGTTTGCGCGTTTCCGATTGTGCGGCTGTAAGTTAGGAGATATGGACGACGGCTACCGGGAACTGCTGGGCACCGCAATTTTGGGGATCGACACCCTGTGGGGCGGAGATGTGATGTGTCCGTCGGGGATGGGTCGCTTCATCGCCGACTCATGGTTTTCCGACGAGCCGCTCCCGCTCGCCTACGCCGATCCGGCGGCAGCCCGCTTGCGGGAGGCGGGCGGGGTTTCAGCCAAGCAGCCCGACCGCGAAGCGATCCAAGCGTATCTTGCAGTCGTGGATATTCCGGCGGCTCTAGAAGGCTTGAAGAGCCAGGCGCAAGCGTTCGGCGGATTGCGAAGCGAATACATCGCTGGGCTGGCCGAATGCTTTGGGGTCATGTGGGACTTGGCGATGGAGATTCTTCGCAAAGGACAGCCTGTGTCCTACGAACGTTGCGTGCTTGCCTCGACCGGCAGGCCCCCGAGCCGTTCCGATCCCCAATCGAAGCGCGAACGCGTGGAGGAGTTGCTGGCAAAGGTGGGAGCAGTATCTGTGGATGAATGGAGGCGGCGCCACCTCATCCCCATGGCTTCTATCCGCACTCTCGGCGCCGCGGTCATCGCTTATTTCGATCAATTGAGCGAGCGCCACGTCGCGCCGCATTTGCTACAGCCGCTGCCGGCTGTCCCGCGAGCCAACATTCAGTTCCTGCCAATCGAAGATGCGTGGTTTTCGGGGTCGATGAACTACCTTGGGCGGGCGCGGCGCGCGGATGGTTCGCCGGAATATGAAGCGACCTACGAAATCAACGCGTCGCTTGAGATTTCCGTGCCGGAGTTTCTTCAGCTCGTCAGCCACGAAGTGGTTCCCGGTCACGTCACTACGTTTGCCTATTTGCAGAATCTGTATTGGCGTGGCCTGGTTGGATTCGAAGCTTCCGTGCTGACAATGAATACGCGGGCGGCTGCCCTCTTTGAAGGAATCGCCAACAACGCCATTCTAATGGCTCACGGTGTGACCGAGGTCGATGCGTTAGCGGATCCCGATCTACAGATTGGAGCTTTGCTGGCGCTGCTTCAGGACGACGCCAAGAATCATGCCTCTTATCTGACCTGGGAAGAACGCCTTCCGCGGCCGGTGGTGGCGCATGCGTTGCGGAAAGAATTCCTGGTGTCGGAGGAGCGGGCCGACAAGCTTTCCGGCGCTTGGGCGCGTCATCCTTTGCTCGGCCGTATGTACCTCCCCGCTTATCGAGCCGGCACCGAGAAAGTGGCCGAATTGCGGCGCAGACTTCCGGATGCGAGAGCGATCCCGCTGTTGTACGGATGCTCGGGGCTGGTGGACATCACGACGGTTGACAGGGCGTTATCAGCCGGCAATCTACAATCGAAGTGACGATGCGCCTGCCGGCGATTGCCAGCCCTGCCGAACTGGATCAGGTTCCGGATCGCCCCGCCGTTTTCTTGCTTTGGGCAGGGCAGGGCAAGCCTTATCTGGCGCGCACCACGCTCCTGCGAAGGCGTTTGAAGCGCTTGGTTTCGGATCGCGAGCGTATTTCGCGCGTACTGAATCTGCGCGGCGTGGCGGAACGAGTCGAATATTGGCTGACCGGATCGCAGATCGAATCGGCTCTGATCCATTTGGAACTTGCGCAGACGCATTTTCCCGAAGATTGGCCGCGCCTCACGCGGCTGCGGCCGCCGGCGTTCGTGCGCCTTACGCTCGATAATCCTTTCCCGAGAACGATGATCACGTCCCGCCTCGGCCGAGGGCTCTTCTTTGGTCCGTTCGCCACCCGCGCGGCGGCGGAACGCTTCGAAGCAGGGGCGCTGGATCTGTTCCAGGTCCGCCGCTGTGAAGAGAACCTGACGCCTTCGCCCACGCATCCCGGCTGCATTTACGGCGAAATGAACCGCTGTTTGCGGCCTTGCCAGCAAACCGTTTCGGCCGACGAATATCGCGCCGAGGTCGCGCGTCTGAAGCGGTTCCTGGACACTGGCGGGGCGTCGCTTAAAGAGACCACGGAAGCGGCACGCGACCGGATGAGCTCCGAAATGCAGTTCGAAGAAGCGGAGCGCCTGCATCAGCGGCTGACCCGGATCGCCGAGGTGCAGACGTCATCAGGCGAACTGGCGCGATCGCTGGACCGGCTCCATGGCGTCGCCGTGACGCCTTCCGTCCAGCCGGAGGCGATAGAGCTCTGGTTCTTAGTGGGAGGACGCTGGCAGGAACCGCGCCGCATAACTCTTTCGGAAAGCATCTCTGCGGGATCGTCGCTCGATCGCAGGTTGCGAGAGTTAACAGGCGCCATCGTCCCGACGGGGGAACCGAATCTGGAGCACCTCTCGATATTGATGCGCTGGCATGGATCGAGCTGGCGCGACGGCGAATGGATCGCCTTCGACGATCTCTCGAAGCTACCCTACCGCAAGCTGGTGAACGCAATGGGCCGAGTGGGTCGAGCGGGAGACCGCTCCCTGACGGTCGCGGCTCGGAATCGGGATGGGGAGCAATGACCCGTCTTCGCAACTTTCTCCGCGAGCTGCGCCTCTCTTTTTCCCAAGGCCGGCAGCACGTCACGCGCTCGGGATGGGTTTATGCGGCTGCGCTCATCGCCGTGGCGTTCGCCGCTTTCTTCTCCGCCAATAACCTGCTGATTCTGATTCTGGCGGCCATGTTCTCGGCTTTCCTGGTTTCTGGTTTCGTGAGCCGGCTGGGGCTCGCGGGGCTGGAGTTGGACTTGATTCTGCCGGAACACATCTCGGCGCGGCGGAAGACGCCCGCCGGAATCCGGGTGAGGAACCTGAAAAGATGGATCGCTTCTTTCAGCATTCGCCTGGCGGGCGCCGCCGAAAGCGGGTTCGACTCCATCCTTTACTTTCCAGTGATTCCCGGCGGCGCGACGCTGGAGGAATCCGTTCATCTTTATTTTCCGCGCCGCGGCGCGCAGAGCGAGCGTAGTTTTCAGTTTTCCACCCGCTTTCCGTTCGGCTTTACCGAGCGGCGCGAGATGGTGACCCTGCGGCATGAGATCGTCATTTATCCGTGTCTGGATCCGCAGCCTGGCTTCGAGGAGTTGTTGGAGTCGGTGACAGGCGAGATCGAAACGCGGCAGCGCGGGCGAGGCAACGACTTCTACCGCATCCGGCCCTATGAAGCTTTCGAAAGCGCGCACCATGTGGACTGGAAAGCGACGGCCCATACCGGCGCCTTGCAGGTGCGGGAATTCGCTCACGACCGCGACCAGCGCGTCGTAATCTATCTGGACCTCGATGCGCGACAGCCCGAATGGTTTGAGAATACGGTTGAGTGTTGCGCATTCCTCACCTACCGGCTTATGGAAAAGGGTATCCACCTGCGCTTCCGCACCCAGGAATTCGACGTCTCGCTGCCCAGAGAAGGAGACATTCACACAGTACTCAAATACCTCGCTCTGGTTGCGCCGCTGCCTGGAAAACTTCCCGAACCCCCTGATGAACCGGGTAGTTTTCAGCTGGTGTTTTCGGTGAACCGCGAGCGAATGGCCTCGCTCGGCTGGGACCGGATTCCTTCATAACTGTTTCCTGTACTATGTTCCTGGAGCCTTTATGCGCAGCTTTACCCTTGCCGCTTTCACTCTGATCGCCCTGGCGTCACCTGCCGTTGTCGCGCAGGGTTTCACCAGCCCTCCCGCGGATACTTCGATTACGATCGCCGGGAAGAAGATCCACATCTCGTATTACGCGCCTTCGATGCATGGCCGCAAGATCATGGGCGCCCTGGTGCCCTACGGAGTGGTTTGGTGCACCGGAGCGAACTACGCCACTCAGATCGATACGGAAGCGGATTTGGATATGGGCGGCTTGAAGATGCCTAAGGGTAGCTACAGCATCTGGACTCTTCCGAACGAGAAAGAGTGGACGCTGATCATCAACAAAGAGATCGGGCAGTTTCACCTCGATTACCGCAGCAGCAAGGACTTCGGTCGCGTCAAGATGGACCTGAAAGCCATGGCTGCGCCGGTGGAGACCTTCAGCATCCGTCTTGCGCAGATGGGCGAGAACCAGGGGAGGCTCTCGCTCATTTGGGAAAAGACCGAGGCTTCAGAGCCGTTTACGGTGGTGCGTTAGCCGCCAAGCCCCACCCTACCTGCGACCGCCACGCGGGGCAAAGCCTCCACGCACAACGGCAGCGCCTGGAGCGAAGCCTCCACGGTAGAAACCACGGCCGTAAAAACGGGGCCCTCCATAGAAGCCGAAGTATACCGGCGAGTAGAAGCTAAAGCCGAACGGGTTGTACAGAATTCCGTTGGCCGGCAGGAAGGACCAGTATCCCCAGAACGGATCCCAATACCATCCTGGGCCGTACCAGCCATTGTTTATCACAACCGTTCGAGCTGTTTCGAGATTCGCTTGCGCTTCATACTGGGACCGCAAGCGGCTCCAACGCACCAGCGCCGTTTCGTCCGCTGCTTTTTTGTTGAAATCCTGCTCCTTCAACTGGCCGGAAGGCATTTGGGCGATTTCGCGCCCATCGCCGGCCGTAGCCGTTTGCTCGTTCAGGGCGACGCGAGCTTTGCCCTTCACGACCTGAACAAACGGCGATTGGCTGTTGATCACGTAAAATCCTCTCTTGAGAATGTCCGTGACGGCAGTGCTTTGCTCGATCTTGAGGCGGGCCTCTTTGGGCCAGTAATCCGCCTCCACGGTGGCTTGGCCTCTGTCAAGTGAAACCTCTACCTCCGCCAAACCATTACTCAGCATACGAGCCTGGCTGTTATCGCCGAGGCGTAAGAACACTCCCGGCGTCAGCAGGATCTCAGCTTTGCCGTTCGTCGTTGTCAACGTTTCGCCCGGCCGAACCACGCCTCCAGCCGGTTGACCTTCGAGGGCTTTCCCATTCAGACTGACCTGACCTTCGATGTAATTCACGGTTCCGGGAACAGGACTTGCGTTGGAATTGACATTCGGGGCGGCGAACGCTAGCGCGGCCGAAAGTATTATTCCACCGGCCGCCCGCCAAACCCCGGTGTTACCTAGGAAGTCTTTCATAATTCACCTACTTATTTGACGCGCTGGGGTTGCAGGAGTTGCGACGCCGAAATACAGCCGAGCCAGTAGTTACCGACGCGCAATTATAAACGCTGCGCCACCAGCAGGGTCATATCGTCCTGCAGTTCGTCGGACGCGGTCCATTGGCGCACGCTGTCCATAACGACCTCGATAATCCGGTCCTGTTCGTGATGGGCGTTGTGCTCCAGCAGCCCAATCAGGCGGTGCTCTCCGAACATCTCTCCGTAGGCGTTTTCGGGTTCGGTAACGCCGTCGGTGTAACACACCAGAAGGTCTCCGGACTGAAGGGCGAGATGGCTTTCGTCGTACTGCGCAAACGGGAAAGCTCCGACGACAGTGCCATTCACATCGAGGCGGGTTACTTCGCCGCCCCTGACTAGCAGCGGGGGAAGATGGCCGGCGTTTGTGTAGGTGAAGCGGGAGGCGGATTCGTCATAAACGCCCAGGCAGAACGTCGCATACTTTTCGGAGGACGTGGTGGCATGGAGCTGCCGGTTCAAATTCGAGACCAGCCGTGACGTGGATAAACTGGTGTCGCGCACCGCCTCTAACTGCGTCCGGAGCGAACTCTGCAGCGCGGCCATCAACAACGCGGCCGAAATTCCTTTTCCCGCCACGTCGGCGATCGCCAGGGCCACGGTTCCTGGGCCGACGAATTCGTAATCGTAGTAGTCGCCGGAAACCAACCGCGCGGGACGGCATACGGCTCGAACGCGCAGCGTGGGCAGCACCGGCGCCTCTTTTGGGAAAAGCTGATTCTGCACCTCGCGCGCGATTTCGATTTCGGATTGGAGCCGCTCCTTCTCCTTGGCCACCACCAGCAGGCGCTCGATATTCTCCGTCATGCGATTGAAGGAGCGGCTCAACTCGGCGAGCTGATCGTTTCCTCGCACCTCAATGCGGTGTGAGAAATCTCCTTCAATCGCTTTTTGGGTGCCTTCATAGAGTCTATGAACCGCCTCGGTGATGGTACGCGTCATCGAAATGCCGATGATCCAGGAGATGATTTCGACGATGATGAAGACCACAAGACCCGCGATCAAGAGCGATTGAAGGACGCCCTGCGCGACATCCGCCTTGCGGTTAAACACTGCAGCCAGGACGGCGGAAACCCGCGAGCGAACGGCAATGAAGAAGCCCTCTCCGCCTTTGCCGGGATGGCTCCAGTCGGCGGACGGGAGCGTTGCGAACCAGACGACGTCTGCATCCAGGCGGTTCGCGGCGGGCGGCAGCGTTCCCGTTGTAGCGAAATCACGCGCCTGCTCTACCGTGGCGACCGGCCCATTCGGCGTGGCCCCTGCATCCACTAAGCCAAGGTTAGGGACCAATGCGTCCAAAAGTTCCCGCGTGACAGGAGCGGTGATGGTGATGTCGCCCGAGGAAGTTTTGCAGTAGCTCCACAGAAAAAAGCGGCCTTCTCGGGCCAGGACGCCTTTGGTGGGCTCCCAGCCGGGCAGCGGCGCCGGAGCCATTGTGCCTTCCGGATAACGAATCTGGCGACCGCCCGCCTCACGCAGGAGAACTTCGATTCCGGGATAGCTGCTGCGGTAGGACAGGTCGATCGTTCGCTCCATCACCGCGGGCCGGCTTTCGGGATCGGTTCGCGCGACGGCGTCCCCCACGGAAGCGAGCGCGTCGATCCGGCGGTCCAGCGCGCTGGTCACCAGGTACACCGCAAGCTGGCTCACCAAGGAGTAGCCGGCGAGAATCGCGAGCGCGGCCACCAGCAGAATGGGGACGACGGAGATGAAGAGATAGGTCACCACCAGGCGGTTGCGCAGCCGCCAAATGGTTTGCCGCATAGCGCGGCGGGCGAGCCGCACCATCAGCCACACGCCTGAGATCAGCAGCCCGATCCCGACAGCAAGCCGGAAACCGCTCGCGGGCGCAATCCAGCCTAGCGCCAGAAAGAGGATCAACAGGACGAGGAAGACAATGCCTATCCGGCCGGTCCATTCGAGGGTGATCTTAACGGATTCGCGCACGCGTGATTATGGACGGCGCGGCTGAAGCCGTGCCCTGATACGAAGCCTGCTCCACATGTGGTGTCCTATCATACTCGCGATCTTGCAATGGCCGGCAATTCCTTATCCGGCTCTAAATAATACTTCGTCAAGCCCGTTTCCAGCAGCTTGAAAGCCGTCTCCACGTCGTCGGCGAATTCAAACAGGCTCAAGTCCTCCTCCGAGATCATGCCATATTTCACCAGCGCTTCGAAATTCAGGATCTCCTTCCAAAACGAGGTCCCGTAGAGGATCACCACCATCTTTTTTTCGAGCTTCTGGGTTTGCACGAGGGTGAGGACTTCCATAAGCTCGTCAAGCGTTCCGTAGCCGCCTGGGAACACTACCAGCGCTTTGGCCAGATAGGCGAACCAGAACTTGCGCATGAAAAAGTAGTGGAACTCGAATCCCAGCGAAGGCGTGATGTATGGATTTGGGCGCTGCTCAAACGGCAAACCGATATTCAGGCCGATGGTCTTTCCGCCCGCATCGTGAGCGCCGCGGTTGGCGGCCTCCATGATGCCCGGCCCTCCGCCGCTGCAAATCACGAAGCGTCGCGAGGGCTCATGGAGGCTGTTGCACCATTCGGTAAGCCGCCGCGCCAACTCCCGCGCGTCGCGGTAATAGTGGCCATGCTCGTCATCTTCAGACGTCCGCGCAGAGCCGAAGAACACGATGGTGTCGCGGATCCGTTCTTTGCGAAAGTGAGATAGCGGATAGAGATATTCGCTTAAAATGCGCAGCGCTCTGGCGTCCGGAGTGTCGAGAAACTCCTGGTTGCGGTAGGCCAGCGGCAGCCGGCCTGGCTGATCGTATGGTTCATTCATGCTTTTGAAGATTCAGCTCGCGTGAGCCTCTCTTCCAATCGTCGCATTGTCCTCAATAGATCCGGCAGTTTCGGAAACGCCGTCACCGCACGGAGCCACTCGCGGTAGCCGAAAGCGGGCGATCCGCTCACGGTTTCGCCGGGCGCGACGTCGCCTCCCACGCCGCTCTGCGCGTATACCGTCGCGCCGTCGTGAATCGTCAAATGCCCCGATACGCCGACCTGCCCGGCCAGCAGCACCCCTTTGCCCAGAACGCTCGACCCCGCAAGACCCGTTTGCGCGCAGATGATGTTGTCCTCGCCGACCACGCAGGCGTGACCTACTTGGACCAGGCTATCGATTTTGGCGCCGCGCTTTACACGAGTCTCGCCGACGGTGGCGCGGTCTACGGAAGTGAGGGATTGAATCTCCACGTCGTCTTCAATCACGGTGACTCCACTTTGGACGATTTTCGCGTGCGTGCCGTCGGCGCGCTTGGCGAAGCCGAAGCCGTCGCCGCCCACCACAACTCCGTTTTGGAGCGTGACTCTGTTGCCGATCCGGCAGAATTCGCGCACCACTGCGTGAGAATGCGCGTAGAAATCGTCTCCGATCCGCGCGCCTTCATAGATCACTACGTGCGGATGGAGCACCGCGTTATCGCCCAGCACGACGTTTTCGCCGATTACGGCGAAGGCGCCGATCGAGGCGTTATCTCCCAGGCAGGCCGAAGTGGCCACGCACGCTAGGGGATGAATGCCCGGCTTCAGCCGCGGAGGTTTATAGAAAAGCGCCAGGGCGCGGGCGAAATCCAGGTATGGATTGGAGGAGATCAGT
>Ga0126379_10000961_pt1 | contig 16950 bp, 19 predicted proteins | sample PanSoiMetPlot_24_FD_92640 | JGI IMG/M metagenome (GOLD analysis project Ga0126379, IMG submission 92640) | Tropical forest soil microbial communities from Panama - MetaG Plot_24 | ecosystem: Environmental > Terrestrial > Soil > Tropical forest > Bulk soil | place: Panama | collected 2016-02-17 | reverse complement strand
TCGAGCGTGCAGGAGAAATATCCCGGCGTGGTGCGGAGCTATGTGGGTGAAGAGACGCAAGACCCGGATCCGACGATTGAAAGCGGCTCGGTGACCGTCTCGGGCTACGCGATGGTCGCAGGCGGGTCGGGGTACGCCGTGAACGACACGGGCGGCATTGGCGGCGGCAATGACGATATGGGCTACCGCGTGACGGCCATCGGCGGTGGGGGCAGTGTCACCGCGGTGCAGCTGTTTGGCGGCTCCGGGTATGTCGTCGGCCCCACCTATCCGCTGCACCGTGGCGGCACGCAACAAGGCAATGGCAACAATGCCAGCCTGCGCATTACCACCACGACCTCGGGCGCGACGCAGGTGCCGGCCTGGCGCGATACGTGCTACACGGTCTTCGATGTGCTGCCACTGGGGGACTTTGGCAATCACCTGCCGCTCATGACGGCGGAAGTCACCTTTAGCGCCTCACCCGTCCAGGTCAGTACGATCCTGCATGACCTGTGTACGCGGGCTGGACTGACGGACTCCCAGATTGACGTCAGCCGCGTCGCACCGACGATTGAGGGCTACGTGCTGCTGTCCCGCCCGACAGCCCGGAGCGCGATGCAGCCGCTGCTTGACACGTTCCTCATTGATTGCGTCGAGACCGATGGGCAGTTGGTGTTTGTGCCCCGTGGTCAACCAAGCCTCTTTGCCCTCGGCAGTGCCAACCTGGCGGCGCATGAGCCGCAGACGGCCGTCCCCCCGGCGCTGGCCCTGACGCGCATCCAGGAGGTGGATATTCCGGAGCGGGTCGAACTCACGTATATTGATAGCGCACGCAACTATGACGCCACCATGCAGTATGGGGCGCGCATCGGGCTGCCGCAGCCGACGCAGTTCTCACGCGCCCGGCGGCAGGTGCAGACCCCGATCGTCATGTCGGCGACGCAGGCCAAACAGCAAGCCCAGAAGATGCTCTACAGCGCCTGGGTGGGGCGCGAGCAGGCGACGTTCACCGCGCCACGCGCGCTCTCCCGGCTCAACCCCACCGATGTCATCACCATTGACGTGGGCTCTTCGGCCTATACGGTGCGCCTGACGCAGAGCGACGTGGGGGCGCAGGGCTTGCAACGCTGGCAGGGCATCAGTGAACAGGCCAGCGTGTTTACGGTGACGACGCCCGGCACCACGGTGCCCACGCCACCGCCATTCATTGCCCCGCCAGCGACGAGCACGCTGCTCGTGCTCGATACCGCGCTGCTCTCCAGTCAGGACGATGACCTGGGCCTCTATTTTGCCGCGGCCTCGACCGATGTCTCGTGGAACGGCGCCACCCTCTGGTGGTCGCTCGATGGGACGTCGAATTGGCAGCAGGTCCTGGCGTTTTCCAGCCGAGCCACGTATGGCACGGCCGCCACGGTCCTGGGGACCAGGCCGCCGTACAACACCTGGGACCGCGCCAATACGGTGACCATCACGCTCGGTTATGGCTCGATCCCCTCCTACTCCCCCACCGCGGTCGTGCTCGGCACCGCCAATGCCGCGCTCCTCGGCCAGGAGATCATCCAGTGGCAGACGGCGACCCAGGTGGACGCCGTGACCTGGCGGCTTTCGATGCTGCTGCGGGGGCGGCGTGGGACCGAGTGGGCCATTGGGGGGCATGCCGTAGGGGAGCCATTTATCGTGCTCGATCCGCAGACGATCGGGCGCTATGTGCCACTGGCCAGTGATCTGAACCAGACGCGCTATTATCGCCTCGTCAGCACGGGACAAACGGTGGCCGATGTCGCCAGTGTGGCGGTGGTGAATGGTGGGGAAGCGCAGCGCTGCTATGCGCCCGATCATCTCCGGGGGAGCCGTGATGGGAGTAACAACCTCACGATTACCTGGCGCCCCAGGACGCGTCTCCCGTGGGAAACGCTCAACGGTCAGACCGGTCCGCTGGGCGAACAGTCCGAACAGTACCGCGTGCGCATCCCAGCTGCCCTGGGGTCCGCGACGATTCTCCGCGAGTGGTTGGTGGGCACCGCGAGAAGTGTGACGTATTTGGCAACTGACCAAAGTCTGGATGGTTGGTCACCGGGAAGCCCCATTCCTCTGAGAATCGCACAGATAAATGCCTTTACTGGCTCTGGCCATGCTTTTGAAGCAGCTCTCTAAGATGGAAATGGTAACGATAATTGCACAGGCAGAGAAGCCGCAGGCAAAGCGGTTGCAGGAAACGGAATATGAGACCAGGCCAGGTTATTGACAATCCGCCATATTGTTCCTTGCGACACCTGAAATTGTTTGCCCAGACGTGGTGTGCCGATCTGCTGTGTCATATACAACAGACGTATCTCGGTAATGTGGTCTTCCGTCAATTTGGCGCTCGGATTCCGCGAGCCACGCAAAATCGTCTCTGGGTGTTTCGCAAAGCGATGTTGGGGGCCGCGAGCTACGCCGCGCCCCTCGGCAAGCGCCTTCGCGCGTCCTTTGATAGCCTGCACACGATGCTCAGGAGATTTCGGTTGGCGCATTTTGGCTATGCTCGCTGCAGTATGCTGTCGGCCCTGACCCGCACGAGACAGTTTGGCGCGTGTTTCCGCAGAAACGGCCTGGGGTATACGATGCTCCATAAATCGTTGACGCATGGCTGGCGATGCCCACAAAGTTTTGAGCGTATTCGACAACTTGTGTCGTGTGTCATCGCCGGGATGTTGCAGCCCGTCACCACCGGCAGTGCAATTCAGGAGCTTTACCCCTTTGTGCACATAAAAATCTATCCAATACATCTCTCTATCTGGATGACAAAAGCCCTCAAGAAGTTTGACAAGAGGCATTCTATGCAGGTCAAGCAAGTTTCTAATCCATTTACATACGGGAAACATTTTTCCTCTCTTGGCAAGTTTTATGTGAGATTTCAAGCGTACTTCTATAGAAAACTTTGTTTTGCCAATATAGCGTACTGCATCATCTCGAGGGTCAATAAGTGCATAGATATTATTCGGAAGATAGGCGGCGTCTATAGTCATCAATAATCCTTCTTACAAGCTCGGCAAGCGATATGCCGAGACGTTTTGCTTCAGTGCGTAGAAAGGTATGTTGCGGCTCAGTAAATGTGATCATTTGTTTTTTCATACCTATAGTATACCTATGGGTATTACAAGGCGCAACCGAATTGTTGGTCATGCGCCGCGAGACTAAGGACCTTACACGCGATGCCGACAACGCCACGTCTCGGCTACGAATATATTCCGGTCGACGACCTGCAGGGCTACGTCGGGGTCAATGAGGGCTATGACGTCAATGATGCGCTGGTCCAACCCACCGTCAAAGACCACACGCTGGCGGCGCCCCCGGGCTCACCGGCGGAAGGGGACACCTACATTGTCGCGGCGGCGCCCACCGGGGCCTGGACGGGGCATGCGACGCACCTGACCGAGTGGATCGGCGGGGCCTGGAAGTTCTACACGCCCGCCGAGGGGTGGTTTTCGTACGATCAGCTGGCCAATCAGTTGCTCTATTTTGATGGCACTGCCTGGCAGATTTTTGTGAGCGGGGCGACGACAGTCAATCTGAATATGAGCGGCACGGCCCCGACGACGGGGACACTGCCGGCGGGGTACGGCACGTTCCGCTACACCTCGGGCGGCAATGTCACCCTCTATGTCAACGACTCCGGCACCATACGCGCGTTAGTGCTTGGTGCCCCTGGCTAAACAGGAGGCAGACTCGCGATGGGTCGATCTTTCGTCTCCCTCTCCTCCCTGCTGCTGCTGGCAGGTCTCGCCCTGGCGCAAGACGCCCCGGTGCCCTCCACGCCGCTGGAGCAATGCCAGCAGGACCTGCGGGCGCAAATCCTCGACTATCGGCAATGCCAAGCGTCGTGTGCCAATGCGCAGTTTCGCAGCGAGCGCCTGGTGCAAGCCGACGTGCAGGCGCTGGTCGCCCAGCGCGACAAAGCCGCGCAGGAGAAGTACGACAAACTCAAGGCGGACTATGATGCCGTGCTCAAGCAGACAACGCCCACGGCGGCGCAGGCACAGTAGGAGGAAGGGATGCGACACTGGTGGTGCTGCTGGCTCCTGCTGAGCATGCTGCTGCCGCAGGCGCTCTGGGCGGCCTGTACAACGGCGAATCTGCCGGTGTCGGGGGCCGGGGCGATTCCGCCCCGGCGCTTTACCTGTGCGACCTATGCCGATGCGCCGGTGAGTGGCCTGCACGCGGGCGATAGTCTCTTTGCGGCCGATACCGGCGCGTCCTATCTGGCCACCACGGCGACCACCTGGACGCAGCAGGCGGGGGGACGCCCCGTCCCGACGAGCGCCCTCAGTGCCCTCGGGACGGGCACGAAAGTCGCCACGACCTCCGTCACCGCCCCAGCGAGCAACAAATGTCTGGAGATGGATAGCAGCGGCACGCTCGTCATTGCTGGGACGAATGCGGCGTGCGGTGCGGGTGGGGGTGGCGGCACCGTCTCGACGACCGGCAGCCCGGTGAGCGGCAATCTCACGCAGTTTTCGGGCGCGACGACGATCACCACGGGCAATCTCGCGGGCGATGTCACCACCAGCGGCACTCTCACCACGACGGTCGCCAAAGTCAATGGGGTGGCGTATCCGGCGGCGCCGAGCCTCAGGATGACCCCGGTGGTCACGGCCGCCAACACGGTCACCTATCAGACGGTCACGGGACCGATCTATCACGTCCTGAATTATGGCGCGAAGTGTGACGGCACGACCGACGATACCGCCGCGGTGCAGGCGACGATCAATGCCGCCGCCACCTGGGGGACTTCGACGGGCGGCACGGTGATGTTTCCTGCCGGCATGTGTGTGATCAATGGCGCGATGACCATTCCCATTGATATGGCCTGGAATACCGCCGGTTCGCAACCCCATCAACTCCCGGTGCGCCTGACGGGCCAGACGTCGGGGAAAGTTGGGCAGCAAAATCACCCGACGGGCGGCACGATCCTGCTTCTGGGGTACGTCGGGGTGGCGAAAATCGACACCCGTGGGGCCGGCATCCTGGAGGTCGATCATGTGACGCTGCAGCAAAACGGTGGAGCGACGGATGCGACCCCGTTTATCCATACGACCAATACGATGCTGTACGTGCATGACAATGTCTTCCTCGGCTGGGAGGGCACGGGACCGCCGAACTATACGGGTGCCCTGGCACAGACCACCTGTATTCAGGATGCGATTGTCCTGGGAGACAACGGCGGCGGGACCGGCTCGCAGCCCAATCAGGCGTTCCAGGGCTATGGGACCCTGATTGACAACAACCTGTTCTACCGCACCCAGCGAGCGGTGTACATTCAGGCCGCCGGGCATGCGGTGCTGGTGAGCAACAACGACATCCAGCGCAATGCCGGGTCGAGCCAGACGACCCCGATTACCGGGGCGACGAATGCCTCACCTGCGCGTCTGACCGTGTCAGGACATGGGTTCCGCGTCGGCTCCACGCTGTCCATTACGATGCATGGCTGGTCGGGGACCTGGGCCTCGATGAACGGCACCTTTACCATGTATATGAGTGACGTCAATACCTGGGATGTGTACACGACGTATCCGGGCACCCCAAAAGACTCGTCGTCGTTTGGCGCCTTTACCGGGCAGACCACCGCCGCGTTCTTCTCTGGCGCGGCGTTTGAAGTGAATGCGCTGAATGTCATGGGTTCGCAAGCGAATGGGATCCGCTACACCAACAATCTGGTCGAGGTCGATGGCTATGCCTACGGCTTCAAGGTGGTCCAGTACGGCAATAACGAATTCTATAGCGGCAACAATATCGGCGATGGCACCGCCGGGTTGACCATTGGGGGGTATCGGTTTGAGGCGTCGTCGGGCAATAATACGGTTATTACCGGACGGCGCAGCGATGTGACCCTGACGCAAATCCATGTGTCGGATGTGGGCGGGACCTCGACGGTGCTGGATGGGGCAGCAGGCGGGGGCTCGAACACCTTGGGCAATCCGATCAGCAGCAATGTCGTGCTGAACCAGAACCTCACCACGGCGCCCACGCCGCTGGCGGGCACGATGTTGCAACTGGTTCCTACCGATACGACTTCTCCCGTCCTGGAGATGTTTGCGTTTGGCGCCCAACCCCGCGTCACGCTCACGCGCGCGGATGGCACCAATGCCCAACCCCTCGCCGTGACGACGGACGACATCCTCGGGCAGTTCGGTGCCCGTGGCTATGATGGCGTGGCCTATGCCAGCGCCGCGCGCGGGGTGCTGCAGATGCGCGCCGGGAGTCTCTGGACCAATAGCCCCGGCAGTCATGAAACCTATGCGCGCCTGCTGACGACGCCGGCGGGCACGACGGCGGCGGTGGAAACGGCGCGGTTCACCTCGGCGGGCGGCTTCACGGTCGGCAGCACGGCCCAGACGGCCAGCGGCGTCGTGAACGTCCTGACCGGCTTTACCCAGGGCGGCACGACGACCACCAGCGGGACGGCGACACTCGGGCATGTCCTGCGCGGCAATGGGACCGTCTTTGTGGACGCTGCCCTGGCGGCGAGTGACTTAAGTAATGGGGTCAGTGGCTCTGGTGCGGTGGTGCTCGCCACGAGTCCCACCTTGACCACGCCGACGATTGCTGCGCTGGCCAATCTCACCAGCAATGGCTTTGTCCAAACCAGCGGGGGCACCGGCACGCTGGGCATCGTGCCGGATCCCCTCGGGGTCACCCATGGGGGCACGGGGACCGCGACGACCTTCACTGATGGGTCCGTCCATATTACCGGCGCAGGGGGGATCTATACCCAGGATAACAGCAATCTCTTCTGGAATCGCACGACGGCGCGCTTAGGCATTGGCGTCAATGACAGCACGGCACCGGGAGCGACCCTGGCAACCCCACTCACGGTGGCGGTGCAGACGACCACGGGCAATATTAATCTGCCAGCGTATACCGCCAGTGCGGTCGGCCCGGCTCTTCGGGGGATTAAGTTTCGTGGGACACAGGCGTTGCCGACCGCGGCCCTCAATAATGATATCTTGATGAGCAGCACGGGGGCAGGTGGCTTTGATAGTACCGGGGCTTCTGGCAGTGATGTCGCCCAGATTCGTGCCCGTGCTGGGGAGAATTTCAGCAGTACCAATCAGGCGAGTTATTGGGAGTTCAGGACCACACCCACGGGAGGCAGTATCACGATAGCCACCAGGATGCTGATTGATCCGATTGGGACCGTGGTCATCGGCGCCAGTCTCCCGGCCACGGGCCTGGGCGGGGCACTGCTCTTTAAAGGCGTGGTCTTTGCGTCACTCGGCACGCCCGATAATGGCACCCTCGTGTTTTGCACGGACTGCGACCCGCCCACCGCGATCGATCAGACCTGCACCAATACCGGGGCGAAAACAGGCAGCTTAGCCTTTCGAGTCAATGGCGTCTGGAAATGTCTCAGCTAGGCAGAGGAGCAGGGACGGCTATGACACGGTTTTTCTGGCGACGCTGGGGCCATCGACGGGGATGGTGGCTCCTCGGGCTCCTCGGGCTCCTCGGGCTCCTCATGGCACAGACCACGGGCAAACACACGCTCATGCAAGAAGACATTGGGGTCTATAATGCTGCGCTGTCGTCGCCGGGCACGCTCTCCAGCGCCACGCTGACCCAGGCGCAGAGCGATAGTGCCAGCCGGTGCGGCACCAAATGCGCGCTGTTTCTCACCCAGGGCGCGTGGTCCCTCACCACGAATCATACCATCAGCCAACCCCTCGTCATTCCCTATGGCACGCGCGTCACGATTGCCAGTGGCATGACCCTGACGCTCCAGGCGTGCCCGAAGATCGACCAGCCGCTCTGGCTGCAACCGGGCACGACGGGGAAGGTGCAACTGACCGCCGCGGGGTGTGTGGTGGAGGTGCAGAAGTATGCCACGGGGGGGAATGGCACGGCCGCGGCCCCGTGGACCGGCTGGGAGAGCGCCATGGCCTGGCCCTCCAACTCCGCGTCGACCAGCGGGGCGACCTTTGCCTTCGGCTGTGGCTATTATAAACAGACCGCGCCGATCACGCTGGCGGGCTCGGGCATCCATGTCGTGGGTTGTCAGGAGCGCAACACGTATATCAGTTACCAGCCGGCTTCCTATGCGGGGGCGAATGCGACCGCCTGGACGCTTGGCCTGGGCGATGCCAATAGTCCGTTCAACTTCTCCTTTGAGTATGTGACTTTCACCTCTCCGGACACGACGAACTTCAAGCGGGCGATCCAGATTGTGGACGGCCGTATCGGCCTGATCGCCCATATCCACACGCCAGATGGCTCGTGGACCGGGGCCAATAGTGAGTGTCTGTATCTCCAGGGGCGCGAACTGATCACCGTCTATAAGGCCACCCTGGAGTGTGATATTCCCTTGCATATTGGCGGTGTCCCGCCCTCGTCAGGCACCCCGCTGCCGTACAATATGGACTTTTTGACGCTGCGTGATGACATCTTTCTGGCCAAGGCGGGCAGTACAAACATCTGGATTGACGGCAATGTGTTCCTGACCAATTTTAAGACGGAAGGACAGACCTCGATGAATCGCGGCCAGTATGGCGTGTACTGGGTGGCGTCTGGCCCCGTGGGGAGCGCCACCGAGCAAATGGAATTTAATAATGTCCGAGTGGAGCAACTGGACACGAACGGCACGGGCTTCTACCTCGACCAGACGGCGAACACGAGCAGCACACCGCAAGGCATGACGTTTCATAACGTCGAGGTCGGCAATGCCACCAGCGGGCAGGTGATTCACTGTCTGTATCTCCGCAAGTGGCGCGGCGTGATGCTGAATAACGTGCATTGTATTGCTGATGCTGGGGTGCACCTCAATGCCGCGGACGTGTACCCGATCACGATCATTGGGAGCTTCTTGCAGACCGTGCCGCCTGGCGGCATTGGGGTGGGGATTAGTCTGGATGCCAGTATGTGTCTGGTCTATGCCTCCGGGCAGTCCAGTTATGGCGGGGGGTTGCCTGGGACCGGGCTGACGATTTATGATCAGCCCGCCACCGGGGTATGCCCCGCGGATCCGACCATCATCTATGACTGCTCAAGCGCAGTGGCCCTGGCCGGCGAGACGACCCCCGGGGTGAATACCTACACCACCAAAACGTGTCATTACGCCGTCTCCAGTTCCATTGTCACGGGGTATGTGTATATCAAGGTGAATACCCTGGGGACCGGGGGCAATGCGATGGGCGGCAATCTGGTCATTACCGGGCTGCCAAAGATTGCCTTTGCCGACTCCCTCTCGTTCTTGCCGATGCCGAGTATTGTCTATGGCTTGAACGCCCTGACCACGAACTATACCATGGTGCAGGCGCAAATCCCCAATGGCGCCGCCGTAATCGGCGGCAAGAGTTATATTCAGTTTCTGGAAACCAATGGGTCCAGTTTGTTCCAACATATGGATGTGTCGAAGGCGGCGAATGGCAGTACCTATAGCGTCACCTTTAGTTACGTAAAGGATCCAAGCAACTAGCGGCCACTGGCTCCTGGTAACCGCAACTGCGTCGGCGCGGCCAGGGCCGGCGGCGGCACGCGGTAGCCCAGCACATAGCTCGGCAGCCCTACCAACCCACCCGCATCCACAAACCGCACCAACCAGCAGTACGCCCCGCCGGGTTCGACGTCAAGCGTCACGGTGGCGTCAGGCGCTGGCACATCCGGCTCCAGGGCCGTATACTGCGCCGCGTTGAGCACACATTCCCCGGCCCGCGTCTGGTAGAGGCGCGTGGCGACGGCGCCGGGCGGCGGCGGATCCCAGGCCAGCGTCACCTCGGCGGCCTGCCCCCACAGCCACCAGAGCAGGAGGAGCAGCACCGCTTCCAGGATCATGTTACGCATCGCGCCCCTCCTCGGCAGCCGCGAGGTGGTCCAGCACCTGTCCAGCCAGCGCCAGGGCCTCGGCGTCCGTCGCCGGGGCGAGCGGCCCCAGCGCCGCCTGGATGGCCTCCCGCACCTCCTCCGGCACGCGCCCATCGTCGGCGTGCGCCCGGAGCGTGTCCCACGCGGCACCCTCCGGGGAACGCCGCGCCAGGCCTCCAGCCGGCTCGTGGTGAGGTCCAGGGGCCGCGGACGCTTCGGGAGCCAGGCCCAGGGGCGCCGCGGCCCCCTGGGGCATCCTGGGGCCATACAGGGCGTCGACGGCGTCGGCCAGCTGCGCCGGGGCGGGCGTGGGCTCCTCGGGCACCGCCGTCAGGCCAGCCAGGAGTTCAGGAAAATACCTCGCCCCGCCCCGGCCCATGGCGCGCTGGTACAGCATGTGCGCCGGGCTGGCTTTCCAGTGCGGCGAGCGCTGCACCAGGCCATGCGCCTGGGCTTCCTCCAGGGTGTAGGTGACGAGCGGGCAGTCGGTCCACCCCACCGCCGGCAGGCGGCGCCGAAATTGGATGGCGCAGCGCGTCGGGGTCTGTTCGAGCACCTGATAACTGCCATAGCCACTGGCATTGATGAGGCCCGCGATCGCCCACGGTTTGAGAAACGGATGCCCCCGGATGAGATCAATCGCCTTCATGGCGGTCAGGGGCGCCAGGCCGAGCTCGGCGCCAGACGCAATCTTCACAAAGGCCTGGGCGGCGTCTTTGACGTCCTCAAAGAGTCCGCTGGCGTGGCACACCTGGGCAAAACGGTACAGGCGGTCGAAGTCGTAGGGTTGAATGGTGGCCTGCCCGCGGAGTTCGGCGGGCAGGGCGGTCAGCGCGGTGGTGGGCATAGGGCCTCCTTTCAGTAGGGCGCCCGGCTCGGACGCGTGCGGGTCTGCTTCTGCGCAGCAGCAGACCGCCGCTGGGCGTCACGCTCGCGCAGGCGCGCCGGACATACTGCGGCATGCTCTACGAGCGCTAAGGAACGAAACACCCGGCTCCCCGCCTCGGGTACCAGCGCGTGCTCGTCCACGGTGGCGTAGGTCCAGGGCACGGGGTCCAGGGCCAGGGGCGCCCCGGCGTAGGTCGTCTGGATGATTGTGTGGTGGCAGAGGGGGCATTGGCTCATGGCGTGTCCTCCTCCCGGGTGAGCCGCTCGGCATTCCGGGCCGCCACGGCGCTATGATAGGCCGCCAGGGCCGCCGCCGAGACATGGCTATAGTCCGCCAGGGCGGTGGCCGCCGCACGGCTCACGCCGGGAATGGCGCGGAGCGCCGCCACGAGGGTGGCGCGATCGGCACGGGTGAGTTCATACAGCGTGGGAGGGGGCATTAGCACTCCTCCTCGAACTGCCGCGCCACCAGCGGCGCGGTGCGGGGGTGCGCCTGGCGGTACCAGGCCAGCAGCGGGGCCTGGAGCATGCGGCGCTCGGCCCCGGTGAACGGGCGCCACGCGCCCGCCCCCTGGAGCCGCTGCACCAGCCAGCGGCGCTGCAGATCCGTGCAGGGACTCGTCGCATCGGCCGCGTACATCGCTAAACTCATGCGGAGTACCGTTTCATCGGCCAGGGTGGGCATCGGTATTTCTCCTCTTCTACGTCTCGCGCGCGCGCCTGTCGTATATATCTCGCGCGCCCTAGGCACACACAAAACCGCGTCCCAAGTGTCCCAAACTCCATAACTCCCTTCTATATCAATAGATTAAAATGGGACACTCATTTTGACCCATGTGGCCCATGTGTCCCAAGTGTCCCGAGGGACAATTAGAACCTCGGGACACTTGGGACACATGGGATGAAAGTGACGAAAGTGACATTTGGGACATTCACGCCTCCTCACCCATCACATAGATATATTTCCCCCGCATGGTACGTTCGATTTCTCGCGCTTTTTCCGCCCGTAAGAGGATTTTTTTAATGGTGTCGCGCATGGTTTTGGTGTCCACAAAATCACACGCGAGCACAATGTCGGGCACACTGACGGGCAGATGCAGTCCGCGCATAAAGGTCAGAATTTGTTGCCGGAGTTGGCCATATTGGAGCGTGTCTTTGCTCTCGGCGCGGTAGGCCAGCAGCGCTTCCCCGTGGTCGGTAAAGGTGAGGGTCAGGTTCAGGGTTTGATCTTTCCCACGCCGCACCAGGGCGGCAATTGTCAGGTCCGCGTCATCGCGCTGGACCATGAGCAGGCTATCCGCCACGGCGATTTTGGCGACGGAGCCGTGCAGCGTATCAAAAATGCTCACATCGTCGCGGCTCTGTTTCCGACGATGATCCACGCAGACAATCGCACAGCCATGCTGTTTCCCTAACCACCGCAGCGGGAACAACATATCCTTCGTTTCTTCAAATTGATTGCCCGTCCGTTTGAGCGCGTAGAGATAGGAGATGGGATCGATGACGAGGAGCCTGGGTCGGTGCTCCGCCAGCACGGCGCCGACCCAGGCAATAAAGCCCTGGCCAAAGGACGGCACCTTGTCAATGCCATGAATGAAGCGTAAGCGACCGGGGGGGATGCGCCCATGGGGGAGCAGCTCCTGGAGCCGCCCAGCACTGTCGGCCTCGTCATCTTCCAGACTGACAAACGTCACGGGGCCTTCAGCCGCATGCCAGTGCCCACACCAGAGCGCTGGACGACAGACCGCGAGCGCGAGGGCGTAGGCCAGATAACTCTTCCCGCTTTTGGGACTGCCGCCGAGAATGGTCAAGCCGTTGGCGATCAGGCCCGGGATCAGCCAGGCGGGTGGCGGATATTGCATCGCCTGCATGGCGGCCGCATCGACAAAGGCAAAGGGATCAAAGCCGCCGGTGGCGTCCTCCGCTGCCGTGCCACCGCGGTGCAGGCAGGCGTCAATGGCGCGTTCCAGCGCGCTCACCGGCAATTTCAGCGCCTGGGCGCGGGCAAGAATCTGAAACCAACGGCGCGGATGATCGCGGTAGGCGATGAGGACGTCCATGACGCGGGCTTCGGACCAGGCATCGGCCTCGAAATGACGCAGAATGATCTCCAGGCGCTCGTCCTGGGACATATCCGCCCACATCACGTAATGTGCGGGCGGCAACACCGGCGGCTCGGTGCCATTGCGCGCCGGCGCCGCGGTGTCGGCCTCGGCGGGGTGGCGGGTCAGGCGTGCGGGCATTATTCGGCCTCATTCGAGTCAGGATAATCAGGGAAGAGAGGAAATTTTTTCTTGCCTTGGCTGCGCCTGCGTTCATAGTCCTCGTGCGCCTCGCTGCATTTCGCCCAAAATCCAGCGCGCTTCGCTCGAAAGTCCCACGTCCATTCAACTTTCTCCCCACGCTGATCCGCAAGCGCACGCAGCTGATTACATTGTCGACAAAGCGCCTGAATATTGTTCCATGTCCGCCGACCTCCACGTCTACGGGGCCGGACTTCATCTATCTCACAACTATTGTGCAAGCCTTCTGTGAGCGTCATCACTTTGTCACATCTGAGGCATTTGAACGCCGCCCATTCAAATAAAAGGCCGCGTATTTGACTCGTGATCTCGCCAGGCAAATAACTTTGGGCACGTTTGAGTTGCCGCTCGGTATAGGCTATAAAATCTCGTTTATTCTCAATGGCGAGATTTTTTGCATCTGCAGCCGTGGTGCCGACTTGGAAGACGGACTGCTTGACCTCGGCTAACCCGCCTTTGATGAGGGTTAATTCACCACGCACATGAACAATCTCCGTTTGTCGTTCGATTTTCTCTTCTTCAATGGCCATCTGGAGAAGTTCATGTGTCGAGCGCCGGGGCTGCGGCAAGACTTCCGCAATGCGACCTTCCTGTTCACGCGCGAGTAAATAGGCGCCAATCTTTAACGCGAGGGGCGTTTCACCTTTCATGCCAGCGATCAGAAAATGCTTCCAGCTGCACACAGAAATGCTGTTCACAGTTTTGGGGATCGCAAAATGCCCTTTGAGGAGGGACAATGTATGGTACATTCTCCCTCGAAAAGTAAAGGGATCAGCATTATAGCGCTGCAATAATTGTCGGAGAGACGTGGCATCCCGCGTCCCATACATCAATTCTGAGAGATCTTGTATAACCATGATACGCCACCCTTCACAGATCTCGGCGTCATAAAATGTTGCGAAGCGAAACTCAGCACTCACTTCTTCCAGAGCTTTGTTGCCTGTGAATTGATCGAGATCTGCAATAAAGCGCTCAATAACGTCATATTGGTCATGCTGCATAGCTCTAAAGAATTGCGATAAGGCCTTCTCCATACGGAACCTTTCAGCTTTACCATTCCCCTCTCACCGCCAGATCGCCCACAACCCCAGCCAGCCCAGGCCGACCAGCGCCAGAAAGATCACCACCCAGATCCCGCACAGCATGAGCATCAGGCCCCCTCGCCCTGTAACCATCCCTCAATGGCGCCCAGATCCTGGGGCCTGACCACCCGCGCCACGACGCCAGGCACTTGCGCCAGCGCCTCGATCCAGGCCTCCTGCGCCCGTGACACCTCCCCGGTGGCCGTTTTCAGCTCCAGGCAATAGAGCCTGGGCGGGACCGCCCGGGTATCGACGATCAGCAGATCAGGGAAGCCCTCCTCCGAGCGCTTCGAGCGCCAAGTGTGGTAGCAACGGAGCCCGGCTTGCTGCGCCAGCCGCCGGAGTCGCACCAGCATGGTCCGTTCCGGCAGGTCGAGCCTTGTCCCGTCCATGACGGCATCGGCGGCCTGGTGCTGGCGTGCCAGATAGGCATAGTAATCCGCCAGGGTCCAGTGCTGCGCGTGGTGGCTCATGGCTCAATTCCGCCCCAGCCGCACCCAGGCGTCCTGCAGACTGGTGGGCCGCGTCACACTGGCCAGCAACCCCTCGCCATAGGCCGAGACGCGCAGTAGGGCGAGCAGCCAGAAGGTGTGCAGCGCTTCGTCAAGGGGTAAGTTGGGCACTACCAGCAGGGGCGGCAGCGTGGACAGTGCCGGGGACGCCGGCGTCGGGCCGTCAGTCAGTCGTCTCCTCATCGCGGTCCTCCACTAAATCTTCAATGCTCATGTCAAAGACAGCCGCCAAACGGCGGACGATGGTTAAGGAGGGCGCGACCTGACCGCGTTCGTAGGTGGCAATGGTGACGCGCTTGACGCCAATCTGCTTGGCGAGGGCCTGTTGCGTGAGTCCGTGGGCTAGCCGCTGGCTTTTAATCCGTTCTCCCAACGCCATGCCACTCTCCTCTCTGTTGTTGCTAACGACATTATAGACTCTTCGTGTTCGTATGCAATAACAATTTTTGCTGTTCTCGACAACGCAAATGTGGTATGATGCCGCCAGGGTGTTGTTGAGAATATCATGGAGGAGGAAGAACAGCTATGGTTGCACTTGCCCCATCGCATCAAGCACTGGCCACCCGGCTGGGTGCCACGATACGGCTCCTGCGCAAACGGAAAGGCTGGAAACAAGAGGTCTTGGCACGCGAGGCGGGCTATGGGTCCCGCTCGGCGATTGCCTCGATCGAGGCGGGCTGGGTGCTGCCCTCGCTCGAAAAGATGCTGGATCTCGCGCAGGCGCTCGGGGTCCGTCCCAATGACTTGCTGGAGACGGATCCGTCCACGGCGGACCGGACGCCCACCGGGCTCCTGGCCCTCCCTGCCTGGAGCACCAAAGACCGCCGCCTCCTGCTCCGTAACCTGCGCCGCCTGGTGGCGGAACTGGAGGAGGTGGTACCGCCCGCCTAGCGCCCCGGTCGCCGTGCCGCCGTGCCTTTGCCTCATGCCCTGCTTTGTTTTAGATACCACATGAGATGCTGTGCTCTGCCTGGTATACCGCGACCTTTCATCACCCGAACCTCTTGATGACAGGCGGCTTATGCCGTCTTCTCCGACCGTCACCGACCTGCTCACCCTCTATGCCGACTCGTACCTCACACATCATCAGGGCCGCCCGTTGTGCTCGTCGTGGCCTTCACGGCGCTGAAGAAGTGCCGTGACGATGGCCGTGTGCGCCGTCAGCGTCGTCAAATTCGCGTGCATCACGTCAATGGCCTCGGTGACCTTGACGTTCAAGGCCACGAGATGGCGCATCATCGCCATCAGTTCCTCATGATGCGTGCGGTGTTCGTCCGGCGTCATCTCCTCCGACATGGTCTGTCCTCCTCGGGGTGCGGGCGCCCCGCGGCGCCCCTGGGGTTAGGCGGGCTTGCGTTTACCACGGCACCAGCCCTCGCTGGTCTGGTGGGACCACCAGCGTCCCCGCTCGTTCTGCTGGGGGTCCATCTGCACATCATGCACCGCACACCAGCCCTCGGGCGGCGTCGCGGTGGCGGCCGGCGCCGTCCCCGGCCGCTCGTCAAAGAGCACGGTCAGGTCATCCAGGTGTTTGGTCAGGTCCATCACGGCCAGGACGTTGGTCAGAAACTCGTCCCGGGTGCTGCCCCGAATGGTGAGTTGCGCGTCGACGCCCCGCAGCCGCCCCTTGAGGCACAAGGACAGCGCGGCCTCGGGGCAGGCCGGCGCCGCCGGCGTCCCCGGCGGGGCGGGGTAGAGGCGGTCAATCTGTTCGGTGGTCATCGCGCGCCTCCGCGGGCACTGCGCCCTCTCAGGGTCTCCTCCAGCGTGGTCAGCGCGCGCTCGACCCGCTCCCAGGTGCGATCATGGCGGATGTCCCACTCCAGCATGCGCTGCAGAACGCGCGTGCTCGCTTCGCGTCCTGCCTGGGCCTCCTCACGGGCCATGTCGACGAGGCGCACGACGTACTCCAGCAGCCGCGCCTGCTCGGCGGTGCGCTCGTCCATGCGGGCCAGGATCTCATCCTGTCTCGCCAGGCGTTCATCCATTTTGGCTAACACGTCCGTCATCTCCATCGGTCATGCCTCCTGCCCGTTGTCACCCTGAGCGATCATGCGCGCCAGCATGCTCTCGATGCGGGCCTGGATGACTTTGAGGCGCTGGTTCATCTCCAGCTGCCGCACATTCCATGTGCGTTGCTCATGCACGCAGGCCCGTAAATCCTCGTGGATCTCGTCGTGATGTGCCGCGAGCCGCACGAGGGTCCGTAACATATGCTCCCACGTCTGAAAATCCTGCTCGTCCATCGTCGCCTTCTCCTGGCGCCGGCGGGCGACGGCTGCCGCCCGCTTCTGGCGCCCAATGTGCGTAAAGGTCCGGCTATACTGAGCCATGACTACCGGCCTC